>JACCDH011266574.1_pt1 | contig 14721 bp, 10 predicted proteins | sample 7442481 | NCBI WGS metagenome assembly JACCDH01 (sample SAMN15323433, study PRJNA562643) | freshwater metagenome | isolation source: river surface water | place: USA:Blue River Watershed | collected 2017-08-15
GACAACCAGCCCGACAGCCGCAAACTGCCATCCAGGTTCAAAAATGGCGCAAACAGGTGCAGGCGCTGGCGGGTGGTGACCACGCCATTGGCCAGCGTGTGGATGATGGGCTGCGCGGTGAACGCGGCCCGCGCCTCACGCTGGGGGGTTTTGATGCGCGCCACATGGCACACGTTGTCTTTTTGCGCTTGCTCGGCGCTGGTTCGGGCGGTCATGACGCCGGACACCACTTGGTGCTGAAACTGCGGCAGGCCCGAAACAACCAACGCCAAGCGGCGGTCGGCAATCCCTTGGCCTTGCAGAGGCCCATAAGAAATGAAATACGGCGCAAAGTTGGAGGTGTGCCAGACCAAAGTGGGAGGCGACATGGAGTAGGAAAACTCATGACTCAACAACGCCAATCCAGCCAACTGAAAGACCGATGCACGCCGCGTTATTGCACTGAACGTCATTTGAGCATCTGATTCAAAAACGGTTCCTGCTGAAAATTTCTGGCCGAGTGTACCCACCCTGTTATTCAGGGTCAATCAACCACAATTAATAAGTCCCGGATTCCCGGGGCGTTAGACCACATCTGCATCACAGAATCTACATCATCTTTGATGACAACTTGTTATCAACTTCACATCCAATTTAAAAAGATTAATTAAATGCAGAAGAGGCAACTGGCGCGGACCAGTTGCCTCTATAAAAAAAATTATTTATCGAACTGTTTTAGCCGCCGTACCAGCCAGATGGCAATGCAGGCCTGGAGCAACCCGACGGGAGCGTCTGTCCATTCTGCGGGCTAACAACCGTAGCAGTGGTGCACAAATAAGTCCGCTTGTTTGTGTTCTGAGTGCCGTTCCAAGTACCGGCCTCGGTTGGCCAATTGGTCCACTTGTATGTACAACGCGACGGCCTGATGGGGCTACCGTTGAAGACGCACGTATTATAAATCCTATCCCAACGCCCCCCAACGGGGGCATTTTTCTGCTCCCTTTGCAAAGTTATGATGCCAGCGTATGCATTCATTTTATTTGCAATGTTGACCGTTTGTGTGAATGAGTATTGCACCGTGGTTGTAAACGTTCTTTGGAACTGTGCGGTCAATGTATCTGTCAGGGCTTTTATGGTACCAGCCCCTGCAAAGGAGACGCCAACCATATCGGCAAGTGATTCAGCCCTTGAGTACTGCACATTGGCAACGCAATTTAGATTTGAGGCGCAGTAAACCGCAAACTCAGGATAGTATTTTGACCACCTCCACTCCCATTTCGTATTGTCACCCAGTCCAGTTCTATTGCCAAGCCAGTATCGGGGCACTGCTTCAGAGTCCGTGAAAGCCACGTCGGTTCTACTAAAAACCTTTTCAGTGCCATCGGCCCGAGCAGCCAAAGCAGAAGTGGATGCAACAAGTAAACCGACGCCAAAAATAATTCCGACTGCAAATGAATGATGTTTCATGATTTTCTCCAAATAACCGAATGCAAGAGATTTTCTCAAGAAGCGCCATCAACACGACGATGCTGGAATGCCATGAATTCAGACAACTCTTTCATTTCGCTCTCAGTAAATGGAAGCAAGCCATATCCAGGCACACTTGGATCATCCTGAAGCACCAGGACGGCATTCGCACCTTTAACTCCAATTCCAGTTAGTTGCAAAGTCGCTTCAAACAAGCGGCTGCCGTCACCCGAAGCCAACAACACCACTCGCTGGCCAGACTTCAGAGCTGTCCTGATCGTGTCCACCCAACCTTCAGGTGGATTGTCAACATTCATCACCACGCCGTCGGCGAGGTGCGATGCCGGAGCTCCGTCGGCCGACTTGGCAACTGCCGGAGAAGCCAAAACACCTTCAAGCATTAAACTTTTCCCCATGGCGCCAATGTCATTGCCAATCTGCGCCCACGCAGCGGGCTTATCAACGATCAATGGATCTCGGCTGGATGCGGTTAAATTTTCAACGGAATCTTTCCCCAACGCATCGCCAACCACATCTTCTCCGCCACCGCAGGCAACCAATGCAGCGGACATGGCCAATGCGGCTAAAAATCTAAGTTTCAAAATTTTTGTTTTTTTCCCTTGAAGGCTATTCGAAAAATTTTTCATAATCAGATCCTTTGATTAAAAGTCTTTCCCAACCAACTGAACATGCCGCAAATCAACGAAGCCGATTTCTTGATCGAGTACCACCAAGAAATCTGGCTTCGTTGAGCTCATTTTTGACCACCTACCCACTCAATCGCAATCATACAAAAGTATGATTTCTGAATAATCTTGACTGAAAAAGGGTAAATACCATGCGGGTATTCCATCACATACTTTTGTATGTTCGAACGACCAATAAGAAAACTTACATTCGATAGAAAACAGCCGCGCCATAACTGTGTCCAGTCAACACCCTGGACACACGCGCCCGTTTTGCCGCCAAACAGCGTTTTAGGCATGCACCATCTGCCCATCTCCGGAACTCATTCGAAGAATTCTCTCGATCCTGCAACAATGCGGGCACCCTACAAAAAGACCACGGCATTTATGCTTTCAACCCGCTATTCACTGACAAAAAGCTTGTCCTCGATGGTTGCGCGGAAAGTTTTTTCGGCGTACTTGGTGCTGGCAGTTGCGGCAACCTGCGCACAGGTGGGGCTGGAGTACCTGAGTACACGCAAACTGGTGGCACACGAGTTGCGAACGGTGGCGACCGCGTTTGAACCTGGCCTGCGCCAGGCGTTGTGGAATTACCAGGAGGGACAGGTGCGGGCCATGGCACAGGGGCTGATGTCCAGCCCGCTTGTACGGGGCGTCATCGTTTGGGATGCCAGCGGCATGATTTGGGAAGAAGCCACAGAGGCGCCAGCAGCAAGCGACCCCATTGAAGTAACCGTTCCCATCACCTTGGAGGTACTTGGCATGCCGCAGCATGTGGGGGTGCTGCGCCTCACTTCCGACGAGCGGGCGGTTTGGCTGCGCATGCAGGACGGGCTGGTGCTGATTGTGCTGGCCGCGCTCCTCAAAACCGCGGGGCTTTGGCTGGTCATTCGCTGGGTGGTGACGCGTTTGCTGGCGCAGCCGTTGCAGGCGTTCACTGCCCAGCTCCAGCGCAGCCAGGGTGCAAGTGATTTGGTGCCCATTCAGCCCCTAAGCACGCCCGCCCAGGAATGGACGGTGCTGGCGGACGCATTCAACCGCTTGGCCGAACGTTTGCAGCAGAAGGAGACCATGCTGACCGCGTTGACACGCACCCTGGACGAACAGGTGCAGCACCGAACGCGGGCGTTGAACGAGCGAACGATGGAGCTTGCGCTGGAACGCGATTACGTGGCCGCCATTTTGGACGTGCTGCCGCAAGGTGTGATGGTGATTGACGCGGAGGGAACGGTGGAGCGCATCAACGCCGCTGCGTGTCAGCAACTACCCTTTGCCACGGAGCGGCCCCAAACCGTTTTCGACGGCATACCGACCGGCCAGAGAGGGGTGGTGGCCGATTTGTTGGCCAGCCTGTCTTTGGCCGGCCGCCGGACGTGTGAAATCCACCTGAGCGCCGAAGACGGTGCGCCCCGCTGCCTGCTGCTGGTGGGTGCGCAGGTGACGCCACCGCCCGACAGGAAAGTGGTTTTGATGGTGGTGGACATCAGCGCCCAAAAAGATGCGGAAGCCGCGAACCGGGCCAAGTCGAGGTTCTTGGCGGCTATGGGCCACGACCTGCGCCAGCCCGCCAATGCGCTGGGCATTTACCTGACGCTGCTGCAGGAGAAGTTTGGCGCGATTGACCGCGGCAACCTGATCGCAAAAGCAGTCGATTGCCAAGCGGCTTTGGCCCATGTGTTCGACAGCTTGCTGTTCATGGCGCGGGTGGAGTCCAAAAGGCTGGTGCCCGATGTTGAACCCGTGTCGCTTCAGCCGCTGTGGAGCCGGTTGTCACACGTCTATGGACCACAGGCAGAAAAGAAACAGCTCCAGTTGGTATGGGCACCAACCGACGTGGTGGTGAACACCGATGGCTTCATGCTGGAGCGCATGCTGTCCAACCTGATCAGCAATGCCATTCGGTACACGGGGTCGGGAACGGTTTCAGTGGGGGCGCGGGTACGGGGTCAGCGGGTGCGGGTGTATGTGGCAGACACCGGCATGGGCATTCCAAGTCACGCAAAGGCTCAGGTGTTCGATGAGTTCTTTCAGCTCAACAAGGGCCAAGGGGAACACCACGGCGTAGGGCTGGGTCTTTCGATCGTGGCCAGCCTGGCGCAGGTGCTTGGCCTCAGATGTCGGGTATTCAGCCGCCCCATTGGCGGTACATTGTTCGTGTTGTCTGGCTTGCAGTCTGTCGATGCGCGCTCCTGATTCCGCCCCACTGCACATCTGGGTGATTGATGATCACCCCCTGTACCGAGACGCCCTTTCGGCACTGATGCAGGCGCGCCTGAACGCGCAGGTCAAGACTTTTTGTAGCGTGAGCGAGGCGCTGGCCAACCGTTGGCCCGACACACCAGATTTGATTACGGTGGACTTCAATCTGCAGGGTTCAGCCACCGGCGTTCAGGCGCTGCTTTTGCTGCGACAGGAGCTTCCCGCTGCAACTCGGCTGGTTTCTCACTCGGCTGTGGAAGACCCAGGCTGCGTACAGGCGGCCATTCAGGCAGGCGCTCAGGCCTTCATCTCCAAAACCGTTCACCCCGAACGCTTGGTTCAGGAGTTGGAACGTTTGCTGCTCAACCCTGAGACGGCCCCTTTCTGGATGAGGGCAGACGTTCCTGAGCCCGTTCCCGTCCCACCGGGCTGGGCATTTACGGAGCGCCAGCGGGACATCATCCGGATGATGCTGCAAGGCAAGTCCAACAAGGAAATGGCGCTGGAACTCGCGTTGGCCGAGATAACGGTCAAGCAGCACCTGTCCAAAATATTCGAGAAGCTGGGGGTTGCGTCTCGCACGCAGGCGATTGCCAAATTGCACCGCCCTTTTGACTGAGGCAAGCATGCGCGCGGCAACGGTGGTCAAAACACCAAAAAGTGGTAGGCCGTGTTGGACTTGAACCAACGACCAAAGGATTCAGGTTGGTGTGGGTTTCCCCACTCCCTGGACTATCTCATCACCCTCGCTGCGAGGCGATCGCTCGTTCGGGTGCCGGGCGCTCGGGGGGTGCTTATTGGATTGGCTCCTCACACCCTAGTCTCTGCACCTTTTCGTCTACCGGCCACTGGGGGCCTGCCTTCGACGAACTTGGCTCAGGGTTGCCGCGCCAGAAGGCGGACGGTTTCCCTGAATTCACCCGGTTTTTCCGCCAGCGTTTACACGCTGGGGTCACCTGTTTGATGAGTCCTCTGCTCTGACCAACTGAGCTAACGGCCCACTCCCAGCCGCCTCATGCAGCCGGGGTGCCGATCATACCGGCAACCGCCGCCCCTTCGCCCACCCAAAGCACAGGCCCGCCACCAGCAGCGCGGAGACCCACAGTGGCCAAAGGCCCCACTGGCCGGCCCACCGGGCGTAGGGCGTCAGGCCCTGGCGGCCTTCCACCGTGGCTTCCAGGCGGCCGGCGGTGGCGCGCGGCAGCGCGTGGGTCACGCGGCCTTGGTGGTCAATCACCACGGTGGCCCCGGTGTTGGTGGACCGCAGCATGGGCCGCCCCAGTTCCATCGCCCGCAAGCGGGCGATGTGCAGGTGCTGGTCCAGTGCGACCGAGGTGTTGAACCACGCCAGGTTGCTCAGGTTGACCAGCACGGTTGGCGCATCGGCATTGCGGGTGAAGGTTTGGGCCAGCTCCTCGCCAAACAAGTCTTCGTAGCAAATGTGGGGCGCAATGCGCTGGCCGTTCCAAACCCACGGTGCCTGACCAAGATCGCCGCGGTTGAAATCGCCCAAGGGCATGTCCATCAGGGCCACGAACCAGCGGAACAGGGGCGGAATGAACTCTCCAAACGGCACCAGATGGTGCTTGCTGTAGGTGTAAATGCCGGTGCCCCCTGCCGCCGTGTGCCAGGCTTGCGGGGGGACACCCTGCGCCAGGGCCTGCAAGGTTTGCTGGGCCTCTGTGGGGCCCATGGCCCAGGCGCTGTTGCTGTAGCCAGCGTCTGTTGTGCCCAAGGGCACCCCCAGCAGCACGGCATGCTGCCCACGGGAGAGTGGGTGCAGCCAGGTGGCCCACTCCAATGCGTCCAGGCCCTGCGGCAGGATGGGAATGGCGGTTTCCGGCGCAATCACCAAGGCGTCGCTGGGCTCGGGGGTTTGCGTGAGCTGCTCGCGGTACCAGGCCAGTGCCTGGGGAATGCCCCGCGCCGCGTCGAATTTTTCCCCTTGCGGAATGTTGCCTTGCAGCAGCACCACTGGCAACACGCCGTGGGGCTGCGTGGGCTCGGGCGCGTGCCGAGCCACCCCGGGGCCCACCACCAACGCCAACACAATGCTCCCCAGAAGAACCGATGCACGGGTGCGCAGGCGGCTGCGGTCGGCCCAGCACCATGCCGTCAAGCTGGCCAGCGCAGCAGCCATTGCACCCATGCCGTAAACGCCCACCCAGGCTGCGGCCCAGCCCAACAGGTTGACATGGGCATAGCCCACCGCCCCCCACGGAAAACCCGTGAACCACTGGGCCCGGGCCAGTTCGGCCAGCGTCCACAACGCCGGCAACGCCACCGTTGCCGCCAGCGGGTAGCGGTGCCACAAGCGGTGATACGCCCACCCTGCCCCCGCGCTGTACAACGCCAAAAACAATGCCAGCAGCCACACCGACACGCCCGCCAGCGCCGCAGGCAGACCGCCATAGGTGTGCATGGAGATGAACAGCCACCAAAACGTGCCGCACAACCACGCAGTGGCAAACCACCAGGTTCGCCAAAACGCAGACCGGCCCGTCGGCGCGCGCTGCACCCACACCAGCCATACAGACATGACCAGCCACTGCAGCAGCGGCAGCGGCTGCCCCGGCTGCGGCCAAAAATGGAGGATGTGGGCCGCCGTCCAGTCGGCCGTCTCTGCCCCAAACGGCCACGCCAGCGCCCAAGCCTGCAACACGCCCAGGGCCGCGCAAATCGGCAGCGCAAGCCAGGGGGGACACAAGGGTCGGGGCGTCAAGAAGATGGACGTGGTCAAAGTCTGCATCCTTGCAGGCTGGGGTTGGGGCTCGATACGGACGAGTGCGGTGCAAATTTGGAAGCCGTTTGCATGGATGCACCAGTGGCCTGGTGACGGATTGAACGGCAGGGGGAACGAGACGAAATCGCGCCTACTTGAAACGAAGGGCCTGCTTCTCCACCAAATGCCAGGACAGACCAGCCAGCGCAAATGTCACCAATGTGCTGACCAATACGTAGCCCAAAAAACTGGCCTCGTGGAGTTTGAAGTGCGCCAAAACCTGCTGAACTGGGAAGCCGTACAAATAGGCACCATAAGACCAGTCGCCCAGTTTTGCGGGAATGCGTGGCAGCCAGCGGCCACGCAGGGCCATCCACAAAGTGACCAAGCCCACGCCCACCAAAAAGAGGGGCAACGCAAGACCATGCGGTAGAAAAGCGGCCGCCACGACCATGAGCAAGCCCAAAAGCAGGGACGGCTGAAACCGGTCACGCCAACACGCGAACGCTGCGCCCAAAACAAAAAGCAGGCCCAGCTTGGTGTGGTAGTAGTCGAGCCCAAGAAACTTGTCAAATGGAGCGGGCGTCTGGGAGGCCGCCCTGACCGCAAACAAAATCAGCAGACCAGCAAACGCAAAGGACACCTTCATGCGCAGCGCGCCCGGCAGGACGCTGGCCAAGGCCAGTACGGCATAACAACTGATTTCATAGGGCAGCGACCACAGGGAGCCGTTTACCGCGTTGGGTGTCGGGTTGTCGGCAAAAACGCCTGGCAATGGGTACTTGATGACCCATGCACTGATCGTTTTCAGGTAGTTCCACGTCATGTCGTGGCGCCAGTACACGTCTGGCGGTAGCGTCGTCAGCAGTGGTCCAAGCAAAAACACACACAACAGGCAAATCGCAATCAAGCCAGGGAAGATGCGCAAAGCGCGACGTCGAAAAAACTCGATCAAGCTGGGACTGCGCTCCAAAGACACCGTCACCAAGTAGCCGCTGAGCACAAAAAAGATGGCCACCCCGACTCCGCCCAGCGTGTCCAATCCCAGTGTGCTCGCCAGCGGCTCCTCCTGCGGACGTCCGCCCAGTGGATAGCAGTGGCTGAACAGGACCAGCCAAGCCCCCAGCAGTCGAAGAATGTCGAAACGGTTTTCGTCGCGGTCTAAACCTTTTGTATTCGAAATGGTTCGCTCCTCAATGAATGTCGGGTCGCCAATAGTCCCATGGAGTTTTGGCTCTACGTGTTAGGCACACGCGAGGATACAACTGCGGACTTCAAAACTCGATGCGCATGCCCGAGGCGCTGGATGAGAGGGGGCAGAATGGTGAGAACCGACCACCACGATCCAAACCATCCATGTCCATAAAGAACCCTCTTTCGTCCAAGTGGCACCCAGGCAGCGCGATTGCCACCCTGGCGCTGATGCTGGTCCCCGCGCTGGCAGGGGCCCAGCCAGACACCGAGCAGGCTCGCAGGGTGTTTTCCGAAACCAACCAACAGATTCCTCAGCTTGAGCGCGTGACCTTTTTCACCCGCCGACCCGGAGCCGGCTACTCCGCAGAGGGCACGGCGTGGAGAGACAAAAACACGGTCAAAAAGATTGAAATCATCGAACGTGACGACAGCGGTGACGTGGTCAGCGAGTGGTACTTCAGTGGCAGCACGTTGGTGTTTGTGCTGGAGTCGGTCAGAGGGTTCTCAAACACGGCGCCTGGCAACAAACTGCGCACCGTGACTGAAGAACGTTTCTACTTTCGCGACGGAAAGCTGTTCAAGTGGCTCAGTGGCATGGGCAACAACAAGACCGAGAACCCCACCACCGGTCAGGCGTTCACGCAGGCTGCACAGTCGCTTCTGGCGGCATCGGCGGCCTTCGTCAACGCTGTGCAACAGACTGGAGCATCGGGCCCGGTTCGGGTGGGAGGCGTCAACAAACAAACCATTGGCACGGTGACTGGACTGAACGCGGGCGACCGGGGGTGTTACATCAAGTTGACCAGTGAGCAGGGACGCGCGTTCGAGGAAATGGCCGATTTTTCTGTTTGCGAGAAACCCAAAGCCCTTGTGGGCAAGCGCGTCAGCCTCGGCTACTCGGTCGAGCGCGTGATGGCCGCAGCCTGTCAAGGCGATCCAGACTGCACAAAAACTGACCCGGTGGTGCTGGTTACCACGTTGACGGTGCTGCCGTCCGCTGGGGTGGTGGCGCCGGTCGCATCGGCTGGTGCGGCCAACAGTGTCACGGTGGGCGCACAGACCAAGGGTTCCTGGTGCACCACCTCGGAGACGGTGGTGTTTTCCTGCAAAACCGGGGGCAAAACGGTGTCGGTCTGTTCGTCTGCAGGTGCGTCAACGCGCAAGGGAACCCTGCAATACCGGTTCGGCAAGGTGGGCCCTGCAGAGCCACCTGAAGTGGCAGTCCCGGCTGGCGAGACCCTTCCACAGCAGGCGGCCACAGGCACTTCGGTGCCCTTTGCGGGTGGAGGCGGAATCTGGTTGCGTTTCAGAAAAGGCGATTACGCCTACGTGGTGTATTCCGGCACCGGCCGCTGGGGCCCAAAGGGCGAAGTGCAAGACAAGCAGGGCGTGGTGGTGGAGCGCAGCGGCAAATCCATCGCGCACTTGCGGTGTGCAACAGAACCGGAGGGGCAACTCAGCCCCGACTGGTTGGACTCGCTGGGCATCCGCACGCGGGACAACGAAGACTTTCTGTTCCCGGATTGAGCGTGCTGTTGTTGGGGGAACTCACGTTCCACGTTGAGCCATCGGCTTGAGGGCGTCTTCGCGCTTTCAGGATGAAGTGAGTTCACCGAGTTCGGCGCTACTTCTCGTGTGGCCAGTCAGGATGCCGACTCCAGGGTCTTCCTACTCACCAACACATCCACCATGTGCTGGCGTTTGTACGCTTGTGCGTAAGTCATGCGTCGCGGGCTTGGTGTGTGCGTGTGCAGCAGCCAGCCGTAGGTGTTGCGCAGGTCATAAAGGTGAAAGCCCGCGGCTTCAAAACCTTGCAACGTCGTTTGGATGTGAGGGGCCTTGGCTTCCAAAGCCACCTGGAGGCTGGGGTGGGTGAAGTGGGTGAGGATGTCGTCCACCACCAAACGTTCATTCCCCTCAATGTCCAGCTTGATGAAGCTCACTTGGCTGGCACGATCACCCAAGGCCCTGCTCAACGGTGTGACGAGCACCGAGATGGAGCGCCAAGCCCGACGCCCCCCCATCAGCCAGTGGTCACATTCGTGGCGCTGTGGCAGGTGCATGCGGCAGTGCATGTCGTTCAGCGTGTTCACATAAAAAATGGTCGTTCCCACCTCGTCGCCGCAGGCTGCAGCCAGGACACTTACCCTTTCCGCCCAAGCGTTGGCTTCCAGGTTGCGTTGCAAGCGCAGCAAGTTGCGGGGTACAGGCTCAATGGCCACCACATGGCCGGAGGCCCCCACACGCTGCGCCAGCAGCAGCGTGAAGTAGCCCACATTGGCACCGGCATCTACGCACAAATCGCCTTCTCGCACTTGCTGGGAGATCAGATGGGTGAGCACCGGTTCGTAGGTCCCACGGTAAAACACAATGGCGTTGAGGGTCGAGTCCAGTGGTGCCCCCGCCAGTTGCAGGCCTTGCTCCGTCTGCAGCAGTGGGCGAAACCGGCGCAGCGACGAAAATCGCAAAGCCCCAAACCCCAAACCCAGCACCAACAGCTTGACCGGCAGCCAGGCCCAATGCCAACGCAAGCAACGCTGCATCAACCATTGCAAACGCAGGCCGGTGTGGGGGGTGGCATTTGTGTGCTGGCTGATCATGAATGGGGCGGATTCAAAAATGACGTGCAACATCTGCATGTCCCGTGAGGGCAGCACATGCAAAAGACATCTCGACAGTATCGGCAATTTCAAGCCGAAGTTCGGTTGAGCGTGGCCAGTCAGCTGCAGTAAACCTGCCGCACTTGATCTCTGCTGCCACACTGACTTTCACAACAACACCTTTTTCACCACCGAAAACGGCATCCGTCGTTCAAAGAGTGCCCAGCAAAAAGCCCGAACCGTTGCCAGTTCGGGCTTTTTCATTTTTGATAGCTGCCAACGCCTTATGGATAAGCGCCAGAGCCTATTTTTACTTCAAATTCACTTCCGCGCAGGCGGCACATCCGTACAACTGCCATGCGCCACCTCAGCTGCCATGCCGATGCTTTCGCCCAGCGTGGGGTGGGGGTGGATGGTCTTGCCGATGTCCACAGCATCCGCACCCATCTCGATGGCCAGCGCGATTTCGCCGATCATGTCGCCCGCATGGGTGCCCACCACGCCGCCACCCAGGATCTTGCCGTGGCCGTGCGCTTCAGGGCTGTCGTCAAACAGCAGCTTGGTCACGCCTTCGTCGCGGCCGTTGGCAATGGCGCGGCCTGAAGCGGTCCAGGGGAACAAGCCCTTCTTGACCTTGATGCCTTGCGCCTTGGCTTGGTCTTCGGTGAGGCCGACCCAGGCCACTTCCGGATCTGTGTAAGCCACCGATGGAATGACGCGGGCGTTGAATGCCGCTGCGGCCAACTCTTTGTTGCCTTGCAGTTCACCGGCAATCACTTCAGCCGCCACATGCGCTTCGTGCACCGCCTTGTGCGCCAGCATGGGCTGGCCCACGATGTCGCCGATGGCGAAGATGTGCGGCACGTTGGTGCGCATCTGGATGTCGACGTTGATGAAGCCACGGTCGGTCACGGCCACACCGGCTTTGTCGGCAGCAATCTTCTTGCCGTTGGGCGTGCGGCCCACGGCTTGCAGCACCAGGTCGTACACCTGCGGTGCGGGGGCTGTGCCGCCCTCCTCTGCCGGTGCAAACGTCACCTCAATGCCTTCGGGCAAGGCGCGGGCGCCCACCGTTTTGGTTTTGAGCATGATGTTGTCGAAGCGCTTGGCGTTCATCTTCTGCCAGATCTTGACCAGGTCGCGGTCAGCGCCTTGCATCAGCCCGTCCATCATTTCCACCACGTCAAGCCTTGCGCCCAGCGTGCTGTAGACGGTTCCCATTTCCAGGCCGATGATGCCGCCGCCCAAAATCAGCATGCGTTTGGGCACTTCTTTCAGCGCCAGGGCGCCGGTGGAATCGACCACGCGTGGATCGTCGGGCATGAAGGGCAGGCGCACGGCCTGGCTGCCCGCGGCGATGATGGCTTTTTTGAAGGCGATGACCTTCTTGGAACCGGTCTTTTCCTGCCCGGTGCCGGTGGTTTCTTCCACTTCCAGGTGGTTGGGGCCCACGAACGCGCCGTAGCCGCGCACGGTGGTGACCTTGCGCATTTTGGCCATGGCAGCCAAGCCGCCAGTGAGTTTGCCAATGACTTTTTCTTTGTGGCCGCGCAGCTTGTCGATGTTGACCACCGGTGCGCCGAAGTCCACGCCCAGGTCGGCCATGTGGCTGACTTCGTCCATGACGGCGGCCACGTGCAGCAGCGCCTTGCTGGGAATGCAGCCCACGTTCAGGCACACGCCGCCCAGGGTGGCGTAGCGCTCGACGATGACGACTTTCAGGCCCAGATCAGCCGCACGGAAGGCGGCGGAATAGCCACCCGGGCCACCGCCCAGCACCAGCACGTCGCAGTCCAGATCTGCGGTGCCACCAAAGCTGGCGGCGGTGGGTGCGGCCATTGCGGGTGCTGCGGGCGCTGCAACAGGTGTAGCTGCAACAGCAGGCGCTGCTTGCGCGGGGGCCTGTTTTGGCTCAGAAACCGCACCGGCAACTTCCAGCACCAGCACCACGGAGCCTTGCTTGACCTTGTCGCCCAGCTTGACTTTGAGTTCTTGGACCACACCCGCGTGGCTGGACGGGATTTCCATGGAGGCTTTGTCGCTTTCCACGGTGATGAGGCTTTGTTCGGCCTTGACCGTGTCGCCGGGTTTGACCAACAACTCGATCACGGCCACTTCGTCGAAGTCGCCGATGTCAGGGACCTGGATGTCAATTTGTGCCATCTTGGTCTCCCTTTACAGCAGCACGCGGCGGAAATCGCCAAGGATCTGGCCCAGGTACACGTTGAAGCGGGCGGCGGCGGCGCCGTCGATCACGCGGTGGTCCCAGGTCAGGCTCAGCGGCAACATCAGGCGGGGCTGGAAAGCCTTGCCATCCCACACCGGCTCCATGGTGCTCTTGCACACACCCAGAATGGCCACTTCAGGGGCGTTGATGATGGGCGTGAAGTAACGCCCGCCAATGCCGCCCAGGCTGCTGATGGTGAAGGTCGCGCCGCTCATGTCGGCGGGGCCCAGTTTGCCGTCGCGGGCCTTCTTGGCCAGCTCCGACATTTCCTGGCTGATCTGGAAGATGCCTTTTTTGTCGGCATCTTTGATGACGGGCACCACCAGGCCGTTGGGCGTGTCCGCCGCAAAACCGATGTGGTAGTACTGCTTGTAGACCAGGCTGTCGCCGTCCAGGCTGCTGTTGAACTCGGGGAATTTCTTCAGCGCGGCCACGCAGGCTTTGATGAGGAAGGCCAGCATGGTGACCTTGATGCCCGACTTCTCGTTCTCCTTGTTGGTGGAGACGCGGAAGGCTTCCAGGTCGGTGATGTCGGCGTCGTCGTGGTTGGTAACGGCCGGAATCATCACGGCGTTGCGCAACAGGTTGGCACCGCTGATCTTTTTGATGCGGCCCAGCTCCTTGCGCTCGATGGGCCCAAACTTCGCAAAGTCCACCTTGGGCCAGGGGATCAGGCCCAGTTCAGAGCCGCCGCCCGTGGGCGATTTGCCCACCGCTGCGGCCACAGCCGTGGCGATGGCTGTGGTCTGGATGGCACCGGACATGACGCCCCGTGTGAACGCTTGCACGTCCTCGGGCGTGATGCGGCCCTTGTGGCCGGTGCCTTTGACTTCCGCCAGCGGCACACCCAGCTCGCGGGCGAACTTGCGCACCGAGGGCGACGCATGGGGCAACCCAGCGGCCACGGTGGTGGGGTTGTGGGCGGGCACCGCCAGCGCGGCCACCGCAGGAGCCGGTGCGGCTGCGGGCACCGCCGCCGCGGCAGGGGCTGCCGCTTGGGCAACGGGTGCGGCCGCCGGTGCGGACACCACAGCGGCGGCTGCCGGCGCAGAAGCGGACACCGTGCCTTCCAGAATGGCCAGCAGGTCGCCAATGTTGACGGTGTCGCCCAGCTTGACCTTCAGCTCTTTGATGACGCCGGCGTGGGACGAGGGAATTTCCATGGACGCCTTGTCGCTCTCCACGGTGATGAGGCTTTGTTCCACCTTCACGGTGTCGCCGGGTTTGACGAACACTTCAATGACCGCCACGTCTTTGAAGTCGCCAATGTCGGGCACGCGCACTTCCACAGGGCCGGTGGCGGCGGCGGGCGCGGCAACAGAAACAGGAGCAGAAACAGCAGAAGGAGTCTGCGCTGGGGCCGTTTTTTGTTCAGAAACTGAGGCAGGAGCGGCTGCCGGTGCCTGCGCAGCGCCCGATTCGAGCTCGACCACCAGGGAGCCTTGCTTGACCTTGTCGCCCAAGGCGACCTTGATGGCCTTGACCACGCCAGCGCGGGAGGACGGAATTTCCATCGACGCTTTGTCGGACTCGACGGTGATGAGCGACTGTTCGGCCTTGACCGTGTCGCCCACCTTGACCAGCAGTTCAATGACCGCAACTTCATCAAAGTCCCCGATGTCGGGGACCTTCACTTCAACGATTGCC
>JACCDH011637819.1_pt1 | contig 14721 bp, 13 predicted proteins | sample 7442481 | NCBI WGS metagenome assembly JACCDH01 (sample SAMN15323433, study PRJNA562643) | freshwater metagenome | isolation source: river surface water | place: USA:Blue River Watershed | collected 2017-08-15
ACGTCTTCGTCGCCGGAGAAGCCGGGGCCGAAGAGGGTGATGTCCTTGGACAGGCCGGCGCCCACGAACTGCTTGATGAAGTTGATGCCCAGGCCGCCGGGCAGGAAGATATAGACGGCATCAGGCCGGGCCGCGCGCAGCTTGGACAGCTCGGCGCCGTAGTCCAGCATGTTCAGCGGTGTGTAGCTCTCCATCACCACCTCGCCCTTGAAGTAGCGCTTGAAGCCGGTGAGGGCGTCCTTGCCCGCGGGGTAGTTGGGGGCGATGAGGGCCACCTTCTTGAAGCCCTTGTCCTGCACCGTCTTGCCCACCGCCTCGTGCTGGTTGTCGTTCTGGTAGGAGACGCTGAAGAAGTAGGGGTTGCACTGCTCGCCGGCGAACTGCGAGGGGCCGGCGTTGGCGCTGAGGTAGAAGGTCTTGGAGGCGAAGGTGGGCGCGCCCACGGCCAGCATCACGTTGGAGAACACGATGCCGGTCATGAAGTCGACCTTGTCGCGCTTGACCAGGCGGTCGGCGGTCTGGCGGCCGACCTCGGGGTTGGCCTGGTCGTCGGCCACCACCACCTCGGCGGGCAGGCCGCCGAGCTTGCCGCCATTGAGCTTGACCGCCAGCTGGAAGCCGTCGCGGATGTCCACGCCCAGCCCGGCGCCGGGGCCCGAGAGGGTGGACAGCAGGCCCACCTTCACCGTGTCGGCGGCCTGCGCCAGGCAGGCGGAGGCGGCCAGGCCGCAGGCGAGCAGGGCCCGGGCAAGGCGGGTGGGGCGGGTCGTAGGGGTGGCGTGGCGATTCATCGGGACTTCTCCAGGCGGACTGTTGTGGGTGCGTACGTTCGGGAAGGGGCTGCGTTGTCTCCGGGGCGGCGGCTCGCCGCCCGGTCGTGGCAACCCGACAATGTAGTCGATCGGGCGGATGGCCCCCGGCAGGGGCGGTTCGTGCGGTCGTCCGATCCAGTCACCCTGGGAGTTGTCATGTCGCCTTTCGCCAGTTTCCATCCCGTGGTCATGCATGTCCTCTGGACCGCCTTCCATGGCGTGGATACGCGTCTGAGCCAAAAGCACTGGCTGGACGGTCATTTGCCTTTCGGCCTCCGGAAAAACGATGCTGAGCTCGAGCCGATGAAGGATCGCTGGACGGACAGGGACCAGGTTGAAATCGGTCGCTTCGGTTTCTGGGCCAGCCACACGCTGGTCGAATACCTCAAAGGCGGCGCCGGGATGCTGGAAGGACTGAAATACAAGCCGGCCGCCGAGGCGATCGCGCAGGATGTGACCCAGATCCTCCACCTGGCCCATGCAGACAATCCCCCGGAGTCATCGGGCCTTCGCTACGTCACCTGTACGGAAATCAAGGTGGCCCTCGTCCTCGTTGCCTTGAATTTCCTCAGGCGGCAGCGGGACGAGTCGGCGATTTCAACCGTCGAATTCAAGGATGCCGTCCAGGCATGGCGCAGCCGCCTGTCAGAGGCCGAGCGGGAAGAGGCCGCTCGCCACGATGCGGATTCGCTGGACGCTGTGCAGGGGCTTCAGACGCTCAAGGCCATGGTGGCCGACATCCGACGGTTTGCCGCCAGCCTGGGCTGATCACTCGATGTTCTGCACCTGTTCGCGCATCTGCTCGATCAGGACTTTCATGTCGACGCTGATGCGGGTCATTTCGAGCACCGCCGACTTCGAGCCTAGGGTGTTGGCCTCGCGGTGCAGCTCCTGGATCAGGAAGTCCAGCCGCTTGCCCACCTCGCCGCCCTTCGAGAGCAGGCGCTCGATCTCGTCGAGGTGCGCCGCCAGGCGGGTGAGTTCCTCGGCCACGTCGATGCGGATGGCGAACGCGGTGGCCTCGGCCAGGGCGCGGTCGCGGGCGGCGTCGGCCGCCGGCGCGGCGCCACCCTCGGCCCCCAGGCCCAGGGCCTCCTGCCAGCGCTCGAGAAAGCGGGTGCGCTGTTGTTCCACCAGCTGCGGCACCAGCGGGCGGGCCTGGTCGGCCAGGGCCCGCAGCTGCTTGAGGTGGCCACGCAGCATCGCCACCAGCCGGGCGCCCTCGCGCGCGCGGGCCTCCAGAAGGGCCTCCAGGGCCTGGCCAGCCAGGGCCGGCAGGTCGGGCGTGCCCGCACCGGCGGACGGCTCGTCGGCGGCGGCCAGGCGCAGCACGTCGGACACCCCCAGCGGCCGGGCCTGCGGCAGCCAGGCCAGCACCTGGTCCTGCACTGCGCCGAGGCGCTGCAGCAGGCGCGGGGACGGCTCGCGCAGCCCACCGGCGGCGCCGGACTCGAGCCCCGCCCGCACTTCCACCTTGCCCCGCTTCAGGCGGGACTGCAGCAGCTCGCGCAGGGCCGGCTCGTGCTGGCGCAGTTCCTCGGCGAGGCGGAAGGACAGGTCGAGGAAGCGGCTGTTGACGCTGCGGATCTCCACCCCCAGGCGGGCGGCGGGGCGGTCCTCGCCAGCCGCGCCCTCCGTGCCCGTGGATTGGGCCGAGGCGTAACCGGTCATGCTGTAGACTGGCATGCAGTACTTTCGTTTGATGCGGGAGGGGTGGCGCGCAAATTATGTCAAAGGCCAGGCCCGCGCCGCGGCCCCCCGGCACCCCGCTGGCCGGCTACCGCGTGTTGCGCCGGCTGTCGGCCGGGGGCTTCGGCATCGTTTATCTCGCGTTAGACAGCCTGCGCGGCACCTATTCGGACAACCTGATCGAGGTGGTGGCCTGGTGCATGTCGCTGGACGCGCCCGCGCGGCCGCAGGCCCTAACATTCCGGCTATGACTGCTTTCCAACGTAGCGGCGGCCGCGCCGCCGACCAGCTGCGCCCTGTGCGCATCACCCGCGGCTTCACCATCCATGCCGAGGGCTCCGTCCTTATCGAGTTCGGCCAGACCCGGGTGCTGTGCACCGCTTCCGTCGAGGACAAGGTGCCGCCGCACAAGCGCGGCAGCGGCGAGGGCTGGGTGACGGCCGAATACGGCATGCTGCCCCGCGCCACCCACACCCGCGGCGACCGCGAGGCCGCGCGCGGCAAGCAAAGCGGCCGCACGCAGGAAATCCAGCGCCTGATCGGCCGCTCCATGCGCGCGGTGTTCGACCTCAAGGCCCTGGGCGAGCGCACCATCCACCTCGATTGCGACGTGCTGCAGGCCGACGGCGGCACCCGCACCGCCGCCATCACCGGCGCCTTTGTCGCGGCCAGCGACGCGGTGGCCACGCTGCTGGCGCAGGGCAAGCTCGGCGCCTCGCCGATCACCGGGCCGGTGGCGGCGGTGTCGGTGGGCATCGTCGAGGGCACGCCCCTGCTCGACCTGGAATATGTGGAGGACGTGGGCTGCGACACCGACATGAACGTGGTGATGACCGGCGCCGGCCACTTCGTGGAGGTGCAGGGCACCGCCGAGGGCGTGGCCTTCACCCGCGCCGAGATGGACCGCCTGCTGCAGCTGGCCGAGAAGGGCATCGCCGAGCTGGTGCAGATGCAGGCCCGCGCGCTGGCGCAGCCGCTGGCCAGGGCCTGACGTGGGGGATCGCACGCCCCGCCGGCTGGTGCTGGCCTCCAACAACCGCGGCAAGCTCGCCGAGCTTCAGGCGATGTTCGCGCCGCTGGGTTTCGAGCTGGTGCGCCAGGCCGACCTGGCCATTGCCGAGGCGGAGGAGCCTTTCCGCACGTTCGTCGAGAACGCGCTGGCGAAGGCGCGCCACGCCTCACGCGCCAGCGGCCTGCCGGCCCTGGCCGATGACGCCGGCCTGTGCGTCGACGCCTTCGGCGGGCTGCCGGGGGTGGACACCGCCTACTACGCCACGCAGTTCGGCCTGCCCAAGGGCGATGACCACAACGTGACGGCGCTGCTCGAGCAGATGAAGGATGTCGCCGACCGCCGCGCCGCGCTGGTCAGCACCCTGGTGGCGCTGCGCAGCGCCGACGACCCGGAGCCGCTGATCGCGGTGGGCCGCGCGGTGGGCGAGATCACCCGCGCGCCGGTGGGCGACGGCGGCTTCGGCTTCGACCCGGTGATGTTCATCCCGGCGCTGGGCCAGACCTTCGCGCAGCTGCCGCCCGAGGTGAAGAACGCGCACAGCCACCGCGGCCAGGCCGCACGGCTGATGGCGCAGATGATGCGCGAGCGCTGGCTGTGAGCCTGCAGCCATGAAGGACCTGGCCCACTACATGCGCCCGGGCACGCTGCAACTCGGCGCGCTGCCCCCGCTGTCGCTGTACGTGCACCTGCCCTGGTGCATCCGCAAGTGCCCCTATTGCGACTTCAACTCGCACGAGATGAAGCCCGGTCAGCTGCCCGAGCAGGACTACCTCGCCGCCGTAGTGGCCGACCTGGAGCAGTCGCTGCCCCAGGTGTGGGGCCGCGGGGTGCACAGCATCTTCATCGGCGGCGGCACGCCCAGCCTGTTCTCGCCCGAGGGCATCGACCGGCTGCTGGCGGACATCCGCGCCCGCCTGCGGCTGGAGGCGGACTGCGAAGTCACCCTGGAGGCCAACCCCGGCACCTTCGAGAAGGACCGCTTCCGTGCGTTCCGGGATGCGGGCGTGACGCGCCTGTCGGTGGGGGTGCAGAGCTTCAACGACGCGCACCTGAAGGCGGTGGGCCGGGTGCATGACCGGGCCCAGGCCATCGCCGCCTGCGAGGAGGCGGCCGACGCGTTCGACACCTTCAACATCGACCTGATGTATGCGCTGCCCGGGCAGACGCTGGCCCATCTCGAGGCCGACCTGTCCCAGGCGCTGTCGCTGTCGCCGCCACACCTGTCGGTCTACCACCTGACGCTGGAGCCCAACACCTATTTCGCCAAGTTCCCGCCGGTGGTGCCCTCGGACGACGAGGCCTTCGCCATGCTCGATCGCATCACCGAAAGGACGGGCGCGGCCGGGATGGCACGCTACGAGGTGTCGGCCTATGCGCGCGAGGGGCACCGCTGCTGGCACAACGTGAACTACTGGCAGTTCGGCGATTACCTGGGCCTGGGTGCCGGGGCGCACGGCAAGCTCAGTTTCGCGCACCGGGTGCTGCGGCAGGTGCGCTACCGCGATCCGGCCCGCTATATGGATGCCGCGCGCGCGGGCGACGCGGTGGCGCAGGAGGAGGAGGTCGCCCGCGCTGACCTGCCCTTCGAGTACATGCTCAATGCGCTGCGCCTGCGCGAGGGTTTCCTGCTGCGGGACTTCACCGAGCGCACGGGCCTGCCGCTGTCGGCGATCGAGCCGGCGCTGGCGCGGGCCGAGGCGCGCGGTCTGCTGGCGCGCGAGCCGGGCCGGGCGCGACCCACCGAGCGGGGCTTCGATTTCCTGAGCGACCTGCAGGCGATGTTCCTGCCCAACCCGTGACCGTGATGCACGCCATGACCGCCCCCGACCTGCCGTCCACGCCGCCGCTGCTGTCCGTCCTTGGCGGCGTGGCGACGATCACCCTCAACCGGCCGGCGCATCGCAACCGCCTGCAGGACGAGGACCTGCAGGCGCTGGTGGCGCACTTCGCCGCGATCGATGCCGATCCCGGCGTGCGCGTGGTGGTGCTGCGCGCCAATACCGCAGGCCAGCCGCGGCCGGTGTTCTGTGCCGGCTACGACATCGGCGGTTTCGACGCCCCCGGCAAGGACGCCAGCGCCTTCGAGCAGATGACCGACGCCTTCGCCGCGTTGCAGCCGGTGACGGTGTGCGCCCTCAATGGCAGCGTGTACGGCGGCGCGACCGACCTGTTCATTTCCAGCGACCTGCGCCTCGCGCTGGACGGCGTCGAGTTGCGGATGCCGGCGACCGCGCTCGGCCTGCACTACTACCCCAGCGGGCTGCAGCGGTACATCCGCCGCATGGGCCTGGCTTTCACCGAGCGGGCTTTCCTGACCGCGCGGCCCTTCAGCGCGCGCCAGCTGTGGGACACCGGTTGCCTCGAGGCGCTGGTGTCGCCGGACGACTTCGAGGCGACGCTGCAGGCGCTGGTGGCCGACATCGCTGCGCTCGCGCCTTTGGCACTGCGGACCACCAAGGCCTCCCTGCGTGAACTCGCGCAGGGCCACTTCGACGAGCCGGCGCTGCGCGCGCGCGAGCGCATGACGCTGGCCAGCGCGGATTTCGCCGAAGGGCGGCAGGCCTTCGCCGAGCGGCGGCCCCCGCGCTTTCGCGGCGCCTAGGCCGACGGGGAGGTCTTGCCCCCGGCTCCCGCGACGGCGGGGGACGCCGGCGTCAACGGGGCGCCTGCGCGGGCTCCGAACCGACCGACGTGGGCCCGGACCAGGGCCGCGGCGACCTGCACGGTCGCGACCCCCTCCTTGCCGACGTGCACCAGCAGCAGGCCCATCAGGCTGGCCAGATCGCGCATCCGACCCGCCTGGCTGGCGAGCGTGGCGGCCTGCTCCGCGAGGAAGTCGAGGGCGGCGGCGCCGTCGCGCGTGATCGCTGCATGGATCGCCTTGCGGATCGCGTGGCCGGCCGGCGTGGCCAGCTGGGCCAGCTCCACGAGCAGCCGGGCGGCCACGATCGCCTGCAGCGTGGCAGGCGATGTGTCGGCCTCGGGCCCTGCGGATGCGGCCCCCGGCGGTGGCACGACGGCCGACGGCGAGGTCACGATCTCCAGCAGGGCCTCCAGGCCCGCGCCGCCATCGGCCATCAGCGATTCGATCAGGCGCGCGCCTTCCTTCGTCCGCAGGACCGGTTTTGCCAGGGTGTGGAGCATCGCCAGCCCGCGGGAGCGCTGGGGCCCTTCGGGCAGGACCAGCCACTGGACCATCCTTTTGAGCAGGCGCTCGCCCTGTTCGCCGCTGGCCAGCGCGAGCATCAGCGCGTTGTGCGCCAGCAGGCTGAGCCGGCCGGGTTCGTTCAGGGTGTCGAGCAGCCACATCATCAGCGTGCACGCGCGAATCGCGGATTTCTGGCCGAGGGTCGTGATGCGTTGGCTCAGGGCCTGGGCGACGCGCACGGCACCCCGTTCGCCGAGCAGGCACTCGCGGTAGAGAGTCAGGCCCGCGCCCGAGTCCGGGGCCTGGGCGTACAGCGCGTCGAGCAGGGCCAGCGCCCAGGCCGAGTCGTAGCGGTCGGTGCCCTCCAGGGCGAGAGTGACCACACCGCCAAGCGTCGAGTGTCCGCCTGCCTGTCCCCGCATCAGCTCCAGCATCACGCAGCGGCCGGTCGACTCGCTGAGCCCGACGACGGGCAGCAGCAGGGCCAGGGTGGGCCACGCTTCCCCGGATTCGGCGACGGCCAGCCCCTGGACCAGGGTCTTGAGCAGGGGCGTCGCGGTGTAGCCGGCGCTGCCCAGCGTACGTCCGCCGGCGCGCGAGGGGCACACGAGCGCGTCCCGCAGCGCCTTGCAGGATGTCACGTCCGCCTCGGCGACCTGGGCCAGGAACCACAGGAGGCAGGCGCGCTGCGCCGGTGGCGTCGATGCGAGGGCCTTGAGGATGCCGCGCAGCGCGGAGGCGGTGTCCTGCAACAGCATCTGCCCGATCGTGGTCCAGCCCCCGCTGGCCGTCTGCGCGAGGGACTCGAGGCATTGCACCGCGAGCGGGCCGATGGCACCGGGCTTGACCGTCAGCGCGAGCAGGCGCATGGAGCCGGGCCTTCCGGAGCGCTGTGTCCGCGCCAGCAGGCGCTCCAGCAACCGGTCTGCCGCCTGGGTGCTGGCGCTGCCCAGGCCGTTCATGAGCGTGAGCGCGCGCGTGGCGACGTCATCGTTTTGGTGGGCGAGGATCCGGACGATGGCGTCCAGCGCCGCATCGCCCATGGCGTCGAGCGCCAGGAAGATCTGCTGCGAGGCCTGCGGACTGCTGGACGTGATCTGGGCCAGCAGCGTCTGGGCGGCCACGCTGGCCACGGTGCCCGAGCGGGCGACGCAGGCCACCAGCTCCCTCAGGCGCTGTTGGCCGTTGGCCCACAGGCAACGGCGAAGCGCCGGTTCCATGGGGCCGGGATCGGCCAGCAGGCAATCGGCCAGCTTGACCAGGACATCTTCCTGCAGGGCCTCGTCCGTGCCGGCCAGCGCGGACAGCATCAGGGGCAGTCTCCAGGCCTGGGTGCCGGTCAGGCGTGCGGAAGCCGCCTCGCCAGCCTCTGGCAGTGCCTGAAGCTCGCGGCGGATCCAGAGGGGGTCGGCCGTGACGGCCGTGGGCGGGGTGCCGGACGCGACCGGGGTCGCGGTCGGGGTGCCGGCAGCGTCCGTCGCGCCCCCGGCCGGCAGGTGAAGTTGCGCCAGTTGCTCGCCGATCGAGGCCACGGCTGCTTCCTCGGCAAGCGGTGGAACCCCGGGGGCGTCGGGCGCGGGCGCGCCGTATTCACCGGGGGCCGTCGTCGGCAGGGCGCTCCAGTCCAGGACGCGGTCGAATTCGAGCGACAGCCCGAGGATCGTGGGGTCCGGTGCCCAAGCGAGCGCCGGCTCTTGCGCGTCGGAGGCCTTCGCCTTGCGTTCGGCCAGCCGTGCACGCGGCGCCGGTTCGTGGTCGCTGCGTTCCTGGGTGTCCAGCTTGCGTCGCTCGTGTCGCTGGCGCGAGCGCAGGCCCGACGCGCCGTCGTCGTGCCGCACCCGTCGCGGGCCGAGTGCGCCCGTGGCGCCGGTGCCCTGGGCCCCGGAAGCGCTCGAGGCACTGGGGGTACTCGAGGCGCTCGATGCATCCGGCGCGCGGGCAGCGCCCGCCCGCTGCGTCGTGAAGGCCTGGCTGGACGGGCGCGACGGCTTGTCCTTGGCGAAGGTGGCTGGAGATTGCATGGGGTCGGTCTCGTGAGTGGAAGACCCCGGGAATCTAGGCACCGCCTCCGGCCCAGCCTGAGGCCGCGGTGACGCGTGCGCGCTGCGTCAGTCGGCGTCGACGGTGAAGCGGGGCCGGGGTCCCGACGGTGTTTCCACCGTGTCGCCGAACTGCGGCAACGGGCGCAGCCAGGACAGGCCGGCCGGCCCGTCCAGCGGCTCGTAGAGGACGCCGGTTTCCAGCGTCGCCTCGATCAGGCAGTAACCCGTCACCCGGTAGCGGCCGCCCTTGTAGTGGCGCAGCACGGTGCCGGCGGGCCAGGGACGTTGGAGGGCGGGCGTGGAAGGGCGGTTCATGCCTGGCGACTGTACGCGACGCCCATCACGCTCGAACTGCTCGAACTGCTCGAGGCGGAGGCCGCCGCGGCGCTCCCGCCGTCCGCCGTCGGCGCAGCCTCGGCCGTGCTCGCCTTCCCGCCCTGCGCCAGGAAGGCGTCCACGTCGTCCGCCGGCGTGTCGGCCTCGAGTTCGGCCATCAGGTGCCGCCCCAGCGCCATGAGCAGGTAGCCCTTGTCGGCCGGCCGGTTCTTCACGCACCGCAGCAGGAACCGCAGGAGGGCCTGGGCGGTCGGTGCGTCGTCCGACCAGGCCACGGCCGCTTCTGCCAGTGCATTCGTCCAGTGCATCGACCGCTGGCGCAGGAGGCCGGTGAGCTGGGCGAAGGTGGCCGTCGCGCCCGCCTCGGGCTCCAGTGCCAAGCGCGCCAGCAGCCGGGTGCCCGCCTCGACGTCGCTGCCCTGCTCGGAGGTGGCGAGTATCGCGAGGATGCGCTCCACCCCGCCGCTGGCCAGCGCGGCGCGGATTGCCGGTCGGTTGTGGGGGTGGGTGGCCACCTCGGCCAGCAGGGCCAGTGCGCTGGTCTGGCTGTTGCCCTGGCCCCGGGTGACGCGCGCGATCAGGATGTCGAGCAGCCGCGTTCCGCTGGCGTCGGACCGGAGCAGGGCTGCATCGAGCATCGCACCGCTGGCGCCGGCGTCGAGTGCGTACAGCTGCGGGCGAAGCGCGGCGAGTGCAGCGGTGGCCAGCGCCGCGGCGGGCAGGTCATGCGCCTGCTGTGACCAGTTGACCAGCATGGCAAGCACATGGGTGAATCCCGGGTCTTCCTTCAGCGCCGCCATCAGGGGCGCGGTCGTGTCGGGCGACGCACGCAGCAGCTGCACGAGCAGGCGAAGCCCGCCACGCCAGAGGGAGGCGTCGGCCCTGTCGGGAAGCGCGAAGACCACCCCCAGCAAGCCCTGCAGGGCCTTCGTCGACATGGCGGACACCACCGCCCCGCGCCCGACGGGGTGCGCCCCGGCGAGCTGGGTCAGGAGCGACATCGCGTCGGCCGCGGCAGCGAAGGAGTCGGTCGTGCTGCCGACCTGGGCCACCTCGCCCGCCAGCAGCCCCAGCAGGGATCCCGCGGTGCGGCCGGCCTTGCCATCGCGCCGCGCGGCAGTCGCGGCGCGATGGCTGTCGTCAAGCATCGCCTGCGCCACCGCGGCACGCCCCTGGGGACTTGCCGAGGCCATCTGGATGAGCAACGCATACAGCGAGCCATGGCGTACGTGTTGATGCGCGACGCAGGTGCTGACCCAGGCCGTCACCAGCGCGAAGCCTTCGGGCGGCGAGGCGATGGCGCGGGGGCGCACCCGCACGTCCAGCAGCACGGCGTCGATTGGTGCGTCTTCCGGGCTGGTGCGGCGCATCAGGCGCCAAAGCAGACTGCGGGCGTGCGTGGCGATCGTGCCGTAGGTGGCCAGCGTGCCCTGGGCGATGGCCTGCAGCACCCGGGGCTGCGTCAGCGCCGCGCGCAGTGGCCTGCATGCGGGAAGCGCTCCTCGCATCAGCAGGTTCGCGAGGATCGTGGCCGTCTCGACGACCCGCAGGTTGTCATGCTGGAGGGCCACGGCCAGCGCGATCGCGCCCGCCCGGTCGTTGACCGCCAGCCGCCTGAGGAGGGCGCTCTGGCAGTGCGTGTCCTGGTTGGCAAGCCCCGCCAGCACGTCCAGCACGTCGGTCAGCGCCGGCCTGTCGGTGACGGTGCTGAGGGCGCGGATCAGCCGCGTCAGCCCACGGCAGCTGTGGGCGCAGAGGGCCGCGAACAGGCACTTGCGCAGGTCCGGGGAGGCGTGCGCGAGATGCGACATCACGCCCAGCTCGGGCAGCTCGTGCAGGGAGTCCGCATCGACGATGGCATCGACCAGTTCGCCGAAGCGACGCTCATGTGGCCCTTGGAATGCCTTCGCGAGTTCGTCGACGTCGACCGCTTCCCCCAGGGCGAAGGGCGTCATCCAGGTCTCGGTCGTGCCCTCGTCGTCCGAGTTCTCGCTGTGGATACCTGCGGGGATGGCAGGCGCCGTGGTCGACTCGGTGCGCCTGGGCGGCGGTGCGACCGGCGTACCGGACCGCGGGCGCTTGTCCGGCGGGGGCTGCTCATCCCGCGGGGCGCCCTGGGCCGAACTCGCGGCTTTCTTGCGCACCTTGGCGCGCCGTGCCAGCGGTCGTGCGCTGGGGTCGGTGGGCTGGGGGGCTGGCTGAGGCCCGGGGAGGCAGGTGGGGGTGAGCGGGTGCGGCGTGCCGGCTGCCAGCTGCGGCGCGCGTTGCGCCAGGGGCACCGGGGGCCCGGCCGTCGCCAGCGCGGCGGCCGCCTGCAGCATGACGGTCCGCGCGGTGATCGCCTGCGACAGGGCACTGGACAGCAACGTCGCCTGGAGCTGGGCCGAGGGCTGCCAGGTGAACGGCGACTGGACCCCCGGTGGGCCCCCCACCGGCAACCGCGATGCATATGGCGCCTGCCGCAGCGCCTGGTGCGGCTGCGCGGGCGTCGCGGCCACCTGGGGCAGTGGCGAGTAGGGCGGGCTCTGGGAGGGGTAGATCACGGGGGTGTCCTGCGTACGGGCTGAGGCGCCGCACTGTAGGGGGGCGAGCCGCATGACCTTGAACCCACCATGACTGCCCGGCCCCGGCCGACCCCACCCGCAGGCGGGGCAAGTGCAAGCCCCGATTGCCAGCCGACACGGGTCGGCCCTAGCATGGATGAGCAGTTTTCCCTTTCTGTCCGTTTTCAAGGAGCACGTCATGCGCAAGTCCGTTTTTGTCCGTTCCGCCGCGGTCCTGGTGGCTGCCAGCCTCTCCGCCGGCGCCGCCCTGGCCCACAGCTGCCCCAAGGAGATGAAGGCCATCGATGACAAGCTGGCCACCAAGCCGGCGATGTCCAAGGAAGTCGCCGACAAGGTCGCCAAGCTGCGCGCCGACGGCGAGACCGCCCACAAGGCCGGCAAGCACGACGATTCGATGAAGGCCCTGGGCGAGGCCAAGAAGCTGCTCGGGATGTGATTTGAGCCACCGGCTCTCGCGGCGCGCGTTCGCCGGCCTGTGGGCCGCGGGCGCTCTTGCCGGTTTCACGCCGGCCCGTGCCTCCGAGGGCGCCTCGCGCCTGGAGGCGGCGCAGGCCGCCACCGTGGGCGTCACCGCCCGCGCGGTGGACGACGCGAACTCTGTCGCCACGCTGGGCCGCGTGCGCGAGGGCTCGGGCGTGGCCATCGCCGCGCCGGACGGCCAGGTGCTGGTGCTCACGATCGGCTACCTGGTGCTGGAGGCCGACCAGGTCGACCTGCTCACGCGCGACCTGCGTCGCGTGCCGGGGCAGGTGGTGGCGCAAGATTTCGTGAACGGCCTGGCGCTGGTCAAGCCGCTGGTGCCGCTGGCCGGCGTGCAGCCGGTGCGCCTGGGCGCCTCGACGGCGCTGGCCAAGGGCGATCCGCTGCTGTTCGTCTGCGGCGGCCTGCCGCGGCAGGCGGGCGCGGTGCGCCTGATGGACCGGCGCGCCTTCACCGGCTACTGGGAATACCACCTCGAGGCGGCGCTCTACACCGCGCCGATGATCCCGCGCCACTCCGGCGCGGCCCTGTTCAACGCCGACGGCGAGCTGGTGGGCGTGGGGCACCTGGCCCTGCGCGACGTGCTGCCCGAGGACGACCCGCAGCAGGCGCCGGGCAACCTGTTCGTGCCGGTGGAGGTGCTGCGCCCGGTGATCGAGGAACTGGTGCGCACCGGCCGCCACCCGCAGGGGCGGCGCGCCTGGCTCGGCATCAACGCGGTGGAATTCGAGGGGCGCATCCGCATCACCCGCGTCACGCCGGACAGCCCGGCGCAGGCCGCCGGCCTGCGGCCGGGTCACTGGGTCGTCGCGCTGGACGGCCAGCCGGTGGCCACGCTGGAGGCGCTGTACAAGCGCCTGTGGGCGTCGGGGCGCCTGGAGGCCGGTCCCCTGCGCCTGACGGTGCGCGAGGGCGCGCAGGAGCGGCAGCTGCAGGTGCCGCTGCGCGAACGCGGCGAGGCGGTCGCCCGGCCCCGCAGCATCTGAGCGCGCGGCCCGGGCGGCCGGCCCGGCCTCAGCGCTGGGCGGTGCGCACGTCGCCGAAGATCGGCGGGTGGCCGGAGGGCAGGCAGCGGTACATCTGCTGCGGGCCGGCCACGGTGCCGCCCAGTTCGGCGGCGGCACGCCACGGCCAGCGCGGGTCCAGCAGGAAGGCGCGGCCCAGGGCCACCATGTCGGCCTGCCCCTGCGCGAGGATGTCTTCCGCTTGGCGCGGCGTCGTGATGAGGCCCACCGTCGCCACCGGAATGGACACGGCCTGGCGCACCTGCTGCGCGAAGGGCACCTGGTAGCCCGGGCCCAGCGTGATCTTCTGCTGCCACGACAGGCCGCCGGAGGAGATGTCCAGGAAGTCGCAGCCGGCCGCGGCCAGTCGCCTGGAGATTTCCACCGTGCCGTCGATGTCCCAGCCGCCCTCGGCCCAGTCGGTGGCCGACAGGCGCACGCCCACCGACATCCTGGAGCCCGCGGCCTCGCGCACCGCGTCGAACACCTCCATCGGCAGGCGCATGCGGGCCTCGGCGCTGCCGCCGTAGATGTCGTCGCGCTGGTTGGACAGCGGGGAGAGGAACTCGTGCAGCAGGTAGCCGTGGGCCATGTGCAGCTCGATCGCCTCGAAGCCCAGGCGACGCGCGCGCTGGGTGGCGGCGACGAAGTCCTGCACCAGCTGGCGGATCTGCGCGGCGCTCATCGCCTGCGGCGGGGCCTCTTCCGGCTTGTGCGCGATGGCCGACGGCGCCACCGGTTGCCAACCGCCCTCGGACGGCGGGATCAGCGCGCCGCCCTCCCAGGGCCGGCGGCTGGACGACTTGCGGCCGGCGTGCGCCAGCTGCAGCGCCAGCTTCACCGGCGAGAACTCGCGCAGCGGGTGCACCAGCGCGCCCATGGCCTTCTCGTGCGCGTCGGACCACAGGCCCAGGCAGCCGGGGGTGATGCGGCCTTCCGGCGCGACGGCGGTGGCCTCCAGGCACAGCAGGCCGGTGCCCGAGATGGCCAGCGCGCCCAGGTGGGCGCCGTGCCAGGCGGTGGGCAGGCCGTCGATGCCGGAGTACTGGCACATCGGCGAGACCATGATCCGGTTCGGGATCTCGAGCGGGCCCAGGCGCAGGGGGGTGAACAGCAAAGGCGAAGACATGGGGTGCAGGCTCCGTGAGAACAGGTCAGGCGGCCAGGGCCGCTTCGATCGCGAGGGCCACCGCGGCCAGGCGCGCATCGTCGCCCCGGGTGGACGCGCACATCAGGCCCACCGGCAGCTCGCCCGGCGCGTGGCAGGGCAGGCTGAAGGCGCAGCCGTCCAGGTAGTTGATGGCCGAGGGGTTGCGAAGCAGCAGGCCGTTGGTCTTGAAGAAGGCCTCGTCCGACGCCAGCAGGGGGTCGGTCGGTGGCGCCACCAGCGGCACGGTGGGCATCAGCAGCGCGTCGAAGCCGGCCACCTCGCCCTCGACCCGCGCGATCCACTCGGCGCGGTGGTCGTGCATGGCGATGTACTGGGTGGCCGGCACCGGCTCGCCCAGCGCGATGCGGGCGGCCACCCGCGGGTCGAAGGCGTCGCGGGCGCGGGCCATGCGGTCCCGGTGCACCGCATGCGCCTCGATGGCGGCAAAGCCCGGCGGCGCGTTCAGCCGCGCGATCTCGGCCAG
>JACCDH011679449.1_pt1 | contig 14720 bp, 15 predicted proteins | sample 7442481 | NCBI WGS metagenome assembly JACCDH01 (sample SAMN15323433, study PRJNA562643) | freshwater metagenome | isolation source: river surface water | place: USA:Blue River Watershed | collected 2017-08-15
CCATCAATTGATGCTGTTGTGCAAACCGCTTGTTGATCTTTGAGTTGTTGGCTTATTTCAAGACCAGTTGTATAGGATTGAATATCAATATTTTGTACATTTGATTGTCGGGTATTGGGATCCCATGTAGCAAGACCGAGTTTTGCATCCGCAAGAACATTTGGTGTAGGTGGTTGGGTTGGAGTGGGGTATTGATTTGGGAGTTGTTGTGTGAATCGTTTTGTTTGAGATTGTACGAATTGAGAGTGATCTTGGTATCCCTCTGAATTACGTTGTGCAGCGGCAAGTGCCCTGAACATCCTACTGTACCGTTCAGTTCTTTATTTATTTTCAACACGCCAAGTTGCTGCATTTGTGCGGAAAAGTGTTGTTGTTCCTTGTTTACAGATTCCAATTATTCCAGCAGGACCACCTGTATTTGTGGCAAACACACGAATTAGATTTTCGCCAGGAGGGATGCGCATTTGTACAGCAAAATATCCTTCTTTATTTCGTGCAATAAAATCAGAATTTAATAGAACACTTCCTTGATTATCAACAACAAGATGAAATACAACATCCATTGGATTTTGTGTAGGATTGACAAAAGTTGTAAAGAAGATGACGTGTCTAAATGCAGTTGCCGATTGTTGTGCATTGGCTGTATTCCAAATCCAGCGCGCAGAGCCATCGTCTGGAAAATTTGCAGCACCGCCCCATGTGCGACCCCACGGATTCATTCCAAACGGACCGAGTTCAGTTGCGGCAATATTTGGCTCATTATATACATAATTTTTTGTGGGAATAAACTGAGATTGTGTACGACCAGCAGAATTATCAAGTACACTGATATAAGGATCGTCAAATGTACACATCTGTAATTTGGTCAGAGTTCCTTTAAAGCTTGGGTTAAATTGATTGGGTACAAACATAGTGGCTGACCCTGTTCCACAACTTGGAATGGCTTGTGTAACTTCTGTTGTAACTGCACCTGAAAGTTTAATACGTGCGATTCCATTACGATAACTTACAACCACCGTTGTATCACGATTCAGTGGTAGATTCTCTTGTGTATTAATAGACACATGTATATTGTCACGTGTAAGTATACTCACATGGAGGCGAGTTGAATTCGGCCAAAAGTATACAGCGGGCATACGATCGCCGAATTTCATAGTATCATTTCCAGTGGAAGTGACATAGAAAATAGATGCAAATCCAGCGACAGTTGCAGTAGGACGTATTGTAAATGTGTATTCCCAATTCTTTTTGATTATATATGTTCCGTAGGATTTCACTCCAGAAGGGTTGGTAAGTGTGCTGACGATTGTCTGTGGGATACAAAGATTATCACGAACAGTTTGAGGAAGTGCTGCAGAAAGCGTTTGGGTTTGAGAGATGAGGTCTACACCATAACACTGTTGGATGGCAGTTCGTCGTTGGGCGTCGGTCAAACCATTGTCATTGGCTTGTTTGTGTATGTCATCATAGAATGCTTTGACCGCAGCTACACCGCCTTTTGCACGTGCAGCTGCAATTGCAGATGTATTGGAAGCGATTGGGGCCATTGTTCCAGCGTTTGTACAATAGCGGAGTTGGCCTTGTTGATTCAAACTGGCAGTACGAGGAACATTTGTATAGGTAGGTCCAGGGCTTCCAGGGAGATTGGTGACTGCTCCAGCATTTGACCAGAGATAATTCAAACAATCTGTGGAGAGAGGACCCGATACTTGATTATCAAAATCACAAGGATTTGTGATTCGTCGTCCAGTACAGAAGCGGCTTATGGCATCCCATTCGGTGATACTAAGTTTTGTACCATCTTGACGTGTTCCAGTGTAGGCGGTCAAACTCTTATTGTAAAGAGTACCTCCAATCTCTCCAATGGGTAGAGCACGACCATTTGATGATCGGAGTAAAGCGTCTGCTTTGGCTTGCGTGGAAGGATATGCATCACCTTGTTCACTGCATCCAGCATTGACAAATGTTTGTTGGAGGCATTCCAATGAATATGAACCAGGGGCTTGGCCCTTTTTGAAACATGTTCCAGACTCCAATGCTTGCGCACTTGTTTGCTGTGTAATGAACGGTGCAGAGGGGCAGCGCAAGGCCTCTGTTTCACGCGGATCAATGAATGTAAATGTATTCAAGACACGAAGAACCATTGATGACTGCCCACGACCAGGACGCATGACATTGTAGGAATCTGATCCAACGGCTTGAACACCAGCCAGACGAGGTGCTTTGTTGGTGACCGTGTCTTGTTGGACAAGGCGTACAAGATCTGTGCGAAAGTCACCACTGACTGTATTTCCAATCAAATATCCAGCGATGCTGCCAGATGCAGGTGTAACTGTAAGTTCCAACAAATCACCCTCTTGGAAGGATGGAAGAGGAATAGTAGTAGGGGTGGCCGAAAGTTGTGTAGTATTGATTGTATTTGCAGATCCAACACGTTTGACCACCAAGTTTCCAGTTCCAGTTACAACAAGACTAGGCTCAGCACGATCTGCATCAGGATCAATATAGTAAAATCGGTTGTCTTGTGCACATTGTGCACAACCTTTTCCATCAAATGCTTGCTTGGCATCGCATTCCATTTGAGCCTTGATCCGAAGGCATTGGGCCTTTGTAGTAGAAAATCGCCCAGTGCTGCAAGAGCCGACACTCGGGACATAGTTTGGCGTACGACTATTCATTCGTTTTGCAACAACTTCTGCATCTGTTTTTGCGTCAGGTAGAATAAAGAGACCACCTACAACTGGATTCCCCCCACTGTTTTTCCCACCTTCGTGACAAACACCACAGGATTCCGCAAATTTGGGATCGTCAAATGCATCACAATTAATTGTATTAATTGCCTCGCAACGTTTGATGTCAACTTGTGTATTTGCACCTTGACCTGTATTGAGTAAAATATCGGCTGCCTTGGAAGCAGTAATGCTAAAACTAGGATTACTTGGTGTTGCAAGTGCGGCCTTGAGAGTATCACGAATGTCGGACTCGGCAGTATGTATAGTTCCAGGAGTAAAGTTTGGTGGCAAAATTGGATTATTTTGTGGATTGATAAGATTCATGATAGGATTATAGCGGCGTGCAGCGTCTTCCACATATTGTGTATGAGTAGGTCCGAGTGCTTGTGTAACACTCGGTTGTACGAGCGAAGAGTCTTGGAAAGGCTCTTGTCGGTTACGTTTGTGTGCGGCAAATAAAAGGCTACCGCTCGCTCCTAAGAGTACAGCCAGGGGTAGAACACCCTCCATCTATTTGATGAGGATAAAAAATAACATATATAAATACTATCTATATGATCTAAATTGTGGTCGGTATTACAAAAGGTGCGGAATAGTGTGGAATACTTTCAGTTAATTTCGGAATGTTTGATGATTTAATACCATAAAAATATAAATCTTTTGCGGCACTATTATAATATGAATTCCAACAATCAAATACTGAATGAATTGGAATAATATCATTCACATCTTCAATTGTAAGATTTTTATAGTAATCAATCATATCGGAAAGATTTCCAATTGTGCCGTAAGATTCATGGGGTGATGTTCTTTTTGTACCATGTTCTGCACGATCAGTAGATGCACATGTAAACACAAATAATCCACCTGGTTTCAATAAATCATAGATTTTTTTAAAGGAAAGATTGTATTCAGAGTCGTGTTCAAAGCATTCTGTAGAAATAATGGTATCAAAACTATGATGTTCAAATGGAAGATCTTTTGTTTTTGATACAATTGTCACGTTGGGGGCGGCAATTACATCATTGCCATGGTATTCGCAATTTTCAAATAAAAACCGATTGTTACCATTTATATCACCTGAGCCTACGTCAAGAACACGTTTATTTTGAAAGTAAATGGGAAATAATGCTTTGATGAAAAGCGTAAAATCACGTGCTTCGGTATGCATAGTAATAAATCATTATGTATTGATTAGTTTAAGTAGTTTACTACAAATTATCCGGGCGAACACGTGCAGCAGGATCTAATTCACGTGTAATGATGCGGAACACCAAGTTGGTTTGGTGAGTCAAGTTGATGAGTTTTGCACCCGTATAAGTGGTAGTAGTTGTTGCAACAGCATTTGTAGCAGTGGCCAATGCATCCATTGCGGTATCTGAACCGCCAAATGGTTGTACAAGTACAGATCCAGTCGTAGGATCAACATGTGGTGCACGAACAATAATGAGATTGGCATAACCAGCCGCGTTGGCACCATCTCCACCACCCGTGTAGGCTATATCAATAATAGGTAAGCCATGTGGATTTTGTAAATAATCAAGCATATTTTGTCCGGCCAATGTATTTCCACCAGGAACTTGATTTGGATCTAAGCCTTGGATAGCGATACGATTGCCTTCTGCAAATTGCCACTTGCTGAAATATGTGCTAGTTTGAATAAACATATATTCGCCATTTCCATTGGCATCCTGAATTGATCCATAATTGGCAGATACGATCGTAGCAGGAGGTGGAATTGTTGATCCACTGATATAGATATTTTGAATTGCAAGTGTATCTTGAACTTCACTGAGAGGAACACCTTCAGGTGTGTTGAGTTCAATTGTAAGTTTTTGCAACGTGGCAAGAGGAGTTGGTTGATAGACCTTTTGACATTTCATAAATTTAGGAATCATAGCCAAGTAACCATCTTCCAAATTGGTATTGTCGGCATACCAGTTTGCATCATATTGTAAAATACCAAATGCATTGTTGAGGTTGTCATCTGTACCATAATTGTTGACATCTAATTCAGGAACACGCAAAATGATATAGGGATATGTCAATGCATTGAGTTTTGCAGTATTTACAAACGCACCACTTGCTCGTTGAGTAAGGGGGATCAATCCTTCTGTAGGAATAATGGCCTTCACAAGTTCAATACGACTAATGTTCTTGAATTTCTTGTTACTGCTGGGGCTGTAATAGAACCCTTGTTTATTGTTGCCGACATCAAAGTTGACACTAAATCTGTAGCGATTTTCACGAGTATTGGTGAGCCAGTCACGATCGGCAGAATAGACAATTAAATTATATTCAACTTCCTTGTAATTGATAATATCGTCTTGTTTGATTAAATAATCTTGAGGGAGAGGGCCACGGACAGGAGGCACAAGTTGTGCAATGGGTTGTGCAAGAGTAGGATTATTTTGGGCATCATTTTGGATGGAAGGAGGTTGCATAAATCGGACAAGAGGATTTGCATCAGTGGCCGCCATTCCTTCGGCATTGCTTGCAGCAACTGGTTTGACCATACGTGCCGCCTCTTCTTCACGTGCCTTCTTAGCAGATTCAAAGAGTGCAAGAGGATCTGCTTCTGTGTCCGCACTGGACAAGTTGGATTGAAAGTCAGGGATGATGGGGCGAATTTGTGTGGCGGGAACACGATCTTGTTGCATTTGTTCAAAGCGACTGCTTGTGTCCATAAGGAGATTGGCTTCAAATGTCGGGCGAGGTTGGACAGGGAGGCCTTGTTGGATGGCGAGACGTTGTTGTGCAGCCTCTGCGCGTGGTTGATTGGCGGGATCAGATACGATTTGTTGACTGGCTGCCATTGTAGGTGCAATCATATCACGTCGGAGATAGGATTGAAAATCTTTTGTAGTGGCCGCAAGTACTTCACGATTCAATTGTGGGAGAGGTTCTGGACCATTGACGTCAAAGACTTCACGCATATAGTGTTCAAGTGCTTTTCCAAGACGACTCTGTTGACGATCGTTGAGACCGACCCCAGTTTGTTGTTGAAAATTGGTGGCGAGGATTTTATAGAGTGTGAGCTCATTTTGCTCACTAAAAAACTGCCGTTCAATGCTTGGCTGTTGATTCATTCTACTTTGCATCGTGAGACTTCCTACTTGGTAGTCTTACGAAGTGCTTTACGTCTAGTCTTACGCGTTTGTTGAAGAAGAGTTATCAAATAAAATATTTCTGAATTCAAGCATCCATTTATCACGAATGGGATGTCTACAGAAATGCTTGAATGATTCTCCAGCAATCATACGTATAATAAAATACAAGGAATACATTCCACATTCCGAGTCACTGTATTGAAATCGCCGTCCATTGGATTGGAGTTTGAGACGAGGCTCTTGAAGGGTCAAGTAACGCATAAAACGAGCGATTTGTTTGGGCGGGGCGATTCCATATGAGTCAAAGTAATAGACCATATTCTTTTGCAAGTCAATTGCCAGTGCAATCCAGTGACTACCGTCCTTGTAGTGGGGGTCTAGGTTGAAGACTGCACCAAGGATGCGTCGTCCTTTGGCACGTTCTTCTGCAAGATTGACTTCGCAGAATTGGCGATTCAGACAATGTTTGACTGGTCCTTGATTATAGGGATCGGGTGCTGAAAAGTCAATGGGGACAACGCCCAAGAACCGAAAATCGGGATATGCTTTTTCATATTGTTGCATTACATTGTGAATATCTTCACTACTGAGCCACATATTGGGCTTTTGTTTCCATTCAGGTGGCATAACAGGGCGAAAATAAGTGTGTAGAAGGAGTTTCTTTTCCTTGTGTGACAAGGGTGATCGTTCCACTATACAACGACCATTTGTGTCTTTGCATCCGAGTTTTTTTGCAAGAGTTTTCACTGAACCACCGCCAACAGATGGTCCGAGTGTCGTAGACGCAATTTGTGAGATAACTTTGGAAGGCAGACAAGAATCTCCATTTCGTCGGGTGGTCGCAAGAGGTGAACATACTTTGAGTCCCGGACGTTCAGGATGTTCTTTCCAACGAGGTGAACTGTCTGCCTTTCGTTTCCGAGTCTGACGGCGAGGCATTCCTGTTACGGTGGGCTACTTAATTTAAAAAGCATACTCTGCTGTCAAAAGCCACTATTTTCTTTCAACATACACCTACAAAAATATACTAATTCAACTTGGCCGCCACGGTAGAATGGATTCACAATCCGCCCGATCCAGACAAGTAGACACAACCACATTTTGGCACATTATTTTTCCAGTACTTGTTCTAGTTATTTTACTGTTTGTCCTATTTGTTGTATATTCAATGCCTCAGTGGGCGATTGGACCTTTAACTGATTTAGACTCCTTGAGAAGATTTCCCGCATCCGTAAATGTAGGAACGAAGTAGAATGTCACCAGATTTACCAGTGTATGTAATGTTGGGTGTAGGATTAGTAGGAATTATATCATTAATACTATTTCTTGCCTTTTCCACACAAAATAAAGATAACAGTTCAGAAATAAAAAAGAATCTTGGGATTGTTGCATCAGTAACGGCAATCTTAATTGGTGTCTTTGGAGGAGCAGCCTATATATATTTTAATGCAAATTTGAATAGTTTACCACCATTTTTACTTGTAATGACATTTATCAATCTTTTCTTGAGCACTCTTGCTGTAAGTGCATCATCGTTACAGATTACTTATAGTTAGACCCACCTAGATTAATTTTGTTTATAGATTGCAACTGTTTGATGTTGGATTCTATAGCGTGTCCGTGAACCCTCCGTTTGAATTGTGCAGATTCCTTGAAACCGAATGGCAAGACGAATCGGTTGCCCTTTTTTTAGCGACACAGCGCTCACCCCTTTTTTCCATTGTGACCCAGACCAAATCCAGACACGACCTGTGTGGACTTGATCTGGATTTGCCCCGTGTAAATAGACCGTAAATATTCCATTGTGATACATATATTGAAAATCTTGTTGTATGGTCGCTTGACGACTTGCCCAGGTAGGATGACTGGAAACCACAGCCAATATACGTTTTTGAATGGCAACAATTTTAGATGCTGTAATGGCGTCTGTTTCAAGTTCAAGACGTCCTGTTGAAGAGTCCCACGAGTGAACTTTTAAGAATGTTGTTAGAATAGGCAAATTGGTGAGTGAAAAATCATCTGTACTATATTGAAATTCAGAAAGGGGTCTATTTGCATGTGAGTATTTTGGTGATTGAATTTGAATGAAATCTGTGCAGATAATTTGAATGGGTAGAAATAGTTCTGCCCAGCCAGTGTCTTCTTGTGTGTGTTGTGTTGCATAAGCCATCCTGATCCTTCCTTATGTTTGCCTCTACACGAGTGCTTTGAGTGGCGTCTAAACACCTTGTGCGAGTTCGTGTAGAATGGATGAGTTTAACCTCATTTGGATAGGTCAGCGTGGGACAGGAAAACAGACACACGTTCATAAGGCTCTTGCTCATATTGCACAAGGTCGTGGTGTTAATTTTCAGATACGAAAATCCACTTGGTCAACGGAGACAAATAAACGTTTGCAGCGAGAGTCAGAACAAACCGAAGCACAGCAAGATGAAACAGAAACGCCTCAACAAGGAGAGGGAATTCCGTATGAAACCAGTTTAGTACATTTAGGGTTTGATATTGCACGCATGTCTATGCAAGATAAGAATTATATTGGAAGTCTATTGGATCGTCTAGGATATGGTACAGAAGTTGCGGTAGGAAAGAAGAAGCAATCAGTGAAACGTATTCTGGTCTTTTATCATGCACATTTATTGAGTCACGATAGTGTATTACAATTACAAATGGCCTTAGAGCAGCATGAGGGAAGTTTAGTGATTTGGTGCACGACCGAATTGCCTTTGCCGTATGAATTGGTAGATTGGTTTGTTGAGATTCCAGTTGCGGGACGTGATTATACAATTCCCAAACTCAAGCAACAATATGGAACAAACTTGCTGGATTGGTCAACCTATTTTGATCAAATGATACAGACTTGGGCTGCCAAGCCGATGACATTGGCGAGAATTCAGGAGATTCGTGACTGGGTATATTTCTGTTTACAGCGAAATCTGCGTTGGCAAGAAGTAACACATTATTTATTGGAGAGTATTTTACAGTCACGACTTCCAGCACAGACGATTCAGCGAGCGGTTGCCGCCTTAGCAAAAGAGTCGTCAACAGGAGGTGGTCAAACACTTGGAAGTTATCGCATTCCGATTGCATGGGAACATTTGGGAATTGAACTTGCAACGGCTCTTGCGCCTAAATAAAGTATCCTTTCCTAAGAATAGGAGGGGGGAATGAGTTCCCTGTATGATTTACCGTGGGTAAAATGGTTTTTAGCACCGATTCAATTAGAATACAAACGTACAGCACCTGCCTTCAAGATGATTGAGCCAAATGAGGCAGACAAGACATATGTGCAAAGTATTTGTAAAGAAAGTGATCCGTTTGATACGTTACATTTAAAACAAGAATGTTATGAAGCCTACGTATCTGGTCATGCAATTCTTCAAAAATGTTCAAGTGTCTGGGGGGAAATATTTGTTCTACAAATGAATGATTCGCCGTTTATACCTCCATGGAAGACGTGGTGGAGAGCGATACGACTCTTAGTAAACAAACCTGTACGAATTTTGATCCTTGGTCATCCACGTGCACGGTTGATGCCAACAAAGCCAGGGGTACTCATTGAAGCAGAGCATATTAATGGGGGAATGGCAATGCGATGTGATCCCAAGACAATTGTATTGTATCGCCAAGAAGAGTTGACTCGTGTATTAATTCATGAATTATTTCATGCAAGTTGTTCAGACCCGTATCACAATCCAACTCCATTGATTGAAGCAGATACTGAAGCGTGGGCAGAGATGGTATTATGTGCGATGGCTGCCAAGGGTGAATTGCAGCCATGGATACGACGGATGCGAGAGCAGATTGCCTATGCAGTACGTCAAGCGGCTACAGCAAAAACCCAGCATCATATACGATCGCCGAGTGATTATGGGTGGCGGTATGTAGTCGGTCGTTTGGATGTTTGGCGTCGTCTAGGAATTCATGTTCCTTCAGCGTTAACAGATGAACGACCTGTACGAAGTTTGCGCTTGACCTTATGTGAACCAAAGGATATATAGATCTATATATAGATCTAATGTATAACTTCAATATATTTCTTATATGTTATATATTGAAGAAACGAATATACTTAACGACGTTTTATAGTATATGTACGACGTTTTGATCGGCGGCGTACTTTGCGAGAGCGTCCACCCCATAATTTCCACCAAGCCTTCTTTTTTGGCGCAGGTGGTTGAATAGGTATAGGTACAGGAGCAGCAGCCGCTGCTGCAGCGCGTTCAATGGCTGCATTTGTAAGAGGTTCTGCAAGAGGACGTGTACGATTTGCACCTTCTGGAAGTGTACCAATCATCTTTCCAATTTCTCCAATCATATTCATTGGTAGAGTACGGTTTGCAGAAAGTATACGCTTTGCAGTTCGTGCTTGAATATTTCGTTTTGTAGCATTTACCTTTGGATCTTCCAACACATTGAATTGTATATAGGAATACTTTGAATAGTGTTCTTTATTTTGAAATACATCCGAGTGTGTGCCAATATAATCACTAATTTCATTAAAATCATTCACAAAAATGGTTTTGACTTTTTTATAGTCTGCATATAACTGATTAGATTGTACACGGAAAAAGTATGCGATTGTATATTCAAACTCGCGTTCACGAATACGTTTAAATGCACCTGTATGTTCGTACCGAAGATGTATAGTTACATCTGGTAAAATGTTGCGTAAATCAGGAAGAATACGTTCATGTTCTTCAAGTTCCATTTCTTGATCCATTTCAATTTTGTCATTTTCAAGTGTAGATATATAATCTTCTTCATCAATGTCTTCATGAAATGTACTCTGAATTATAACATTGACTTGAAACACCAAGCTTTGCATCTACTAATAAAAGTGAAATAAAAATTGAGTACTCAAAGTTTTCGTGTACTATACTAGTATTCACTAAACAACACAATGGGAGTAAAAGGATTACAGAGTTTTATACGAAAGTATAGTCATCAACGTACGATTCAAGAATTACTTGCATCAAATAATCAACGACTTCGTATTGGCATTGATATATCCTTCTACATTTACAAATGGCAAGGAGACACTGAAAAAATCTTGGGATTTATTAAGAATTTACAAGCAAATCAGCATCATATTCTTCTAGTCTTTGATGGGCGTGCAGAAGATGGAAAGCAGTGGGAAGCACAGCGCCGACGTGATGTGCGGGAGCAAGAAATGAAGTCTGCTCAAGCAATTCTGACACTTCTTGAGACGGAAGATTTGACGGACGAACAGCGGTTTATGTTGGAGCGTCGTGCTGCAGAACATCAAAAAAAGGGTTGGAGTTTAACGCGTGACATTCGTCATGCAATCAAAGAGCGATTCTATACGGAACGCATACCAATGGTAAAGGCCAAGGGAGAGGCCGATGGCCTTCTTGCAACAGCGTCATCACGTGGTGATTTGGATATTGTGATTAGTGGAGATATGGATTTGATTGCAATGGGCACATCACGACTCTGGACACCCATTGAGGATGGGTTACAATTTCGTGAGTATGTTCGTGACGAAATTCTTCAGATCCTGAATTTGACAGATTGGCAGTTCCGAAGTATGTGTGCAATCTGTTTTACCGAGGCAAGTCAAGAGCAAAATAACTATGATATTCTACAAGCATATCAGATGATGAAGGTATTTAAAAGTTTGGATGTGTTGCGGAAAAAGTATCCGAACTATTTACAAGTGTGGCCAGAAGAGACGACCCACATGTTTTATAGACCGATTGACAAGATTGAACCTTGGATTCGTGAGGATCAACTGCATTTATATAAGGCATTTATAAATTATGAGCCGATGCCGTATGAATAAGGGGATGTCTTAAAAATTGACTGTTTTTTGTTGATTTAGAATGTACAACAGAATGAATCAAACAATTCCACCGATCTATCGTTCAATGCTTGGAGCATTTGTAGGTGACGCAGCAGGGGCGACTCTTGAATTTGGTCGGCGACCTGTTACGAAAGAGGCGGCAGAGGCGGCGATGCGTATGCCAGGAGGAGGTGCAATGGGTGTAGGACGAGGGCAGATTACAGACGATGGGGAACTTACTCTTGCACTGTGGTCGGCGATTCATCCTTGGGATTCATACTATGGAATTCCGCGTATAAATATGATTCGTGCCTATGCAGAGTGGATACGATCTAGACCCTTTGATTGTGGCCATACGTGTGGCTATGCGTTTTCAGAAGCATTGGATGTTGTGGATGGGGTACATGAGGGACAAGGTTCGCAGTATGAAAGATTACAATCATTTGAGAGTAATATTAAAGAACATAATGCACAATCAGAGGCAAATGGTGCTCTTATGCGCTCTACAGCACTTGCGACATGGATTGCAAGTCAACCAAATACACCGATTACACATTGTATTGATTTAGCAGAAACGGATGCAAAACTCTCTCATCCAAGTGAAGTATGTTGTGAAGTAAATCAGATCTACGTCTTGGCGATTTGTATGATGCTTCGAGGAGAGACTCCACAAACGACTCTGCGATATATATCCGATTATGTAGAAGAACAAATACAAAACGAAACAGTCAAACAATGGTTCTTTACGGATTCACTGAATATTACTGAAATGACTTGTGAGCGAAATATGGGCCACGTTCGTTGGGCATTCACTCTTGCTATACACTTTCTACGAAATCCTGACATCACCTATGAAGATGCAATTCGTACGACTCTTATGAAAGGAGGTGATACAGATACGAATGCATGTATTGTTGGGGGTATTGTTGCATGTTATCAACCGATTCCTGACTATATGTTACAACCAGTTCTTGCATTTGATTGCACCACAGAAGATATTCAACGTCCTGAGGCGTATAGTGTGAAAAAATGGTTTTGGTAATTGTCTATATAAACTATTTACTCTTTTTAGAAGTTAATGATGGATAATAATGTATGGGAAGGTGTTCCAATAAAAACACCTCACTATACATTTGAATTACAGTATAAGGGACGTATACATCCTAAACACGTATATACACATGGTCATTTGTTTGTAGGAGATGAAGAGAAACCATGTTTATCAATAACCTTCTATTTGCCCGACATTCTTCAGATTGATGATAGATATGATATAGATACAATTCGGATCGCAGATTTAAATAAACTAAAAAATATCCGTGAATGTATTCTTGATCAAGACAATACTCCTAATAAAGAATCTTTTTCAGTTGAAATGTTAGACGCTGTTATAAAAGAAATAAAACGTAGTTTTCCGTATATATATCATTTGCGTTTAACGGATAAGAGTGAAATACCATGCGATTTCAATGATACAATGGATTTGATGATTTATAATATTGCTTTATATAAAAAGACCTGGTATGAAGAAAATTTTAATGCGTATATAGCGGATCGTGATGAGTATAATAAATATAGATTTTCTGTTGAAAAATACGCAAGCAAAGAGGCAAAATATGTAATTGATTGGTCAACGTTTTATATTCATCATATGGGACTAATGAATCCATATGCATATAAAGTTGTATCTTCCAGCGTAGAATCATATGAAAACATGTATAATTCTTCAAATACATTTCCTGAATTTTTCATTAAAATGAGTAAGTCTGTGCCTCCCAAAGATAAGTGTAAATTATTCAAAGATTGGCTTTCTAGATTTATAAATGGCACAATGAAAGTAATGCCAACACGTGAATGGTATATTGATTTGTATACTGTTAAGAAAACGGTTTCACGGAGAATTAAAACGAGAAAACAGCGCAAGTCTCGTAGGGAAAATTGAATGGATACTTTTTATGAATAACTAGTCAAGAATTCAAAATGAATGATGGCAGTGAAATACAAACTATACAAGGACTACAAGAAGAAAATGGTAATGAACTTGTACAACGTGTGATTCTTCCCAATGGTAAACAATTTCCACGAAAGATATATTCAGAGTATACGAAAGAGGAATTGATTGAAATTATTGGGTGCTGTAGGAATATTAAGGATATGATTGATACTATGAAAATTAATAATTATTATCATACATATATCGTTAATTTTATAAATAATAATAATAATAATAATATTGATACATCACACTTTATTCGTGAAAAAAGCGTATTATAGGAATGGATGCATTTGTAAAAAATAGTAGAGTAACAAATACCAAGTTATTAAAAATATATTTATTAAAACATAATATACTTGAAAATAAGTGTAGTATATGTAATCTGTCTCCAATGTGGAATAATAAACCTATTACATTACAACTTGATCATATTAATAGCGACCATTATGATAATCGTCTTGAAAATTTACGGTTAATTTGTCCAAACTGCCACAGTCAAACAGATACATATACATGTAGAAATGTAAAACAGTATGATGATAAACATTGTACTGGATGTAATAAAAAATTAAAGAATGTAAATGTATCTCTAAAATGTGCAGATTGTATTCAAAAAGATTCGCATCTATGTACAGTTTGTAATGTAAGAAAACGGGTTGTGAATAATTCTAAATGTACTCCATGTTGAAAAATAAAAGTTGAATATCAAAAATGTAAAGGTTGTGGTGAAGATATAAAACGTAGGACAACTGCATTAGGATATCAGAAAAAATGTTATAAGCTATCCAAAAGACCTGTAACTGAAGATATTTGATTATATACATTTTAATAAAAATACTATTTTTTTAAAATGTAAAAAAAATTGCGCAGAGTGGTGTTCGAACCCACGCGACATTCGCCACGAGAACTTGAGTCTTGCTCCATAACCTCTCGGACATCCGCGCTATAAGTTTATGAATAATCTTTGGGGTGTGACGCTTACACCACTCCACCTACATATATATATCATATACCCATTAGATACATTTAAGAAGTAGGGGCAACAGGCTTGAGGAAGTGACGACGGAGGTAGGTTTGGA
>JACCDH010906590.1_pt1 | contig 14718 bp, 16 predicted proteins | sample 7442481 | NCBI WGS metagenome assembly JACCDH01 (sample SAMN15323433, study PRJNA562643) | freshwater metagenome | isolation source: river surface water | place: USA:Blue River Watershed | collected 2017-08-15
GCATGGCACCCCGCTGTGGCTGACCGACACGCCCGCCACAGCGCCCGGCCCCCACCAGGTGCTCATCAACCTGGGACAGGTCATCCCGGAGGGTATCGAGCCCTTCGAACGTTTTTTTGAAGTCGTCTCGACCGAGCCAGACGATCGCCAGCAGGGGCGCCAGCGATGGCGTGACTACAAGGCGCGCGGCTGGACGGTCCAGGAACATGTGGCGCAGCCCGAATCATGAACATCCCTCCACGCCCGGCGCCCCGGCATGTCCCCACCCTGACGGAGGTCATCGAGAGCCCCCCTGCGGCCTTTGAACCTGTCGTTGAGCCCGTTCCTGAACCGGTTTCTGTGGCGCCGGCCCCGCTTGCCCCTCCAGTTGCGCCTGTCCCTCCTGCGCCCGACCTGTCCCAGTTGCCCATTCCCCGGTCGCTGTTGATTGATCCGGCGCCCCCGTTGCCTGCTTCCACCGTGGAGCCTGCCGTGCCTGGCGTGGTGGTGGACGAGGCCTTGATCGCACAGCGCGTGCTGGTCGATCTGCAGCGTCAGGTGGACGGCATGCTGGAATACCGCCTGCGTGAAGCCATGGCGCCCATCCTGGCTCGCGCCACCGATGCCCTGATGCGCGATCTGCGTCAGGAACTCAGCAAGACCATGAACGATGTGGTGGCGCGCGCCGTGGCCCAGGAAGTGGCGCGTCAACGCAGCCGCAGCTGAATTCGTTTTGATCTGATACCCCAAGACCCCCATCACAGGACCCCTCCCATGACACGTCAACGCCTTGCCCTGCTGCCTTTGAGCCTGGCCGCTGCCTTCAGCCTGAACGTCTCCCTTGGTCACGCCCAGGCAGTGGTCAAGATCGGCCACGTCGGCCCCGTCTCGGGCGCACAAGCCCACTATGGCCGTGACAACGAAAACGGCGCCCGCATGGCGGTGGACGAGCTCAACACCCAGGGTGTCAAGATTGCCGGCAAGGCGGTCCGCTTCGAGCTGATCGCCGAAGACGATGCAGCAGACCCCAAGCAAGGCACCGCCGCGGCCCAGAAGCTGTGCGATGCCAAGGTCAATGGCGTGGTTGGCCACCTCAATTCCGGCACCACCATTCCTGCGGCCAAGGTCTATGACAGCTGCGGCTTGCCCATGGTCACCCCATCGGCCACCAACCCTCAGTTGACGACGCTGGGCTACAAGAATGTGTACCGCCTGCTGGCCAACGACAACGCCCTGGGCATGGGCCTGGCCAACCACGCCCACAAGGTGCTCAAGCTCAAGCGCGTGGCCATCATTGACGACCGCACGGCCTACGGCAAGGGTGTGGCCGAGGTGTTTCGCAACACGGCACGCACCCTGGGCATGGAAGTGGTCAGCGAGCAATACACCAACGACAAGGCGGTGGACTTCAGCGCCATCCTGACCTCCATCAAGAGCAAGAAGCCGGACGGCATCTTCTTTGGCGGCATGGACCCGCAAGCCGGCCCCATGCTGCGCCAGATGCAGCAGTTGGGCATGAGCAAGGTCTACCTCTTTGGTGGCGATGGCATCTGCACCGAAAAGCTGGCTGAGCTGGCCAGCGGTGCCCGCACGGTCGGCAACGTGGTGTGCGCGGTGGGCGGTGCCTCGCTGGACAAGCTGCCTCAAGGCAAGACCTGGCGCACACGCTACGACGCCAAGTTCCCCAAGCAGTTCCAGGTCTATTCGCCCTACACCTACGACGCCACCATGGTGCTGGTGGACGCCATGAAGCGAGCCGATTCGACCGACCCCAAGGTCTATGCGCCCAAACTGGCCACCACCGCCTACCAGGGGGTGACCACCAAGGTGATGTTCGAGCCCAACGGCGAACTCAAGAACCCGGCGATGACGCTGTATGTCTACAAGGCCGGCAAGCGGGTCCCCATCAACTGAGCGCAATCGGTGCTATAGTTGCGGGCTTCGGAGAGGTGGATGAGCGGTTTAAGTCGCACGCCTGGAAAGCGTGTGTGGGTTAATCCCCACCGCGGGTTCGAATCCCGCCCTCTCCGCCAAGACATGATCCGGTAACGTCCACCGGAGTCCAAGAAGCCCTAGAGATCAACGCTCTAGGGCTTTTTTCGTGTGCGCCAAGCATGGGCGCACTCCTGCGGGTGCAAGTCCCGCCGTAAGTTGGTCACAGCGAACGAAGCGAAGCGCAACTGCATGAGGCATGAGCGCGAGCAGATTACGGCGGTTTACCTTGGCAGGTGAGGGCGTGGTTCTGGCTCAGCTTGCGGATCATATCCATTTGGATATAATTGAGGCATGAAACCAGTGCGATTCCTGGGTGACGCCCTCAAGTCCCTGCGAGACTTTCCAGAAGATGCCAAGCAGGACGCGGGCTACCAACTCGACAAGGTCCAGCGCGGCGAGCAGCCTGATGATTTCAAGCCCATGCCGTCGATTGGCAAGGGCGTGGAAGAGATCAGAATTTGGGACGACTCGGGCACCTACCGGGTGATCTACACGGCTCGCCTGGCTGACGCGGTCTATGTCCTTCATGCGTTCCAGAAGAAGACGCAGGCCACGTCCAAGCGCGACATCGATACCGCCAAGGAACGCTTTGCCCAACTCACGAAAGGCCGGAAATGAGCAAGACCGAAACCTACGCCAGCGTATGGGATGCCCTGGCGGACACGCCCGAACAAGCGGCCAACCTGCGTGCCCGCGCTGAACTCATGCAGAAGATTGCTGCCATCGTGCAAGCCAGTGGCTGGACGCAGGCCGATGCGGCCAAGCAGTGCGGCGTCACGCAGCCCCGCATGAACGACTTGCTGAGGGGCCGCGTGTCGCGTTTTTCTTTGGACGCCCTGGTCAACATCGCCACAGCCATCGGCCAGCGCGTGCATGTCGAGTTGGAGCCTGTCTAAGCTGGGGGACTTATTGGGGGACTTGAGCCAATTCAATCGCCTGCAAAGTCAGCATTCACGAGCCTTGTCACCCATGATGTGAACGACGCCATCTCCGCCAAGGCATGAGCCCAAGTGATTGATTCACTTGGGATTTTTTGTTTTTTGCCGAGGATCGCGCGACTCAGCGCAGCACCAGTTCGACGCGGCGATTGCGGGCGCGGCCTTCATCTGTGCTGTTGCTGGCCAGCGGTGCCAGGCTGGCCACGCCGCGCGCCATCAGCCGCCGCGCATCAATGCCTTGTTGCTGCACCAGCGCGTTGACCACGGCCTGCGCACGCTGCTGCGATAGTTGCAGATTGGCCTCTAAGGCGCCCTGGCCATCGGTATGCCCCACCACAAACACCTGCAGTGTGGGCTGCGCCTTCAGCATCTTGCCGATTTCGTCTAGCTGGGCCTTCGAGTTGGGTTTGACCTCGGCCTTGCCGGTGTCGAAGTACACACCATAGAAGGTGGCCTTGCCGTCAGTGCGCAGGCTGGACTGGATATCGCTGGCCTTGAGCACCGTCACCTGCCCGGTCTGCATCGCTTTGGGCTGCACCAACTGCACAAAGGCTTGGCTGTAGCGGGTCGCGTCGTCCACGGCCTTGCTGACGTACAGCACCACCCAGTTGTCCACGCCGCCCTGTGGCAGGACACCGACCAGCAATCTGCCATCCGCGAATGTCACTGCAGAAGACGGGTTGTACGAGCCCTTGCTGATGTTGGGGATGCTGCCCTTGGACCAGGCCAGACCCTTGGTGATCTCCAGCTTGCCCAACGAAAAATAGACCGAGTCACAGTCCGCCTCGCAAGCAAATTTCTTTTTGAAGCCCGCTGCCATCAGTGCTTGCTCATGGTTTCGGTAGACCTCCAGCGGGCTCTTGTCCACTGGCGACAGGTAGACCGCGCGGGTGCGTGTGCCTTCGATGGTCACCAGATCCCGAAACGGCTTGTCTTGTAGCGATCTGTCGATGGCGGCCGAGGTCGGGATGCGCACGGCGTCCCAGGAGTCGACCTTGTAGCCGATCAGGGTCGATCCGGTGAAGCGTTTCAGCAGCGCGGGATCGGTGCTGCCGGGCAAATCCTTTGGCAGCTCGTCGGAGGCCATGGCGGTTGGCACCATGGTGAATCCGATGGTCATGGCCACTATCAGTGAGCCGGCGAAGCAAGTCAGTTTTTTCAATGCAGCATCCCGAAGTTTATGGTGCCGCGAGTATGCCTGCCGTTCGACAGTCAGCCATCGGGCTGGTCACGGGGTGTGCATGTTATTGATGCGCCCGCGATGGCGCTGCCGTGTCGCTGACGGCCCGCCAGTACTGTGAGAATGATCGGCAAGGGCGCCCTGGATCGGCTCGCCAGGCGGGTGCTGGGCACAGCGCCTCCAAGGGCCAGCCGCCTTGAGCGATGTGCAGGTGAGGGTTGTCCACGCAGCGGCTGCTGGCGGGGGGCAGGGTGTCCAGCCAAACAATCTCATCGCACAGCGGCTGCATCAGGGCGTGAACAAAGTGCCAGCGTTGGGCGCTCCAGCCCCAGCGGCGGTGGAACACCGCGATGAACACGCCCACCCGCCGCCGTGGCGACGCGCCATCGGTATCACTGGGCGGTGGTGTTTGCAGAGCCCAGGGGTGCACCAGCCAGGCGTGTTCCAGGTCGGTGGCCTGGGCGCTGCGCAGTGCGAATGGGGGCTGGTGCCACAGCGTGGGTTCATGGCCTGCGTCATGCCCGCTTTGGCGCGAGCGGACGGGCCCTGGGCCGGGAGCTGCCCCCGGCGCCGGGTCAGCCTGGTGAGCCCAGTCCAGCAGGGTGTCGTGGTCGGTGTCCAGCAGGGTGCCGTTCACTTGCCAGTGACGCGGGGCAAAGCGGGCCACGTTGTCGGCATTGAACAGGTAGGGTTTGTGGCTGCCGGTGCCGGCCACCCATTGCCAAGACAGGTGGTTGCTGGCCAGATCGCCATCGAGCAGGTGGCCGTACAGCCAGTCGGCGCCCGCCCGCCAATGCACCTTGCGCAGGTGCACCAGGTACGAGGCCAGCCACAGTCGGGCGTGGTTGTGCAGGTAGCCGGTGCGGTACAGGGTGCTCACGGCCTCGTCGATCGCGGCCAGCCCGGTGCGGGCTTCGCGCACATCCACCGGCACATCGGCCTGGTAGGCGCTGTCGGGCAGCGGGCCGGGATGCAGGCTGCGCAAGATGCCCGGGCCTTCATGGCGTCACACGTGCTGAAAATAGGCCCGCCAGCCCAGTTCGTACATCAGCTTGTGCTCGTCAGTCAGCCCATGCTGATCTTGCAGCTGCCGGGCCACCTGGCCCAGGCTGAGCACGCCATGCGTGATGTAGGGCGACAGCCGGGTCACCGCACCTTCCAGGTGGTTGCGACTGCGGGCGTAGGCCGAAGGCTGTATGGCCCGCAGGCGTTGCCAGGCGGCGTGTGCCGTGGCCGGGAAGTCGTCAGCGCTGGGGGCGTTGGTGGTGCTCATGCACCGATGCTAGGCGGGCAGCAGGGCGCTGGCGGCCCCGCTGAACCAACCGACCGGCGACATGCTGGCGACAAGCCAGCCCCAACACAGACTCAAGCGCTCACAGCGCGGCGTTGCCGCCAGGCTCGGCCACCCACCACGGCCAGACCGGCCAGCATGAGGCCGACGGTGCCGGGCTCGGGCACGGCGGGGATGGGCGCCGTCCAGCCCGTGGCCGATGTGCGCAGTGCGATCACGTCATCCGACACGGACCAGCGGGCCACGGCATGACCTTCGCTGAGGCCGTAACCGGACGATGCGTTCAGGCCGGCATCAAAGCCCACGCTGAAGAGGCAGGGCACCCAACTGTAGCCTGGCACCCCCTGCGCGCTCACGCAGTCGTAGCCGGCGATGTTGAGCAAGTCGCGCAGTTGGTAGCGCATCGAAAACACGCTGATGCCGTCGCCCAAGGCGGTGATCTCGTGGACTTCGTTGAGTGTGGCCGCAGGGTTGAGGCTGCTGGCCCGCAGGTTCACGAACAGACGAGGCGCAGCAAAGATGTCGCCGTCGGGTACGACGGCGCCGGGCAGCAGCCGGTGCTGCACGGTCAGATCCAGTTGCACCCAGGGTTGGCGTTCGGCCAGGGCCTGGGCGGTGGCCAAGTCCACGGTCACGCCAAAGGTGCCGGTGATCAGCGCGGTGCCGTTCATCACCAGCCCCATGGTTTCGTTCGCGCCACCTGCATTGGTGGTGCGACGGTAGCCCTGGGCACTGGCGCTGAGCACGCCGTCGGTGGCACTGGCCATGCTCTGCGCCCGTGTTTCGTAGGGTAGCACCCCGTCCGTGAAGGCGTTGGTGCCACTCAGGGTCATCTGGGCGCTGACCTGGTCAATGAGCGCTGGGCGGGGCAAGCCCGTGAACGGGTCCAGCCCGCTGGGCTCTTCGGTCAGTTGCAGATTGGTGCTGGCTTGCCACACGCTGGGGCCACCGCTGAGCCCTTGGGTGGGGTTGGTGGTGCCGCCGGTGGCGGAGGGCAGGGTCGATGGCGCGCCCGTGTTGTCAAACACCCAGGCCGAGCCGAAAACCGTGGCCTGTTGGGCACTGGCGTTCGTGGGGGTGATGGTGGGAGAGGCCAGCGCAGGGCCGGCCGTCGTCAGCAGCGCGCCAGACAGTGCGGCGCAAAGGACAGGGTGGCCAGGATGTTTCATGTGACAGCGTTGGGGAAATCGGTCTTCCCCAACGCTATCAAGGGCGCCCGCCGGGTGCCATCCCTAAGTTGTCAGTTCAGCGGTTGCTCTCGCGAATGATGATGTCAGACTGGCCACTGCACCGAATTTTTACCTTTTGGCAAATTTCGGCTTGTGACGCAGCGACCCAATCGCCCGCAAACATCGATGAATACTTGGTAGGCCGTGTTGGACTCCAGGAAGCGGGCGTCGATTCGCTCGGTTTCGTCTTTTACGAGGTCAAGCATGGCTTCCACCATCCAAGAGGGCGTGAACACTTCGCCGTGATCGACAACGCGTTGTTTTGATTTGACTAGGCTCATGGTGTTGATTCAGTGCTTGCCCAGTAAGGGAGATCGGCCAATTTTGTTTATTTCTATCTTTTGCTTCGGTGGCGGCGAGAAGCCTTCAAACGCATCACCAGAGCGCCAATCGCCCACTGCATACACGCGTTGATCTCGCAGACCTTGCACGCCTTCCGCCCAGGCCATCAATATGCGCTTGCCAATGTCGTTGAAGCCGCTGTGTTGCGCCATGGCTTCGCGAACCTCGGTGCCCACATCAGCCACCGCGTCGCTGATCGCCTCCACCATCTGCGTCTGCTCTTTGGGCTGAATGCCAAAGTTGGCCGCGATGAACTTCTGCAAATTCTTGCCAGGCGTCCAAGTCTTCTTGCCCATGAACTCGATGCCCGGTGGGTTGTGCTGAAAGCCTGCATATACGCTGGTGGTCAGCATGTCGTAGGCAGGCGAGAGGTGCACGTCAGCCCGGCTGGTGTACAGCAGCGCCAGGTTCTTGGCATGGCAATCGGCATTGCGCAGCGCGTAGGTCAGCAGCAATGTGGTGGTCAGTTGCTTGAAGGTCTCAAGCCTTCGCTCAACGGGCACATGGTCTCGCACGGCCTTGGCAATGCGCTCCCAGGTGGTGTCGTACTTGGCGGCAGGCCTCAGGCCCAGCAGTGAACAGAAGTCTTCCATGCCCCAGTGAGGCTGGCCGTGCTCGTCCACGTCGAAGCGGTGCACCACCAGGGCCTGGCCGTCGCTTGAGACTTCGGTCTTGGCCGTGGGCATGACCCTCGATGCCACCTGCATGCACAGGTGCTCGTTCAAGGCCACAAAGGGCAGTTGCTTGCTGGAGCCTTTGATGATGTGCCGCCGAGTGATCAGGCTGGCCTTCTTGTGTGCTGCCAAGGCCGAGCCAAGCTGCTGCGATTCTTCAGCCTCGTCAAGGAACTTGGGCACCACCCCCGACACACCGCTGGTGGCATGCTGGCGAACCAATTCGGCAAAGGCCTCTTCAGAGTTGTCGCCCTTCAGCAGCGCCGCCACCTCGATGGGCTTGGCAGGCTGGTTCAGCTGCGCCCCTGTGGCGGCCACCTGGATGCGCCCAACCATGTTGCGGCCGATGACCGACAGCAAGGCAATCGGGCTGGCGCCAATGTGTGGTCCGAACTGTTCTTGCAACACCTGGAGCAAGTAGCCCTCGGGCAAGTTCATCTGCAGCACGGGCGGCAGTTGGTCATCCCACACGTAGGACTCGGTTCGCACCGGCATCGTGAGGGAGACAAAGTCGTCAGGTGCGGTGTTGGCGTGGTAACTCAGGACGCTCTTGAAGTCGCCCGATTGCTCCAGCATGGCCACATCGCGGCCCATGACGTAGACCGAGAGCTTCATGCCTGGTTTCGCTCACGGCGCAGTTCGTCCAGCGTGCCCGCCTGGCCTGTGGGGATGATGTTGAGCTCCATGCCCATCACGGCCAGCACGGCCAGCAGTTTGCGGGTGCCGAACTCGGCACCACGCCCCCGCTCGAAGCGGGACAGGGATTCGGGGGTGATGCCAGCCTGCGCGGCGACCACCTGCTGACGCAGGTTGAGCGCCTTGCGGCGCTCGGCGACAGCTTCACCTAGCTCTTGGATGGTTTGCATTTGATATTTATATCAATTTATGGTCGTTTCGACAATAATTTTGATTTAAATATCAAGATTAATCCGGCGTTGCAGCCTGCGCAGTCGACTTTCGCCGTTGTTCGATGGCCCTGAGCGCAGTTTCTGCGTCTTGGGTTCTGCCGTGGGCGATGTCATCCAATCCCCGCAAGATGTCATCCATCAGCAAGGCATCAAGCGCCACAACTGGCGGTTCAGGCTCTGACTGACGGTTTTCTGACGGACTGGGCATTTGGTAGGCCATGTTGGACTTGAACCAACGACCAAAGGATTATGAGTTGGCGGGCAACAGTGTGTACCTAGCAAAGTGTACCGGAAGCAACCGTAGCTTGAAAGAGCTGAAAGTACTTTGCTGACAGTAACTTAGCGAAGTTTTCCGGAATCGGCCAAAGCTGATGACTGTACCGTTGGTGTACCGAAAAAGGCACTGTACCGAGCTGTACTGATCGCCCACCGGCCGCCATCGCTTACCTGCCTTTTGGCTTGGGCAGGGCCTTCGCAGCATCCTCCAGGGCGCGCATGCTGAACTCTTCCCCCTCAGCCTCCAACAATGCCCTGCGACGGGCGGCGAACTCTTCATACTGGGCTTCGGCGTGGGCGTCGGCCTGCTTCTTGGACATCTTGCCTGCGCCTTCCAGCACATCGCGCTCGTTGAACTTCAGGAAGGCATCAAGCCGCTCGGCCCAATCTTTCAAGAACACCTCTTTGCGGCGGCGCGCCTGGTCTTCAGCGAAGTCCAGCCACATCGTGACAATGCGGTTCAGCTCGCTCACCTCTGGTTCGTTCAGGTAGTTCTTGGCCACCTTCACGTCGGCCTTCTGGACGCTGCCTGACTTCCAGGTGGTCAGCCCCATGTTGGGCAAACCGCTGTTGGCACGCTGCGCGATCAGCTCTGCAGCGGTCTTGCCGGTGACGGTGAAATGCAGCTTGTTCTGGATGACCTGAAAGAACTGGGAGGTCTCGGGCAACGAGGGCGAGTAGTCCGCCGCCATGGCAAAGATCTCGCGTACCCGCAGGTACATCCGGCGCTCGCTGGCGCGGATGTCGCGGATGCGCTCCAGCAGCTCGTCGAAGCGATCCGGCACGGCTGAGCCTGCCACGGGCGGGTTCTTCAGGCGTTCGTCATCCAGCGTGAAGCCCTTGACCAGGTATTCGCGCAGGCGCTCGGTGGCCCAGCGTCTGAACTGGGTGCCGCGTGGTGAGCGAACACGGTAGCCCACGGCCAGGATGGCGTCGAGGTTGTAGTACACAACCCGGTAGTTCTTGCCGTCTGCGGCAGTTGTCAACCATTGGTTGACAACTGAGTGCGAGGCCAGCTCACCCTCTGCGAAGATGGCCTTGAGGTGCTTGGCGATGTTCTGCTTGCTGGTCTGGAATAGGTCTGCCATGCCTGCCTGAGACAGCCACAGCGTGTCGTCAACAAACCGACACTCCACCCGCGTGCGGCCATCCTCAGCTTCGTAAAGCAGGAACTCACCAGGAACGGGAGGAGGCGCCTCGCTCATGCCGCTTCCTGCTGGTCAAACCGCGGCAGGCTTGCCGCCACATCCCTGAACGCAGCCAGTGCAGCCTCCAGGTGATCGATGATCTCCTGCTGCAACACATCGGGTGTTGGCAGGTCATCCAGGTTGTCCAGGCTGTCATCTTTGAGCCAGAAGATGTCCAGGCTGGCCTTGTCGCGGGCCATCAAGTCCTCATAGCTGAAGAACTTGAAGCGGTCGGTGGCGATGCGCTCGTGTCGGTTCTCAGGGTGGTAGCAGGTGATGAAGTCGCGCAGGTCGTCAAACTTCAAGGTGCGCGTCTTGAGGGTGAAGTGCTTGTTGGTGCGCAGGTCATAGAACCACACACCCTTGGTGTGGATCTGGCCATTCTTGGGTTTGGCATCAAAGAACACCACGTTGGCCTTCACACCCTGCGCATAGAAGATGCCGGTGGGCAGGCGCAGCACCGTGTGCACGTCACAGTTCTCCAGCAGCTTCTTGCGGATCTTCTCGCCTGCACCCCCTTCAAACAGCACGTTGTCGGGCAACACCACAGCGGCTTGGCCGTTCACCTTGAGCATGCTCACGATGTGCTGCAAGAAATTGAGCTGCTTGTTCGATGTGGTTTCCCAAAAGTCCTGCCGCTCGTAGGTCAGGGCTTCCTTGTCTTCCTCGCCCTCTTCGTTGGTGATGGTCATGCTGCTCTTCTTGCCGAAGGGCGGGTTGGCCAGCACGTAGTCCACCTTGTGTTTGGGCTCGGTGATCAGGGCATCGGAGCGCTCCACCAGTGGTTCACCATCGAGCTCGCCGATGCTGTGCAAGAACAGGTTCATCAGGCACATGCGGCGGGTGTTGGGCACGATCTCGTTGCCGTAGAAGGTCTTGTCGCGCAAGAACTCTTTTTGGCGCCTGTCCAGCTTGGCGCCAGGCCGCGTCAGCCAGCTGTAGGCGCCCAGAAAAAATCCGCCCGTGCCACAGGCCGGGTCTGCAATCGTCTTCATGGGTTCGGGCCGCACGCAAGCCACCATCGCCTCAATCAACGCACGCGGCGTGAAGTACTGGCCCGCGCCGCTCTTGGTGTCTTCGGCGTTCTTTTGCAGCAGGCCTTCGTACAGATCACCCTTGGTGTCGGCGTCCAGGCTGATCCAGCTTTCAGCGTCGATCAACTGCACCAGGCGAGAGAGCTTGGCCGGGTCCTGGATTTTGTTCTGGGCCTTGAAAAAGATGGCGCCCAGCATGCCCGGCTCTTGCCCCAGCTTGTGCAGGGTGGCCAGGTAATGGGCTTCCAGCGGCTCACCCACCTTGCTGGTCAGGCTGGCCCAGTCATGGCCCTTGGGGATGTGGGTGTCGCGGTTGTAGGGCTCTTGCGCGTACTCGTGCGCGAGCTTGAGGAACAGCAGGTAGGTGAGCTGCTCCAGGTAGTCGCCATAGCCCACGCCATCGTCGCGCAAGGTGTGGCAGAAGTTCCAGACTTTCTGGACGAGGGAGGATGTGTTCATGTATCAGTCTTCGGAAAAAATTCGCCGCCCACCATCGTGTGGATGCGCCCAGGCAGGAGGGAGCTCACGTTACAAATTTTCTGAACCCAGTCGCTACTACTCATTTAGAATCAACCTTTGTAGGTAAGCGTGAGACTTGTAGAGGTTGCCAACAATGGTAGCAGCCCGAACGGGTGGAACCCTCGAACTCAGGACCTACACCTCTTTCAAACGCCCGCACATGCGGGCGTTTTTCTTGGGCCGTTGGGGGCGCTGTCATGATGCGAGCCGTCCATCGTCTGCGGCCTGCAGAACACGGCTGACCTCTGCGGTGTCATCGCACCACAGCTTCAGCCCGTAGCCATCCGCACGCCCCTTGTTGCGGTAAATCGTTTTGCCCATCAGGCGCAAATAGCGGTCTTCAACCTCGCCATAGGGGTTGCGATGCACTGCGAAGAACACCCCCGACGCCACAGCATCAGCCAGTTGCAATCCAGCCAACTGGTCATGGTTGACGGCCCGTATGCGCTGCGGGTCCACCACGTTCCAGTCCACACGAACGTCGCTCCCTGCTTCGCCCTCTTTGAGTTTGTGCAGGTAGGCTCGCAGATCGTCGTAAGACATGGCGCTGCGGTTGGAGAACACCATCTCCACCATGCCATCACCCTGCCCAGTGCGGTGGTGGTCTCGGCACAGCCAGGACACCCGCTCCACCAGCAGCCGGGTGGCATATCTGTACAACGCATACGCCTGCTGCTGGAACACCTCTGGCTCGCGGATGGATGGCTTGTGCACCAGCACATTGACGGTGCGCAAGGATGCGCCGCCGATCAGGCGTGCCAGCGGCACGCGCTGCTCATGCTTGAGGTTTCGGAAGTGCAGCGCCTTTTTGGCATCTTTCTTCAAGAGCTCACGGGCCTGACGGGCCAGTTGCACCACCTGCAAATCGTTTTCCTTGCGGATGACCAGGGCCGACAACACGAACCAGCGCGAGCTACCTTGTTCATTGGGCAAGAACTTGAAGCCCTCGTCCCCCGATTCGTCCACATAGGCCACAAAGCTGGCGGTCATGCAGGCTCCTTGGGCTTGCGGCCACGCGGCTTTTTCACGGCGTCGCGTGCGGTCCGTTCGGTGCGGATGCGTTCCAGCAGCACGCTGGCGGGTTCGTCGTTCGGGTCTTGCGGCACCAGTTGGCCGGCGAAGGCGGCGCGCAGGATGTTTTGGCGTTGGGCGTTGGAATGCTTGAGGCTAAGCTCAATCGTTTGGTTCTGCTGATCGATTGACTGTTGCGCATCGGACAAAAGTGCCTCCACTTGCAATTGCTCTTCCATCGAGGACAAAGCAATCGGGATGGCGCGAATATGCGCAAGATTTACCCGTGGCCGACCGATCCCTTTCACGAACTTAACCACCGCATCACGTACCGGCTTGGAGTTGAGTTGAGCTACCAATAGCGAGGGCTCCATTAGACCTTTGTTTACGCGAACTCTTGCACAGTCCGCTTTCACGATTGCAGGGGTCACTCCATTTGGGATAATGCAAGCACGAGGTAAAACTTCACCTAGCATTGCAATCACAAGATCGTCTTCTTGAACAGCGTGCTTCAAGAGTTCCGAATAGTGCGACTCAGAAATGTGAGCTCTTGCGTCGACGAAAACGCCGTCACCAATGTTCTGCAAGCGAATGACGCGCGGACCGAAATCTTGGTAATGCGAGGATTTGAGATTTGAACCGAACGGACCGTCCGTGATTGCAGATTCATCCAGCGAACATTGATCCACACTCGCCCACACCCACCCCTGCGGCAACGCCGGCAAATTGGTGATGTCGAGCTGCACGGGCTCGGGGTATTTGGCCTGCCAGCCTTTGGGCGGGGCTTTGCCTTGGCTCTCGAACTTGGCCAGTTGCTTGGCTTCCCAGCGGGCGCGGCGCTCTTGCAGGATGCGCTCCAGCAGTTGCGCGCCGGTTTCGGTGGGTGTGTTCTTGGCGCGCCAGTCGGCGGTGAGCGCGCCTTCCACGGCGGCTTTCAGCAGCGACTGGCGGTATTGCGCCAGCTTCTTCTGCGCGGCCTTGAGTTCGGCTACACCAGCGTCGAGGTCGGAGAGCAGTTCTTCGAGTTTGGCGACGATGCGGGTTTGTTCGGCGAGTGGCGGGACTGGGAACGGTGCTGTCTCAAACTTCCCTTTGTTAATGATCGCTACTGTGGTAGCTGATGAGTGCTCTTGAAGCCAAGGTGACAGCGTCTGTGAGTAATAGAAACCATACTCGGGCAAAACTGATGACTCAAAGATGATGGCATTGATCTGTTGATTGGTCGTACTGGTGGTCTTGGTTATCGCAGTCTTACCAAGTATGCCGATGCAAGACACGAGTACGGCCTTGGGAGGTAGAAGCCGAGCCTTATTGAGCCCCCTTGCTGACAAAGTTTCAGGAGCTTTGCTCACTGATAAATCGTTCAACTGTGGCGGCTTAAAAAATGGAACTTCACCGCCATAGTTCTCTACATCTGATGTCGGCGGTGTGTTTCCGGTCACAACCTCCGCGATGTCTTTAAGAGTCACCCACTGCCAGGTTCGAGGAATTGGATGCAGATCACTCACGCCACCAACTCCCCATTCATCTCATCCATCAAGCCATCCAGTTCCTTGCCAAACAAGCCCCAGGCCTTTTGCAAGCCACCCTTGTCGGCCAGTTCCGCGTAATCAAAATCATCCCGGCTGATGCTGCAACTGCTGGCAATGTGCTCTTTCATCAAGCGCAGCCACTCGGTCTGCTCGGGCGTGAACGCCGTGCCGCGCTGCGCGTTGTGGCGCCAGATCCAGGCCTGAAAGCGCTTGTCCACCTCATCGGCAAAGGGCTTGAGTTCACCATCCAGCCCCATGGCAAATCGCACCAAGCTCACCAGGTCCGTCAGTTGGCGCTTGCGGTCCGCCCCCTTCACCTGCGTGGCCTGCACGCGGGCATAGGCGCTCCACAGGCGCTCGGTGGTGAGCATCAACGGCGGTTTGGCCAGGTGCTCGTGCAGGTCTTCGATCATGTCAAAGGTCAGCGCACGACGTTGGTAAGGCTGCTGGTAGAAAAAGCCCAGCGCCGCGATCTCATCCTTGTGGGCCGCGATGTATACGCCTATTTTGATCATTCTTTTTGGGTAATTTAAGTTTCTTTTCCATCGGAATCGGCTCGTCTAGGAGATCGCGAATGACGATAGATGCGACTACGCCTCCGAAGGCTGCTGGTAAATAAGAGA
>JACCDH010174688.1_pt1 | contig 14717 bp, 14 predicted proteins | sample 7442481 | NCBI WGS metagenome assembly JACCDH01 (sample SAMN15323433, study PRJNA562643) | freshwater metagenome | isolation source: river surface water | place: USA:Blue River Watershed | collected 2017-08-15
AGCCAGTGAAAGAGCCCGGGCCGCGGCCAAACACAATGGCATTCAACGCCTGACAGGACAAGCCTGCTTGCGCCAGCAACGCGAGGGCGGTAGGGATCAGGGTGGTCGAGGCCTGTGCCCCCCCCGGTCCATCTTGGTGCCAAATTTGCTCACCCCGTTGCACCGCCACCGATAAAACGTCGGTGCTGGTGTCAAAGGCCAACCAGTTCAGGCTGGGCATGGCGGAGGAGGTCGTCTGGCGCATGCCCAGATTATCCGGATAATCCCGGCATGTCCGCTGCTTGCCGTCACTCCTTTTTATGGCTTTGTCTTGTGTGGCTCGGGCATGGCTTGGCATGGGCTGCCCCGGCGGGCGAGTTGCCAGCGGAGGTTTCGGCCGCGCTGGCGCGCAGCAAGTTGCCGCGCGAGACTTTGAGCGTGCTGGTGCTTCCCGTGGAAGAAGCAAGCCGAGGCAAGAACCCGTCGCCTCCTCGCTTGAGCCACCGCGCCGACGTGAGCGTGAACCCGGCCTCCTTGATGAAGTTGGTCACCACCAGTGCGGCCTTGGAACTGTTGGGTCCCTCGTTCACATGGCGCACCCCCGTGTATGTGGAAGGGGCGGTTCGCGAGGGGGTCTTGCAGGGCAATTTGTATGTTCGCGGCCAAGGCGATCCACGCTTAGGCGCAGAGAAATTGTGGCAACTCATGCGGCGCGTGCAAGGCCTGGGCATTCAACGCATTGAGGGTGACATCGTGCTGGATCGCTCGGCCTTTGAGGTTCCCTTTCGCGACCCGGGCAGCTTTGACGGCGAGCCCTTGCGACCCTACAACGCGGCGCCTGATGCGCTGCTGATCAATTTCAAGTCATTGCTCATTCATTGGGTGCCTGATCGCCTCGCCCAAGAGGTTCGGATTCACACGGAGCCGCCCTTGGCTGGGGTTCAATTTCCTACCCAATTGCCCTTGACCTCAGGCGAGTGTGGCGACTACCGCGCTGCAGTCAAGGCAGACTTTTCGGACCCCTTGAAACCGCGCTTCAGTGGGGCCTATCCTGCGTCATGTGGCGAAAAGGTCTGGCCCGTCGCTTACGTGGACCCTGCGCAATTTGCTCCGCGGGCGATTTTGGGCATGTGGCAGCAGTTGGGCGGTCAATTGCGAGGCGTGGTGCGCGACGGTGTGGTTCCGGCTCAACTCAAGCCCATTTTTTGGCATGAGTCGGCACCGCTGGCGGAAGTGGTGCGGGACATCAACAAATACAGCAACAACGTGATGGCGCAGCAGCTTTTCCTGACCCTCAGCCTGCAGCAACAAGGCCTGGGCAAGCAAGGCAGCTCGCAAGACATTGTGAACCGGTGGTGGCGTGAGCGTGTGGCCATGGCGCCGCCTCTTTTGGACAACGGTTCAGGACTCAGTCGAGAGGAGCGCATCACGCCAGCGGCGCTGGCGCGCTTGCTGCAAGTGATGTGGCGCTCGCCCGCCATGCCCGACCTGATGGCCTCCTTGCCGGTGGCTGGCCAGGACGGGACCTTGCGGCGCAGTCAGACCCAAAGCCGCGCCCATTTGAAAACGGGCAGCTTGCGCGACGTGATCGGTGTGGCTGGCTATGTGGATGGGCAGGATGGCCAACGCTGGGTGTTGGTGGCCATCGTCAATCACCCGCAGGCCTCTGCGGGGAGGCCTGTTTTGGAGGCATTGATGGATTGGGTGGGGCGGTGATGAGCCGTGGGTGAAGGACGGGTGCGCCTAAAGGTTTCCCCGAGAGAGGACGCTCACCACCCTTTGACACTTCGCAGGAAAGCGTAAGCCTGTGTGCCTAAAAGTCGATGGGCTGCAGGTGTGGGAAACTTGGTGTCCGCATAAAGGTATGTGTCATAGCTTGGCTTGAGGGTAGCCGCTGCTGTCGTGGTGCAGGCGACCCGCGTGCTGTTGTCGTCAGTCACAGCAGGGGTTGCAAAACTGCTACAGGTGCCCGTGCTGAGTCCCTCGGCGGTGATCCCAATGTTGTAAAGATTGGCGTTCAAGAACAATGTTTCCGCATCAAACAGACGAATGCCAGTGCCGCTGGTGAAAGTGCCAGCATTGCGAATCAGGGCGGTGTTAAAAGCGCGCGTCATGTCTTGTAAAAGCTGCTGGAAGGCGGCTCGTGTCAAGGCCGGATTCGCTGACAGATTGCGTTCGCTGGCGTAAGGGCTGTTTTTGAGGTCATAGGCATTGACGACCAAAATGTTCTTGTATTGGCTGAGTTGTCGCAACAAGATTGCTTGCAAATCCGAGCCGGCTGTTTCAATCTCTGAAAGTGCTTGTACGCTTGTCTTGGCGCCTGTTGCAACGGCTTCTGCCAGGGCGATGATGTCCGCCATCCCACCGTTCACCACCAGCATGTCACCGCTGCGAGGCGTGACCGTTGCAAGCCGGGCCTCCAGGTTCGACACTTTGTTGGAGACGGGGTCTGCCGTCCCCACCACGGCCGGGTTTGGGGCGCTCAGGTCGGTGCTCAGGCCATAGCTGGCAGCCAATTGCAAGACCCAATTGTTGGTGGCCGTGTCGCCGGCCAGGTTGTTCACGGTGAACCGATCGCTGTAAGCCGGCGCGAGCGCGCCATTGCCAAGATAGCTCAGTTGATCGCCGACCGAGACGATGCGTGTGGGAATGAATTCGTCGTATTTGGAGCTTGAACCGCAAGCTGCCAACAATGTGAAAGCCGTGGTCAGGCAGAGGCGTTGCGCCCACTGACACCCAATTTTCTTGATCATCGTTATCTCCAACAATTCTGACTAGTTTAACGAGCTTGTGTCCGCTTGTGCCTGTGTTGGCACGGCCGCGCGTGCCAAGCGGTCGCGGATGCCGTCCCATTCGGCAGTCACGGGCGGGAGCTCAACCCAGATTTCTGCAACCCCGAGGGCTTCAAATTCACGCAATTGGGCGAACAATGCACGGGCACAAGGCTGAGGGTCGTTTGGCATGACACGGATGAAGGCGCCTTGGGGAGGCTGGCTGATCGGTGATCGGACCCAAATGCCTACCTTGAGCCCAGGACCAGGCTTTGCCTGCTGCATGGCCAACGCGGTCAGCAATCGAACCTTGGCATTGGGTGCATAGTGCGAGGCCAACATGCCGGAGGCCCGAGGTGCCGAGCCCACAGTCTCTTGGCCTGCGTAGGCTGTCTGAGTCAAAACGGTTTGCCCACAGGCGAGGGAAAGCTGCGCTTGTGACAACATCCCCGGTCGCAACAACACAGGCACTTCGCGCGTGCAGTCCACAATGCTGGACTCGATGCCCACCGGGCAGGGGCCGCCGTCCAAAATCGTCAAGCCGGGATCAAACTCACTGGCAACATGCTGTGCTGTGGTGGGGCTCACGCGGCCAAACCGGTTGGCGCTGGGGCCCGAGACACCTAACACGCCCAACCCCCGCGCCGCCTTCAGCAGTGCCAAAGCCACGGGGTGGCTCGGACAGCGCACGCCAATGGCGTTTTGGCCACCTGCCGAGGCCAGTCCAATCCCTTCGCGCCGGGGCAAGATCAGGGTCAGGGGGCCAGGCCAGCACTGAGCCATCAGCTTGGTGGCGAAATCAGGAATGTCACAGGCAAAGTCGTGCACACCCTGGGCGTCGGCCACATGCACAATCAAGGGATGGTCGCTGGGACGTCCCTTGGCCGCAAAAATTTTGGCCACAGCGGTATCGCTCCCAGCATCCGCACCCAAGCCATACACCGTTTCCGTGGGAAACCCCACCAATTCACCATGGGCCAAAGCTTGTGCAGCTTGGGCAATGGATGCGGGTGCGTCGCCAGGCAGGATCATGGCGTTTTCAAAAAGGGGCGATGCCCAGCAGGGCGGCCGCTTGCAGCGCCGTCGCGCGAACGGCTTCAGCGCTATGGCCCGTGACATTCAGATGGCCCATTTTGCGACCGCGGCGAGCCGAAGTTTTGCCATAAAGATGCAGGTGTGTGCCCGGCAAGGCGAGAACACTGGCCCAGGCAGGTTCTTGGGGTGAATCGCTTGCACTGGAAAACCACAGGTCGCCCAACAGGTTCAGCATCAACGCCGGGCTGTGCTGGCGCGGTGCCGTCAAAGGCAAGCCCGCCATGCACCGCACCTGCAATTCAAATTGCGACACGTCGCAAGCGTCTTGGCTGTAGTGGCCACTGTTGTGCGGTCGGGGGGCCATTTCGTTGACCACCAGCGGGCCCAAGGCTTCGCGATCTGGGCCGGGTGCCAGCAAGAAAAATTCGACGCACAACACGCCCACATAGTTCAGGCCCGTTGCAACGGCTTGCGCTGCGGCAATGGCTTGCTGGCTGAAGGCGGGGTCGAGGGCGTCGGGAAACACTTCGGTGACGGCCAGAATGCCTTCACGGTGCAAGTTGCGTTGAACGGGCAGATGCACTTGTTGGCCATCGGCGCCGCGTGCCACGATGACGGAGCACTCTGCCGCCAGGGGCAACATTTTTTCAAGCACGCAGGTCACAGGGGTGGTGGCGTTGCCTTGAAGCGTTTGCCATGCCGCCGCCAATTCGCTGGCATGCGTTACCCGGATCTGGCCTTTGCCATCGTAGCCAAGCCGCGTGGTTTTCAAAATGCCGGGGAACAGCGAAGCAGGCACGCTGGCCAACTGATCGGCTTGCGAAATCACTTGGTGCGGTGCAACAGGCACGCCACATTTCAGAAAGTGCGCCTTTTCTCTGGCGCGGTCCTGGGCAATGGCAACCGCTTCAGCGCCAGGCGCGACGGGTCGCTGTTGCGCCAACTGCGCCAAAGCTTCGGCGGGAACATTCTCGAACTCGGTGGTGATGGCGCTGCACAGCGCGGACAACTGACGCAAGCCTTCGGGCGCCAAATAAGGGAACTGAAGATGTGTTTCGCTGACCCGGCCGGCCGGGCTGTCGGCATCCGGGTCGAGCACCACCGTGCGGTAACCCATGCGTTGTGCGGATTGCACGAACATGCGGCCCAATTGGCCGCCGCCCATCACGCCAAGGGTGTGGCCAGGCAGCAGGGAGGACAGCGCACTCATGCCTGGGGGGGCAGGTGCATGGCACGGGCCTGCTCGGTCTGGCGTGCGCGAAAGGCGTGCAACTGCGCACGCAATGCCGGCTGATCGTGGGCCAGCAAGGCCACGGCAAACAAGGCCGCATTGGCGGCGCCGGCTTGCCCAATGGCAAAAGTGGCGACCGGGATGCCCTTGGGCATTTGGACAATGCTGTGAAGCGAGTCGACGCCTTGCAGGTGTTTGCTGGCCACCGGAACGCCCAAAACGGGCACCACGGTTTTGGCCGCCAACATCCCGGGCAGGTGGGCTGCACCGCCGGCGCCAGCGATGATGGCCCGCAACCCCCGCCCTTCGGCCGCCTCGGCATAGGCAAACATGTCGTCAGGCATGCGATGCGCCGAAACCACACGGGCTTCAAAGGGGATGTGGAATTCCTGGAGAATCAGGGTTGCGTGCTGTAGGGTGTCCCAATCGGATTGGGAGCCCATGACAACACCGACTTGCGGTTGGGTCATGTGAAGGGCCTGCTCAAGGCTGCGAGTAAGCTTGAATTTTAAGGTTTCGCCCGGAGTTATGCCCCATGATTGATGTGACAGTTGAAAATTTTGAGACCGAAGTGGTCGCCGCCTCGATGACGACGCCTGTTTTGGTCGATTTCTGGGCGCCTTGGTGCGGTCCCTGCAAGTCTTTGGGCCCGGTCCTGGAGAAGCTGGAGGCCGACTATGGCGGGCGCTTCAAGCTGGTCAAGATCAATTCGGACGATGAACAGCAATTGGCCGGCGCCTTTGGCATTCGCAGCATTCCGACTTGCGTGCTGATGAAGGGCGGGCGGCCGCTGGACGGCTTCATGGGCGCCTTGCCTGAGGGCAAGGTGCGTGAGTTTCTGGACAAACACCTGCCGTCTGAGGGCGAGTTGGTGGCGGAAGCAGAAACCGCCGAAGCCGAAGAGTTGATGGCGGCCGGCGATGCCGAAGCGGCCCTTGGCAAATTGCAGGAGGCCTTGGCCATCAATCCGGCCAATGACGACGCCCGTTTTGACTACGTCAAGCTCTTGATTTCCATGGGCGACCTGGAAACAGCCCAGGCCGCCTTGGCGCCGGCATTGGCGCAAATCCCCTTGCAGCTTCGTTTTGATGCCCTGAAGCACTGGTTGCAGTCGCTGCAATTTGCCACCACCGACGAACGCGGTGGCTGGACGCTGGAACAGTTTGACGCCCTGATTGCGCAGAACAAGCGCGACTTCGATACGCGGTTTGCCAAAGCCCGGCTGTTGCTGGCGGCGGGTGAATGGCCAGCGGCGATGGATGAGCTGCTTGAAATCATCATGCGCGACAAAACCTGGCAAGAGCAAGCGCCCCGCAAGACCTATGTGGCGATTTTGGAGTTGATGACGCCTCCCAAGCCCAAGGCCTCAGAGGATGCCAGCGGAAAAACGGCCGGAGGCATCGAACTGGCGGGCGCCAGCCGTGCACAACAAGATCCGCAGGCAGAGTTGGTGTCTCAGTACCGCCGCAAGCTCAGCATGGCGCTGAACTGATCAGTCCTGGAGCCGCGTCCAGGCTTCTTGGTATTTGGCGGCGGTGCTTTCAATCACCGACTGCGGCAAGCGCGGTGCGGGGGGCGATTTGCTCCACGGCCGCCCTTGAACCTGGGCGGTTTCCAGCCAATCGCGCAGAAACTGTTTGTCAAAGCTGGGCGGGTTGACGCCTTCTTTGTAAGTGTCTGCTGGCCAGTAGCGTGAAGAGTCCGGGGTCAGCACCTCGTCCATCAGCACCAATGTGCCCTCTGAGTCCAAGCCAAACTCGAACTTGGTGTCCGCAATGATGATGCCTTTTTCGGCGGCGATGTCGCGCGCGGTTTCATACAAGGCGATGCTGATGGTGCGGATTCTTTCGGCCAAGCGCGGGCCGATCATTTCCACCACACGCTCATAGGTGATGTTTTCATCATGCTCACCCACGGCCGCTTTGGCCGCAGGCGTGAAAATAGGCTCTGGAAGTTTGCTCGCGTTGCGCAAGCCTTCGGGGAGGGCAACGCCACACACCGAGCGCGAGGCCTGGTACTCCTGCCAGCCGCTGCCGGCCAAGTAGCCGCGCACCACCGCCTCGACCGGAATCGGTTGCAGCCGCTTCACCAGCATGGCACGTCCCTGCACTTGCGCGACCTCGTCTGGGGTGACCACGCTTTCGGGGGGCTCGCCCGTCAAGTGGTTGGGGCAAATGTGGCCCAGCTTGTCGAACCAGAACAAGGCCATTTGCGTGAGCAACCGACCCTTGCCAGGAATCGGCTCACCCATGATCACGTCAAAGGCGCTGATGCGATCGCTGGCCACCATCAGGATGCGGTCGGTGCCGACCGCATAGTTGTCGCGCACTTTGCCGCGGGCAAGCAGGGGCAAGGACTGGATGGAAGACGTGTGAAGGCTGCTGGGCATGGGGTCTCAATGCAAAAGGCCCGTTGCGTTCAACGGGCCTTGCATTATCGCTCTTGGATTTTTCTGCGGGGGCTTAATTCACCACCTGCGCCAGCGCGCCGCTGGCGTACTTGCCAGCCACCACTTGCAAGTTGTCACCCTTGATTTTGGCGCCCTGGCCCTCGCAGCCGAACTCCAGGTAGCGCTGCTTGCAAATGGCTTTTGCGGCTTCGCGGGCCGGCTTGAGGTATTCGCGCGGGTCAAATTTGGACGGGTTTTTCACGAAAAACTCGCGGATGGCCGCAGTCATGGCCAGGCGAATGTCGGTGTCGATGTTGATCTTGCGCACGCCAAACTTGATGGCGTGTTGGATTTCTTCGACGGGCACGCCATAGGTTTCTTTCATGTCGCCGCCAAACTCGCGAATTTTGGCCAGCAGGTCCTGCGGCACGCTGGAGCTGCCGTGCATGACCAGATGGGTGTTGGGAATGCGACGGTTGATTTCCTTGATGCGGTCAATCGCCAGGATGTCGCCGGTGGGCTTGCGGGTGAATTTGTAGGCGCCGTGGCTGGTGCCAATCGCAATGGCCAGGGCGTCGAGCTGCGTCTTTTTCACGAAGTCGGCGGCCTGCTCAGGGTCAGTGAGCAATTGCTCACGTGTCATGGTGGCGTCGGTGCCGTGGCCGTCTTCCTTGTCACCCTTCATGGTTTCCAGGGAGCCCAGGCAGCCCAGCTCGCCTTCCACGGTCACGCCCAGTTTGTGGGCCATGTCCACGACCTTGCGGGTCACGTCCACGTTGTAGTCGTAGCTGGCAATGGTTTTGCCATCGGCCATCAGGCTACCGTCCATCATGACGGAGCTGAAGCCCAGGTGGATGGCGCCTTGGCAGACATCGGGGCTTTGGCCGTGGTCTTGGTGCATCACCACCGGAATCTCGGGATAGGACTCGACGGCCGATTGAATCAGGTACTTCAGAAAGGTCTCGCCGGCGTATTTGCGGGCGCCTGCGCTGGCTTGCATGATCACGGGGGCACCGGTTTCTTTGGCGGCCTCCATGATGGCCTGGACCTGTTCCAGGTTGTTGACGTTGAAGGCCGGGATGCCGTAGCCATTGGCGGCGGCATGGTCCAGCAATTCGCGCATTGAAACGAGTGCCATGAGGAAAGTCCTATCGAGAAGTGGGTAACCGGTTTGTAACTTCCCGCGATTTTAGCGAGCGCAGTCCAACATCCGGCTGACAGGACGCGGGCTTGGCAAAAGCCGCTCAGGAAACCTGGCAGATCTTGAGCATGTTGGTGCCCCCAGGTGAGCCCATGGGCTCACCGCAGGTGATGGCATAGACGTCGCCCTTTTGCACGATGTTTCGTTTTTTCAAGTGGGTCTCGGCTTGTTCCAGCGCCGTGTCGCGGTCTGCGCTGGTGTCCATGAGCAGCGGGCGAACATTGCGGTACAGCGCCATTTTGCGTTGCGTGCTCAATTTGCTGGTCAGGGCATAAATGGGGATGTGGATGCGGTGACGGCTCATCCACAAGGCGGTCGAGCCAGACTCTGTCAGCGCCACCAAAGCCTTTGCGCCCAGGTGATGGGCAGTGAACAATGCCCCCATGGCAATGGTTTGGTCAATGCGGTTGAAATGTTTGCCGGTGAAGTCGGCGTCCAACTCCACTTGCTCGGCGGCTTCAGCCGCTTCGCAAATCTGGGCCATTTCGCGCACGGTTTCCAAGGGGTATTTGCCAGCGGCTGTTTCTGCGCTCAACATGACAGCGTCGGTGCCATCGAGCACGGCGTTGGCCACGTCACTGACCTCGGCGCGCGTGGGCACCGGGTTGGTGATCATGCTCTCCATCATCTGCGTGGCCGTGATGACCACTTTGTCGTGCTCGCGTGCCAGGCGGATCATGTGCTTTTGCAGTGCAGGCACGGCGGCATTGCCCACCTCCACCGCCAAGTCGCCGCGGGCGACCATGATGCCGTCGCTGGCGCGCAGAATTTGCTCCAACTGGGGAATGGCTTCGGCGCGCTCGATCTTGGCGATCAGCCCCGGCTTGTGCTTGAACTCGGCCGCCGCCACATTGGCCAGTTGGCGCGCCATCTCCATGTCGGTGGCGTTTTTGGGAAAACTGACGGCCACGTAGTCGGCTTGAAGGCTCATGGCCGTTTTGATGTCTTCCATGTCTTTCGCGGTCAGCGCCGGCGCCGTCAAACCGCCGCCCTTTTTGTTGATGCCCTTGTTGTTGGACAGTTCGCCCCCGATGGTCACATGGGTGTGGACTTGCTCGCCTCGCACGGCATCGACCGTTAAGACGATCAAGCCGTCGTTGAGCAGCAGCACGTCGCCAGGTTTGACATCCTGCGGCAATTCCTTGTAGTCCAGGCCGACGCCTTGAATGTCGCCGGGCTCGGTGCGGGAGGCGTCCAGCACGAATTTCGCGCCCATTTCCAGCTGGACCTTGCCTTCAGCAAACTTTCCGACGCGAATTTTGGGCCCCTGCAAGTCCGCCATGATGGCCACCTCACGGCCGGCGCGTTGGGCCGCGTCGCGCACGCGTTGGGCGCGATCGATGTGGTCTTGCGCAGTGCCGTGGCTGAAATTCAATCGCACCACGTTGACACCCGCACGAATCATTTCTTCGAGCAAGGCGGGATCGCTGGACGCAGGGCCCAGGGTGGCAACGATTTTGGTGGAGCGGCGAGGGGGGCGGAGCGGGCTTTTCATGCCGAACATTCTCACATGAAAGCCGCGCAGCGGATACGGTGCAGATGCTCAGCCCTGATTTTCTGTGTCCAGCGCCCATTGAAGCTGCCTCAGGGCCGCTTGAAGGCCCGGATCGTTTTCGCTCACAGGCACAAAATCGGCAGCCCAGGCGCGACGTTGTAGGGCAGGCCGCGCGAGCGAAGCTTGGCCGGTGTCATCTTGCGAAGAAGGGGGAGGACAAGTGCTGCTCATGGAGGTTCCCAGTGTGTTCGAAAAATGTGCGCAGACCAACGACTTGCCATCACAAGTTTTGTGAGCACGGAACAACCCTGAGCCTTGAGAAGTGTCTCACCATGGTGCTTTATTGCGGAGTCCGCCATGAACCCAGCCAGATCAGAGACCGCCACTTTGTATTCCGCCATCACCGAACCGCGTCTGGAAGCGCTGGCGCGGCGTGGCGAATTGCGTGTTTTCAGGCGACACGCCCATTTGATGGAGGAAGACCAAGAGGGCGATGACCTGTTTATTTTGTTGGCCGGACGCGTGCGGGTGTATGCGACTTCGGGCGGCCGCAAGCCGCGTGAAATGACCCATGGCATTTGTGGCCCGGGCCAGTTTGTGGGTGAAATGTCTTTGCATCACAAAAGTCGGTCAGCCTCGGTGGAGGCCTTGCAAACAACGACCTGCGCCCTGCTCACACGAGAGAAAGTCATGGCTTTTATCCAGGAGGAACCGGAATTCGCCCTGGATTTGCTGCACCGCGTCACGGAAAGGGCGCGCCAAGCAAACCGAACCGTTCGTCAAGTTTTGTTCTTGGACACCTATGGGCGCTTGTGTGAGTTGCTCACGCGCAACACTCTGGCCTTGGCCGATGGGCGGCTACAGCTTCGCGATCGGATGACGCACGCCCAGATGGCGCAGCAAATTGGGTGCAGCCGCGAAATGGTCAGCCGCTTGCTGAAGGACCTGATCGTAGGCGGCTACGTTCAGCGAGAGGCAGAAAGGCAGTATTTTGTGTGCAAATCACTGCCTTTGCGTTGGTAATCACAGACAGCTGGGTGGCGAACCCTCAAATTTTCAGGTCCATTGAGTTGGATCATCAGTCAATTGCAAGCGTAACGGGGATAATTGGCGTTGTGGGGTAATTTCCCCCTTTTGAACCGTCCCTGACGCTTGCTCTTGATGAATACTTTCGATAAACCTATTCCTCCTGGTGAACCCCTTCCGCATCGCAAAATCATTCGCGAATGGCTGATCCCTCTGGCCGAGCGCACAACCGTTTATGCCATTGGTCTGATGCTGATGGACTTTGCCATCTGGGCCTTGCTGCTGGCAGGTACCGTGCTGCTGGAGGCCCTTTGGGCGAAGTTGCTCTGTGGCTTGGCCGCGGGATTCGTGATCGGCCGTTTGTTCATCCTTGGCCATGACGCTTGCCACCAAAGCCTGACGCCGCATCGCACCCTGAACAAGTGGCTTGGCCGCATTGCCTTCCTGCCCTCCCTGACCCCCTACAGCCTGTGGGACGTGGGGCACAACGTGGTGCACCATGGCTACACCAACCTCAAGGGCTTTGACTTTGTGTGGGCCCCCCTGACGCAGCAGGAGTACCAGGCTTTGACCCCGATGGGCAAGTTGTTTGACCGCGTCTACCGTAGCGGTTGGGCGCCAGGCCTGTACTACATGATCGAAATTTGGTGGAACCGCATGTTCTTCCCCAACCGCAAGCACATGCCGACACGCCGCCCCATTTTCATTCAAGACAACCTGTTGGTGTCCGCCTTTGGCTTGGTCTGGGTCGGTGTGATGACGGCTGCAGCGCTGGCCTTCGACCAGTCGGTTTTGACGGTCTTGTTCTGCGGCGTGGTCGTGCCTTTCTTGTTCTGGTGCGCCATGATTGGCTTCGTGGTGTACGTGCACCATACCCACGTGAAAGTGTCCTGGCATGATGAGCGCAGCGCCTGGTCCAAGGCGCAACCGTTCGTGTCGACCACGGTTCACCTGACCTTTCCGTTCCGCATTGGCGCTTTGATGCACCACATCATGGAGCACACGGCCCACCATGTGGACATGAGCATTCCGCTTTACAAGCTCAAGCAAGCCCAGGCCAAACTGGAAGATATGTTGCCCGAGCGCATCATCATCCAGCGCTTTTCATGGCGCTGGTATTTCCAGACAGCCCGCCATTGCAAACTGTACGACTTTTCTCGCCGCTGCTGGACGGATTACAAAGGGCGGGCGACCAGTCAGCCCGCCGCCTTGCCGACCTGAGGGCGCTCAGGCCTGCTGAGCCGCACGCTCGCTCAAAATCTGGAAGGCCGGCAAAGTCTTGCCTTCCAGAATTTCCAGAAAAGCCCCACCGCCGGTGGAGATGTAGCCCACCTCTTTCTCAATGCCGTATTTGGCAATGGCCGCCAGTGTGTCGCCGCCACCGGCAATGCTGAAGGCGTCTGAGGCGGCAATCGCCTTGGCAATGGTTTCTGTGCCTTGGGCAAAGGCGTCAAACTCAAACACCCCGACCGGACCATTCCAGACGATGGTGCCGGCTTGCTTCAGCTGGTCGGCCAGTCGCGCCGCAGTCTCGGGGCCGATGTCCAGAATCAGGTCATCGTCCCCGACTTGGTCGGCCCGCTTGACCTGTGCCGGCGCATCGGCGGCGAATCGCTGAGCCACCACCACGTCCGTGGGAATAGGCACTTCTGCGCCGCGCGCCTTCATGGCCGCCATGACCGCGCGCGCTTCGTCCACCAGGTCCACTTCCGCCAAGCTCTTGCCGATCTTCAAGCCAGCGGCCAGCATGAAGGTGTTGGCGATGCCGCCGCCCACAATCAGCTGATCCACTTTGCTGGCCAGGCTTTTCAGAATGGTCAACTTGGTGGACACCTTGGAGCCTGCCACGATGGCGGCCAACGGGCGCTTGGGCGCGGCCAGGGCGCGGGTGATGGCATCGATTTCAGCGGCCAGCAAGGGTCCCGCGCAGGCGATGGGCGCAAACTGGGCGATGCCATAGGTCGTGCCTTCCGCCCGGTGCGCCGTGCCAAAGGCATCGTTCACAAAAATATCGCACAAGGCGGCCATCTTGCGGGCCAGTGCTTCGTTGTTCTTTTTTTCGCCCGGGTTCACCCGGCAGTTTTCCAGCAGCACCAATTGGCCCGGCTGAACCTGCACGCCGTCCACCCACGGGCTCACCAGCGGCACATCGCGGTGCAGCAATTCAGACAGGCGGTGTGCCACAGGCGCCAGCGAGTCTTCCGGTTTGAACGCGCCTTCGGTCGGGCGCCCCAGATGGCTGGTCACCATCACGGCAGCCCCTGCGTCCAAAGCCATTTGAATGCAGGGCACCGAGGCGCGGATGCGGGTGTCTTCGGTGATGTGCCCTGCGTCGTCCTGAGGGACATTCAGGTCGGCACGGATGAACACGCGCTGACCTTTGACTTTGCCTTGGGCGCACAAATCGGAAAAACGAAGAACATTCATGATGGTTTGTGGGATGAAAATAAGAGTGGCTTGATTTTAAAAGTCATGACTTGCAAAGCCTGACAGCCGGTTGACGCTCACCAGCCCAGACCAACGTGCAAGGGCAGGTAGACGGTCATGCCCACCACCATCGTGCCCAGCACCGCTTGGCGATGATGACGGTGGGTCAAGAAATAGGTGGCGCCCACCAAGGCGGCGCAAAGACGCGCATCTTGCCAGGTGCTGATCAGGTGACCTTGTGTGACCACGATTTCGGGCAACACCACCGAGGTCAATGCGGCGATGGGCGCGTACTGCAAGCCGCGCTGCGCCCAGTGCGGCAAGTGCCAGGGTCGATCGGACAGGAAAAAGAAACAGCGGGTCAACACGGTGATGCCGGCCAAGGCCACGATGGTGAAGAGTTTTTCGGTTTCACTCACGGGGCGGCTCCGAGGCTGGGCGGGGGAGCTTCTCCAGCAACATGCACAGCGTGACCGCCACCGCAATGGCCACCAGCACATTGAGCTTCAAAGGCAGCGCAACCGCCGCCACACCTGCCGCCCCGGCGACCGTGCCGGCCACGACCCGTAATTTAGAGCTGGCCAGCGAGCAACTCAAACCCACCAGGGCCAGAATGCCGGCGAAGCCCAAGCCCCACTCGGTGGGAATCACCTGGGCCAGCCCAATGCCGATCAAACCCGCCGTGGTCCAGCTGAGCCAGTTTAGGCCAGTGTTGCCGGCCAGGTAGGCCAGCTGGTACTGCTGCTCTGCGGGGTCGCTGGCGGGATGTGGAAAGCGTTTCACGAATTGCACATAACTGAGGTCGGCGGTCATGTAGCCCAACACCAGCCGCTTCCAGCGGGGCCAAGGCATCATGTAGGGTCGCAAGTGGGCGCTGAACACGACAAACCGCAGGTTCACGCAAAAGCCGGTGGCCAGCACAATCCACATCGGCGCATCGGCCACCAGCAGGGGAATGGCCGCCAGTTGCGAGCTGCCTGCAAACACCAAGATGCCCATCAACACGGACTCTGTAAGCGACATGCCCGACTTCATCATGGTCACCCCGGTCATCAGCCCCCAGGCGGCAATGCCCAAGGCCAATCCAGAAAAATCTTTGACGCCTTCGCGAAAAGCAGGGTGGCGGTAGTTTTCAGCGAGAAAAAACATCGGGTTGTGTGCCC
>JACCDH010802535.1_pt1 | contig 14711 bp, 13 predicted proteins | sample 7442481 | NCBI WGS metagenome assembly JACCDH01 (sample SAMN15323433, study PRJNA562643) | freshwater metagenome | isolation source: river surface water | place: USA:Blue River Watershed | collected 2017-08-15
AGCGCAATCGTCACCCACGCCCAGTTTCACCACGTTGTCGGGGGCTTGCGGGCGATCGAAATAGCGGGCGATGAGTTCGAATTCAGACAACATAGCGGCGATTGTACCGAAGTACTATCTTGATCAAGCTCGGCGCTCTTGATGCAGTAACTGTTCGACTATCGATCATTTAAGCCATAAACCATCGGTCTGATAAAATCGCAGGTCAATTTCAAGCTGCAATTACGCTGCAAAGTACTCAGGAAAGCTGCCTCGCATGGATTCAGATAAAACACAAAAAGAGATTCGCCAGCAATTCCGTCAGGCTGCTCTCGAGTACCACGAATTTCCCACTCCCGGAAAGATCAGCGTCACCCCCACCAAGCAACTGACCAACCAGCGTGATCTGGCGCTGGCCTACTCACCGGGCGTTGCCGCGGCCTGCGAGGAAATTGCCGCTGATCCCGCCAATGCATTCCGCTACACCGCACGCGGCAATCTGGTCGCTGTCATTACCAATGGCACCGCTGTGCTGGGGCTGGGCAATATCGGCCCGCTGGCCGCCAAGCCGGTGATGGAAGGCAAGGGCGTTCTGTTCAAAAAGTTCGCTGGCATCGATGTGTTTGATATCGAAATCAATGAGACTGATCCCGACAAACTCTGCGACATCATCGCCGCGCTGGAGCCGACCTTTGGCGGTATCAACCTCGAGGACATCAAAGCACCTGAGTGTTTCTATATCGAGCGCAAGCTGCGCGACCGGATGAAGATTCCGGTTTTTCATGATGATCAGCACGGTACCGCCATCATCGTGGGCGCCGCCATCATGAATGGCCTCAAGGTCGTTGGCAAAGATCTGAAGAAATGCAAACTCGTGGTCTCGGGAGCGGGTGCGGCAGCGCTGGCCTGTCTGGATTTGATTGTTGATCTCGGCTTCCCGATTGAAAATATCTTCGTTACCGATCTCGCCGGTGTGGTCTACAAAGGCCGCAAGGAGTTGATGGATCCGGACAAGGAGCGTTTCGCGCAAGAGACGACCGCGCGTACGCTGGCCGAAGTCATTCCGGGTGCGGATATTTTTCTGGGACTTTCTGCAGGCGGCGTGCTCAAACAAGACATGGTGCGTGCAATGGGGCCGCGTCCGCTGGTGCTGGCGCTGGCTAATCCGACGCCGGAAATTCTGCCCGAGGAAGTGCGCGAAGTGCGTGATGATGCGGTCATCGCCACCGGTCGTTCGGACTATCCGAATCAGGTCAACAATGTGCTGTGCTTTCCGTACATTTTCCGTGGTGCGCTGGACTGCGGTGCCACCACCATTACACGTGCTATGGAAATCGCCGCCGTGCATGCGATTGCCGAGCTGGCACAGGCTGAGCAATCGGATGTGGTCGCTACGACGTATGGCATCACCAATCTCGCGTTTGGTCCGGACTATCTGATACCCAAGCCCTTCGATCCGCGACTCATGCTCAAGATCGCACCGGCGGTCGCGCGTGCGGCAGAAGAGTCAGGCGTCGCGTTGCGACCCATCAAAGACATGGCAGCGTATGCGGATCGTCTGCAGCAGTTTGTGTATCACAGCGGCAGCTTCATGAAGCCGGTATTCGCGATTGCGAAGAAAGCACCGGCATCGAAGAAGCGCATTGTCTTTGCCGAAGGCGAAGAAGAGCGTGTGCTGCGTGCTGTACAGGTCGTGCTCGATGAAGGTCTGGCCAAGCCCACGCTGATCGGTCGTCCCGCAGTGCTGGCGCAACGCATAGAACGCTATGGCCTGCGCTTGCGTCCTGAAATCGATTTCGACATCATCAATCCGGAACAAGACGACCGTTATCGCTCGTACTGGGAGACCTATCTGGCGATGACGAACCGCAAGGGCGTCAACGAGCAATGGGCACGGCTGGAGATGCGCCGGCGTCATACGCTGATCGGTGCGATGGCGATTCACAAAGGTGATGCCGATGGCATGATCTGCGGTACCTTTGGCAGCACCGATTTGCATTTGCACTATATCGATCAGGTACTGGGCAAGCGTACTGGAGTGAACACGTACGCAGCAATGAATGCGCTCATCTTGCCCGATCGTCAGTTGGTGCTCGTGGATACCCACGTCAATGAAAATCCTACAGCAGAGCAACTGGCCGAAATCACCATCATGGCGGCGGAAGAAATGCGCCGCTTTGGTTTGCATCCTCGTGCTGCGTTGCTGTCGCATTCCAACTTTGGCAGCAGCAATAGCGAATCTGCGCAAAAAATGCGTGCTGCGCTTGCATTGCTCAGAGAGCGTGCGCCGGATCTCGAGGTCGACGGTGAAATGCACGGTGACACTGCATTGGATGCGCATACCTTGCGCGCGATGATGCCTGACACACCGCTCAAGGGTGACGCGAATCTGCTGGTCATGCCCAACATTGATTCCGCCAATATTGCCTACAACCTGCTCAAGGTCGCGGCGGGCAATGGCGTGGCGATTGGCCCCATCTTGCTGGGTTGTGCACGACCAGTGCATGTGCTCACGCCCTCTGCCACGGTGCGCCGTATCGTCAACATGACCGCACTGGTGGTGGTGGACGCTGCGTCCCAGCGCTGACCCCGCTTTTCAAGGCCTTTCTTTGCGGACAGGCGGCTGATTTACAATACGCACCGGCGACGGATTCGCCAAATATCGGAAGTATTTGCAGGATCCGTCATAACGCCGCGTGCGTCGCCGCCCCGACAAGGACCATCCATTGACCCCAACCCCGCTCGCTGTCGATCTCGACGGTACGCTGATTCTTACCGATACCCTGCATGAATCTGCAGTGCGGGCTTTGCGCGCGCGTCCGCTGTCGGTGCTTCAAATACCGTTCTGGCTGGCCCAAGGCAAGGCAGCGCTAAAACAGCGCCTCTCTGCACTCACCGATTTCGATGCGGCGGCACTGCCTTATAACGAGCCGCTCCTCGAATGGCTTCGCGCAGAGCATGCGCAAGGCCGACAACTCATTCTTTGCACGGCTGCCGATACCTCAATGGCGCACGCCGTGGCTGAACACACGGGTATTTTTGATGAAGTCATGGCCAGCGATGGCCACCATAATCTGAGCGCTGAAAACAAGGGCGCTGCATTGGAAGCGCGCTTTGGTCGCGGTGGTTTTGATTATGCGGGCAATTCTTCGGCTGATCTGCCTGTCTGGCGGCGTTCGCGGCGCGCAATCGTTGTAAACGCATCGGCATCGGTAGAGCAGCAGGCGCGCGCTGTGTCCGAGGTTGAGCGCGTGTTTGCTTCCAATAGCGTGGGTCTTGCAGACATCAGCCGGGTATTGCGCTTGCATCAGTGGACGAAAAATCTGCTGCTCTTCATCACCCCCATGGCCGCGCATATCGTGCCCGATGCCGGCATGGCCAGCGCGCTCATGTTGGCTTTTCTGGCATTTTGTCTTTGTGCTTCGGCGGTATACATCGCAAATGATCTATTTGATCTCGACAGTGACCGCCACCATCCAAGAAAGAAATTCCGTCCCTTTGCTTCGGGTCGCGTGAGCGTGCATCTGGGCGTGTTGCTGATACCGTTGCTGCTCTTGCTTTCAGCTTTGTTGGGGTTTCAGGCAGGTCCGAACTTCACGGCCTGGCTCGCGTTTTATTTTGTGCTGACCTGCGCCTATTCCTGGGGACTCAAGCGTCTGATCATCGCTGACTGTCTTGTATTGGCGATGCTGTACTCGGTACGCATCATTGCTGGTGCTGCTGCTGCCGATATTCCGATGTCTTTCTGGTTGCTTGCGTTTTCGGTGTTCCTTTTCCTCTCACTGGCTTTCGTCAAGCGCTATGCCGAACTGATCGTGCAGGCACAGATGGGCCGCGAGAAGGCCCACGGCCGCGGCTATCTCACCACCGACGCATCTCTGGTCCAAAATCTTGGCATGTCCGCAGGCTATTCCGCGGTGCTGGTGCTGGCGTTCTATCTTAATAGCGATGCGGTGGTGAAGCTTTATCGATCACCGGAATTCATGTGGGCATCGGTACCTATCATGCTTTTCTGGATCAGCTGGGTGTGGATGAAAGCGCATCGTGGGCAAATGCATGACGATCCGCTGATTTTTGCGCTCCGGGACAAGGCCAGTCTGATCGCCGGTGTCGCTTTCACTGTCGTGCTGGCTATAGGCTCAAGAGGCTGGCAGTGGTAAAGGTACATTCCTGGGGGCGCCTGGGAGATTTTGATCATCAGATGATCCCCTTGTCTGACCGTCGTCGCGTCGCATCCCAATTGCGGGGCGAGGCGGCTGGTCTTGCTTTTGGCATGGGGCGCAGCTATGGCGATGTGTGCCTGAATCCCGGTGGCGTGTTGTGGAACACCACGATGCTCGACCGGTTCATCCGATTTGATGAGATAAACGGTCAATTGCAATGTGAAGCAGGTTTGCTATTGCGCGATGTGCAGCGATTAATCGTGCCGCGTGGCTGGATGCTGCCTGTGGTGCCCGGTACTCAGCTGGCGACCTTGGGCGGCGCGGTCGCCAATGATGTACATGGCAAGAACCATCATATTGCCGGCAGCTTTGGTGACCATGTCATTGAGATCGTGCTGATGCGTACCGATGGCAGTCGTCATGTGCTGCGTCCGGGTGATGCACGCTTCGCAGCAACCATCGGCGGTCTGGGCCTGACGGGCGTAATCACCGAGCTCACGCTGCAACTCAAACGCATACAGGGTCCCTGGCTACAGGTGGAAACCCGACCTTATAAAAATCTGACGACTTTTTTTGACCTGGCTGATGCTGCCGAAGCGGACTGGGAGCACACAGTGTCTTGGATCGATTGTGTTGCAGGTAGTGGGCGGGGCATTTTCATGCGCGCCAACCATTCGAATCTGCAGCAGGCAGCGCCAAAGTCCGGTCGCTCATGGCGCATGCCTTTTGTGCCACCCGTATCGCTGGTTAATACGCTCACACTCAAGCCTTTCAATCAGCTGTACTACCAGCTGAAAAAAAAGCAGACGACTCATTTGCAGTACTACGAAAATTTCTTTCATCCGCTCGATCATCTACTGGAGTGGAATCGCATGTACGGTCCGCGCGGATTTTTTCAGTATCAATGTGTATTGCCACGCGCGCAGGGGCGCGAGGGCGTGCAGGCGATGCTGAAGCAAATTTCAAATGCAGGCGAGGGATCATTCCTTGCGGTCTTGAAAACTTTTGGTGAACGTCCTTCAGTTGGCATGCTCAGCTTTGCTCAGCCGGGCGTAACGCTCGCACTGGACTTTACCAATCAGGGCGAAAAAACACACAAGTTGCTCGCATCCCTAGACGATATTGTTCGTGATGCGCGCGGCCGGCTTTATCCAGCCAAGGATGCGCGTATGCCGCGCGCGCTGTTTGAGGCAGGTTATCCTCGCTTGCAGGAATTTTTATCGCATCGCGATCCGGGCATCAGCTCTGCGATGTCGCGACGATTAATGGGAAGCTGACATGGGCAGACAAAGAATCATCATCATTGGCGCAACATCTGCGATTGCAGAGCACTGCGCTCGCCTGTGGGCGCAGCAGGCCAGCGATTTTGTGCTGGTAGGTCGTGATCAGGATCGTCTTGAGGGTGTCGCCGCAGACTTGCGGGTGCGCAGCCCTCAGTCATCTGCGCAAGCTGTCGTCATGGATTTTTCCGATCCAGTTGCCATTGCGGCACTGGCGAAGCAGACAGCGGCTGAAGGTCGCGTGGATATTGTGCTGATCGCGCATGGCAATCTGCCTGTGCAATTCGACTGTCAGCAGGATGTAGTGCTGACTCGGCAGGCGCTCGAGATCAATGGTTTGTCGCCGGTATTATTCGCCGAAGCTTTCGCCAGCCAGATGGAGACAGCGGGCAGCGGCACGTTGGCGATTATTGGATCGGTCGCTGGCGATCGCGGCCGTAAAACTAATTATGTGTATGGCGCTGCCAAGGGTCTGATTGATCGTTATGCACAAGGATTGCAGCATCGCTTCGCTGGTACCCAGATAAAAATCGTGCTGATCAAGCCAGGCCCCACAGCGACACCGATGACTGCGCATTTACCGCAACGCGGGCTGGCCTCGGCCGAGGTAGTGGCGCGTCGTATTGTTGCGGCAGTGGCGGCGGGGCAGCCTGTGGTCTATGCGCCGGTGCGCTGGTGGCTGATCATGATGATCATTCGTCATTTGCCGCGCGTTGTTTTCAATCGTCTGAACATCTGAATGAATAACCAGAAAATTATCCTGCCGGGCGGCGCCGGGCTTGTTGGTCAGAATCTTGTCGCGCGTCTCAAGGCGAAGGGCTATACCCATATCGTCGTCCTCGATAAGCATGCTGCCAATGTCGAGGTGCTGCGTCGCATGCATCCTGATGTGCTGACCGAGTGCGTGGATCTGTCCCAACCTGGATCCTGGCAGGCGCATTTTGCGCAAGCGGGTGCTGTGGTGATGCTACAGGCTCAGATCGGTGGCATCGATTATGCAGAATTCGAGCGCAACAATCTCACGTCCACCCAACTCATACTCGACGCGATTCGCGCCGGCCATGCGGATCAACTGGTACACATCAGCTCATCGGTGGTCGAATCAGTTGCCGATGATTTTTATACGCAGACGAAAAAAATTCAAGAGCGCATGGTGCTCGACAGCGGTATTGCCTGTCCGGTGCTGCGTCCGACGCTGATGTTTGGCTGGTTCGACCGTAAACATCTCGGCTGGCTGTCGCGTTTCATGCAAAAGGTACCCGTGTTTCCCATTCCCGGTCATGGCCGCTACCTGCGCCAGCCTCTGTATGCGGGCGATTTCTGTAACATCATCATCAGCTGCATTGAGAACCGTATCACTGATGGTGTCTTCAACATCTCGGGCCATGAGAAAGTGGATTACATCGACATCATTCGCGAAATCAAGCGCGCGACTCGAGCCGGTACCGCCATTGTGAAAATTCCCTATGGTTTGTTTCATGGCCTGTTGTGGTTGTGGGCCTTGTTTGATCGTAATCCGCCATTCACCACGCAGCAGCTGGCCGCACTGGTGGCCAAAGATGAATTCGAAGTCATCGACTGGCCGGGCAAGTTTGGTGTGCGCTGCACGCCGTTCGCCGAAGCGATGGAAGAGACCTTCCGTCATCCTGTGTACAGCAACGTCGTTCTGGAGTTTTGATCATGGGTGAACGTATAGCCGTGCTCGGCGCTGGCCCTATGGGACTGGCGGTCGCCTATCAACTGGCTCGAGATGGCCATGAGCCTGTCGTTTTTGAAGCCGACGACCGAGTCGGTGGCATGACGGCCTGTTTTGATTTTTCCGGTCTGGCGATTGAGCGCTATTACCATTTTCATTGCACCTCCGATACAGCATTTCTGGAAGTGCTGGATGAGCTCGACATCGCGCATCACATGCGCTGGGTCGAGACCAAAATGGGTTACTGGTATCAGGAACGCATGCAGGCTTGGGGCAATCCGGTCGCGCTACTGCGTTTTCGAGGCCTAAGCCTGGTTGCTAAATTCCGCTACGGTTTGCATGCCTTTCTGTCGACCAAACGCAAGGACTGGCAGCCGCTGGACAAAGTTGAAGCCACCGGCTGGATTCGCCGCTGGGTGGGTGATGAGGCTTGGGAAGTGCTCTGGCGTCGTTTGTTCGACTACAAGTTTTACGATCACACACCGAATCTCTCTGCTGCATGGATCTGGAGTCGCATACGTCGCATCGGCCGCTCACGCTACAACCTCTTTCGGGAAAAGCTCGGTTATCTGGAAGGCGGCTCCACCACGCTGCTCAATGCACTGCATGCTGATATTGAAAAAAATGGTGGCAGCATTCGACTGACTTCGCCTGTACAGCGCGTGATCATCGAGCAGGGTTGTGTGGTGGGTGTCGAGACGAGGCAGGGTATCGAGCAGTTCGATAAAGTGATCAGCACGGTACCGCTGCCCTATGTCCCGCGCTTAATGCCAGACTTGCCAGAGTCGCTGTTACAGCAATTCCAGTCGGTTAAAAACATTGCGGTCGTTTGTGTGATCGCCAAACTCAGACAAGCTGTCTCTGGAAATTTCTGGCTAAATGTGAATGATCCTGAGATGGACATACCCGGATTGGTTGAATATTCGAATCTGCGTCCGCTCGAGCATTCGGTGGTGTATGTGCCTTTTTATATGCCCGGCGAGCATCCGAAATTTGCCGAGTCTGATCAGGCCTTTCTGGACAAGGTGCGTCGCTATCTTAAAAAAATCAATCCAGCACTCACCGACGAAGATTTCATTGAACTGCGTGCGAGCCGCTACCGTCATGCACAACCAATTTGCGAGCCCGGTTATCTGGATCGTTTACCGCCGGCAGCGCTTCCTGTGACTGGCTTGTGGGTGGCAGATACCTCGTATTACTACCCTGAGGATCGCGGCATTTCGGAGAGTATCGGTTTTGGTCGGCGCATGGCTCGTGAGGCGGTGAATCACGACGGAGTGAAGCAAGGGGTAGTGAAGCGAGAGGTAGTGAATTGAAAGGTAGTGGAGTAAGAGGTGGTGAATTGATACGGCAGTTCATGTCGCGCCAGTTTTTGGCCTTCCTGATTACCGGTGGGCTGGCTGCTGCGGTGAACTTTGGCTCGCGTATTCTTTATAACCAGTGGGTAGCATTTTCATCAGCGGTCATTCTTGCGTATTTGACCGGGATGGTTACCGCATTTTTACTCGCACGAACTTTTGTTTTTACCGACAGCAGCCAGTCAGTCAAACGCAGCGCTACATTCTTTGTATTGGTAAATGCAGTCGCAGTCTTGCAGACATGGGGTATCAGCATGCTGCTGGCCTACTATGTGTTGGGCTGGTTAGGCATCACCCGTTTTGTTCCCGAAATAGCCCACGCAGTGGGCGTGGCAGTACCGGTGTTTACCAGCTATCTCGGTCACAAACGCTGGTCATTCAAATAAATCCATACTGCTCCAGAAAGCGGCAGCCGCGTAGTGGCAGGTAGGACGGCACGCGGTAATAAGTTTCGGCGACTTTCTTTAGTACTTGCTCGTAATAGGGCTCGAAATGAAAGCCGCTGCCTTCTGCCAGCCAGAAACTGGCACCATCAAGTTTGAGTTCATTGATCTGAACGTCATCGAAATAGGGCGTGAAATTCTCTGCCAGCAGGCGTTTGGTGCTGACAATGCGCAGGGTGCGACCTTCATAGGTGCGGAAGTCGGTAATGTTGTCATCGAAGCGCGCATGAAAACTGCCTGCGCCAAACACAGGCACATACGTTTGTGCGTGAAAGGCCAGCAATGAAGCGCCACTGTAGGACTGCGTCATCAACGTACCGTTATCCGGCATGCCTTCTTTTAGCATCGTGATCAGCGCGGGTGTCTCCCGATGCATCACGATGTCCTGATGAATCTTGAGCGACTTGAAATAGTCCGAGGGCAGGTGCGCAATGAGTGCAAGCGCAAGAAGATGCGGCACGCCTAACCACACCGCCCAGCGCCGGTGCTGCGTCAATGATGCTTCCGACATATGCAGACCAGCGAACAAGAACACGAAGGGCAAGAAGGCCAGCACCCAGTGCAAGCCTATGCTTTTATAAAACGACAGCAAAAGAAACAGCACGAATGGAACGATAAACAGGGACGTCAGACGCCAGTCATTACGCCAGTGTTTGATTTTCACAATCTGCCAGGCAGTCCAGGGCGTGACCAGATAAATCATCATCGCCACATAGACGCCGAGGTGCTTGAGGGTGAAATGGGCACCCTGATTTCGGTTGATCAGATTGAACAGAAAATTATTCCAGCAATGGGTGGTATTCCACGCCAGATTGAGCAGCATGAAAGGCAGAGCGCAGAGCGCAATCACCAGCAAGCGCCACCAGCCACCACGTCGTGGCAAAAAGTAGACGGCGTAGGCAATCGCCAGCAAGCCCGCAAAATACTTCGACAGCAGCGCCAGCCCAAGCAGCACGCCACTGGCCGCGTACCACCGCAGCTGATTAGCCAGTGCATTGGCTACATCACCGGCCAGCTCGGCTCTGATCAGTGCGTAGCCGGAGAAGAACAGGAAAAAAATCAGCGGCGTGTCGGTCGTTATCAGATTCAGCGACCACGTAAAGGGCAGCGCCAGAAAGAGGCTGCCAAGCAGCCAACGCTTGCCCGCTGCCGCAGGTGACAGACGGTCGAGCAGATCCATCATGCCCAGTGTGATCACTATCCATAGCAGAATCGCCGGCAGCCGCAACACCAGTAAATGGGAAGAAAACTGCTGCAGCAGCCACAGTATCCAGCCCGCCATCGGCGGATGATCGTAGTACCCGCCCCAGTCCAGATGCTTGCCCCATTGATAAAAATAGGCCTCATCGCCGGTCAGCGGTATCGCGAGCGCCAGCCACAGCTTGATCAGGGTCGTGATCGCCAGCACTTGGTAAAACAGGCGGCGATGGGTGTCTGTCGTGGAAACGTCCTGGGTCATTGGGTAGGGCGGAAACTGTGAGTAGAAGGGCAAGCGGGTTCAAAGAACCGCGATTTTCCACCATTACGGGCAAAAAATTTCGTGCCGTGATAATTTAATTCCAGTCGCCGGAACAACACGTATTCAAGTTAACTATTTCGCATCATAAATGTACGTCATTGTCGGTGTATTTACAGTTTAAACGTGGAGATTCCCATGACCACCTTCCGAGCATTATGGTTAATTTTTTCGCTGATGTTTTACGGTTCGATGTCAGCTGCATACGCTGGCACACTCGAGACTAATCCCGAGGCCAATCGTGCTGATCCTGATTTCGTCGCTGGCAAAAAGGCGATTGAGCGCAAGGACTGGAAAACCGCCATTGAGCATTTCAAGGCGGCGAACAAGCGACTGGAAAACGCCGACCTGCATAGCCACCTGGGATTCGCTTTCCGTAAATCCGGTGATCTCGATAGCGCATTCAACCACTACAAGGTTGCGCTCGGCATCGATCCCAATCATCGCGGCACGCATGAGTATCTAGGCGAGGCTTATGTCAAAGCCGGTAATCTCGACAAGGCGCGTCAGCATCTGGCCCGGCTGGAGGAGATTTGCGGTAAAGATTGCGAGGAGTACCTTGATCTCGCTCGAGCCATCGCATCGAATGGCAAGGCGAAATAATTTTCTTGAAAGGCGGACAGGTCGGCTCTACGCGTGACCGTTCTGTACCGGGTCAGACCTAAAACCCTGACCTTACTTCAGTACGTCGTCTGAATCTGACGAATAAATCTGGTCGAGATCCCTGCTGAACCTTTCCAAGTAGCGCACGAACAAGCGTACAGGTATTCCATTTCGAAAGGGAAGTACGTGCCTCTCAAAAAGGTGCTGCGCTCCCGCGTCGCGCACTAGTCTTATTTTTACAAAGCTGTCGCGATTGTTTTGTTTTTCTATGATTTCTTCAATCTGATCATCGAAGGCAATGTCTTTGATAAAAATTTTACCTTCGACTGAAATAGTCTTTTCTTCGTGGTCCAGGTAAATCCATACCTTATTAGCGAGTCCCTTTTCTGCCATGAGGGCCTTTGAGGGCATAACCTCAGAATCTATTTTATTTTTCTTTAGAAATTTATAAACGTTCTCGGAATCGATTTCATCGGGGTAGAGAATGGACGCGGCCGTATCGTTCGTCTGGCTACGTGTTTCATCAATCATCTCAAGGATTTCATGGGTGAGCTGAGGGATATCTTCTATCGGAAACTTTTTCGCCCTGAATACCCTGGTCATAATCTGACTTATTTCGCTGATCTGACTGTCTGGTAGTTGGATATCCGGAGAGGCGGTTGCTGTGGCGGGCCGACGATAATCAAGTGAAGTCTTAGGGGTGAGGTAGCTGCTGAACTTTTTCATGTCCTGCAGAATGACCCCTTTTTTCGCGAGAAAAAAATAATGCTTGACCATGTCGCTCTCGCAAACACCATCATAGAAAGCATTCAGAAAATCTTCGAATTCCGGTTTTCTGACGTAGGAGCTGAGAAGGATGCTGGATGCCATTTGAATAACTTTTTGTAGGAATTAATTTATATAGTAATACTTGTGGCAGGCGCCCGAAAGATCACAGTAAGCTTATTTTGATGGATGACAGAAAATTCGATTTGGTTATTACGGGCGATCGCAATTTCCGGACGCAAGCTCAGGGATTACTGATTTCGCTCAGTATGGCACTGACATTGAATTTCTGGACAGTCAGCTGCAAATATCCGGCACCGGCTTGCGCCTCTATCAGAGGGGATGAATAAACCCACTTGAGCGCTAGAGCTTGGAAATCACGGAAATTCTACATTCGCTGATCAATGACCTTGGTGTTCACCATTGTCAGAATAACGCCATCAGGAGCGATCATCCGCGTGGTGAACCACCGCTGGCCCTGAAATTCGACCATGGCGGTTGCCAGTAAAGGGAAGTGGCTCGTCAGCGGCAGTTGCTCAATGAAATTGGCCGTTTCCGTGCGAGGCAGAAAAATCTGATTACCTTGCGTTGAGGACTGTTCATCAAATGGCATGAAGAAAATCTGAACATTTTTTTCATCAGAAATTTCAAGTGCCAAAAGTATTTCTTGTTTTAACTGATTTTCGGTTTTTTCAAGGACTACTTCGTCATTCCACCGATTATTTACTATGGCAATTTTTTCTATGTAGATATTAGTGAGTTCAGTTTTTTCGATGTAAGTGAATAAATAAAAATTCACAAAGTACAGGGTCGCAATGATCCCGATGAGCGTCAGAAAAATTTTCAGGCGTAATGATCGAAAAGCTTTTATCACTGCTTAGCCTCTTGAGTCGATAGCTGAATTTACTTACCGATGCCCGTTAACGCCGCGTTAAGCAGGATAGTTGTAGTCAGCACTGAGCGTACTAGCCGAGCCTTGATGTCATCTCAGGTCGACATCTCATCCGCAGCACTGGGTGGTCGTATCCGCGCAGCCTGGACTGGCTGAACTAGGCCTGCGCCGTAATTTTTATTCATGAATGAAAACAAATTTTCAAGCAGGTCGTAGTTAGCGACAAATACCTTCCCGGCTGATTCACTGCGATATTTCACAATGTCGGTACTGGTCATGTAATCGAGATTAATGCCTACGCTGGATTGGGACAGGTTGGTGATATCGGCCAATTCCATCTGACTGAGTCCAACTTCCCCGTTCGAGACGAGTGCATCCATGATGAGCAAACGCTCTTCAAAAGAAAGTGAGCCCATAAGTCTGGCGAGTTGACGAGTTTCCACGAAATTGATCTGTCCGGAGTTTTGAAATTATTATTACTTCGCAAGATGCTGAACGAATTTCCGATTTATCGCGAATCAGTCCAGTTTTGGAGCTTATGTGGTTTCCCACTATCTGTGGACAGATTAACCATAATCGCGGCAGATAGCCAAGAAAATCAGTAAAGATTTTTCCTGGCGCGCGAAAGCACACAAATACTCTCAAATCATCAGACAAGTTCATCAAAATTTCACGAGTTTGTAATCTTTGAACATCAAACTCGATAACCTTTCGATACTTGTCTGATTCTCCGCTGAGTGATCTGAAATTTGGCTAGTTTTTGAGGATAAAAACAAAGACAAACGAACGGCAAGAACGATGGTAACAGTTGGTATGCGTTATGACTTCGCTTTGCTTACTTTTGTTCGATATTCCCGGAAAGACGGGCGTTAATTGCTCCGGCACTAATATCGATGAAAGCCCCGAATTTCTTTCCGTCTTTGTTCATAATCACACAAAGATTAAATGACTCTTGAATTGCTTTGAAGTCATCATCGCTCTTGTAAATCGCACTGTTGTGACAAAATTCGAATAGTCCTTTTTTTCCTTCAAGTGGCATCAGAGATAAAAAATTATCTGTGTAGGAGATTACTGTATTCGGATTTTTTTCAGATACTTTGGTATCTTTTGTGAAGGCCACTGTCTCACCAACCTCCATAGTCTCCGGGTGATCTTGAATGTACTCTATGGTACTCAGTTCGCCATCCTCGGAGTTCACCGTATAAATTTCTTTGAGCGAAGTGGGATCGATATACGAAATCTCCTGAAACGTGGTCTCGGCGTCACCAATAGTTAATGTCCCGGTTTGCAGAACTTTGAGAAAGGTTTTCCCCTTGTATCGCGCCAGGACGCCCGGCTTGGTTTCGCTTCTCAGCAAAATAGTGATTGGCGTGCCCGAGTCGTCAGGCACATCCCCGGTGAAAGAGTAAACAACACCGTTTTTGTATCCATTGGATATTGCGGCATCGCTGTATTTACCCACGGGCAGACTTTGCGCAAAAATCTGTGAACAGAGCATCAGGAGGGAGAGGGAAATAATTTTTTTCATCATGGTCTCGAGTATTGAAAGTGATTTGAGTAGTAGGTTATCTGCCGATGTGGGTATAGCTTTGGGGTAGGAGGACTATTCGGGTTTTATAAGTCGATTGGCCTCGAAAACACCAGACTCTTTGATGCTGCCGTTTGCCCGGTACCGAATGCCTCGACCATTAAACTGATTATCCTTGAATTCGCCAACATATTTTTCTTCCCTGAACTGATTACTAGCCCCAAAATAGTACGCTCCTTGGCCGGACAAGGAGCCTTGCTTGAATTCACCCACGTACCTGTCACCTTTGACTTGGTAAGTATTTGAGAAGAACAAGCTTCCTTTTCCGTCCGGTATGCCGCTCTTTAATTCGCCCACGTATCTATTACCCTTAAAGCTGTGTCCGAATGGGAAAAAATACGTCCCCCAGCAATTGCCCGAAATTGAAGTTTTGTTCCTGGAGCACACCGGCAAATTATTTGGGTTCCCTGCATTAATTTGGTTTGCCA
>JACCDH010788272.1_pt1 | contig 14709 bp, 11 predicted proteins | sample 7442481 | NCBI WGS metagenome assembly JACCDH01 (sample SAMN15323433, study PRJNA562643) | freshwater metagenome | isolation source: river surface water | place: USA:Blue River Watershed | collected 2017-08-15
AAAACGAAAGAAGATAATACTGTGATTAGTAATGTGTTGAGTGTGTTTTTCATAAAAATAATACTATTTTGAACCACAAAAGTAATATAAAAATAATAATAATCCCTATTAAAGGGACTGATATTAATTAGGAAGGAGTTCTCTTAGAGCTTCATTAATAGCTTTTCCATCAGCTTTTCCAGCCATTGCTTTCATTGCCAATGGCATAACTTTACCAATTTCTTTCATACTGCTTGCTCCAGATTGTTCTACGATTGGTTTAAGTGTTGCAAGAATTTCATCTTTACTAAGTTCTTTAGGCAGGTAAGATTGAATAATAGCGAGTTCTTCCTGTTCTTTTTGAGCTAGGTCCTGACGGTTTTCTTTAACAAAGATATCTATACTATCTTTGCGTTGTTTAGCCATTTTTTGCATAGCTTTCATGGCAATTTCGTCTGTTATATCTTTGGATCCTGTTTCAGTTCCAGCGAGTAAAAAGGCAGATTTAATGGCTCTTATTGCTCTAAGTCTGGCCTCATCTTTAGCTTTCATTGCTTCGATAAGGTCTTTATTGATTTGTTCAACTAACATGGTTTAATGAGCAGGGTTTTCTTTGTTAAGATAAAAATCGAAGCTATCACCTCTAAGACCCAGGCGCAGAGTTTCCAGAGCAATAAGTTCATTTGGTGCAATATTTCCGAGGTTGACATTGGCGCCATAAAGTTTGATGAACCAAACTTGTTGGGATTTTAGTGGAGCTTCCCAGATGATTTTATCTTGAGGAATTTTGCGAATAATCTCTGCAACGAGACCAGAACGAACTTCTCCAGTGCCTCTGAATACACCAACTGTTCCACTTTCTCTGGCTTCAGCAATAACTTTCCATACTCCGGCTTCAATTTCTTTTTCCATCATTTCGATCCATTCGTAAGGTGGAATAATTTTTTCAGCATCTTTTGATCCAACTTCAGAAATAACGGTAAAGTCTTTAGAAAGTGTGCGAATGAATTCACATTTTTTATCGTGTTCAATTTCCATAGAGCCATCACTAACCTCTACGTGTTCAACACCGTAGTAGTCCATTACTCTTCTATAATCATCAAATTGGTTTCTGATAGCATATGCTTCGAAAAGGGTACCACCGAAGTACACTTTGAACCCAGCTTTTTTATAATGGCCAATTTTTTCTTTGAGTTTTGGTGTTACATAGGCAGTACCGAAACCTAGTTTAAGAAGGTCAATCAGGTGACTACCATGTTCGATTAAATCAAGGGATTCGCGAATGCTTAGTCCTTTGTCCATTACCATTGTCAGGCCGCTTTCTCTAGGCTGCACAGAGCGTTCTGGTAGTTGTGTCAGTTTAAATATTTCACTATTCATTGTCAGTTTGGTGTATTTCAACAATCTTTTTGAATTCGTCGTTTTCGTAAAGTTCATTACAAAAGAGTTTAACGCTTTCTAGAGTATCGTCAAATTGATTAATTAAGCGCGAAATTATGGATTCCTTGTTAGATTCCGATGGTTCCTGATCATACTTGATACAAATCAGTGCTCCTTCAAGTTCGTTATCCATTCTTTTATTGGATTTTACTTCTAGTAAAAACTGTTCGAGTAAGACATCTGCTTCACTGTGATAAAGTACACTTGCCATTTCTTTCCAGTTAATCATTAGCAGGTCATAATTTGAATCCATTTGTGCAGCAAATAGTTCTTCAAATTCAGCATCAGATTCCAGTTCTGCATAGCAAGTAAAAATACCTTTCAGTGCTGTAAAATCCTCATCATCCTCCTTAAATACCTTTTTGAAATATGGTAGAGCCTTCAGAGGTGTTTTGTCTGTAAGATAAGAATATCCAATTAAATAATTGTATTCAGGTAAGATTTCTTCCAGATTGGCCGCTTTTTTAAGGTATAATCTGGCCATTTCACCATTTTCTAATGCCAGATAACATCTGGCAATACAAATGTATGGGTACAAATCGCCTTGGTTTTTTATGCAATTATTATAGTTTTCTATCGCCTTTTCGAAGTTTCCACGACTTTCATAAATTCCTCCGATGTTGAAAAAAGCATTTTTTGAGTCAGAATTTGCCAGTCCGGAGTATTCATAGGCGCTCAGCGCTAAGTCTTGCTGATTGGACAGTTCATAAAAGCGACCTAAATGGTACCAACTTAAGTAAGCGTATGGATCCTGATCAATTTGTTTTTTCAGATAGTCAATCGCCTTATCATATTGACTATTTGAAATAAAGTTCAAAGAAAGTTGATTGAATAACTGTTCATTATTTGGATATCGTTTAAGGGCCTTTTCAATTAATTTATTCGCTTTATTTAAATGCGAATTCTGGCTGAGTAACTGGGCGTAATTGACATATATATCCACTACAAACTCATCGTCTTCAAATTCAGAAAATTCAATAGCCAGTATAAAAGCTTCCTCTGCATCATCAAGCCTGTCGAGATCAATAAGTATTTCCCCTTCCATTTTATGGACAATGGAATTATAAGGCTCATTTGATTTAGCAATTCTAATCACTTCAAGTGCTGAAGCGTGTTCATTTTTCATTGACAATATGGAGGCTTTCTCAACTAAAAAATCAACTTTATTAGGAAAAAGGTATAAACCATGGTCTATAATCGCCATTTGGTTGTCCTGTTCATTATTGATAAAAAAATGATAGGATAGGGCTTCAATTTCTTCTTCTGAAAAGAATACAGACTGTTCGTTGTTGAGTTTCTGGAACTTCTGAAGCGTCTCATCGATGTCGACATTGTTGAAGAAATCTTCACCGGCTGGATCGTTATCGTCAAAATCGTCAAACATATTTTATTTATTGGGCAAAAGATCAAATTTTGTCACCTGACTTAACTTTTGCTAGCACAAATATAAAAGAAAGAAAATGTATTTTTGCATCAGTGAAATTATTTTTTAATGCCATTTTTGTATGTCTGCTGAGCTTTGAATTAACTGCCCAGGAAGATGTTATATATTCAGTAAAGATTTCTGATGACTCTATTGTCAATCAGTCAAGTTGGCAACAAAAGGTCAATTTTTTTATAGATGTGCGGCTCAATCCCGGGATGCGGACAGTTGAAGGGGTCTTGGAAATGACTTATTTTAATAATTCACCTGAAGTATTGCACGAGCTCTTTATCCATGTCTGGCCAAACGCTTATAAGAATGTCAGAACACGATTTGCTCAACAGCAAATTAGAAATGGAAAAGTAGACTTTGAATTTTTTACCGAGCAACAGAGGGGCAATATCAGTCAGCTCGACTTTACCAGTAAAAATAATAAATTGAAATGGCGCTATTTGCCTGGACAGGTTGATATCGTAGATTTAGAATTATTGCAAGCCTTGAAGCCAGGGGAGACTATTACAATCTCAACTCCGTTTGTAGTTAAATTGCCTGATTTGGTCTCCAGAAGTGGTGTAGAGGGGTCGTTTTATGCAGTGACACAATGGTATCCTAAACCAGCTGTTTTTGATGTCAATCACTGGCATCCAATTTCATACCTGGATCAGGGAGAGTTTTACAGCGAATTTGGAGACTATGATGTTCGTATTACCGTGCCAGATACAATGACAGTGGCAGCAACTGGTAATATGGTTGAGTTTAAAGATACTGCAGGGTATAAAACCTATAGATTTACGGAGAGTAATATTCATGATTTCGCCTGGTTTGCTTCTAGTCGTTTTGTGAATGTTAAGAGACAAATCATGTTAAGTGATTCTTCTAAGGTTATGTTGGAAGTATATGGCAACAAACTTGACTATATCAAGAGTGCAGAGGCATTGACTGATTTAGAAACTGCCATTCAATCATATAGCAAATTGATAGGAAATTATCCGTACAAGACCTGTAAATTAGTGGTTGGTAATCTGAAGGCAGGTGAGGGCATGGAATATCCTACCATTACTTTGTGCAAAGATTTAACTACAGAAACGATTATTCATGAAGTTGGGCATAATTGGTTTTATGGAATACTCGCCAGCAATGAGCGCACTTATCCATGGATGGATGAGAGCATCAATTCTTATTTTGATAAGCGTGTAACCAATAAAGCTGATACATTTCAATGCCGGGAAATATTGCCGAATCCAAAGTTCTATGAAAGGATTAGTTTCAGAAAATGGATCAATCAGCATTCTTCTTTACTGGGTTATAAAGCCATTGCTTCACAGAGTTTAACTCAGTCTATTAATTTGCCATCTGAGGATTATACATCTTATAATTATGGGGCAATGCTGTATGGAAAAGGTCCGATGGCATTTGCTTATTTACAGCAAGAGTTAGGTGATTCGATGTATTTAAAGTGTTTTCAAAACTATTTTAATGAATGGAAGTTCAGACATCCATTACCAGGGGATATTCAAAGAAGTTTCGAGAAGACCAGTGGTAAGGATTTAAGATGGTTTTTTATAGATGTTCTTGGAGATAACAATACAATTGATGTGTGTGAGAAGAAAGGCAAGTACAAAGTTAAGGGCGCAAAAAATCTAGACAGTCTGGTACAAACCAAACCTACTCAGCATCCAAATCGATATGGATTTTTAATGGAAAGAAATTTCTACAACAATGGTCAGAAAAAGGGTATGTTGGATATCAGATTTCCATATGGATTACCTTCCTATAACAAGCAGTTGCATGTAAATATTATTCCATTTGCAGGGTATAATATTTATGATGGTTTGTATCCTGTTTTGGTCGTGAATAATTCTATCATGAATCAGCGGGCATTTGAATATACTATAGTTCCTGGCTATTCATTTAAAGAGAAACGATTGAATGGTTACGGAAAGCTATTACATAAAACCCGTTTGAAAGGCAAATTTGATTTGATGGAAATCGGCGTACAGTCGCAGTTATATGGATTAGAAACTGGAAGCAGAGATAATAGATATTACAGAGTTCAGCCATTTATTAAGTTAAGATTTAAGAATCCCAATATGTCTGTACAGGCAAGGAAACAATTTGTACAATTGAGTTTCACACATACGGGTTTAGAGAAGGATCATTATTTATATGAGAAAGATACTTTTGGGAATTTAGGAGAGCAGCATTTTTCAAAAGATTATTTTTTCAATTATACCCGTTTGCAGTATGGTTTTGACAATGGTCATCCAGTGAATCGCAAAGCACTAAATGTCTATGCAGAATATGCACAAAACAATAAATTTGGTGTAGGTTCTACACAGTATTTAAAAGCCTGGTTGAGTGCGGTATTTAAATATCAATACAAGAAGAAAAAGTACTTAAGATCGGAGTTCTTTGCAGGTGGCTTTATTCTTAATAAGGGTCAGTTTGAGAGTCAGAAATTTTTTATGAGTGCTAATACAGGGAATCGCGATTATCTTTATTCAGATGTATTGTTTGGTAGAAATGAAATAAGATACGGGAGTTCTACAATTTTTGGCAGGCAGTTAATAAATGCAGGAGGATTGAGACAGTTGGTTGATTTAGAATCAAGCGATCGTTGGATGACTACCTTGAAAAGTGAAATAGATTTTCCAGGCGTTTTACCATTTTCTTTTTATTTAGATTTAGGACTTTATCAGTATATGCATAGAGTGAATAATACCAATGTTGGTTTAGAAATGGAATTCTGTCAGACTGCTGGCATTCAAGTCAACATGTTCAAAAGAACATTAGAGCTATTTATACCAGTATATTCATCAAGTCAATTCAGAAATTTTAATTTGATAAGTAATAATTTCTTAAACACTATAGGATTTAAGCTCAATTTAAATCAATTAAACCCTGTTCAGATGGTTTCTAATGCATCTGTTTTTGGAAAGACAGGTGTTGGGGCTCAGCCATAAAAAAAGCCTGCTTAAAAACAGGCTTTAGTCTTGAGTAAATATTGAGGTAGTTGATTTTCTTTTTTAAAACAAAACCCGCATCTGGAGACACGGGTTTTCGTTTAAGAGAGGTTAAAAGTGGTTGATTACTTTTTACCAGATTTTTTTGCTTTTGCTTTCGCTTTAGGAGCAGCAGCTTTCTTAGGAGCAGCTTTTGCTTTCGCTTTAGGAGCAGCTTTTGCTTTTGGAGCAGCTTTCGCTTTCGCTTTAGGAGCAGCTTTCGCTTTAGCTTTTGCTTTTGGAGCAGCTTTCGCTTTAGGAGCAGCTTTAGCTTTTGCTTTTGGAGCGGCTTTAGCTTTAGGAGCAGCCTTAGCTTTTGGAGCAGCTTTAGCTTTTGCTTTAGGAGCAGTTTTTGCTTTAGCTTTTGCTTTTGGAGCTGCTTTTGTAGCTTTTGCTTTAGCAGCTGGTTTTTTTGTTGTTGCCATATTTATATGTATTAAAATTGGGTTTCAATTTAAGTCCGAATGCATATCACCATAATCAATTGTAATTTCTTCACCTGGTTTAATCTTTTTAAGTGCTTTAAAAATCATAACACCATCTTTCAATCGCTTTATGTAATCCGCATTCGGTTTGGTTGTGTGATTATATAAAGATCCAAATCCCAAAAGTATGGCTGCACTTCTTTTTTTAGTATTCCATACAAACGTATAGTTTTCTAAAATATGTCCTACCATTTTCTGGTGATCTTTATAACTCACCTCAATCACAGGACAAATTTCAATAAGATCTCCTTTATTTAAAAGTTTAGATGTAAACACACCTCTTCCTTTGTGTCCTGCATTGGACACAAATAAATGATCATTCTTAATTAAATTTGTTTCTTTCGTCATCTTGTCTAAGGGTTCAAAGTTAGATAAGTTTCGCAAACTATTGATATTGTTAATGAAAATGTATTAACAACTTATCAAATTTAATTTTATAAAATAGTCAAACTAGTTGACTAAAAAAGAATATTTTGATTTGCTATGTTGCATTTTTTTATGCAGATATCAACACATTTTATAGATTAAAATTGTAAAATTTTGTACTAAACGTTTATTATGTTTTTTATCATAATAAAATCATTCATGAAATATCCATCACCGATATCAAAATCCGCAACTGTTTCAATCCTGAAATCATGCTTGAAATAAAAGTTGATTGATTTGTAATTTAGTCGGTTTACGGTTAGTCGGATTTCAATTTTATTGCTGTCTTCTTCTGATTTGATTAAAGTCGTCATTTCATCAATTACCTTGCCTCCGATATGCAAGTTTTGATGCTCCATTCCAATATAAAATTTATGCAAGAACCACTGTCCTTCAGATTTTTTACTAATCGCTATAAACCCAACTTTTTGGTCGTTTTCTATGATGAAATAAAATTGTTGACCTTCTTTACTCTGCTTAATTAATGCATCTTTAGAATACATGTTTTTTAACATATAGTCTACCTGTTCTTTGCCAATAATTGATGTGTAATGACCATGCCAGATTGGTTCAGCAATCATGGCAATCTCTGGCAATTCATGTGCCTCTGCAAGTATCAACATCACTTTAATTGTTCTGAATAATATTCAGTTTTTTAGCCAAATCTTTTGGCAATGCATTCTTATGGATATAAATGTTAAGTGTCTTGTATCTGAAATAGGATGGTGAGCAATATAAGTATCCACCACAATCATTATCGGTACCCCAGCTATTTTTAATTTTGAAATATTTTTTTCCATTCTGGTCAACCACCAGGCCTGTAGCATGCATGCCATGATCATCGGTAGTCTGATAGTTGTCAAATGCTGCTTGTCTGATACTGTCTGTTATAACAATTTCATCCATTGGTTTGTCAAATGCAGAACCAGTTCTTTTGGCGCCAGCATCGTTAAATCCTTTACTATCTTTTCCTGATTGTGTTATTAAAGAATCGTGCACAGGAACAATGGCAACACCATTTTTGAATGAAAATCCTTTTTCACTTACATCTGCTGCCCACGCCCATGTGTAACCTTTTGTTAAAGCAGTTACTGCTACATTCTCTAATTCATCTAAGGTGATATTGTAGCTCTGCATCATCGCCCAGTTGTCTTGTACTTCCAATGCAAATTGTGTGTAATATGGTTGATGTGTAAATGAAGTTAACGAAACATAATCATCCATGTTTAACCCTAAATGTTTAGAAAAACTTAAAGGCGTGTATTCTTTGTTCTCATAAATAAAAGTTTTTGGAACTACACCAAGATAAGCATCTACAGCACCAGCAAATGCTGATTTCCATGAAGTCGTAAGTTTGCCCTGAGGGTTACTTTTCACTGCATCAACAATGCCTTTTAATACTGCATCTAACTCGGCATGATTGTGCTTATCTGTGCCATAATTCAGGCCTTTATAAGCAGATTCTGGCATAACACCATACCTTCTGATCACCCATGGTAAGTCGTGAAAGGCACCACCAGGCCCAAAATTATGCAATCCTCCCATACGCACATACATGTCGGCCTTTCCCACATAAGCATTTCTTACAACAAACATTTCACTTAAATTATGCTGTCCTTTACCCATTCTAATTAATTCACTTTCGAAAAAGGATAAACTTGAAAAACTCCAGCAAGTACTGGTTCTGTTTTGATTCTGAACGGTTGTTGCTTCACTGTTTGCAAGTACTTTAAATAAATAACCGCCGTTCTTTTTGTTTCTTAAAGTGTCCTGAGCCTGAGTGGTGGCAAAAAGAAATAAACTTAAGATAAATGCAATGAATTTCATGATCTAATTGGTAATTTTGAAAATTCAAAAGTGCACAAAATATTATCAACTTCAAAATATTATAATGAATCTATCCTGTAAACTTCTTGATTTTAATTCCGATGAACATCAAATGAGTATTGAAATTCGACGTCAGACACTTCGACTTCCACTTGGATTAAATTTTACAATAGATGAATTGGAAAACGAAGTTGACCAATTTCATTTTGCTGTATTTAATGGAGAAGATATGCTTGGCGTATTGTTATTAAAACAGGCTGTTAATGGGAGCTTTGAAACACTTAAAATGCGTCAGGTAGCAGTGCTAGAATCTGTTCAGGGCAGGGGTGTTGGACAATATATGGTGCATTTTGCTGAACAATGGGCAAGATCGGTAAACTGTCGTTTAATTGAATTGCATGCTCGTCAAACTGCTGTCAATTTTTATCTTAAAATGTCTTATAATTTAATTGGGGATGAATTTCAGGAAGTGGGAATTCCTCATTTCAAAATGTTAAAATACTTGAGTTCAAACTAATACATTTGAGGTATGTTTTTTTAGAAAATTGGCAGTAATTTTCGACCATGAAAATACTGACATCTATATTGACCATTTGTTTGGCTTTTCCAGTCTTGGCTCAGGAAAATGCTTTTGATTATATGGTGCCGATCTGCAATGCAGAACGCCATTTTTACAAAGTAGAGAACAATTCGCTAAAAGGTGAATTAACTGAACTGGATCTTAGTTCTTCTGGCTTTACAAGAACTTTTGTTTCTCAATACAAACAGGATGGAACTGTAGGATATAAATTTATTCATCACACAGAAGGGCTGTTTACAGATGAAGACTATGCCTATTTTATTAGTTTCTCCTCAAATACTGCAACGATGTATGGACATAGTAAATATTTGTTGGATGGCGAGTATACTTTCCTTCAATTTGTAAATAACGAGCAGTATAAAGATGTGACATCTACTATTTATTGCAAGGTGCCTAACGAAAGTTATCAAACGGTTGACTGGACCTATACCAATCCTGAAACAGGCAAGTCTGTTAACGCCAGTTCCTACTACAAGAATATGACAATTTATGGTGCAGAAAAACGCATTTTGGTGGTAGAGAATGTTGAAGGAGGTAAAACCACAAAATCTTATTATATGAAGAATTTTGGATTAATTGGAGTAGAAAGATCTGGTGAAGTATATCTTACTGATTTCGATTTTCTATTAATCTATGACAGAACCTTTTTGGAGTCAAAATCAGAAAGTGATCTCAGAACTTATGCCTGGGGAATTATCAATCGATTGTATAAAATAGAAACAACTGATAGTTTTATGCGTTATGGCGATCATGACAGATCGGTAATGTATAATAAACTTGACTCTCTGCAAGGTATTTTTGAGTATATGACTATGAAATATCCTGACATGAATAATGTTCACCGTTATATCATGTCTTCATATGTAAAAAGTGCGGTAGAAAAGATGTTTAATGTACTTTATGAAAATGAAACTTTGAACTACTACTCTTATGAGTTGATGCCATATTTTAACAGCTTTTATCTTCTAAGACCTTATCCTGATTACATCAGTAAGTATAATTTAAACACCTATGTTTCTAAGGTAGATGAGTTGTTTTATAAGAGTTTTTGGCGTGTCGATTACATGTATTTGCATACCTTGAACTCAGATAAGGCTAAGTTGAAATCATATATTGCATATCTTGAAAAACCAAGAATTGATTGTATTGTCAATAATGAATCTAACATAGATAACATTAACAAATGTATTTTATATTCCCTTGTCGCAGTTCATCACAGTTTCAAAAATGAACCGACCAGTCAGTATCTCTACTATGTAAAATCTGTCGAAAATTACAAGTTTCTAAGTCAGGCAGACAAGGATAATAATATCGAATACATGCGCACTGTTATGAGAACGCTCTCAACTTTAACGCCTGGTTCGGAATCTGATCTTAACCGTGCTCTCGATGCGACCTTGTCACTTAAAGACTATAATAATTCTGTTAAAATTGCTGCAAATGGCTATTCAAATAAATTAGGTTCAGGGACAAACTTTGCATTAAAGTATGCAGAAGCGGCTTTTAATGATGATCTTAATAAGGAACATCTTAGAAAAGCTATGCAACTACTAAATGGTAAATATCCTGAAATGACAAGTTCTCAATTGTCGGATTACATCAAATATTGCAACGCAATGTCACCCGAATTTGATTGCAGTAAAGCTCAGTCGGAATATTCAAAAGCAGAAAAAAGGGAAAAACAGGCAGAGGCAAAGAAAGAAAAGGAAAACAAAAAGAAATATAGTAGTGATGGCAGTTCCAGAACAGTAAATCTCGCTCTTCAGTGCAACCCATTTGCCGGATTAAATATCAGTGGCAATGGAGGGATCTTTAAATTTTTACCAATGTCGGCTGCCCTGAGAACTGGTAAAATTGTGCATGAATTCAGATACAATCCATTCTTTGGGTTTAATGCTAAAAACCGTTTTGTGGCTGGAAAAATTACAGAGAACGATGTTAGTTTCAATGATGGATGGAAGAATATAAAAGGCGCAGATTATGGTTATTCATTTATTGTTGTGAAAAATGACTATCGTTCTTACAGTAAAACTGTCAATAGCGCAGGCGTAGGTCTTAATGTTATTTACGGAAAATTTACAACAGATGAAGAGGTTGCACAAGCAACGATAAACGGAATTAATTCCCCTCTAATTCTTCGTCCTGTAATTCAAAGATACGAGGCCTTGGTTACTTTTAACTGGACTACCTTTTCATGGAAGTCGCATGTATCAGGAACTGTATATTACGGTTTTGGAGCAGGTTTGCGAGAATTGACCTATGGAAATTATACGTTTTCTCAAGAAACACTGGCAGACAAAGATAAAACAGTGTTTAGCGATAAAAGATTTGTACAAACTAACTGGACTGGTCCATATTTTACTTTCAGAACCGGATTCAGATTAGGATTCACTATATTCTGATTCATCCTAATTTTCGCCTTTTTGTCTAATTAGTTGAGGGGTTTCTGAGTTTTTCTGTTAAATTAGCCTACTTTTTTTAAAATTCAATATGATGAAACGTTTGCTCTTTGCATTGATCTTGTTAACAGGCTCTTTGCAAGCTCAGGTTTATTACGGTACCTTTGGTGCCACAACTTCAGGGAAGTATACTTATACTTCTGTTTCTGGAGATCCTTCTAAATCCAGATGGTACACACTTCCTAATGGATTAACTGTGATACTTTCAGTTAATAAAGATCAACCTAGAATTCAAACTCTGGTAGCAACAAAAGCGGGTAGTAAAAATGATCCTTCAGATAATACCGGATTGGCTCATTACCTCGAACATATGTTGTTTAAAGGTACTGATAAATATGGTACTCAGGATTATGCCCAGGAGAAGATTTACCTGGATCAGATTGATGCCCTTTACGAGAAATATAACAAAACAAAAGATGATGCTCAGCGTAAATTGATTTATCGTCAGATCGATAGTATCAGCGGTATTGCCTCAAAATATAGTATTGCTAACGAGTTTGATAAAATGTGTCAGGGTATTGGCGCTCAGGGTACCAATGCCTTTACAAGTGTTGAACAAACAGTTTATGTCAATGATATTCCATCTAACCGTTTACACCAATGGATAGAAATTGAATCTGAAAGGTACCGCAATCCTGTTCTGCGTCTGTTTCATACCGAGTTGGAAGCTGTTTATGAGGAAAAAAATATCTCCCTGGATAATGATGGAAATGAGGCATACGAAAAATTATATGCCAGTTTGTTTAGACAACACCCTTATGGAACTCAAACTACTATCGGTACGGTTGAGCATCTAAAAAACCCTTCATTGGTTAAGATTAGAAATTATTTTAATACTTACTATGTGCCAAATAATATGGCCATTATTATGGTTGGTGATTTCAATCCAGATGATGCTATCGAAATGATAGATAAGCATTTTTCTTACATGACGGCTAAACCATTGCCTAAATTTACTTTCCCTATTGAATATCCCAGAGGTCGTCCAGATAGTTTAAATGTCGTGGGTCCGGACGCCGCCAGTTTAATGATGGCATGGCGTTTTGACGGTGTTTCAAGTAAAGAAGCAACCATGGTAAGATTGATTGATTTAATACTTAGCAATAGTAAAGCAGGTTTGATAGATTTAAATCTTGTGAAGCAGCAAAAAGTACTTTCTGCAACCTCTTCACCAGATTTTATGAAAGATTACAGCGTTCATCTTTTGCAAGGTAAACCTAAAGAAGGACAAAGTCTGGAAGAATTACGTGATCTCTTACTTGAACAAATCGAGAAAATTAAAAAAGGCGATTTTGATGAAGAACTTTTGAAAGGTATTATCGCTAATGCCATGGTAGAAGATATTAAGAACTTTGATAGTTATAACGGACTTGCCTACTCTCTGTTAGATGCATTCGTTACAGAAAGAAAATGGAGAGATGTTCTCAATATCAACTATGAGATGAGTAAAATAACGAAGAAAGAGATTGTAGATTTTGCAAATGAGTACTATACCAATGGTTATTCTATAGTTTACAAAAGAACAGGTGAAGATACTAAACAAGAAAAGATTGAGAAGCCTCAGATTACTGAAGTTTCTCTCAATAGAGATAAATCATCTCAGTTTGTTATTGATGTCTTGGAAGAAGAAACAGACTCAATTCACCCTGTGTTTTTAAATTATAACAATGATATTGAGAGAGGGAAATGTGGCAAAGTAAATTTGCTCTATAAACTGAATTCAAAGAATCAGTTATTCACTCTTTATTATGTTGTAGATATGGGTAAACTGAATAATAAGAAATTACCATTCGCTCTGGAATATCTTCAATACATTGGTACTGATAAATATTCTGCATCAGAATTAAGCATGAAGTTTTACAAGATGGCTTGCACCTTTGGTATTTCTACTGGAGATAAGCAAAGTTATGTGTATCTAAGCGGACCGCAACAGAATTTTGAAGAGGCACTTTCATTGTTCGAAGAGTTGCTTGCTAATGCTAAACCAGATGCTGGAGTACTTAAAGACTACGTTGGCAGAATTTTAAAATCTAGAACGGATGCTAAACTTAATAAACGATCTATATCATCAGCTCTGAGTACCTATGCCTTGTATGGTAAAGTAAACCCAAGAACATATACTCTGAACAACACAGAATTACAGGCTTTAAATGCCAGCGAACTCGTAGGAATTATTAAGGGCCTACATCAGTATAACCATCAGATTATGTACTTTGGTCCCGAATCAAAGACAAACATCGAAAAAGTACTTACGGCGAAACATAAGATGCCAGAAGTATTCACAGCAACTCCAGCCGCATTTGAGTTCAAACCTGTAACATATACCAATAACACGGTATTTTTCACTCACCACGAAATGGTACAGGCAGAAATCAACTGGAGAAGTGCGGCACCAGTTTTTGATATTAACAAAACTGCCAATATCAGAGCTTTTAACGAATATTTTGGTGGTGGTATGAGTAGTGTTGTTTTCCAGGAAATCAGAGAATCTAGAGCACTAGCATATTCAACCTATGCAGTGTATAATCAGGCAATGGAAAAGGGCAAGAATGATATTTTGGTGGCTTATGTTGGCACTCAGGCTGACAAATTAAATGATGCAGTAAACGCGATGACTGAATTATTAAATAATATGCCTTTAAACGAAGAAAGTTTCAATCAGGCTAAGCAGTCTATTTTAAGTGGCCTGGAAGCAGAGCGTATTAATGATAATGATGTCTTCTTCTCGTATCTTGAGGCTTTGAAAATGGGCGTTGATTACGACTACCGTAAGATGTTGTTTGAAGCGATTCAGAAAACCACGTTTGCAGATGTGAAAGCCTTCCAGGAGCAAAACATTAAAGGTAAGAAATGGGCCATATCAGTTCTGGGTTCCAGAGAGAAAATTAAAGAAGCCGATCTGAAGAAGTATGGTGAGTTAAGAATATTGACATTAGAGGAAATATTTGGATATTAATCCTTCTGAAATAAAAAAGCCCCGTTATTAACGGGGCTTTTTTATTGAAAAAATATTTTACAATTTTGCCCAAGGTATACCTGCAAGTATCAATACCAGAGACAAACCAAAGAATATTAAACTGATTTTCTT
>JACCDH010572748.1_pt1 | contig 14708 bp, 11 predicted proteins | sample 7442481 | NCBI WGS metagenome assembly JACCDH01 (sample SAMN15323433, study PRJNA562643) | freshwater metagenome | isolation source: river surface water | place: USA:Blue River Watershed | collected 2017-08-15
ACTTTGGGGTTAACGATTAATGTCGTTTTACCTGATTCTTGGTTCAATGGGGCACTCACTACATCGTCCTTGTACACCCTAATGTGTGGCGTAGATTTAAAAAATGACTCACTGGATTTCTTGTCAAATCCTGCGGCCATGGAATTCATAAAAATAAATATGGAAATTCCCAATAGCACGCCCAAAATGGCCACCAGTGTCATTTTCTTGGACGCAACAAAATACGTGAAAGCAATATGCCGATTAATACGCATGGTTTATTTTTTCAATGGAATCAAAACATCTTGTTCAGTAATCCCACTTATTATCTCTACCCACTCTGTACTTCTAATTCCTACTTCTACTTTTCTAGATTCATCCTCTCCCTTGACTTGCACAGTATTCGAATAACTCAAATAAGTTCGCGGTATAAGCAACACTTGCTTTCTGCTAGCTACATCAATATTAGCCTCCAAGCGCGTTCCAATAACATCAAAGTCCAATGGTTTTTCAAAAACTACATCACATAGAAACGACTGGCTCGCCTCGTCATACAAGGGATACAGCGTAGCAACCGTTCCTTCCAAAACTTTACCTTTGTCCACATTCAATTGAATGTGCGCGTGTTGTCCTTCTTTAATTTTTTTGATGCTATTCTCATCCACATTCAATTGCGCCACCATCTGATCTGTTCCAGCCATCACAGCAATCACATCACCCTTGCGAACATAATCCCCCTCCTTTTTCATCAACTTAATTACTCTTCCATTGGATAAAGCTTTTACCGTATTGAATCCTGAAGCATTTCGCTGTTGTGCAGCTAACGCATCCTGACTAGCCTTGGTCCATTCTGCTTGCTGCTGTATCTGCGCCAAGCGCTTTTTAGCAGAATTCCAATTGGCCTTGGCGCTTTCATAAGCCAACTGGGCGTTTTCCAATTCCAACTTGGATACACTTTTACTTTGATACAATACCTGATAGCGATCGGCCTGCTTCTTCTCCTGGTTCATTTTCTGCTCAGCCAAATCCAAATTCACCTTCATCTCTTGAACAGCAGGAGATAAATCCGTTGTGTTTTGCTTCGCGATGTTCAACTGCTTTTCTGCGGCCACAGCCCCAGCATCGGATGATGTATTTTCTATGCGGGCTATCAATGTTTGGGCAACCAATACATCTCCTTCCTTAACCGGAACTTCAATCAAATAACCTTCTGATTGCGCCGTCAAATTATAGCGATCATTGGCCACCAACATGCCAGATGCAAATACTGTCTCCGTAATATCATTCTTCACAGGTTGAACCTCCTGTTGTTTTCCCTTACAACTCCACAAGGAAATCAAAATCCCAATTCCCAATAAATATCTATTTTGCATTGCTGATATGTATTTTATTTTTCACCCATTCACTATTCCACTTGGCGCCAATAACAGCCAATTCGGATTGAAGCGCCTTCTGCTGAGCCATCATCAACTTGTCCAATCCAATTAGGTCTTGCTCAAACATATCCTTCACATGGCGATAAGAATCTGAATCAAAAGCTGAAATCTGCAATTGCTGCGCATAATCATCCATGGCTTTATCAAACTCTCTATCCATCTGGACATTTCTAATTTTGGCATTACGCTGCTCTTCCTCCAGTAGAATTTTAGCCATTTCATAATTGATTTTTCGCGTTCCTACTTGTGTCACCTTCATGGGGGTAGTTGGCAAATCCCATGTCAATTTAGCGCCAACAAAACTGCTGTAAATCCACCTACTCGAAGGATCCATCCATTGTGCATTGCTATTGTTTTGATAGCCAAATGAACCTAGCAACGACAACACTGGTAACTGTTCCAATTGCGCGGAACGATGCATCATACGGGCATATTCCATTTTTAATGATGCGTTTTCCAATTCCAATTTTCCTTGCGCAATGGGTCGTTTTTCCAAAAGATCAGAAGTGGTGGAAGTAATCTCACAAGGAATTCCACATATCACCGATAACGTCTCCAATTGGTTGGTTAGCATCAAATCCAAATTTCTCAAAGATCCTTGCTGTTGCAACAGATTCACTTGGGTATCATTCCAATCTTGCAATCTAACTATCCCTTGATCGTACTTCCTAACTGCTAATCGCTCCAAGCTATCCGCTATTTCAACAAATCGAACCAACACTTTACGTTGTTCCTGAAGCATTAGAATATTGCAGTACAAGATATTCACTTCATCTTGTATTCTTTTCTTGTTCAATGCTGTCTCATTGGAAACCAAGGCGGTGTTGACCTTAGCTGTGCGCACATCTTGCCACCTGGCCGCATGAATCAAATCCACTTGCGGAACTGCTGTGAAAGTGCTGATGTATTGCTGACCAAATTTCACCTCTCTAAATGTTCCCTCAGGTCCTCCAAAAATTTGTGCAGGAATAAAACTCACAGGAAGATTATTATTGTTGATCCAACTTCCCGTTGTCGGTATCCTTGGATTGATGATATTGGCCCATGCCGCACGCTCGGTTAAGTTGGCCATATCCATCTGCTTTTCACCAATGGCAATAACACCAGAATGGGTATTCACCCATTGGGAAAGTTCTTGCCATGAATGAAAAACTTGAGGTGACTGCGCGCAGATTGTCATACTTGATACAACCAATAGTATAAATACAAAACTCCTTCTCATTACTTTAATGTTTGAATAACCCACTTCGTAATAAAATCCTTTCTTTCCTCTAACATTTTCTGAATTGACTTATCGTCCGTATTTCCGATAATTTTAAGTAATGGCATACTCATAAATGGGAATATGGTCAGGCTCATCATATTCATAATCAACCACAATATGGGCCTATCCTTGTATTCTCCAGTCTTAACCGCTTCCCTATACTGCCTAATAAAATAGGATTGCTCATAAATTTTCTTCAACCCTGTTGCTTTTAATACAACACTATGATTGCCATTACGCAGTTCACTAAGAATAAAAACGGGTAAATCAGGACGAGAATTCAATAACTCATGATATGCATTTACGATGTCCGCAATCTTCTCTTCTAATGAAGTATTCTCTTGATTAAAAACTTGCATCATCGTTTGCATGAAATCTCCCATGCTTTCTAACATCACTTCTTCAAACAATCTCTCCTTGCTGCGAAAATAATAGTTCAATAACGCCAAATTAATTCCAGCAACTGAGGCAATATCTCTGGTCTTTGTAGCTGCGTATCCCTTGGTAAGAAAGACTTCTTTAGCAGCAATCTTTATTTTTTGCTCCGTTGAAAGTATGGGTTCTACGATTATAATATTCTCTCTTTTTTTCGCCATTGATGCTGCAAATTAATCACTTAATTTTTATTTAATCAAATATTTTAATCATTTGATTAAAATATTAGAGCTTTTTAAATTCTATATTCGCCAAATGCGCTTGATCCTTCTTGTTTTTTTTATTCTTACAATATCCATTTGTCATGGGCAACGTTGTGGTGGTGGTATTTTTTCGTTTGATATCATCAATCCGGACCAAGAAGAAATCACCTTTACCGTGTATCCTTTTGAGGTCAGCCACCTGCAAGAATTCAAATCCAGCTATTGCTATGGTGGTTGTGCATTGGACCGAGAAACAGCGGAGAAATGGCGGTTAGTCCTCCACACACAAAGACAAAAGGTTCAGGAAAATCCTTTCTTCCCTTTGTATGAAGAGCACAACGTGAAAAAGAACAAGGTTGAATTCATCACCCGCGAATTGGCCGACGAATACCGTGTCGTTCTATTCAAAAGCAAAGATTCCGGAAAAGAAATATTCATTGCCGCCAATCTTCATGGCGGCTGCGACCACAATAGAAAAATCCTTTGGGGTGAAGAAAAACCTCGCCTGCTGAACTAGAGCAACTGATTCAATTTATTTGGGCAATCCCCCTTGAATCACCTTCTCCAACTGCAACACCTCTCGTGTGTGGTATTCTCCCGTTGCAGGACCATTGAATCCAGTATGAACATGAATCACCTTCCCTTCTGAATTCACCACAATCATCGTAGGAAAGGCCATCACCTTTTCCAACTGCGGAAACACATTTTGCGCCCGCTCCTTGCCCTTTCCCTCTGCTCTTCCCACATAGGCCTCATAACCACAATTCAATTGCGCCATTTGCTTTTGTATGACCTTTTTGTTTTCAGCAATATCATCAGTTCTTTCAAAAGCCACCGGTATAATCTGCAATCCCTTTGCATTGTATTTCTTGTGCATCGCTGCCATCAACTTTCCTTCGTCTGTGCAATTGGGACACCAAGTACCCATCAATTGAATGATGCTCAATTTTCCCTTCCAATCATCAGCTCCAAATGTTTTTATATTGCCCTGCAAATCCATGGCTTGAAATGTAAATACTTCATTCTCTCTTCCCCTCTTCAAATGCACCAAATGTTCTGGATCACGCAATTCAAAATCCACATTCTCTTCTCCTTCCCATTTTTCTGAATACGTGTTACCACTGTAAAATCTTCCATTGTAAAAAGCTCCTTCTTCATGGGCCACATCTGCTGTAAAACAGAACAAATGCGCACCATCCAAACATTGAAGCTGAATGTGGTTATTGCTCCACGTCCCTTTTAAAAAGCGATAATCCCCTGTTTCCGTTAAAAAAGTACCGGTACATTTTTCAGCTGGATAGAGCTGAAACAACCCAATCGCTTGGTATTCATCTGGTGTGCCTGGCTCAAAAGTCACCTTCTGCCTAAATTGAAGGGGTCCTTCTGAAATAGGCTCTCTTGAATTTGAATCTTTCCAAAATTCATCCAAAGCAACATTGGCCATTCTTTGTGCGTCAAAATAAACCGGCTTACCACCCTTCTTGATGAACCACCCCTTCCAGGCCATGTCTCCTTTGTCCGCAGGATTCCATTCAATTTTAGTATCAAAATAAGGAAAAAGAAAGCCAGGAAATTCCTGGCCTTCTATGCTATGCAAATAAATCAATTCTCCTCCGTTCTCTATGGTCATGCCCATATTTCCTTCTTCACCATGCTCAACCAACACATCAAAAACCGCATCAACCGTATCGTTCAAATGGAACTTCATTTTCCATGATTCTGTCTGTGCTTGTCCCATGATGGTGATGAATAAAGAAAGAAAAAGGAAAATTTTTGATTTCATTATATATCAAATTTAATTCCTTGCGCCAATGGCAATGAAGTAGAGTAATTGATGGTATTGGTCTGACGGCGCATGTAATTTCTCCAAGCATCTGATCCGCTTTCACGTCCGCCGCCCGTTTCTTTCTCACCACCAAATGCACCACCGATCTCCGCTCCGCTGGTTCCGATATTGACGTTGGCAATTCCACAATCCGATCCCTCGCAACTCAAGAAACGCTCAGCCTCTCTCATGTTCAATGTCATGATCGATGAGCTCAATCCTTGAACCACACCATTCTGCATCGCAATGGCCTCATCCAATGTCTTGTAAGACATCACATACAAAATAGGGGCAAATGTTTCATGTTGAACGATAGCCATATCATTGTTGGCTTCGATGATACAAGGCTTCACATAACATCCCGAAGTGTATTGCTCTCCGGTCAATACTCCACCTTCTACCAATACTTTTCCACCCTGTGCCTTGGCTTGCTCAATGGCGTTCAAATAATTGTTTACCGCATCTGTATCGATAAGCGGACCCACGTGATTGTTGGCATCCAATGGGTCACCGATGCGCAATTGTCCATAAGCCTTGACCAAACTTTCTTTGGTCGCTTCATACAAACTCTCATGAATGATCAAACGACGTGTAGTTGTACAACGTTGTCCCGCTGTTCCTACTGCACCAAATACCATGGCTGGAATGCACATCTTCAAATCTGCACTGTCCGTAACAATGATGGCATTGTTTCCTCCCAATTCCAACAAGCTTTTTCCGAAACGCTCAGCAACTTTAGCACCAACAATTCTTCCCATACGGGTTGATCCTGTTGCAGAAATCAACGGAACGCGTGTATCGTTCACCAACCACTCCCCTTCCTGAACTTTTCCGGTAATGATGCAAGAAATTCCTTCAGGCAAGTTGTTTTCTTTGGCAACTTCATTCCAAATGTTCTGGCAAGCCACTGCACACAATGGTGCTTTCTCTGAAGCCTTCCAAACACAAGTATCTCCACAAATCCAAGCCAATGCTGAGTTCCAACTCCAAACAGCAACAGGGAAGTTGAATGCAGAAATAATTCCGACAACGCCCATTGGATGCCATTGCTCATACATTCTGTGTCCTGGACGCTCACTGTGCATGGTCAATCCATACAACTGACGACTCAATCCCACTGCAAAATCACAGATGTCAATCATCTCTTGAACCTCTCCCCATCCCTCTTGCAAAGATTTTCCCATTTCATAACTCACCAATCTGCCCAATGCATCCTTCTTTGCACGTAGTTTTTCTCCGAATTGACGAACGATTCCTCCTCGCTTAGGTGCTGGTATCAAACGCCACTCTTGATAAGCTTTTTGAGCCGTTAAAATCACTTGCTCATACTCTTCTTTGGTGGTGGATTTCACATCTGCAATGTGCTTTCCATCCACTGGTGAATAGGATGAAATCACTTCACCTGATCCCATAAACTTCAATCCCGTTGAAGTTCCATCGTTCACTGCTGATAACCCTAAGGTTTTTAAAATGTCTTGCATGTTATTGTATTAATTTTTTATTTGCTTGAATTATTTCTGTTTAAAATCATTGGTCACATCCACCTTCAATTTCTCTGGTCGATTGGCCACTTCCCAGGCAGTATGGAAAACCAACTTACCTATTTCCGCCATTTTATCATACATGATTTTCTCTGGATCATCTCCTGGCTTGTGGTAATCCTCATGCACTCCACTGAAGTAAAAAATCACAGGTATATTGTGCTTCGCAAAATTGTAATGGTCTGAACGGTAATAAAATTGATTGGGATCGTTGGGATCATTGTAGGTATAATCCAACTGCAACTGCGTGTATTTCTTGTTGGCCTCCTCTGAAATCTGGTGCAACTCAGTGCTCAATTTATCGGAACCAATCAAATAGACATAACGTCCATCTTGGTGATCCGCATCTTTTCTTCCCACCATATCCACATTCAAATCACAAACCGTATTGGCCAATGGATAAACAGGATGATCCGAATACCATTCACTGCCCAACAATCCTTTCTCCTCTCCACTCACATGCAAAAACAAAATGCTGCGCTTGCTGCCATGTCCTTCTTTTTTGGCCTGAACAAAGGCACGCGCCATTTCCATCACACTCACCGTTCCGGATCCATCATCATCTGCTCCATTGTGAATTTCACCATTGATAATTCCCACGTGATCGTAATGCGCACTGATGACCACAATCTCCGATTTCAATTCAGGATCTTCTCCTTCTAAAAAGGCCAATACGTTATCAGAAACCAAGTCCTCTCTTTTCACGTGGAAGTTGACTTTGATGGTCGCTTGATGCGCTTTGGCTGAAACTTTTTTTCGTTTCATCGCTTTCTTCATCAATGTGGAATGGTTGGGTAATCCCATCTTCGCCAATACATCTTCAGCCATCTTGATTGAACAATGCAAATAAGGAATCCTCAAATCCTCTTCATCTTCCGCACCTCTTTTGTCCAATGTCATTCTGGGTGTCTGTAAATAGTATTTGACACGGCTCATGTATTGGTCAAAATTTTGATCAATTTGAATAAACATCTTGGCTCCTTTTTCAATCGCTGCTTTTCTTTTTGCTTCGCGATCCAAAGTCCATTGGGAAAATTCCTTTTTACCAGTAATCAAACTTTTACCTTTTTTCACTGGTTCTCCTGATAAACAGATGATGGTTTTTCCTTTAACATCCAACCCTTTGTAATCATCCCATCCCTCTTCAGATATTCCATAACCCACAAAAACCAAATCATTCACCTCTACCGTTTGGGTCCTGTCCGCGCTGAAAAAATAAAAATCATTAATAAACGAATAAGTTTTATTGACTGCGTCATAGGTCTTATTGACTTCATCAGATGTATTCAATACAACACTGGATTCTAAGAAGCTCAATCGCTTCAGTGGAAAAATTTGTCGTTGGGTTTTGATGCCAATACCTGCATAATATTCATCCAAGTACTGCGCAGCCTTACGTTGTCCCTCCATGCCTGTTTCACGTCCCTCATAGGCATCGGAAGCAATGACATACAAGTGTTTTTTCAACTCGTCTTGCGATATTACCTGGCCATATTGCTGCGACCAATCTTTCTGCGCTCCTGCACAGAAGACGAGTAAAACAAATAAAAAAGAAAATATTGATTTCATTACATGCAAATTTTATTAACCCTATTCTGATGTCTACCCCCTTCAAATTCTGTATCCATAAAAGCTGTAACAATCTCCTTTGCTTCTTCTAAAGAAATGAAACGAGCGGGAATGCATACCACATTGGCGTCATTGTGTTGTCTGGCTAAAGCAGAAATCTCTTTGGTCCAACACAATGCGGCTCTGATTCCTGCATGTTTATTGGCTGTGATACAAACCCCATTGGCTGAACCACACAATAAGATTCCTGGTGTATTTTCGCTTTCCACTTTAAGTGCTACCGCATGCGCATAATCAGGATAATCCACGCTTTGATCAGAGAAACATCCTTTGTCTTCACAAGTATGTCCTTGCGCATTCAACCATGCCTTCAATTCTTCTTTCATGGAAAAACCGGCATGATCACTTCCGATAATAATTTTCATTCCACAAAAATACAATTTCTTTTATCTACATTTTGGTTTTGGACATTGTTAATTGCTGTTGAAAAACATGCACAAGTATTGTTGACTTTCTTTTTTAATGTTCCACTTAAACCAGCTTCCATTCCTTTCCAAAATTTCTTTTGGTATTTTCTACACACCAATATCAAATCACCATCCCCAATATCAACAGTTACACATTCCTCCTTTTTTTGCACAAGTCTTTATTTTGGGACATTATGGATAACCTTCAACTTTTTCTCAAAATCAATGTTTTACAATAAAATAACATGTTCATAACCCAGATAATATTGTGAATTACAAGAAAAACAAATGTTTTGGACGAATTTTACCAACGCTACTAACAGCCTAATAAAGACACCATCTCTTTTATTAAAAAAAATATTTTGATTTTATAATGAATAACAGTGGGGGAAAAATAAAATTCATTTGCTTTTCAATGTTTCTTTTTCTCTGCGCTCAAATGGTATGGAGTCAAAAAGAATACAAGAAATTTTATCATCCCAATGGTGTTGTGTCCAGTGAAGGTTTTTGGATGAATAACCAACCGGAAGGATTTTGGAAGACATACAATGAGGCAGGAACCTTAATAACGTGCGGAAATCGTAAAGCCGGTCTCTTGGATTCCACGTGGAAGTTTTTTGATGATAAAGGCAGAATACACAAGGATATTGATTATCGAGAGGGTAAGAAGAATGGTTGGGAGATCGAGTATGATACGCTGGGTGTGAGGATTTGGGCAATGCAATATTTGGATAATGTGAAAGAAGGCAGAAGAGAAGAATACTATCCGAGTGGTAAGTTGCATTGGATTATTCCTTTTCAAGGAAATAAAGAAAATGGCAAGGCCAAGGAATTTTCAGAAGATGGAACGTTGATTGGTACTACCAAGTATACTTTGGGTTTTGTCAATAGTGTTGAGCGATTCAACCGTTACAACAAGAATGGTCAAAAGGAAGGTTTATGGAAAGACTTTTTTCCCGAGTCAGACTTTGTTTTGAAAGATGGTATTTGGTCCAATGGTAAGAGAAATGGATTGTTTCAGTTCTACGATAAAAAAGGAATCGTAATCAGAACTGAGTTGTATGAGAACGATGTTTTGGTAACGGATAATGGTGGAGTGGGCAATTTAACATTTAAAGTTGATACCCTGCCAGACGGATTGTTATCCAGAGGTGGTTATTCAGGATCCAAGAAACAAGGCATTTTTCATGTGGAACGTCCTTTCGGTGAACGGATTACCAATCAGGTTTTTCAGCAAGGTGTTAAAGTTGCTGAGGGTTTATTGGATGCAGATGGCATGCGTCAGGGTATTTGGAAAGAGTTTTTCCTTTCAGGTGAATTGAAAGCCCAAGGTGAGTATAAAGACAACGAACGTGTTGGTCCATGGGTGTATTTTGACAAGGAAGGTTTAACGGAATTGAAAGGAAACTATTGGAAAGGCAAGCCAGATGGGGAGTGGTTGTGGTATCATGAAAAAGACAAGTTGCACAGAAGGGAGCATTTTTCACGTGGAAAATTGGATGGGGAATATGTGGAATGGGATACTTCAGGTGTGGTAATTCTTGAAGGTGTTTACAGTGATGATGTAAAAAATGGTCCATGGAAGTTTCAAATGAATGATCATTTGGAGATGGGTGAATATCTAGATGGCGAGAAGAATGGGATTTGGAAATGGTATTATTACAGTACAGAGCAACCAGCATTTGAGGGGGAATTCAATTTGGGTTCACCTGTGGGTAAACACAAAATGTGGTATGCCAATGGGATGGTGATGGAGAAAGGTCAATATGAGGGTGGTTTGCGAGCTGGAGATTGGACTTATTATTCGGATTTGGGTGTCTTAAAAATGATAGTGACTTACAAAGACGGTGACATTTATAAAATCGATGGGGTAAGAATCTTACCCAAGGGTACTGAAGAAATCGAAGAAGGAAATTGATTTCATGTGAAACATCCTTGTATCATGGTTTTTCTGTTTGAAAGGTCTTAACCTTTTTCCTGCTTTTTCTTTTGTTTTTATTTTATGTACAGGATGTGTAGTGCCCTGTTTTACCTCAAATTCTTTGCTAGATTCCATTGACTGGAGTTATTACAAAGCAGGAAGCGTAGGGGAAGTGAATGTCTGTTTTATTCCCAAATCAATTCTTTTTCTTGCCAATCAAATTCACCCTAATCAGTGGTGCGGTTTCCAATCACAGCTTAGATATCCTTGATATCGAATAGTTCACATCTCGCTGTTTATCTTATTTCCTTTTTCCTGATTTGTACATGGCCCAAAAATCGACTTTTGTTGCTATGGCGGTATCTATTTATTTCCAAGACGTAAAGAGGCCTTATTTCGTCTCTAATCAACGCATTTCTTCCTGGTTGGATGCTTTGGCTCGCCAATATGGGCGTTCTGTAGAGGAATTGAACATTGTTTTCATGTCTGATGACGAATTGCTCAAAATCAACCAGCAATTCCTTCAACACGATTACTATACCGATATCATAACCTTCGATAACGGCACAACGGATCAACTGATCATGGGTGAGTTATACATTAGTCTGGATCGGGTGAGAGACAATGCTAAAACCATGGGTGAAAAATATCAGTTGGAATTGTTCCGTGTAGTAGCACATGGTGTTCTTCATCTTATTGGTTATCAGGATAAAAAAAGTAAACAAATTGTTGAAATGAGAGCTTGCGAAAGTGATGCAATTTTATTATATTTGTCCATGAATCCATCATTGAATGCTAAGAATATTTGAGAAGGAATCAATGAAGTTATGAAAATAAAGAATAAATGTTTCACGTGGAACAAATGAAAGAAAATACTTTTGAAGTCATCGTGATTGGTGCAGGTCATGCCGGAAATGAGGCTGCTTCTGCATCTGGTAATTTGGGTGTAAAAACACTTTTAATTACCATGGATATGAATAAGATAGGACAAATGAGTTGTAACCCTGCAATGGGTGGAATTGCCAAAGGTCAAATTGTGAGAGAGATTGATGCCTTGGGTGGATTGAGTGGAATTGTCTCAGATAAAAGTGCTATCCAGTTTCGGATGCTCAATGTTTCCAAAGGACCAGCGATGTGGAGTCCCAGGTGTCAGAGTGATCGTATGATGTTCGCTGAAGAATGGCGCCTTCAATTAGAGTCTATTCCCAACGTCTTTTTTTGGCAAGATTCAGTGAAAGAAATTTTGTTTGAAAATGGAAAAGTCGCGGGTGTACGCACTTCGATCGGTGTTGTGTTTTACGCCAAAAAAGTGATTGTGACCAGTGGAACTTTTTTGAATGGTGTGATTCATATCGGAGAGCAACAATTGGCCGGTGGAAGGATGGGTGAAAAAAGATCTGAAGGAATCACGGAACAATTGGTTTCACTAGGCTTTCAAGCGGGTCGAATGAAAACAGGAACCCCTCCAAGAGTAGATGGAAGAAGTTTGAATTATGATAAAATGGAGGAGCAGGAAGGAGATAAAAATCCTTCTAAATTTTCCTATTTGTCTTCAACCGCACCATTGCAAAAACAACGCTCTTGTTGGATCACCAATACCAATCAAACGGTGCATGATATTTTAGCGGAAGGCTTTGAAAAATCTCCCATGTTCACTGGTAGAATCATTGGTTCGGGTCCGCGGTATTGTCCATCAATCGAAGATAAAATCACACGATTTGCAGACAAGGATCATCACCAATTGTTTGTAGAACCTGAGGGATGGAAGACAGTTGAAATATATGTCAACGGATTTTCTACAAGCCTTCCTGAAGAAGTTCAGGTGAAAGCATTGCGTCAGATTGAGGGTTTTGAAAATGCACGAATTTTTCGTCCCGGCTATGCCATCGAATACGATTATTTTCCACCCAACCAATTGCTGCATACGCTCGAATCCAAAGATGTTCCTGGACTTTATTTCGCGGGACAAATCAATGGAACAACAGGGTATGAAGAGGCCGCTTGTCAGGGATTGATGGCGGGCATCAACGCGGCATTATCGGTGAAGGAAAAAGACCCTTTGATCTTGAACCGCAATGAAGCTTACATCGGTGTTTTGATTGATGATTTGATCACCAAAAGCACCGACGAACCGTACCGCATGTTCACCAGTCGTGCTGAGTACAGAACCCTGTTGCGACAGGACAACGCCGACGAACGCTTGACTCCGATGAGCCATGCCATTGGCTTGGCCAGCGACGAGCGAATGAGAGAATTGGAGTTGAAGCGCAATGAGACGCAAGAAATCATGGATTTGTTGAAGGATACATCTGTGAAACCCGATGAAGTCAATCCCTACCTAACTGAAATGGGGTCGAGTGAGATACCCAACAAAACATCGGTTTTAAGCCTTTTATCTCGCCCACAAACAACTTTAAATGGTTTAGCGACGACTTGTAAGGAAATCAATGAGAAAATCGTTTTAAAAGGCTATAAACAAGAATCGCTGGAGCAAGCTGAGATATTGGTCAAATATTCCGGGTACATCGAGAAGGAAAAATTATTGGCGGATAAGTTGACCAGATTGGACTACGTAAAGATGCCCGTTGACTTTGATTACCACCAGATGCAGAGTTTGAGCACAGAGGCCAGGCAGAAGTTGAGCGCAGTTCGTCCTGAAACCATTGGCCAGGCGAGTCGGATTTCTGGTGTTAATCCATCGGACATTGCGGTGTTGTTGGTTAAATTTGGGAGGTGAGAAAGGGGAATGAAGTGATGAGAAAAAATTCATTCACTTTCTCATTTTCATTCAGAATTTCACAAGCTTCGAAGGTTATATTTCCCCTTCTGCCCGCAGGGATAGGAGGGGTGTCCAGACGAGCGAAAGCGCAGTCTGGACGGGGTGGTTTTGTGCTATAGAAATTGTAAACCTATTTTAGGACGAGACATTTGCTTGAGTAGGAGGGGAAATATCCGCGCTCTTGCTGGGACTGGCTCTCTTCACTTATATTCGCTTAAAACCAAAAAAATGAAAACGTTTTTAACCCTATCCCTTCAACTCCTCATTTCCTCATTCCTTTTTGCCCAAGCTCCGCAGGGGATACCTTATCAAGCCGTCATGCGCAATACGGATGGTACGGTGATGGCAAGCAATTCTGTTGAATTGACATTCATGATCCATGATGGTTCTGCCACGGGCACTGTGGTTTATCAGGAGAGCCATGCATTAACCAGCAACGCCCAAGGATTGGTTTCTTGTGTCGTGGGCAATGGCGTTGTCTCACAGGGCAACTTTGCCAATATCAATTGGGGCAGTGGAGCTAAGTTTTTACATGTGATGATGGGTACAACGGATTTGGGAACGCAACAGATGTTGAGCGTGCCGTATGCGTTGTACAGCAATGGCGTTGGAGTGCGTGTGAGTGCGATAGGCGATACCTTGACCATTGGAGGAAACAGTGTGATTGTGCCTGGTATTAGTGCTGCTAATCCGCAAGATCCTCCAAGTAATGGTGGATTGGGAGCGCAGGTGTTGACAGGCAATTCAACTTGTGCTAATCAATATATCAGCGTTACAGGCTGCGGAGGACAGACTTCTTTGACTTATGATGGCCGAAGTTATAACTTGGTTGAAATTGGCGGGCAGTGTTGGTTTGCAGATAATTTGGCTACGGACCAATACAGCAATGGGGATCCTATTCCAATGGGATTGGACAACACTACTTGGCAGAACACCACTGCAGGTGCTTATGCGATATACAATAACGATCCCGCCAATGATGCCACCTATGGCAAGTTGTACAATTGGTACACGACTGTAGATAACCGCGGTCTTTGCCCCACAGGTTGGCATGTGCCGACGGATTGCGAATGGATGTATTTAGAAAGTAGTTTGGGAATGTCAGTTGCAGATCAAGAGACAGCAGCAGGATTGAGAGGAACTACAGAGGGCGGAGCCTTAAAAGCCACGACCAATTGGTATTCTCCCAACACAGGTGCAACCAACAGCTCAGGATTTAATGCTCTTCCTGGCGGTTACCGCGACGACGTTGGAACATACTTCAACGTTGGCATCTACGGTTACTGGTG
>JACCDH010316725.1_pt1 | contig 14702 bp, 12 predicted proteins | sample 7442481 | NCBI WGS metagenome assembly JACCDH01 (sample SAMN15323433, study PRJNA562643) | freshwater metagenome | isolation source: river surface water | place: USA:Blue River Watershed | collected 2017-08-15
ATTTGGTGAGCTATCAAAAAGGCGGACGCATTTTAAACATGCTAAGACATTATGTTGGTGATGAGGCATTTTTTGCCTCCTTAAATAAATACTTAACTGATAATAAGTTTAGCAATGGCTCTGGCATCAAATTAAAATTGGCTTTTGAATCCATTACCGGCAAAGATTTAAACTGGTTTTTTAATCAATGGTATTTTGGTAATGGACACCCCTACGTGCGTATTACACAGCAATATATGGCCGATAAAAAACAGGTGCTTGTGGTGATTAAACAAACACAAACACAGAATAAGATTTTTGAACTACCTATTGGTATAGACGTATATAGTGCAGGTAAAAAAGACCATTATGATGTATGGAGTAAAAATAGAGTAGATAGCTTTTATTTTCCAGCAGCGAGCGCTCCTGATAATGTAAATGTGGACAATGATAAAGTATTATTATGGGTAAAAGAAGATGAAAAACCTTTGTCGCAATTTGCTTATCAATACCAACACGCCAACAATTTCTTGGATCGTTATGAAGCGCTTGGAGAAGCGATTCAAAATATGACCAAACCCGAAGCGCAAGCAATTGTGAAAGCTGCATTAAAAGATACATTTTATTTTATTCGACAAAATGCCATTCGCGCCTACAATCCTGCGGCAATGAGCGCAGAAACTGAAGCCTTCATTGCTTCTCTCGCGAAGCAGGACCCAAGTACTGCAGTGAGACAAGAAGCCATCGATGCCATTGGCGCATTAAGTAAACCAGTGTATAAAAATCAATTTATTGAATGGACGAGCGATTCCTCATATACTGTTGCTGGTGCTGCCTTGGAAGCATTGGAAAAAGTAGATTCATTGGCGGCAATTGATATTGCTACGAAAGAATCAAAGAAAGTAATTAAGAAAAGATTGAATAGTGCAGTAACTTCTATTTTATCAAAATATGGTGATGAAAATGTTTTTGAATTCGTTGCCAAAAAATATGAAAGTTTAAATATTCAATCAGAAGAGAAGTTTTACATGACACAACCTTTTGCGGACTTATTAATTAAAACATCCGATGCTGAAAAATTCAAAAAAGGAATTGATTTAATTGTAGGATTTAGAGACGCCATTCCTGAAGGATATAAAACACAAACCAATCCATATTTTAATATAAAAATATTGGGCGTGATTCTAAAAGCAAAAAAGCAAAAAGGCGAGGATAACTTGGTAAAAATTGTGAGCGCGGTGATGCCGAAAATGTAAATTTTATCTAAAGGTGAAACATGCTAATTTTCAACTCTCGCAGTGTAGATAGTTTAAACAAAAAGCCAATTAATTTTATAAGCACTGAACTGCGTTGAAAATTAGCATGTATTAATTAACCAACTTAAAAAGGGAGCCCTTCAATTGCAGGGCTCCCTTTTTATATTTATGTTCATTTAATCAGCAACTACCAGTCACCACTTGCACCTCCCCCTCCGGAATCACCACCGCCAAATCCACCAAATCCTCCACTATCACCACCACCCCAACCACTTCCACTACCACGTCCACCTCCCAGCAAGGAACCCAATAACATACCAGTGGCGAAATCACTAAATCCTCCGCCCCTAATACTGGATCCACCTGATCCCCCTTTGCCTCCTACTATGGCTATAATAACAAAAACAATAATTAGGAAAAGCAATAAATTACCCCCCTTGTCCTTTGATTTTTTTACTTTGACTATTTTATACTCGCCTACTGCGGCTTTAGCAATATTATCTGTGGCCTTATCAATGCCTTGGAAATAATCCCCTTTTTTAAAAGCAGGCTTGATATCATTGGTTATAATATTATTGGCGGTGATATCAGGTATTGCGCCTTCTAAACCATAGCCCACTTCAATGCGGACTTTTTTATCCTTCACTGCCACCAATAGCAAAACCCCGTTGTTGGTTTTTTTATTACCTATCCCCCAAGACCTAAATAATTTATTGGCATATTCCTCAATTGGGTAGCTATCAAGGGTAGGAATAATAACTACTGCGATTTGATTAGAACTACTGTCGTCAATAGCGACTAATTTTTGTTCTAAAACAGCCAACTGCGCTGGACTTAATACTCCAGCAGCATCGGTCACCAACTTTGGTGGATTGGATTTTGCGATTACATTTTGAGCGCGCGCGGCTTTGAATCCAACAAAGGCAAATAATAATAGTAGAAACTTAATCGCTTTCATTGAATTTTTATTTACCGATCATGATTTCGTCAGATAATTCATTTTGGTCAGTTGTTTTATCATAAGGAAAATGATGACATAAGGCTTGACCAATTTTATTTACAACAGTTGATATGCCTTGAACATAATTCATGCTTTTAAAATGATTGGTCATTTCTTGAACCTGACTATACCAAAATTCAACTCCCATTTTTTCATAAATGGCCTGGTCGGCATAAATGGCTAATTTCTTGTCTTTAACAGCAACATATACCAATACTGCATTTCGATCCTTGGTCTCATTCATTTTGTGCTTAAAGAAAAGCGTAGTTGCCCTTGACAATGCATCACCTTTCCCCATTTTACCTTCCACATACACCCGTATTTCACCACTGGTGTTTTTTTCCGCTAATTGAATAGCCTCGACAAGCAGTTGCTTGTCAGAGGCAGTCAATAAGGTATCGGCACTTCGTTTGAAGGGATTCCACATAAATAATGATTATATATTACTTTATATCAAACTTAATATCAGGGGCTTTCTCACTTCCAGCCGCAGCTTGATAATAGCCTTTTTCCTTAAAGCCAAATAAATTAGCTATGACATTTTTAGGAAACACTTTTACTTTTAAATTATATGCTTGCACCGCTTCATTATAGTCTTTTCTTGCAATAGCAATTCTATTCTCAGTACCTCCAATATCAGTTTGGAAGTCTTGGAACGCCTTTGTAGTTTTTAAGTCAGGGTATGCTTCTGCAACAGCCATTAATCTACCGAATGAACTTTGTAATTGACCTTGCACTTTTTGATATTTTTCCAAAGAAGCTGGATCATTAATATCCACTTTTACTTGTGTCGCACTTGCTCTAGCTTGTAAGACATCTTTTAAAGTTGTTTTCTCAAAATTTGCAGAACCTTCAATTGTTTTAATAACACTTGAATATAAATCGGTTCTTCTTTGATATTGGGTTTCCACATTACCCCATACCTTTTTAATTTCCTGATCGGCAGTTACCAAACCATTATAGCCATTGCAACCGTATCCGAATAAAATTAATACTACACCAAGTGTAATAAATAAACCTAAATTTTTACGTAACATAGTTTTGTATTTGTTTATAAAGATAGAGCAAAGCAGGGACCAAATTAAATTTCTGCCGTTTCGTCTTAAATTTTGATACCCTAACTGCCAAAAAAAATCCCCTAACCTTGGTTAAGGGATCAATTTAAGTTTAAATGCAGCTTTATACTGACAAATCATCCAATTTACATGGCCACTAGTTTTTTATAGCCGCAATACCTGGAAGGGTTTTTCCTTCAAAATACTCTAGCATTGCTCCCCCGCCCGTACTTACATAACTAACTTTGTCATGGTAGCCAAACTGGTTCACCGCTGCCACGCTATCTCCACCCCCAACTAAACTAAAAGCGCCATTTTGTGTAGCCTCCGCCACTGCATCCGCAATAGCTTTGGTGCCTGCTTGGAAATTTGGCATTTCAAATACCCCCATTGGGCCATTCCATAAAATAGTTTTGCTTGCTAAAATAACTTTTGCAAATTGCTTTCTAGATTCAATACCTGCATCCAAGCCTTCCCAACCCTCAGGTATTTCTCCGCTTGCGCAGTTTTTAGTATTAGCGTCGTTGCTGAAATTATCGGCAATGATATTGTCAATTGGCAAATGAATATTTACTCCCTTTGCTTTTGCTTTTTCTAAAATTTCTAAAGCCAAAGGCATACGATCATCTTCATGAATGGAATTCCCAATTTTTCCGCCTTGTGCTTTAAAGAAAGTATAGGCCATGCCGCCCCCAATAATAATATCGGTTGCACGATCCAATAAATTTTCAATGATTAAAATTTTATCAGACACTTTTGCACCACCAATAATGGCCGTGAAAGGCTTTTGTGCATCATGTAAAACTTTTTCCGCACTCACTACTTCGCCTTCCATCACTAAACCAAAGGTTCTGTTTTCTTTAGAGAAGAATTGTGCAATAATCGCTGTAGAAGCATGTGCTCTATGGGCAGTGCCAAAAGCGTCATTCACATAGACATCTCCCAGCTTTGCTAATTTTTCAGCAAATGCAACCTCTCCTTTTTCTTCTTCTTTATAAAAACGCAAGTTCTCTAATAACAATACTTGACCCGCTTGCAAAGCAGCAGCCTTATCTACCGCTTCTGCACCAATACAATCATTGGCAAATTGCACTTCCACTCCCAACAACTTAGATAAATGTGCGACAATATGTTTTAATGAATACTTTTGGGTAGGCCCTTCTTTTGGACGACCTAAATGACTCATTAATATAACGCTACCACCGTCTTTCAAAATTTTTGAAATGGTCGGTACAGTTGCACGCATGCGGTTATCGTCTGTGATTTCAAAGGCCTCATTTAAAGGCACATTAAAATCTACACGGATCAATGCCTTTTTACCTGCAAAAGAAAAATCGTTAAAAGTACTCATGTTTATTATTTAAAATCGTTTGTAATTATTTTTTATTGAACTCAAAAAAGCTTGAATAAAAATGCCCCCGTTTTCAGGAGGCATTTACTTTATAATAAGTGCTTATTTAATTTTGCTCGCAAAGTATTTCACTGTACGTACCAACTGAGAAACATAGCTCATTTCATTATCATACCAGCTAACTGTTTTCACCAATTGAACATCACCTTGTGTCATTACTTTAGTTTGTGTAGCATCAAATAATGAACCGTAAGAAATACCAATTATATCTGAACTTACTATTTCATCCTCGGTATAACCGAAAGATTCATTTGCTGCTGCTTTCATTGCTGCATTTACTTCCTCAGCAGTTACTTTCTTAGATAAAATGGTAGTTAATTCAGTCAATGAACCAGTAATTGTTGGAACACGTTGAGCAGATCCATCTAATTTACCTTTTAAACTAGGCAACACTAACCCAATGGCTTTAGCAGCACCTGTACTGTTAGGTACGATGTTTGCAGCAGCTGCGCGCGCGCGACGTAAATCCCCTTTTGGATGTGGTCCGTCTAAAGTATTTTGGTCATTGGTATAAGCGTGCACCGTTAACATTAAACCGGTAACGATGCCAAATTTATCTTCTAAAACTTTAGCCATCGGCGCTAAACAGTTGGTAGTACAAGAAGCACCAGAAATCACTGTTTCAGAACCATCTAAAATTTCATGGTTGGTATTGAATACCACTGTTTTCATATCGCCTGTTGCTGGAGCAGAAATAACTACTCTCTTAGCACCTGCTTTAATATGTAATTCTGCTTTTTCTTTATCTGTAAAGAATCCTGTAGATTCAATAACAACGTCTACATTATGTGCTCCCCAAGGAATTTGAGCAGGATCACGTTGTGCATATATTTTAACTGCATGGCCATTCACCACTACTGAATCCTCTGTTGCTTTCACTTCTGCATCGAAACGACCTTGTGCGCTATCATACTTTAATAAATGGGCCAAAACCGCTGGCGAAGTAAGGTCATTGATGGCCACTACCTCGATACCCTCCATATTATATATTTGGCGGAAAACCAAGCGACCGATACGGCCAAAACCATTGATTGCAACTTTAACTGAACTCATAGAATTAATTTTTATTTTTCGATTGGAAACGCAAAGGTACTGCCTTTTTAAAAAAATTACCTAAAAAAGCCGTTAAAAAACCTAGGAATTATCAACAAAATCAAGGATTTATACGAACTGTTGATAGTTTCAAAGGATTGCAGCACCACCGGCAAAGGATAATTTATATTTTAATCCTACACCTTATAGTCCTGAATTAAATAGAAAATCAACGAAAAAAATGCAAAATCATTTGGCAGTAAAGCGATTGCGTCCTATTTTTGCAACCCGATTAACAAATTGGGTCCTGGAGCGTTCGTCTAACGGTTAGGACGCCAGGTTTTCATCCTGGTAATACGGGTTCGATTCCCGTACGCTCTACAAAGCCTGTCACAAAGTGACAGGCTTTTTTAATGCGAAGCCGCGAAACAAGCTTGCTTGATTGAGCGGATGAGCGTTAAAAAAGCCAAAAGCAAACGAAGTTTGCTTTTGAAAGGCTTTGGGTAAGGATCATTACCGAGGAAGACAATGCGAAGCATTGGCAGTCCCGAGGCTTTGGGTAAGGATCAATGCCGAGGAAGACAACGAGCAAAGCGAGTTGACAGTCCCGTTTGCTTTTGAAAGGCTTTGGGTAAGGATCATTACCGAGGAAGACAATGCGAAGCATTGGCAGTCCCGAGGCTTTGGGTAAGGATCAATGCCGAGGAAGACAATGCGCAGCATTGGCAGTCCCGAACAGTATTTATACTCAAATCTCAAGTTTACTTATTTAATAATATAGACGCTACAATTAATATTAATAAAATAGTTGCCCTTTTGGGCAACTTAAACTAACTTTGTAATTGAGTACAAATAAGAAATTCAGAACCGCCCTTTTTTACAAAAATTATTTTGAATTTTTTTTATACAACAAAATAATAGAGTCAAAGAAAAGATACTTTGGACTATTCGATTAATTGAAGATGTTGAATTTGTTCCTTCTATTTATTTAAAGAGTATATCAGAAACAGATGGCATATATGAAATAAGAATTCAAGCTTGTTCTGATATTTTTAGGATATTTTGTTTTTTTGATAAAGAGAATTTAATAGTAATTGGCAATGGATTTCAAAAGAAAACCCAAAAGACCCCTAAAAATGAAATAACCAAGGCAATTCAAATTAAACTAAAATATGAAAACGAAAAATAAAACCATTTCACTAAATCAATTTATAGAGAATCAATATGGTGCAGTTGGAACTAAAAAAAGAGATTCTTTTGAAAAGGGATATGAAAACTTTAAGCTTGGGGCATTGCTTCAAGAAGCTAGGCTAAGAAAGGGCTTGACTCAAGAAGCACTAGCCTTAAAATTAGGTACTACAAAGTCCTACATTTCAAAAATCGAGAATGATATTAAAGAAATACGCTTATCTAATTTACAGCGATTGGTTGAAGTTGGACTTGATGCTAAACTTATATTATCCATACATCTTTAATTTTATATACATTGCATTATTATAATATGTTAAGGCATTCGTAATTTAATAATGACAGATGATAGTATAGTAAGAACGCCAATTACTATAATTGCAAATTCAATCCCCAAAATATCGGCTGCAATTCCAGAAATAATTGCTCCAACAGCATAACCTAAATCTCTCCATAACCTGAATGTTCCAATACTTTCTGCTCTTTGTTTTGGATTAATAGCACTTGCAATGGTTGATAAAAATGTTGGATAGACTAAGGCAGTTCCTATTCCTAATAAAATAGAAATAAAAACTAACCCAAAAAAGTGGCTTGTGAAGGGAATAAATAAAATTGCCACACCTTGTAAAAACATTCCCCAAAAGAGCATTAATTTTTTATCGAAATGATCAGACATTTTGCCCGTAAAAAGTTGACCAATTCCCCAAACTAATGGATAAATTGCGGTTATGGTACCAATCTGCCCATTATTATAATTAAGTGATAATAAAAAAATTGGAAACAATCCCCAAATCATTCCATCATTCATATTGTTTATTAAACCTGCTTGTGTTACCGAGCTTAAGGTCTTATTTCTAAATGTCGTTTCTATAAAAACATTGTCAGGTTGTTTTGCAATATGCATTCCACTTTCCTTTTGCACAAACAGCCTTGTGTCTTTTACCCATAAGGCTGTTAAAATAAATCCGGTAAAGGAAATAAATATTCCTATATAAAAAGGATATGGAGTAACGCCGTATTTGTTTGCAACAAATCCTGTTAAAAAAGCTACAATACCAACTGAAAGATAACCAGCAAATTCGTTCAATCCCATTGCAAAACCACGATTCTTTTCACCTACTAAATCAATTTTCATTACTACTGTGCTACTCCAAGTAAGACCCTGAGAAATACCTAAAAGCATATTGGCAAAAATTACCCAATTCCAATTGGGTGCATGAATAAGCATAAATGGAATAGGAATTGCGATTAACCAGCCAAGTAATAATAAATTTTTTCGGCCATATTTATTAGCAAGTTTGCCTGTGAAATAATTTGCAATTGCCTTTGATATACCAAACGCTACAATAAATGAGAGTATAGCTGTTTTGGAGACAATTCCAAATTCTAATTTGGCGAACTGTGGAAAAATACTTCTTTCCATTCCAATCATGCCTCCGACAAAAGCATTCACAAGTACCAAAATGGTAAATTGTTTCCAGTTTTCTTTAAGTCCGAGTTTTATAGACTTTTTCAAAATAAAATTAAAGACATATTATTTAGATAAAATAGTATAAAGCAAATGAATTAAAATGCGTCTTTGTATATTTTAAAGAAAAGCCACTAATGAGGTAGCTTTTCTTTAAAAAATCCATAAGTCCATGTACCTGCAATAGCGCTTAAAATGACCACTGATACCGCATAAAATCCTGCTCCAATATGCGCAAACAATGGACCAGGGCATGCTCCAGTTAGTGCCCAGCCGAATCCAAATAATAAGCCCCCGTAAATTTGACCTTTGTTAAATTCTTTATCAGCAATTTTAATTTCCTCTCCATGTATGGTCTTGACTTTAAATTTTTTAATCAAGAAAACAGAAATGGCACCTACTAATACTGCCGTTCCAATTACCCCAAACATATGGAAGCTTTGCAAACGAAACATTTCTTGAATACGAAACCATGAAATTATTTCAGCCTTTACAAACACTATCCCAAAAATTATTCCCACTAGTACATACTTTACATTGTACCATGCTGGGTGTTGTTGTGTTGATTCATTTACACATGAAGTATTACTGTCTAAATTTTGTACTTTTTCTTTGTTCATTTAAAATAAGTTTATAAGGATAAAATCCAAGGTAAAATAATGTTTGCCATAAAAAATCCACCAATCATAAAACAAATGGTCGCAACCAATGATGGCCATTGTAAATTGCTTAAGCCCATGATAGCATGACCTGAAGTACATCCTCCTGCATATCTTGTTCCAAAACCAACTAAGAAACCTCCCACAATCATCATAATAAAGCCTCGTAAGGTGAAAAGGGCACTAAAGCTAAACAGCTCTGGTGGCAATTGACTACTATAGTTGTTTAATCCGTAGGAAGTAAGTTCGGATTTTAATGCGGGTGCTACTTCAATTGCTGCATTTGTTGACAAGTATTGTGTTGCTAATAATGCCCCAATAAATATGCCCCCAACAAAAAAGAAATTCCATATCTCTTTTTTCCAATCATACTTAAAGAATTTAATATCTGCAGGAAAACATGCTGCACAAACATGCCTTAAATTTGAAGAAATTCCAAAGGTTTTGTTTCCTAAAATTAAAAGTGCAGGCACAATTAATCCAATAATAATTCCGGCAACATACCATGGCCAGGGTTGTTGAATTTTTTCGATCATTTTGATTTGTTTTTGTTATTTGTTATAAAATTTTTAATCGGCTTAAATGGCCCATATTTATGTTGACTCTCTGAAAAATCGTCAGCATATGGCCCAAATGCAAAGTCAATTGGTTTCTTATCATAATTTGGCCAGTCTTTTGACTGATCTTTATGTGGTCGAGGTTGGCTATTTACATATGCTGCAACATCCCAACATTCCTCTTCCGTTAACTTTGGGTTTTCATGTGAAGTAAGTTGAAAAGGCATATTGTTTTTTACATAGCCTGCAAAATTGCTGATTCTATATAATCCTGCACCGTCATTATAACTATTCGCTCCCCATAATGGTGGATAGGCATATTCAAGTTCGTTAGGCGTTAATAGCCCTTCGCCATTCGCACCATGACAACTTTGACATTGCGCTGTATATACCACTTTCCCTTTTTGTGGATCTGCCGCTCTGTCTAAATAAGCTAACTTCTCAATTCCAGAACCATGTGGCTTACTTCCTTTTTTGACATCTTGACCTAGCCATTTCATATAAGTATATATGGCTTTAAATTCTCTACTATTGCTATCAACGGCTGTACCGTTCAAGCTACGCTCCATGCAATCTGCTACACGTTTATATATGCTTTCTACTTGGCCACTCCTATCTCTGAATTTAGGGTAAGTTGAAAAAACAGCACCATAATTATTCCCCCACGCTTTTGCCCCTGCTTGTAGATGACAGTTTTGACAATTCATTCCATTTGTAATTTGAGCTACAGTTCCTTTAGGCCCTAAATACTTTGAGGTATGCGCAATTAATTCTTGTCCATAAATCACCAATTCACGTTCTTCACCAGTAGTAATATTGTCAATATAAATACTTGGCGCAACCCAAGTACTATCGGTTTTAACAATTGAACCATCAATTTTAAAATAATTGCCACTAATAAACCCTACAATAAAATAGAATCCTATTGCCACAAGGATAAATAAGACTGTTACATATATTTTTTTCATTATTGTTTATTAATTTGGCTTTCAATTAAATCATATTAGTGAATTACCTGTCTATATTTATCTAAAATCATAAGTTGTCCCTTGCAACTGTGTCAATAAAGTTGGGGATTGATCGGTTGCTATTGTTCTACCCTCTAACCTTGGTGCCACAGGCGAATTGGAAGCTAAATAATCTATTATCACCTGGTGTAAACTTATAGAAGTCGCAACCGGATTTTTAACTTTCTCAATTCTACATAAGGTATCATTCGGGTCACCCTCTCTTTCACATGCAACAATTTTATATAATTTATTTTGATCCAAAGCCTCTCCTTTTATTTTAACCCAGTTTACTCTTTGACCTTTTGGCTTACCAATTGTACAATTCACTTCCATTCCTGCAAAACGAACAAACCAACCTCCAAATCTTTTACTTGGATCAGTAGCAAATGCATTTTCTAATTCTTTTTCTAACCATTCTAGAATTTGCGCACCTGTTACCTCTCCGGTTTTTGCTGTAGAATCTACTGGCAACATATTCCACAAAAACTCATTAGTAATAGCTATTTGATTTTTATTTTCTGGAACAGCCAAAGGTTGACAAAATCTAAATCCATTACTTAATGCAATGTCTGGTTTGAATTTCCACATGACGGCATCTGTAATTAAATTATCCATGGGTGTTTCTAAAACAAAATAGCGCACCAATGGTGTTTGTGTATATCCAATTACTTTTTTCAACTCATTTTGGTAGGGAGCAGCTAGTTGTTCAACTAGTGCTAAAGTACTTTTATCCGGAGGATATAAAACAGGATCCACATCCATTAATTCATACTCATAAGTATCAATACGACCCTCTTTTACTTTTATCGTTAATCTTCCTAAAAAAGAACCAAATGCACCACACTCTACCACTTTCGTAAACTTGCCTTCAATGGGAACTCGAACACGTTCGTGGGTGTCTGCGCCTATGATAAAATCGGCTCCAGTAACGCGCGCGTCATTTGCTAGTCCTACTTGTTGGGCTAGTCCCATATGAGTTACTATAATGATAATTCCACAGCCCTCTACTTCTTTTAAGTAATGAATATATTTAGCAACATTGTCTGTGGCATGTGTAAATCCAATCCCTTCACTATAGGCAGGAGATTGACGCTTAGGCACTAAATGATCTGTATAGCCAATAAATCCAACCTTGGCACCTGCAATATATTTAATCCAATAAGGCGGATATATTAAAGTGCCATTCTCAGTATCATTGGTTTTATGCCACATATTGGCACAAATTTTTGCCGCTGTGGAATGCCCCATATCATAGAGCATTTTTTTCTTTTTATACACCACTTCCCAGTTCCCAGGTAAAATCAAATCATAATTGAAAGCATTCATTAATGGGATAAGTGCCTCTCCTTCCGATAAAGAAGCTACCCCATGTCCATGAAAATAATCACCTCCGTCGTAAAGTATATTTTGAGGATATTTATTTCTCAATTTATCAATCATTGTTTTTAATACAGCTAGTCCTCCGCGTTTTTTATATACCGCCTTTCCTTGTTCCCAAAAGAATTCATCGTGAGTATGAATTTGAGCGTGCAAATCGGTAGTAATAAAAATGCTAAACTCATTACTTATGTTTTTACCAAAAGACAAAGAATTTGAATTGGCTGAATCATCCAGGGCGCCTGCCAATGCACTAGCATTTGCATGACTACTCAACGAAAGCGCACCCGGTATGCCCATACCTAATAAAGCTGCATTTTTTAGAAAATTTCTACGATCGGCGTTATTATTTTTCATATTGGCATTAAATTGAAAATTGAAAATCAGCTTAATTCATAATAAATTACGTGACTTTTATCACAAATGACCCTTGCTGACTTAAACCATTAAAAATGAAAATTTAAGATCAAGTTAAAATGCCCCATATCTACTTTGTTGATATAGTATCTGGGGTTATTATAGCTGTTTCCAACAGCATCCTTGTAAAAATAAATGAGTTGCGTTTCCCAACCTTTCCAAAATCCTTTAAAAGCATACCTAGCATCCAAATTATATTGAACATATGCAGGAAAACTGTATTTATTCATGGCAAAATTTAATACGTCAGGTAAATCATAATAACCAATTCCTAAATTTAATTGAAATGGTTTTTTTGAGGCAACAAATTTAGATTTTACTACATAGGCATTCAAGTCTCCCATACCTTCATTACGTTCTCCTAATAAAAAAGTATAAAAAGGATCCCGCCCCCATTCTCTAGGCATAAGATATCTGCCTTGTTTAGTAATTCTTGTAAAATTAAATGAATGATCCCATTGTCCTATTTTCCTTCCCAGTCTGGCACCTAAAACCAAAGAGGATTGATTGGGGTTGAAATAGGTTTTATCCACTAAATTATTCCCCCCATCATTTACCACTTTTTGTGATATTACTTGTAATCCATAATAAGTTGGACTTTGGGTTGTTGGAGATTTATCCAACTGTATCAAACTGCTATTAAAAATGTTTTCAACATATTGATTCCATAACTGAAGCTTATGATTGGGTATTAATTCAAATTCCGATCCAATAAGTGCAACACCTTTGGATTCAAGGGCATCTTTGTAACCTGATTTTTTGCCATCCACATTTACACCAACAGAATATATGCCAATAGATTCAGCTGTTTTATACCACTGTACTGTTCCTCTTGGAGAAAAGCGATTTAACCAGCCTGCATAAAACTTGTTGTCTTTGTTTTTGTACTGTGTCCAAACACCTTGTACTTCAGAAGGTCGCATTCTTCCATCTTGTAAATTGATAAAAGGGGTATTTAATAATTGTTTACCAATTGTTGCAGTGAACTTATTTTTTTGATATTGAAGATACAATTCTTCTAAGCGATCTATATCCGTTTTATTGGCAGGGTTGGTAACATCAAAAAGGCCTAATTCATACCTATTTAATGTATTTGAAAGAGGGTGCGGCTTTGTTAAGTCTGAAGATACTACATCGTAAACAAAAAAACCGCTAACTCCAAGACGTAAATTATAAATTGGCTTCGAAATAAATTGTATACCCCCTCCAATTGCTTGTGCAAATTCAACCTTACTATTTTTATTGAAGGTGCTACTGTAAAAAGACCTGAAATGACCATGTATGGTACCCATTTGAAAACGGTACAATAAATTTGAGCTATCTATTTCTTTTTTAGTTTTACCCCAAAGTTTTGGATCTTCATTAAGTTCTTGATGCTGTGCGTTTGCTTGTGATAACAACAAAAAAATACACGCCAAACTAAATAAAAGTGGCTTTATCATGCGATTCATAATTGATGATTAATGACCGCCTCCTGTTGGAAAAAATAATTGTTGAGCGATTATATAAATACCCATTACTAAAACAAACCAACCAAAACCAGTTTTTAATTTATTCCCATCAATTTTTTTGCTTAATTTATCTCCAATAAAAATACCTGCAATAGCAAGTGCTGTGACACTTAATAATAAGGTCCAATCCATTGTTCGATTTCCAAGATCTCCAGTAAAACCAATTAAAGACTTTGCAGCAATAATTACTAATGAAGTACCAACCGCCTGCTTCATTGGAAGCTTGCTTAACATCACCAATGCAGGGATAATTAAAAATCCACCCCCAGCGCCCACCAAACCAGTTAAAACTCCAACCAAAGCACCTTCTAATAAAATTACTGGGTAATTAAATTTTTGCTCACCGGTTGACAGTTCATCTATATTTTTATTTGAACGTATCATTGAAAATGAAGCTGCTACCATTAATATCGCAAATAACATCATCATTAATAATGATTTTGTCAAAACAATACCACCAATTTCACCCAACTCAGAAGGAATTGCTGGCACTAAAAACTTTCTAGTTGCATAAACTGAAGCGATGGAAGGAATTCCAAAAATAATCGCTGTTTTTAAACTTACAAATCCTTGTCTATACTTAGGCCAAGCTCCAACTAAACTACTTGAGCCCACAATAAAAAGTGAGTAGGCAGTAGCTAACACAGGCTCAACATTAAATAAATAAACCAAAACAGGTACAGTAAGAATACTTCCACCTCCACCAATTAATCCTAGTGATATACCAATTAATATAGAAGCTAAATAGCCAATAATTTCCATGATGTTTAAATTTAACACAA
>JACCDH010450144.1_pt1 | contig 14702 bp, 10 predicted proteins | sample 7442481 | NCBI WGS metagenome assembly JACCDH01 (sample SAMN15323433, study PRJNA562643) | freshwater metagenome | isolation source: river surface water | place: USA:Blue River Watershed | collected 2017-08-15
ACAAGCATAGGCGCCAGAGTATTCGTCGATGTCACCATCGTAAACATCGGCGCGAAAATGATCGAGGTAACGATTGTTATCATCAAGTATAACAATAGCATGATCAATAATTTCGTATCCGTTGACGAGGGTTTTAACTTTTATGCGACGCATTACTAAATATATGAAATAAAAAAGACTTATTATTTCTAATAAGTCTTTTACTATTACTTGGTTACGTTATTTAAAATAAGAGGCTTGACCAAGCATCACATTACAAAAGTATGTATATTTGTAATAATAATCAAGTAATGTGTGCATGGAGATTAGTGAGTTTAGATTTTACTTTTCAGATTATAGAGTAAAAAGGTATTTAGAAGCAACTGCCAATTCTAATACGAAATCAATTAATTTATATAAATTAAATTTAAAAGTTTCTCAAGCTTTTCACCCGCTTTTAGGAGTCTTAGAAGTTGTAATACGCAATAGGATCTATGCTTTATTATCATTGCATTTTAAAGATGATGACTGGATAATAAATCAAAAAAACGGATTCATGTCAGATTCTTCATTGAAATTTAAGCATAAACGTACTGGTCAAATAATTATTAATGATTTCTTAAAAAAAGAAGTTGAAAAAGCAGAATCGAGAATATTGAAATCTAAAAATGAAATTACTTCTGGCAAAATTATAGCTGAGCAATCTTTGGGTTTCTGGACAGATTTATTTGAGGTACATAATTATAAATTATTAAAAGGTAAACCGATTAAGATTTTTAAGCATTTGCCGGCCGGTTATGGACGTAAACAGATTAACGAAGAATTAAATAATATCAGACGTTTTAGAAATAGAATAAATCATAATGAACCTATTTGTTTTAAAGGAAACAAAATTGATTTCGATAATACCTTACTTGTATATGAATCAATTATAAATCTTTTAGATTGGATAAGTCCAGAATTATTAAATTTCATTTCAGATATAGATCAAGTTAAAAGTATCATAAAAGAGTCTAAATATTTATAAAAAAAGCCCCCCGAAAATATATTTCGGAGGGCTCCCATTTGGTTTAGTTTAACGCTTATTTCAAAACGCTAATCTTTTTAGTGATTTGTGTATTTACACCTTCCACTTTTAATGTATATACACCAGCTGCTAATTCGCTTAAGTCGATGCTTAAGTTTTCAGCAGAAGTATTACCGATGTTGTTGCTATAAACTGTTTGACCGTTTAGGTTAACAATTTTCACAGTAACATTATCGCGTAAAGCTAACTGGAAGTCAACATTGAATTTACCATTGTTAGGGTTCGGATAAACCATTACGTTTTTAGCGTTAACAGTGTTGTTGATACCAACAGCTGTAACAGTAACAGTTGTCTTCATAGAATCGCTACCACAATTATTTACAGCAATTAATGAGACTGTATAAGTACCAGCTGCTGCATAAGTGTGCGTAGGATTTTTATCAGCTGAAGTAAATCCGTCGCCGAAGTTCCAAGCATACGTAGTGTTAGCTAATCCTTCGTCAGTAACGTTGTTTACAAGTAAGTCACCACCTATTACCTCTGATGTAAATACTGCATCAGGAGCTGATTGATTGAATACAGCAACTTTAAATGTATCGTTGCTATTATCGAAGTCATTCGGTAACGAAGCCCAACCTGTTACATTGTATGCTCCATCGTTAGATAAGTCAGCAGTAGTTGTAAAGGTATAAATCGTTAATCCGTTTGCACCAATAGTTGGTATTACATCATTAACAATTGCTCCGCCATTGATTTGATAAGAAACAGGTACGTTAGTTAAAGCAGCTGATCTGTTATTTCTAACACGAATTCTTACTTGTTGTGTTGCAGATAAATTACAACCACTTACTGGAGCAGTTATACCTGTAACGTTTGCATCAACAGTTGTAACAGTTACTCCTTTAAGAATAGTATCACTACCACAAGTATTGCTTGTAATTAATGTTACATCAAAACTACCATCAGCACTATAAGTATGTGTTGGGTTTGGAGATGTTGATGTATTACCATCACCAAAGCTCCAAGCATATGTTAATGCATTCGAAGAAGTACTTGTAAAGTTTACAGTACGGTTCGTGTTTGCATTAGTAAAGTTTGAATTAGGTAATGGATTTACTTTAGTGATAAAGTTGTTAGACATCGCTGGACCGCCTGATTGGCAAATCTCACTCGAAGTCAACTCACATGTAATAGTATCATTGTTTTCAACCAAAGAAGTTGCTAATGTAGCACTTGTTTGTCCTGATAATAACACACCGTTTCTGTACCATTTGTAAGCCGGACTAGTACCACCATTAGTAGGGGTAGCTGTGAATGTAATTGTTTGTCCGCCGCAGATAGAATCTTTATCAGCAGTCACACTCACACTTACTGGTAAGTTTGGTGAAATTGTTACACCATATTTAAATGTTGCAGTATTGCTACCTAAAATACATAATGAGTTAGAAATTAATTGAACTTTCACAGTATCATTATTATTTAAACCAGCAGCTGTAAAGTTAGCTGTAGAATCATTTGCTGATAATACATTGTTTACATACCACTTGTATTTTGGAGCAGCACCACCATTACTTGGTGTTGCAGTAAATGAAACTGAAGAACCTGCACAATAAGGAGCTGTTGTTGTAGGTGCTGCTGTAACAGTAACAGCTGCTGCACCTGCAGATACTTGCATTGTGATGGTGTTAGATGTATCTGGACTTCCTGTCTTACATAATAAGTTTGAAGTCATGATAGCTGAAATAACATCATTATTAGCTAATGATGAAGAAGTATATGTTGCACCAGTTTCACCTGCTACAACAGTACCATTTTTCAACCAAACATATGTTGGTGCAGTACCACCATTTGTAGGTGTTGCTGTGAATGTTACTGGTAAACCAGCACAAACAATACCTGAAGGTGATTGTGAAATATTCACACTTGCAGCTACGAATTGGTTTACTGTAAGGTTTACTGTATCTCTTGTAGGGTTACCTTGTGCGTTACGTACAGTTACTGAATAAGCACCTGCCGTTTTAGCAACGATAGTTTGCGTTGTTGCACCTGTACTCCATAAGTATGTCATACCTGGGTTACCTGCATCAAATGTTACAGAGTCGCCAGCACAAATTGTTCTGTCAGCACCTAAGCTTACAGTTGGAGCTGGTCCGGCTGCACTTACATATGCATCGATAGGGAATCTGCCAAATGTACTTGCTTCTGCGATACCTGCACCTGTAGAAGCTGCTGTATAATATGCACCTGGTCTACCTGGTGATTCTGTTTGAGTTCCTAATGGGAAATATCCAGCCGCATTTGCAACTTGAGATAAACCTACATAGAAGTCCTCGTTTGAAACAGTTCTTGGAGCTGTAATTGCGAAAGTTTTGAAAGTATTTAAATCTCCAGCTACTAATGTAACTGTATCAGATTTTGCAATAATTGTACCTTCAGAATTTAATACCACTGCAAATACTTTCTTAGTAGCTGAGGCAGCATTGTTAGCAATCGAAATACGAACGCTATCCACTAACCAAGCACCTACTGCTTTGTATTTAGATAATAATAATCCACCACCAGTATTGAAACCTAATTGTCCGGTCGATACTGAATTATTTGAATAACTAAATCTATTTGCTGTCACATTTTGTGAAGCTTGAATTGAGTCATTCGATGTATTACCATCAGCGCCTACTTTTACTTTAACAGTATTTACACCGTTAGTTGTATTGCTGTATGCATCAAATGTAACTGTTGCCGACTCACCAAATAATAAGTTTACTTGCTTAGTATTTGAATAAGTATTTGCTCCAGCAACTGTTAAATTTACGTTGTAATTTGTCAAAGGATTAAATCCGTTGTTCTTTACAATCGCTCTTACCTGATGTTGATTTGCTGCTGGGTTAGCCATTTCAGTTAATGCAAATAATGAAGTTACTGCCGCATCGTTAGCTATCGCAGTAGAACCAAATCTAACTGATGGTCTAAATCCTGATGTACCTAAAGTACCTGTAGGTGCAGATGCAGATGATGTACTAGATCTATTTCCACTCGTGCCACCCACTGTAGCATTATTACAGTAATAAACAGCACTAGTACTTACTGCACTAGTAATCTCCCAATCATAGGCGAAATAAATATTTCCTCCTGTGTAAAGTAATGTTGAGTCTAAACGAATATCAAATGAACCTGTTTCAGGATTGATAGTCACCGGACCGTCATATACTTTTTTCATGCCAACTATAGCAGTTGCAAACACAGCAGTTTTTAAGTACGAAGCATCTGTCGTATTCGACATGTAAATTTTCATCGTACCTGTAACAGCAGTTTGGTTAGCTCCTAATGAAGCAATTTCAAATCCTGCAGTTCTAATCTCTGTTCCTGCTTTTAAATCTGGATATTCTGAAGCAGGGTATATGCTAATTGATCTATTAAATTTTACACCTGTTGAGGGAGCTCTACCACTTCCTGAAGTAGCAATACCAGCGTTTTTATAAATTGCTGTCGCTGGTCTTATGATTCTTCTACCTGCAGGGTTACCTACAGTAGGTACATAATTAGTAGTACCAATTTTGATTGAATCAAGCGTCGCATCTGCTGAATCATTTGCTGTCGCTGATGCTGTAACATCATACGTTAAGAAGAAAAAGTTTTGTCCTTCTGCTAACGCTTGTGTAACACCAGTAATGCTAAAACTACCACTAGGAGAGGCAACCACGTTACCTACTTGTGTTGCAGTTTTAAAGTTGAATGAATTTACTGAACCTGTATACCATAATTTTGCATTCGAAATGTTTGCAAGATTGTTTGTACCTAAGGTGCTTAAGTGAAATGTATTAGCTACTACCGGACTTAAAGTACCAGTTGTATTGATTTGCATACGAATAATTTCTTGATTCGGTAGCGGTCTAAATATTTCTCTGTCGTTTAATTTTTGACTTGCAGTAGATGATACATAAGTCATCGGAGCAGGTGGATCAATAGAGATATCATCGATACCAATATTTGTTGCACCATAATCTGATGTTGCTTCAAATCTAATATCTACAGCTGTGTTTGAACCTCCTGTAAATGCTTGTAAACTTATGCTCACTTCTGTAAATGCAGCATAAACACCGTATGATGCAGCACCTACTTGTACCCAAGGGTCTGTACCATTTCTAGCAAATACTTTTATTACGTCTGTACCACTTGTATTAATCATCCAGAATTTTAACACCGCTGATGGTGAATATCCTGTAGATAAGTTTACATCGTTAATAATTAAATCTGCTTTACCTCCAGCTAATATATCATAAGAGTTAAAGCACGCTGCAAATCCTGATCCACCACGGCCTGGATTGATACCGGCATTACCAAAGTCTGTTACGACTACTGTATCGCCTCTGTACCATTTTACTAAGCCTGGCGCATCTGATGAGCCTGTACCAATTGGGTTACTTACTACCGGTGGACCTGGAGGCGGAAACGCTCCATTGAAATCAACCACAATTTGTGCATTAGTTGGTGTTGCACTCATTGTGATGATTATCACACCGAATAAAAACAGCAGCATCCGCCCTGTTTTACTCTTTTGTAAAAGTTGTTTCATCATAATTTGATTTTAAGTTTTTTTATTACTTGAACCATGAATATACTGATAAAAAAAATAACTTATCTATACATTTTTTTAAATATTTCTTTGATTATCAGTAACAAATCTGAATTACACTGCTTTTGTAGTGTAAATTTAATGTAAACTAATTTTGTACAAAAAATACATTCAGTAATTTCGATTTAAGCAGAATAAAAAACTTTTATATTTTTTTTAAAAATTTCTTTCCTGCTCTTAATTTCAATCATAAAGAGCTTTTAACTCAATTTTGTATCTTTACCGAACATGAGTCATCGTTTTCTAATTTTAATTTTTGTCACTTCTTTCGTCTTGAGTTCTTGCAGAAAAGAGCTTCAAATTACTGAGGACCCATCGGCTAATCTTGAATTTTCTACAGATACCGTTTTTTTCGATACGGTTTTCACAACAATTGGCACTACGACAAAGCGTATTAAAATTTATAATCGCGCAAAGAATGCAATCAATATTTCAAAAATAGATTTAGTAGAGCAAACTGCTTTTGCAAAGTATCGTTTGAATGTGGATGGTATCGCTAACAATCATATTCGCGATATTGAAATACCTGCTAATGATTCAATTTTCGCTTTTGTAGAAGTAACCATAAATCCTACTGCTGCCAACTTACCCTTCTTGATTTCTGATTCTATTTTGTTCGAAACAAATGGTAATAGACAGAAGGTTGACGTCGTTGCGTATGGTCAGAATGCTAACTTCTATAGAGACTCTGTATTAACCGGTAACATCCGCTTTACGAATGATAAACCCTATGTAATTTTTGGAGGTATTTTAATAGATACATTAAGTAAATTAACGATAGACCCTGGATGTAAAATTTATTTACATAAAGATGCAATCATTTTAGCGAAGGGTACACTAGAAGTGAATGGCACTAAAAATGATTCGGTAACTTTTCAAGGTGATAGAAGAGAAATACAATATTATAATGAACCCGGGCAATGGAGTGGAATTCAATTTTTACCAGGGAGTGTAAATAATTTAATCAATTATGCTTGTATAAAAGGTTCTGTATTTGGTGTTATTATTGGCACACTTCCAATTTACGGTATTACACCTGAACTTAAAATCACAAACTCTATTATAAAGTATTCACAAGTTACCGGGATCTTTGGTATTGCTGGTATTTTAAGAGCTTATAATAATTTGATTTTTGCTTGTGGGCAATACGGAGTACTTACTCAATTCGGAGGGCAATATGAATTTATTCATAATACAATTGCTCTTACAAATTTTGATATGAATAGAGAAAGTCCGGCTGTAGCTTTTACCGATTATGTGAAAATAAACAACGTGCCTGTAGGAAATAATTTAATCGTAGATTTTAAAAATAACATAGTAACAGGTACAGGTGATGATGAATATTTTATTGACTCAAAACACACTACTCCTGCAGTCGTGATTACCGAATACAATATGTTAAAAACCAAACAAAATTGGTCAATTACAAATCTAAAAAATTTAAATCCTCAATTTTTAGATCCGAGTTTGAGCTTAAGTAATAATTTTACAGAAAATTATAGATTGAAATCGAGTTCGCCTCTGAAGTCAGCGGCTATGTATTTAAATACACCATCAGAAATCTTAACAGATGCTGATGGTGTATTGCGTGCAAATCCAGCAAGCATTGGATGTTACGAGTAAATTATTTTTTGTAAAGTGGAAAATCTTTCATCCAAGAATTTACCTCTTTCTTTACTTTCTTAATTACTTTTTCGTCTTCTGAATTCATCAATACTTTATCAATTAATTCTACGATTTTATCCATGTGTTTTTCCTTCATACCACGTGATGTTATCGCTGCAGTACCTACACGAATACCTGATGTTACAAATGGTGATTTATCATCAAATGGCACCATGTTTTTATTGATAGTAATGTCTGCTAATACTAATGCATTTTCTGCTGCCTTACCTGTGATATTCTTGTTGCGTAAATCAATTAACATTAGATGGTTATCAGTACCACCAGAAATAATTTCATAGCCACGTTTCATAAACGCCTTCGACATTGCTTGTGCATTTTTCTTTACTTGTAAAACATATTTAAAATATGATTCTGATAATGCTTCGCCAAATGCAACAGCCTTTGCTGCTATAACATGCTCCAATGGTCCGCCTTGTGTACCCGGAAATACTGCTCCATCTAAAATCTGTGACATCATTTTCACTTCACCTTTTGGAGTTTTTAATCCCCATGGATTAGCGAAATCTTTACCCATCATAATTAATCCGCCTCTCGGACCTCTCAAGGTCTTGTGAGTAGTAGTAGTTACAATATGACAATGTGGAAGTGGATCATTTAACAATCCTCTTGCAATTAATCCAGATGGATGTGAGATATCTGCCAATAATAATGCTCCTAATTTATCGGCTACCTTACGCATTCTCTTATAATCCCAATCTCTCGAATAAGCCGATGCACCACATATAATCAATTTCGGTTTTTCTTTTATCGCAATCTTTTCAAACTTATCGTAATCTATTAATCCGGTCGCCTTCTCTACCCCATAAAAACTTGGCTTGTATAATTGTCCGGAAAAATTCACTGGTGATCCATGTGTTAAATGTCCTCCATGCGATAGATCAAACCCTAAGATCTTATCACCTGGTTTTAATACCGCTAACATTACTGCTGCGTTAGCTTGCGCTCCTGAATGTGGTTGAACATTTGCCCATGCTGCACCAAATAATTTTTTCACGCGATCTATTGCTAGTTGTTCTACTTTATCTACGACCTCACATCCGCCGTAATATCTCTTACCCGGCAAGCCTTCAGCATATTTATTTGTTAGACAAGAACCTTGTGCTTCCATCACCTGCTCTGAAACAAAATTTTCAGAAGCGATTAACTCAATTCCTTCTTCTTGACGATGAGCTTCTTTCTCTATTAATTTAAAAATTTCGGTATCTCTTTTCATGTTGATTGATTGAGCCACTAAGGTAAGAAATTACTACATAATTCCGTATTCTGTATTCCGTATTCAGTATTCCGATTCTCGATTTTTGAAATGCGTCATGATGTATATGAATAGCACCCGTACGGGTACAAGCAATTATCGAATATTAGATAATCATATACATTCAACGTAACGAAACCCCAAAAATCGAGAATCGTAATACGTAATACGGAATACAATTATCTAGTTACCAGTTACCAGTCACCAGTCACCAATTAGCATTTTTGTCCGTTTTTCCTTAATTTCACCCCATATGAAAGCAATTATCCCTGTTGCCGGTATTGGAAGCCGTTTACGCCCACATACTCATACACAGCCTAAGGCTTTGGTGCCTGTAGCTGGAAAGCCAATTTTAGGACATATTATCGATAGTATAACTGAAGTGGGTATCACTGAATTCATTTTTGTGATTGGATACTTAGGTGATAAAATTCAATCTTACGTTACCGAAACTTACCCTAATTTAACTAAGAGTTTTGTAGTACAGGCTCAGAAAGAGGGTATAGGGCATGCTATCTGGACAGCCAAGGACCTTATAAATGATGAAGATGAAATATTAATTGTTTTAGGTGATACCATTTTTGATGTGAATCTAAAAGAATTTATTTCATTGCCTTATTCGGCTGTTGGTATAAAAAAAGTTGAAGACCCAAGAAATTTTGGAGTGGTGGAAATAGGTGATGATGGTTATATCACTAGATTAGTTGAGAAACCCAACATACCAAAATCTAACATGGCCATGGTGGGAATCTATAAAATCAAAGAGGCAAAATCTCTGATGAACGCATTAGACCATTTAATAGAAACAGATTCAAGAACTCATAACGAATTTCAATTAACAGATGCACTTATGCATATGGTTAACGAAGGATTAAAACTAAAATCTTTCAAAGTTGAAGAATGGTATGACTGTGGTAAGAAAGAAGTGCTACTAGCTACTAATGCGATGCTTTTAAGTAGATTGCTTAAAACAGATACTCCTGTTTTTGAAAATACTATTATCATTCACCCTGTTAGTATACCTGCATCTTGTAGAATACAAAATTCAATTATTGGTCCGAATGTTTCTATCGGTGAAAACACTTATGTAGATCATTCAATATTAAAGAATTCAATTATTGGCTCTTACTCACAGTTAGAAGATGTTGTCTTACGTGACTCTTTAGTTGGTAATGATGCTTCGTTAAAAGGACTAACTCAAAGCTTGAATTTAGGTGATAGTACAGAAATTAATTTTTCTGCCGGACATTAAAAACATAAAACAATATTTACATAGAATGAAAAAATTATTAATTGCATTACTTATTTTAATTTCAGTACAAAACGTATTTAGTCAATCACCTTACAGAAGAAAAATTATTCACAAAGCCACTAAGAATGTAGTTGAAGAATATGATGCTAAAGATTCAACTAGCACTTTTAAAGTTGGTTATTATGCAAGATACAATCATGTCACTACTAAATTAATTAAGACAGGTTCTTTTGCAAATAATCAGAGAACAGGTGTTTGGACATTCTATGATGATAGTAGTAAAGTAAGTTTCAAATACAACTATACTACAGGTATGATCTTATTTTCAAAGCCAGATACGTTATCAAAATATTTTTTAAAGCAAGCAGGAGTAGATACCAATTTTTATGCGACATTATCGCAAGCTCCAATGTTCGTAGGTGGTGCAATTGAATTCAATGATTTTATTGCAGCTAATTTACGTTACCCATCTATTGCCAAAGAAAATAATATTAAAGGGACAGTAATTGTAAGTTTCAATCTAAGAGAAACAGGCTTCCCTGAAAATCCGAAAATCATAAAAGGTCTAGGGTATGGTTGTGATGATGAAGTATTAAGAGTAGTTAAATTATTGCCAAGATTTATACCTGCTCGACGTCAACAAGAAATCTCTCACACATATTATATGGCATTCAAATTTGATACTAAAAAATAATATGAATAATAATCGCATCACTCAATTATTCGGCATCCAATATCCGATAATTCAAGCAGGAATGATTTGGTGTTCTGGTTGGAGATTAGCATCGGCGGTGTCTAATGCAGGCGGACTTGGAATAATTGGAGCAGGATCAATGTATCCTGATGTTTTGCGTGAGCATATTCAAAAATGCAAGGCTGCAACTAATAAACCATTTGCGGTTAACTTACCATTGCTTTACCCTGATATTGAAAAACACATTCAAATAATTATCGAAGAGGGTGTGAAAATTGTTTTTACTTCAGCTGGTAATCCGATGACCTGGACAAAGCACTTGAAAGATCATGGCATCATTGTAGTTCATGTCATAGCAAATGTAAAATTTGCATTGAAATGTAAAGAGGCAGGTGTAGATGCTGTAGTGGCAGAGGGTTTTGAAGCAGGCGGACATAATGGTAAAGAAGAGACAACTACTTTGTGTTTAATTCCGATGATTAGAGAGGCTGTTGATTTACCATTAATAGCTGCAGGTGGAATTGCAACTGGTAGAGCGATGCTAGCATGTATGGTTTTGGGAGCAGAAGCTGTTCAAATCGGATCTAGGTTTGCAGCCTCAGTAGAATCATCAGCTCATCAAAATTTTAAAGATAAAATAGTAGAAATAAGCGAAGGCCAAACTCAACTTTCCATGAAAAGTGTAGTGCCTGTTCGTTTAATAAAAAATGAGTTCTATCAGAAAATTGCAGAAGCAGAACAACGTGGTGCATTAAGACATGAATTACTCGAAATTCTTGGTAGAGCAAGAGCTAAGAAAGGGATGTTTGAAGGAGATATGGTAGAAGGTGAATTGGAAATCGGACAAATATCAGGATTGATTCATGATGTATTACCCGCTGAACAAATAGTCAATAATATTTTACACGAATATAGAATTGCTCAAGCAGAGGTTTCAAATTTTAGTTTTTAATGAAAAAAATACATTTAAATATTATTGTTAAGGGGAAAGTGCAAGGTGTGTTTTTTCGTCAAGGTACTAAAGCAGTTGCTGATCAGTTAGGAGTTACTGGTTGGGTGAGAAATGAACAAGATGGTTCAGTTTATATAGAAGCTGAATCTACTGAAATGATGATGCAAAACTTCTTAATGTGGTGCAATGATGGTCCTGATAGAGCTGTAGTTGAAAGTGTAGAAACTACTGAAGCTGATTGGCAAAACTTTACAAATTTTATAGTTAAAAAATAATTTGAGCGCATTTAAAAAACTTGCATCGCAAACAGCTTATTATGGCATTAGTAGCATCTTAGGTAGAATGCTCAACTATGCCCTAGTACCTCTGCATACAAGGGTTTTAACGAGTCAACAAGATTATGGAATCATAGGTGAATTATATTCTTATATCACATTTCTGAATATTATTTTCTTATACGGATTAGAGACTACATTCTTCAGATTCGCTACTGAAAATAAATCTGATAATAGTATTTATGATAAAACTTTTACTAGCATACTATTCTCTAGCATAATATTTACTGCTACAATTTTTCTGTTTGCATCACCCATCAATAATTTTCTTAGTATTGGCATAACTAGTAATTTATACAGAATAGAATATCTATATATATTTGCTTTAATACTAGCCTTCGATGCTATTGCAGCCATACCTTTTGCAAAAATTAGATTAGATAATCGCCCATTAAAATTTGCTTCTATTAAAATTGCTAATATTAGCATAAATGTATTGCTTAACGTTTTCTTTTTAATAGTAGCTCCTATTTTCAACTTTGCATTTTATTCAGCAAATGATGCAGTATTATATATTCTTCTAAGTAACCTAATTGCTAGTATCGCAACTATATTTTTCTTGTATCAAGAATTGATTATTATAAAAATTATATGGATATGGAAAGAAATGAAACCTCTTTATATTTATGCAATTCCATTGATGTTTGCAGGTTTAGCAGGTATGACGAATGAGACATTAGATAGAATTTTATTAAAATATTTCTTGCCTGGTACTCTCGAAGAAAGATTATCTCAGATAGGTATATATAATGCTGCCTACAAACTTTCAATTTTTATGACACTTGCTGTTCAAGCTTTTAGAATGGCTGCAGAGCCCTATTTCTTTAGTATTAACAAGAATGCTGATTCTAAATTGGTATATGCTAAAGTCATGAATTATTTTGTATTAGCATGTTCATTAATTTTCTTAGGGGTAAGTACTCACTTAAATATTCTTGCATATTTGTTAGGTGAGAATTATCGATCTGGACTAGCAGTTGTTCCTATTTTATTAATGGCTAATTTATTTTTAGGGGTGTATATGAATTTATCAATATGGTATAAGCTAGTTGATAAAACCATTTACGGTTTATACATTACTATTATTGGTGCGATTTTAACTGTGGGTTTAAATATTCTTTGGATACCAACTTTAGGATATATGGGTTCAGCATATGCAACATTGATTTGTTATTTTGTGATGACTGTTATTGCATATTTATTCGGACAAAAATATTTTGCAGTGCCATATAGTTTGAAGACTATATTTTCATATATCAGCATGGCTTTATTATTGTATATCGTTTCAAATTCATTAAACGATTATTTTTTCACTAACATCCTGCTAAAGCAAATAATTCAATCTTTTGTATTTATTCTATTTGCTGTATTTGCACTTATGCAATTTAAAGGGGCAAAGGCATAATTATTTGCCCGTATGCCCATAGCCACCAGCGCCTCTTTCTGTATCGCTTAACTTATCAACTACTTGCCATTCAATTTGCTCATGTTTTGCTATAATCATTTGCGCAATACGCTCAGCATCATTTATGATAAAAACTTCGTTAGATAAGTTAATTAACAAGATTTTAATTTCACCTCTATAATCTGCATCAATGGTACCCGGTGAATTTAAAACAGTAATACCATGCTTATACGCTAACCCAGATCTTGGTCTTATTTGTGCCTCATATCCAATAGGTAGCTCTATAAATAATCCGGTTGGAATTAATACTCTTTGCATGGGATCCAATTTTATTGGCTCCTCAATATTCGCTCGCAAATCTAGTCCGGCCGATGCAATCGTCTCATACTTCGGTAAGGCATGCTTCGATCGATTAATTACAGGTATGTTCATGTACTAAAATTAGATAAATTATCGATTTATTAAATATTAATATATTTGCAGAAATCAAATACGAAGTAGCGAAGATATGAGAATAATCGTTCCGATGGCTGGTATGGGTAAGAGAATGCGCCCCCATACATTAACAACTCCTAAACCATTAATACCAGTTGCTGGTAAGTCGATAGTACAAAGATTAGTAGAAGATATAACTAAAGTTTGCGGACAGAAAGTAGAAGAGATAGCATATATAATTGGCCGTTTTGGCAAAGAAGCTGAAGATAATTTAGTACAAATTGCAGAAAACCTTGGGGCTAAAGGAAGTATCTATTACCAAGATGAGGCTTTGGGCACAGCTCATGCCATCTATTGTGCTAAAGATAGTTTAAGTGGTCCGGTAGTAGTCGCTTTCGCCGATACTTTATTCAGAGCCGAATTCACTTTAGATGCTGATAAAGATGGTATTATTTGGGTACAACAAATACCTGACCCACGTCAGTTTGGAGTCATTAAAGTGAATGATGAGAATATAATCACTGACTTTGTAGAAAAACCACAAGAATTCGTCTCTGATCTTGCCATCATAGGTATTTATTATTTCAAGGATGGTGATAACTTAAGAAACGAAATCAAGTATCTTTTAGATAATAACATTACTGAAAAAGGTGAATATCAACTGACAAATGCTTTAGAAAATATGAAGCAAAAAGGAGTACGTTTTTCACCTGGTCAAGTAATAGAATGGTTAGATTGTGGTAACAAAGATGCGACAGTTTACACTAATCAGCGCGTATTAGAGAATGTAAAAGACTCAGAGAATTTAGTGGCTTCAAGCGCTAAAATCATTAATTCTGAGATTATTGAGCCTTGTTACATTGGTGAAAATGTACACATCGAGAATTCGAAGATTGGTCCGCATGTTTCTCTAGGCAACAATACAAAAGTATCTGATTCCGTTATTACAAATAGTATATTACAAACAAATGTAAAAGTTGAAAGTTCTTCAATAGATAATTCAATGATTGGACATTTTGCAGAACTAACAAAAAGTAATGGATCATATAGCA
>JACCDH010222181.1_pt1 | contig 14700 bp, 12 predicted proteins | sample 7442481 | NCBI WGS metagenome assembly JACCDH01 (sample SAMN15323433, study PRJNA562643) | freshwater metagenome | isolation source: river surface water | place: USA:Blue River Watershed | collected 2017-08-15
GTTCATAAATCTTTTTCAGCAGAATTACCTGCTGATTTTTCGGGTGGTGTAATTGATATTAGCACAAAAGAATTCCCTGATAAAAAAGAAGGATCTTTGTCTTTAAGTTCTGGGTATAATAATTTATACCATTTTAATCCAAATTATCTTACTTACAAAGGAGGATCTACAGATTTTTTAGGTTTTGACGATGGTACAAGAGCAATTCCTGCAGGAACTACTTTTCCTTTACAAGCTAATGCATTGTTTAACAATAATGACTATGCAAGATTTAATCAAGTATTAACATCGTTTAATCCCACAATGGCTGCCATGCAACAGAATAGCTTAATGGATTTTTCATTAGGGGCTACTTATGGTAATCAAAAGATAGTTAAGGAAAAATATACTATAGGATATTCTGTAGGTGCTGATTATAAAAATAATACTACATTTTACAAAGATGCATTATTTGCTCGTTATGGAATGTATGGTGAATCAGATAGAACCGAATTAGAATTAAGAGAAAAGCAAGTTGGTAATTATGGCGAAAATAATGTTTTATTAAGCACTTTTGGCGGTTTATCATTAAAAACTAAACAATCTAAATATAATTTAAAGGCTTTACATTTACAAAATGGCGAATCTAAAGCAGGTATTTTTGATTATATAAGTAACAATCAGGGCGCAAATTTCGAGGGTTTCCAACATAACTTAGAATATTCTCAAAAACAATTAACCAATGTTTTGATAAATGGTAAACATAATTTTGAAGAAAGAAAATTAGAGGTGGATTGGAAAGTTGCAGGTACTTTATCTGTAATGGATGACCCGGATATTAGATTTACTAGATATCAGGTTGTAAACCAGTCTTTTAACATGAACACTGAGTCTGGTTTTCCTCAAAGAATTTGGAGAAGCATGAACGAAAATAATTTAAGCAGTGTGGTACATTTTACTAAAAAATTAACTATTAAAGAACGAGATGCAAAGTTTAAGTATGGTGGTGCATTTACATACAAAGAAAGAGATTTTTTAATTCAATCTTTTAGTATTGTATTGAATAATCCAAATAGAACTCAATATTTAACTGGTGATCCAAATGAGATTTTTGCTTCAAATAATTTATGGACAAGAAATCCAGACCCTACGAGTTTACAAACAATTTACAACCCTGATTTTGTGCCGTTTAATCCTAATCAATTTAATGCAAATAGTTTATATGGAGCGGCTTACTCAAGTATTGAAATGGAATATTTTAAAAACCTAAAATCAGTTATTGGTTTAAGAGTTGAGCAGTTTCAGCAAAGATATACTGGTAGAGATCAAGCTGGAGCAAATATTTTAAATAATCAAAAGGTTTTAGATGATTTCGACTTTTTCCCTACAGTTAATTTAGTTTATGCAGTTAATGATACGCAAAACATTCGTTTTTCTTATTCCAAAACTATTGCAAGACCTTCGATGAAAGAAATGTCTTTTGCTGAAATTTTAGACCCCTTAACTGGAAGAAGTTTTTCTGGAGGTATGTTTAGAGATGCAAATGACCAAGCAGGAATTGAATATTGGAATGGTAGATTAATAAGCTCGGATATTCATAATTTAGATGCACGTTGGGAATTGTTCCAAAATAAAGGACAAATTTTCTCTGTAAGTTCATTCTATAAAAGATTTTTAAATCCTATAGAGATTGTTCAGTTTGCCTCTAAAGCTAATGCTTTTCAACCTCGTAATGTTGGAAATGGTGATTTATTAGGTTTTGAATTAGAAGTAAGAAAAAACTTATCTTTTTTAACATCTAAATTGGAAAAAATTTCATTTAATGCCAATTACACTTTAACTCAATCCAGAATTGAAATGAGTAAAACAGAGAGAGATAGTAGAATTGAAAACGCTAGAGAAGGACAAGAAATTGGGAAATATCGTGATATGGCTGGCCAATCTCCTTATTTAGTAAACGTAGGTTTAAGTTATGACGGTGCAGAAAAAGGTTTTTTACGTAAATTACAATTTGGTTTGTATTACAACGTTCAAGGAGCTACCTTAACTTTTGTGGGTATGGTGGATCGTCCGGATGTTTATTCAGTTCCTTTTCATAGTTTAAACTTTAATGGTACAAAAGTTTTTGGTAAAAACGACAACATGAATTTAGCGTTAAAAGTATCTAATTTATTGTTGGATAAAAAGGAGTTGGTGTTTGATTCTTTTGGTTCTAAAGATGAGTATTTTACACAATTAAATATTGGTATTTTAACCAAGTTAAGCTTTAGTATGAAGTTTTAAAACTTTTTAAATCATAAAAAAAAGAGGTGTTTGTTTGTTCAATCACCTCTTTTTTTTGTTTTTTAAATACTTTTTTAGGGCTAAGCATTGGTTTTATCCTTAACTTCGATTTTGTTTTTGTAAGATTTACAATTTGTAAATTTTTATTTTAAAGTTTTAAATATATTATTTTGATAATGAATTAGTTAGTTCGGTATATGTTTTTTAAGGGATGTATTTAAGTCAAAATACTAACTTTTTTAAATGTGCTTCGTATTCCCTAATTACATACATTCAATCTAGATAAATTATGGTTCGAAAAATTACATTGTTTGTTTTTATAGTTTTACTATCCCTTACTGGTTTGTTTGCTCAAAATTCTAAATCTGGCGATTCAATCAATCGCGTAGATGATAACAACATGAAACAAGGGCATTGGATTATTACGAATGAAGAAAAAAAATATCCTAATTTCCGCCCAAATCAAATTGTAGAAGAAGGTAAGTTTACAGATAGTAAAAGAGATGGAAAATGGATTTTTTATTATCCGAATGATAAAGTAAAAGAAATTTTAACCTACAACAATAATCGACCGAATGGATATGCTGTTTTTTATTATGCCAATGGAAATATTAAAGAGGAGGGTTTGTGGAAAAATAATAGATGGGTAGGCGAGTATAAATTTTATTACGAAAATGGGAATTTAAAAAATCATTGGAAATACAACGAGCAAGGTAACCGAACTGGTGAACAAAAATATTTTTTTGAAAATGGAAATTTAATGATTGAGGGGAAATGGGAAAATGGAAAGGAAGATGGTGTGATTACCGAATTCCATGAAGATGGTTCTGTGAAATCCGAAAGAGTTTTTGAAAATGGTGGAATTAATGTAGCAAAAACCACTAACTATAAACCTAAGGAAAAATTAAGCGAAAAAAGTGTTGTGCAACCTAAACCAAAAATCATTATAAATCCAAATGTTGTAGAAGAAAACAAACAAGCTCCTTTTGATGGTAATGGGTATTACGAATTAAAAAATAAAAACGGACAAGTGATTAGAAAGGGTAATTTTGAAAATGGTTATTTAATTAACGGACAAGTTTTTCAGTATACTCCAGATGGTACTTTGTTTAAAACTACACATTATAAAGAGGGTAGAATTATAAAAGTGGAGGATTAATTATGGGTTTAACTAAAACAGAGGGATTTAATGAGGATATTTTGTTTTTTAGTAATTTACTAAAAGCAATTGCACACCCCTCTAGGTTGGCGATTATTTTGTTTTTAATCGAAAAAAAACAATGTATCGGGAATGATATTTTAGATGAACTACCCATTGCGCAACCAACTTTATCTAGGCATTTAAAGGAATTAAAAGATAGTGGTTGGATTAATGCAAAAGTGGATGGAAAATCGATGTTGTATTGCATAAATCCTACGGTGCTAAATCAATTAACACAATATTTAAATCAAATTCAAAGCAGCTCAAATTCGCTTTGTTGTTAGTGTGAAAATGAGATTTTTTTAATTGTATCAGGGACAAAATAAATAACCCCCTCTCCGCCCTTCGGGCACTCTCCCCAAAAATGGGAGAGGAGTTATGTGCTGTTCCAAAAAAAAATAGCTTAGTTATATAAAAAAACGTGCTACAGTACACCTATAACTCTTTGCCTTGTAAAGCTAAACTCTCGGCGGTTTGTTGAATGGATAAGTTTATTTTTTCCATTGCATTATCAAGTTCTTCAAATGTAATGGTTAAGGGTGGTGCTAATCTTAACGATTGATCATTAAATAAAAACCAATCCGTAATTACACCATTTTGTATGCAATGTTGTATTACTTTAAAATTAATCTCGGCACTTTCAAACTCTATAGCCAATAATAAACCTACCGAACGAATATTTTTAATGATAGGATTATCTTGTATTTTACTTAAAATATAGCTTTCTTTGGAGTGTACTTGTTCCACTAATTTTTCTTGTTCCAAAACTTGTATGGTAGCCAAGGATGCAGCGCAACTTACAGGATGTCCGCCAAAAGTAGTAATGTGACCTAAAACAGGCTGATGAGTTAAACTTTGCATAATTTCTTTAGGTGCTACAAAGGCACCAATTGGCATTCCGCCACCCATTCCTTTTGCAAAGGTAAAAATATCGGGTTGAACCCCACTTATTTCCCAACCAAACATATTTCCTGTGCGTCCAAAACCCGTTTGTACTTCATCAAAAATCAATAAGGCACCCATTTCATCACAACGCTGCCTTACCTTGTTTAAAAACGCTGTATCTCCCTTTACAATTCCTGCCTCTGCCTGTACATTTTCCATTATTACACAAGCCGTTTGGTTATCAATCGTATCGATATCTTCCAAATTGTTAAATTCTATCGGATACACCTCTGGCAATAATGGTAAAAAACTATTTTTAAAATAATCGCTTCCTATAATACTTAAAACACCTTGAGTACTTCCGTGATAAGCATTTTTACAATACACTATCTTAGGTTTACCCGTAAATCTTTTCGCCAATTTTAAAGCACCTTCGTTTGCTTCGCTTCCCGAATTTACAAAATAAACATTATCAAATTTAGGTGGTAATAAGGAGCATATTTTTTGAGCCAATTGTACTTGAGGATTTTGGATATATTCTCCATAAACCATTAAGTGCATGTAGGTTTCGGCTTGATTTTTAACGGCTTCTACAACTTTTGGGTGACAATGCCCTACGTTACTTACCGAAATTCCACTAATCATATCAATATAAACTTTTCCAAATTTATCCCACATTTCTACCCCTAAAGCTTTAACGATTTCCAAAGCCATTGGAGCAGGGGAGGTTTGTGCTATAAAATTGTAAAAAGTGTTGCGTTGATTCATGTGTAGTGTATTTGTAATTATTTTCTAAATCGATATCCAAATTTGATATTGATATCCAAAGCTCCAAATTTTAAATCCTGCCAGTTGGAATCTGTAGAGGGCTGTGTTTCACCTTCGATTCTAAATGTATGAATATTATAAGAATGTCGCGACCATAAGCCAGAAATTTCAAAAAACCAAGGGTAAATTGTGCCAAATTCATCACCTAAATGATATCTTACCCCAAAACCTCCCATTATTTGTCGGCCTGTTCCATGTTTTTCATGAAATACCCCTTCGATAAATTGATTTTTCTTTAATTCGGAGTACAATAGTCCCATTTCCATAAAACCAAATATCCCATTTTCGTTAAAAAGGGATATTTTAGAATTAAATCCTGCACTTTGAACCCCGCCTAAACTTTGGTTTTTAGCGGTTTCTCCTCGCATAAAATCAGCATTACTTCTATCGTTAAAAAACGAAGGTTGATACATGACGCCTACATCAAAAAATTTAAAAAAAGCGTAATTAACGGATAGAGGAATAGATAGAGGAGCAAATAATTGAAATTCTTGGATGTAATACCTGTTTTTTCCACCGCCTAAAGATACTGTTAAATCACCTTTTAGTATAGCTTCATCCAAATCTTGCGCTACTGAATTTGCCGAAAACAAAAACAAAAAAAGCGCTATAACTCGCATTAAAACACGAGTTTTATATAGTTGCAACAATTTTATTTTTGTTTTGGGCATAATTGCATTAACTGCAAAATTTAAATTTTATTGTTCAGTTATAAAACCAACGTACTTTAAATCATTCCAAAAATCAGGATAGGATTTTTCTACCACCTCAGGTTCTTCAATTTCAAATTCATCCTCTAAAACCAATGCTAAAGGAGCAATACTCATGGCAACTCTATGGTCATCAAAAGTTTTAATAGCATTTTTAGGAGTTTTAAATTTGGAAGGTAAAATTTCAATTTCATCATCAGGTAAAATTTTCACTTCTACACCAAATTTCCCTAATTCGCTTTGTATAGCCGCAATTCTGTCGGTTTCTTTTATGCGCAAACTTTCTAAACCTTTAAATTTCGATTGTATTTTAAGCGCTGCAACGGTAGCTGCAACGGTTTGTGCAACATCCGGACAGTTGGAAAAATCGTAATTAAAAAATGTTGGATAAGTATAGTTTTCTAATTTAGTTAATCTTACGCCGCCTTCTATAAATTCCGTTTGCACACCAAAATTTTCGTAAATCTCCACAATGGCTCTATCCCCTTGTAAGCTATTGTTTTTTAAGCCCATCACCTCAATTTGTGCGTGTGTACTTAGCGCAACAATTTGGTACCAGTAGGATGCTGCACTCCAATCGGCTTCTACCGTAAAATCTTGTGCAATATATTCGCCTTCTTCAATTGTAATTTGATTGTTTTCCCAAGTATATTTAGCACCAAAAAGTTCAATCAATTTTAAAGTCATGTTGAGGTAAGGTACAGATGTAATTTTACCTGTTAAATTCATTTTTAATCCGCCAGATAAAGAGGGTGCAATCATGATTAAAGCCGATAAAAATTGGCTACTTACACTTCCATCAATATCAATTGTTCCGCCATTTAATTGTTTTCCATTAATTTTTAAAGGCGGACAGCCTTGTTTTTCGGTATATTCTATTTCTGCGCCCAATTGTTTCAGCGCATCAACCAAAATATGAATGGGTCTGTTTTTCATTCTTTCGGAGCCCGTCATCAACCAAGTCCCTTTTTTATTTGCGTAAAATGCAGTTAAAAACCGCATTGTAGTTCCCGCAGGGCCTACATCTTTTACGCAACCTTCTTGTTGTAATAATCTAATCATTGTTTCGGTATCCTTTGCAATGGCAATATTAGAAACCGTAAAATTTTGCTTACACAAAGCTTGTATTAATAACACTCTGTTACTTTCGCTTTTGCTTGCAGTTAAGTTGATACGCGCTTTAAATTCCTTTTTAGGCGCTTTAATTTTGATAGTATCTATCATTATTTAATCATTTTATTGTATTGATTGAAAGCTTTTTCTATTTCTTTGCCGTTGCAAAACACATCCCAAGTACATTCGCCAATGTTGGATAAAAGCGAAAAACTAAGTTTGCCTTCCGAATTTTTTTTATCGTGAATCATCAATTTTAAATACTCTTTAAATAACTTTTTATCCAATTTAGGTAGTTTAAAAATGCGGTTAAAACACGTAAAAATTTCGTTTAATTGTTCTTCTTTTAAGTTGGTTTTTTCTACCGATAAAATGGCTTCAACCACCATTCCAATGGCAATAGCTTCGCCGTGTAGGTAAAAATCTTTAAAATTTTCTAAATGATAGGTTTCGATAGCGTGCCCTATGGTATGCCCGAAATTTAATATTTTGCGTTCGCCTTTTTCTTTAGGATCTTTTAAAACAACTTGATTTTTAATTTCAACAGAATGATGAATGATTTTTGTCCAATCTTCAAACTCTTGTAAATCAATATCTTTTACTTCGTTCCAGTAATTTGCATCTTTAATTAATGCATGTTTTAATACCTCTGCAAAACCCGATTTTAACTGTCTGGGTTCTAAAGTGCTTAAAAATTGTGGATCAATAAATACACCTTTAGGGAAGTTAAATACGCCAATCTGATTTTTTAAACCGCCCAAATCAATCCCCAATTTCCCACCAACAGAGGAATCCACCATGCTTAATAAAGTAGTAGGAATATTAATAAAATCCAAACCTCTTTTGTATGTAGAGGCTATAAATCCGCCCATATCGCCCAAAACTCCACCACCTAAATTTATCACCAATGCTTTACGGTCGGCGTGTAAATCGCTCATCGCTAGCCAAACTTGGGTAACAACTTCAATTACTTTGTTTTCCTCTCCACTTTCGGTTTCAATTACTTCAGCATCTTTTAAAATTTCAACATTTTGTATCACATCGCTTATACAAAATTGCAATGTATTTTCATCTACCAAAATAAAATACTGTGAGTACGTATTTTGCTGCAAGTAATCTTTTAATTTTTGTAAGGCATTTTCCCCAATATGTACAGGGTAGCCATCCGATAAAATTGTAAACACAAAAAATCCAGTTAAATTTCCGCTAAATTAAATAATTACAACGATAAAGTTATCAAAAAGCACAATTACTTGTAAGGTTAAGTACTTTTAAAGGCTAAAAATTTAGAATTTTTACAATCAATATATTATTTTTGCGCAAATAAAATTTATATCATGGGAAGAGCATTTGAATTTAGAAAAGCACGTAAATTAAAAAGATGGTCGGCTATGGCCAAAACTTTTACGCGTATTGGAAAAGATATTGTGATGGCTGTTAAGGAGGGTGGTCCAAATCCAGAATCTAACGCAAGGTTAAGGGCTGTTATGCAAAATGCTAAGGCAGCAAATATGCCTAAGGATAATGTGGAACGTGCCATTAAAAAAGCAAGTGATAAAGATACTGCCAACTATAAAGAGGTTTTATTTGAGGGTTATGCGCCACATGGAATTGCTATTTTGATTGAAACAGCAACCGATAACAACAACCGTACGGTAGCTAATATCCGTAGTTATTTTAACAAATGTAATGGTGCTTTAGGCACGCAAGGTTCTGTAGAGTTTATGTTTGATCATACGTGTAATTTCCGTGTTCCAGCAGAGGGTATTGATGTGGAGGAAATGGAGTTGGAAATGATTGATTTTGGTGTGGAAGAAATATTTGTTGCGGAGGACGGGATTTTACTATACGGACCTTTTGAAAGTTTTGGGGCGATACAAAAAGAATTGGAGCGCAGAGGGATTGAAATTTTATCATCGGGTTTTGAAAGAATTCCGCAGGTAACCAAAAAACTTACAGAGGAGCAGGTGGCGGATGTTGAAAAATTATTGGAAAGGATTGAAGAGGATGATGATGTACAAAATGTATATCATACCATGGAAGAATAAAAATACCAAAAAAAGCTGCTCCAAAAGGGCAGCTTTTTTTAAATATATCCCTTGATATAATACACACTATATCCCACAATTTCATGTAATAAATTTCCCCAAGCACCAAAGTGATGTGCGTTCGGAATTATATATTCCTCCCAATGAAATTGTTTATCTCTTTCGCTTTCGGGATTGGTGGAGTAGTGCGCTACTTGTAGTCCGAGTTTTTGGAAACAAGCAACCGAGCGGCGCATGTGTATTGCCGAGGTAATCACAATAACATTGTTTTGTAGTTCCTCTAAACTGTATTTTTGCTTTAAAATTTCTACAGTGTTTAGGGCATTTTCATACGTGGTTCTGGAGGTAAATTCGCCTGTTATAGCAGTTGTGTCCACTCCAATTTCGATTAAATAATCTAAAATAATTTTCGCTTCACTAAACTCATCGTATCGCAAATATCCCGAGCCTCCGGATACAATAATCTCTTCTAAAGTTCCATTTTTAAGTAAAGGAATTGCTTGTAACAATCGGTCGATATTTTGATTAAAATGCACTCTTTCATTTTTAGGGTCATAAATACTCATGCCGCCCATTACCACACCAACTGTAGCTTTATTCACCTTGTTTTTAGGTAAAATATCCATTGTCCATGCATTTAAAACACTATTGTAAATCCAAGTATTCGAAAAAATAAGTAAAATACTAAAAGCAACAATTCTACTAATTCGTTTGTACTTTTCGTTTTTGGTAACCCAAGCCAAAATCAACAAAATAATACTCCACAACAACGGACTAAGGGTATAATCTAAAATTTTACCAATAATAAAAAACATGATTAATTTTTTTACAAAACTAAGCTTTTATGTTTAAAAATTAGATTTTATGATGATTTATGGGTAGTTATAATATATTTTTTTAAAAAAAATACAGGTCGAAAACTTGATTTAGTTAAACGAATATTTTCATTGTCCATATCACTTTCAAAATTAATAAATTGAATATCTAACGAAAATAAATGTTGAGCAATGGAATACATTAAAAAATGAAAAGTTCCTTTTGTTTTTCGAGACGCTTTAATAAAGGGAATGAATGAATAGTTTGGTGTTTTGGTTTGAACAATTGCAAATGCAATTATTTGATTATTTTGAGAAATTGTAAACAATAAAATATTTTCATTCTTGAAATATTTTATTAAATTTTTCAAAGCTTTTAATTCATTACTTTGGGCTCTATCTATCTCTTGATTAGATTGTTGAAAAAATTTAATTATAGGCTCTAGTTTAGTACAATTTTTTAATTGAGATATTTTAAGTTCAACTTTTTTTGTGTTTTTTTTAAACTGATTCAACTTTCTTCTTAAAGTTCTGTATTCAAAACCTTTATATTCAATTATTTTACGAGTTTCGAAAATATAATCAAAATTACCTCTATCTTCAATAATACAAAATTCGTTTTGTGATAATTTTAAAATATGTTCTTCTGTTATACATTTAAAAAATACACTTTTTTTATCTTCATGATATTTTTTACAAATGATTTTAAGTTCATTTTCGATAGAATTTTCCGATAAAATGGAAAGATAAACTTGTTCAGTAATAAAATCGGATTGTTGGATAACAATTGACGAATTAAGTTTAGATATTTGTATTGGCAAGTATATATTCCAACTCCATAAACATAAAAAATTATAATCCGAATATGGTTTAATGCTTGAATATATCCTTTCTATCTCCTCTTTGTCTGTAAATTCTAAAATTCTAAATTTAGGAAATAAAGGAATTTCAATCATTTGATAGTTAAGAAATTGATCCCGAAAATTCTTCTGCTGAAGGTAATAAACCTCCTTTTGTATTTTCTAAATCCATAATGATTATTTTAGGTTCTTCCCAAGTTTTTAATTGTTTTTCGGAGTTAGATGTTTCCATTTACTTATTTTTTCATCAAATTTACTAAGAAATAATCTATTTTACATTGGTGAATACGTAAAATTGCTTTTTCAACTTCGGTTAATTTTGGATTTATTTCCGAAACAAATAAACTTAATTCGTCTTTTAGCTCATAATCTTTTAATTCATTAAATTTATTTATCCTCCAATAATCAGAAAATGCTAGAGTGTTAGCGCCATTAAATTTGGGTTGATTTACAATTTGAGTAGGTAAAATATCTTTACACATTTTTCTAAAAAACATCCTGCTTAATGGTTTTGGCTTAAAGTAATAAGTAGGTAAACTATATACAAATTCTATTAACCTAATATCTGCCAAAGGATAAACAGTTTCTATACCATATTGTATAGCATATGCTCCTTCCGATTCCATTCTTAAAGTATTGTGAGTCCGAGTAATATGGTTTTTTAGAAACAATTTATAGGAAGGTTGAAATTTAAATGAGGTGTCTTTTAGTTTTTTATCTAATTTAACAAGTTTGTTTAATAAGTTTCTTTGATTTTGTAATTTGTAATATTTCCAATTATAATTTCCAATTGTTTTAGAAATCAAATATTTTACAATTTTATGGAAAGATTTAATTTTAAAATCTTTCCATAAATTATAAAATTGCCTATTATATATATAATCATAATAATATAAATATCCACTATTGGATATTAGTTCGTCACCAGGAAATCCACTAAAAGAAATACCAATTTCATTTTCTTGTTGTTTTTTAAACATACTATCTTGCCAAATACAATCTGAATTTGCAAACCCACCCATAATCTTAAATGATTCATGAAATTCATGATAGATATTTGTGTAATGAAATTTTGTTATTTTATGATGATTGTTTTTGTTTAGTTTAGTATGATTCAAAATTATTTCTTGTGTATTTTGTTCATCAACTCCTGTGTTTGAGTAGGGTAATGTTTCTTCGTCTAAAACAAAAGAATAGGTATGAATATTTGACTTATCCACAAGTTTTGATAACCAATAAGTAATAGCAGATGAATCCAAGCCTCCACTTAATTGTACTGCTATATTTTTGGTTGTTCTTGTTCTGGATTTAATGGCTTGTGAAAATAATCGATGAAATTCGTTTGTTATTTCTATTTCGTTTCTAAAATTCGAAACATCTATCTTTTTTAAATCCCAATATTTTTTTTCATCTCCCAATCCATTTTTTCCATACGAAATACTGTGTGCAGGTTTTAATCGTTTAATTTCATTAAAAATGGTTTCGGAAATTTGTTGCGGATAATTTTTAAGTTCTGTAGCTAGATAATATTGATTAACAGTAAGATTTTTTTTAATAGCAGCTTTAATACTTGATATGTTGGTGGCAAAATAAAACACATTGTTGTGTAGAGCAAAAAAAAGTGGTTTAATACCGAGTTGATCTTTAGCCAAAAATATGCTATGATTTATTTTATCCCAAATTACAAACGAAAAATCTCCAATTAAATGCATTAAACAATCGTTACTATATTTTTCATAGGCTTTTAAAATATATAACATATCGCATAAATCTATGCTTATGTTTAATTTATTTTTTAACTCATTTTTATTATCAAGTCGGCAAATACCAGCTATTACAAATTGTTCAGTTTCATAAATGGCACTTTCATCTAATCCATCTCTATTAGCTAAAATTGAATTATGTAAGTAAATATTTTTATGGCTATATGTTTTTTGTTTGTTTGGTGTAAAATAGGAAATGCTTTTTAGCATATCATTACCAATAGCATTAAAATCCAAATTATCATCAAAGGTAACAAAACCAAAAAATAGCCCCATATTAGTATATTAAATCGGATAATCTTAATTTTTTAAATTATAATTTCCTAGTATTTTTTAATGATTTGCTAATCGTATTTAAATTTCAAAAATAATTGTTTTTTTTTAATGATTGCCCAAAGAAGTGTTTTTTACAAACCAATTGATTTCATAGTCTCTTTGGGTGTTAACTTAAAAATCTAAACATAAGGGTTCATGTACACTTTTAAAAATATTATTAGTGATAATTTTCAAAAAAAGCTACTATAATTCAAACCTTATCCAAAAAAAAAGCTCCGATTTTAAAAGAAGCATTCAATCTCAAATTGTGGTTGATTTTAAATTTTATTAACAGATTTTCACGCAAAGTGCATAAAGGTTCACGCAAAGTATCGCAAAGTTTTAATTTCTTTTTCTTTGCGTAATAGCTTAGCGCACTTTGCGTGAAATTTTAAAATCTAGATTTCATAACAAACGATTAAAACTGTTTTTGATTGTGTAGTTTTTTTACGCTTGTCTGTAACAAAATACTAACAATTTCGCAATTGAGTTTCGTTTTTTCTTTTTTAAGAGAAGTGATGATCAATTTTATAATTGCAAAAAAATTTGCTACCCAAAAATAGGTAAAAATTTTATCAATCAATATTATCTAAAAGGCATTTGATTTTTAATTTACCCTTTTAGTAAGGGTTTTAAATAAATACCTGTTACGCTTTTTTTGTTTTTGGCAACTTGTTCGGGGGTGCCTTCGGCAGTGATTTGTCCGCCGTTTTTGCCGCCCTCGGGACCTAAATCAATTAAATAATCGGCACATTTAATCATGTCGAGGTTGTGCTCGATTACCAATACTGTATTTCCTTTATCTACCAATAATTGCAGTACATTTAACAACACTTGGATATCCTCGAAGTGTAAACCCGTGGTGGGTTCGTCCAACACAAAAATGGTGTTACCTGTAGCTTTTTTTCCAAACTCGGTTGCTAATTTTATTCGTTGCGCCTCGCCGCCCGATAAGGTTGTACTGGGTTGTCCCAATTTTATATACCCCAAACCCACATCCAACAAAGCCTGAATTTTACGTTGGATTTTTGGGTGCGATTCGAAAAAAGCAGCAGCTTCTTCGATAGGCATTTCCAAAACATCACTAATGCTTTTTCCTTTGTACATTACCCTTAAAGTTTCGGCATTGTATCGCTTGCCATTACAAGTTTTACAAGTAACATACACATCGGGTAAAAAATTCATTTCTATGGTATTCACCCCCGCACCTTTACAATCCTCGCATCGTCCGCCAGCAACATTAAAACTAAATCTGCCAGATTTATAACCCGCAATTTTTGCTTTAGGCAAATTGGCGTAAAAATCGCGAATATCGTTAAAAACACCCGTGTAAGTAGCTGGGTTAGAGCGTGGTGTTCGCCCAATAGGTGATTGATCGATTTCGATAACTTTATCGATATTTTCTAAACCTTTAACCTCTTTAAATGGCAAAGGTGGCGTTTTAGAGTTGTAAACATGATTAAACAACAAAGGCACCAATGTACCATTAATTAACGATGATTTACCGCTACCCGAAATTCCGCTAACACATGTAAAAGTACCCAAAGGGATTTTAATAGTAACACCCTTTAAATTATGCCCTGTAGCACCTTTAATTTCGATAAAATTTCCGTTTCCTTTGCGGCGTTCCTTAGGTACTTCAATTTTTTTAATTCCTTTTAAATATTGATAAGTAGTGGATTGGGTATTCTTTAAATCGTTGATATGTCCGGCATCTATAATTTGTCCGCCGTTTACCCCAGCCTTAGGTCCCACATCAATAATATAATCGCTTTTTTCCATAATTTCTTGATCGTGCTCCACTACCAAAACACTGTTCCCATTGTTTTTTAGCGACAATAAAGAATCGATTAATTTTTGATTATCTCTTTGGTGCAAGCCAATACTAGGCTCATCTAAA
>JACCDH011781036.1_pt1 | contig 14698 bp, 12 predicted proteins | sample 7442481 | NCBI WGS metagenome assembly JACCDH01 (sample SAMN15323433, study PRJNA562643) | freshwater metagenome | isolation source: river surface water | place: USA:Blue River Watershed | collected 2017-08-15
ATCGTTCACGGCATCAAGCGTCGTGCATCTTTATTCAATACTGATCGTGTTGATCATTTGTATCAGGACCCGCATATCGATCATCGAAATTTTGTGTTGCACTATGGCGACTTATCTGATTCATCCAATCTCACGCGCATCATTCAGCAAACACAACCAGATGAGATTTACAACTTAGGCGCACAAAGCCATGTGGCGGTTTCTTTTGAGTCGCCTGAGTACACGGCTGATGTGGATGGTATGGGTACGCTTCGCATCTTGGAAGCAATTCGTATTTTGGGGCTGGAGAAAAAAACGCGTTTTTATCAAGCGTCAACTTCTGAGCTATATGGTTTGGTGCAAGAGATTCCTCAAAAAGAAACCACACCATTTTATCCTCGTTCACCATATGCCGTTGCTAAACTCTATGCATATTGGATTACAGTCAACTACCGTGAAGCCTATGGTATGTATGCTTGCAATGGTATTTTATTTAATCATGAGAGTCCTCGTCGCGGTGAAACTTTTGTGACACGCAAGATTACTCGTGGTTTAGCTAATATTGCCCAGGGCTTAGAACAATGTTTGTACATGGGCAATATGGACGCCTTGCGTGACTGGGGTCATGCTAAAGATTATGTACGCATGCAGTGGATGATGTTGCAGCAAGCGCAACCTGAAGATTTCGTGATTGCTACAGGTGTTCAATATTCAGTTCGAGAATTTATAGCCAAGAGTGCAGCTCAATTAGGCGTTAGTTTGAAATTTGAAGGTCAGGGTGTTGATGAGCGTGCTGTGGTATCTAGCATCAATGGTGATAATGCTCCTGCCTTGAGGGTGGGTGATGTGATTGTGAAAGTGGATCCTCATTATTTCCGACCTACTGAAGTTGAGACTTTATTGGGTGATCCAGCTAAAGCAAAACAAAAGTTGGGGTGGATTCCAGAAATTACTTTGGATGAAATGGTCGAAGAAATGGTTGCTCATGATTTGGAGCAAGCTAAGCAGCATGCTTTATTAAAAAATCATGGCTATGCTGTTCACGTGGGTAAAGAAAATTAATCCAATTTATAGTGACTTATTGGATATGAACAATAACTTAAAAATTTATGTGGCTGGCCATCGAGGAATGGTCGGGTCAGCTATTGTTCGTCAATTGCAAGCCAAAGGCTATAAAAATATTGTGACTCGCACGCATGCGGAGTTAGATTTGTCTAATCAGCAAGCTGTTGCTGATTTTTTTCAAAAAGAAAAACCAGATCAAGTCTATTTAGCAGCCGCCAAGGTGGGTGGTATTCACGCAAACAATACTTATCCAGCGGAGTTTATCTATCAGAACTTGATGATGGAAGCGAATGTGATTCATCAATCTTTTGAGAATGGTATTAAAAAATTACTATTTTTAGGTTCGAGTTGTATCTACCCCAAAATGGCACCTCAGCCAATGGCTGAAGACGCTTTATTAACTGGTAAGCTGGAGCCAACCAACGAGCCCTATGCGATTGCTAAGATTGCAGGTATTAAATTGTGCGAAAGTTATAACCGTCAGTATGGACGGTCACATGGTGTTGACTATCGTTCAGTGATGCCAACTAATCTTTATGGTCCAGGTGATAACTATCATCCTGAAAATAGTCATGTGATTCCAGCGTTAATCCGACGTTTTCATGAAGCCAAAGAGAGAAAGGCATCAGAAGTAGTGATTTGGGGAACGGGCACTCCAATGCGTGAATTTTTATACGTTGATGATATGGCTTCTGCTTCAGTTTTTGTGATGGAGTTAGATAAGACCATTTATGAGCAACATACTGAGCCGATGCAAAGCCACATTAATGTTGGATTTGGTTCGGATGTCACAATTAAAGAATTGGCAGAGATGATTGCAGAAACAGTGGGTTACCCTGGAAAAATTATATTTGATATAACAAAGCCAGATGGAACCCCTAGAAAGTTAATGAATAGCAGTAAATTAATTGCAATGGGGTGTAGTGCCAAAGTTCCTCTTCATGCTGGACTAGGAAGCGCCTATAAAGATTTTCTACACGAAATCCAAAATCATAGTGTACGAGCCTGATTTTCTGATTTAATCATTTTTATAAATACTGCATCAAGCTACTATTTTGTACACAGTATTTAGATTGAGTTATGTGATTCGAATCATTAATTAATAAGGGTCGTAAAAATTAAATATATCCTTGATATTTCTTGTTGGTCTTAGATATTTCTATAGTTGCGTGTTTTAAATTGATCAGATTTTCTTGAGGTTAGTTAAGTTAGTCCACGTCATTGTGTATTGAGAAATCTAGATATCCATGAGGTATTTTTTTTACCAAATCATATTTATAAGCAAGAAGTGTCAATAATGATTGATCTTGTCTGTGATTCAATCTAGAGCTTCCTTCAGGCGCTATGTAATTAATATCTTTTGCATAAAAAGACCAATCTCTTAAGAGATTAATTGCTTTAGAATTCTTCGGATCAAAGCAAACACATGCGCCATTTAAATTATTTTTTTTATGAATGCCCTTAATTTCTGAAAATTTTTTAATAACACTTGGGTGTGTAAGATCGCAAACTTTTTTTATGGAATAGGGTGAGTAAAACCCGTTCACCATTGTTGTCATCAATATCTTTTTGTGGTCTATAAGCAAATTTCCAGCATCAAACCAAAAAACTGGAATTTTAAATTCATCAGCTGTTAGTTCAATGATAATAGGTTTCCAAGCATAGTTTCCAGCATTAATTTTTATATTAAGAAAATCAGGAAAATCTTTATAAGGAAATTTTCGAATGGTGATTCCTGTGGCTCCAATAGCTGCGAGTTCTTTGTCAGTGCATCCAAGGTCCCAAAAAACTATTTTTTGGTGTTTACTTATTATGCTTTTGATGCAATTCAAGGCGCTTTTATAATGAGTTGAATCAGCTCCTGTAATAAAAATATATTCGGATTTAAGATCTCCGGTCCTGAATTTTGGTTTGATATAAAAATAAAAATTTAGATTCAGAATAAAATTCTTAATTTTTTTTAATAATTTTCGAACAAAAAGAAGAGTGGGCATTGGTTAATAAGTATAGTTAATTTTATACAGGGGAATATCGTAAATCTTAGCGATAATATTGCTAAAATTTGATCCCCATTGATATGGAGAGAATTGAATAATTTCTTGAGACTTAGTCATTAACATAAATTCAATAAGCGTATCTCGAAGATCTTCATTATTAATGTCGCTTTCCCCAGAGTGACAGCGTCCAAGTTGAGTCTTGACAAGTCTTTGATCGCATAGTCGATCAAGAATAACTTGATCGTTAGATAAGAATAAATACTTTTTGTTTGGTTTCAGTTGTTTAAGTACCGAGACTTGTAGTTTGGAAAGTGTTTTTTCGCTAATTTTTTCGAAATCTTTGCTTCTGATATGTAAAACTGAGTAATTATTGCCCAAATTTAATTTATCTTTAAGGGCCTCAATTTCGCTTAAAAATTTGATTCTAGGCGTCAGGCAATTTTTTATCAAAAATTGTTTGTCGCTCAGCCTTATATTTTTTATTTGATAATTCGTGAACACAAGATTTTCATTAACAAAGTCAATTGGAGTAGGGGCGTCGAATATATACTTGACCTTTTCAAGATCTGATGGGCAGACATGATGGCGATTGTAGAAAAAATTTGATAATGGGTGATTGTTGAAGCTAACATGAGCTTCGTAGTTTAATTTTTCGGCAATTTGATTTATGTATATCGAGCCCATTAAAAAATCACCAAAGCCATGTGCGGTATGTTTTGATACCTTGTTTGCGTCATTTGTATATGTTTGGACTAATTCAGGTTGTTTGATTGCTAGTTCGTCAATTGATTTTTTATATGTAACTTCTATTAATTTGTGTCCAAAATCAGTGTAATGCCTTGCTTGATCATTTGGTAAAAAAACATCATTTTCTGGGTAGTCTGATGTTGTTAATGACGGATCAATCACAGGAATATTTAGTTTTTTGCATATTAGTTTTATGGACTCAACTAGTTCGTAACGGCGTCCGCTTTTCTTTGTTGAGTTATGTGTGACAACTAGTATTTTTTTGGGATGTAAGAGCGATCTAATTTTTATCAGGTCATTTTCAATTTCAATGTCAGTTAAATCGGTCACTTCAACGGGTTGATCTAACAAGTGGTGATAATTTTTATTATCATATGCTTCATGGTGAATGTAGTTGCTCTTATATTTGTATGCAATACGACTTGCGATTTCAATGACAAACACATCTGTTAAATTAAAATCCTGTATATAATTTTTGTGAGGTAATCTACCCTTCAATAAAGCTATACTGAAATAGACCAGTTCATTAAGCTCTGTTTTGTTCCCTAAACAGTATTGAATTGCTTGAATAACTTCTTTAGTGTAGTGGGTGTATGTGAGTTCATTTCGAATTCGAGTTACTGGATAAAGATTGTAGATGGAATCCTGCCTACATGACCCGAAAATTGTTACCATAGGTAAGATTTGATTTTTAGTCGATCTGGAAGTCATATTTTTTTTATGTAACAAATACTGCAAATGTTTTTTTTGCGTAATGTATATTCTTCTTATCTTTTTGACTATTCTATTTAACATCTTATGTATCCAAAAATTATTCAATTGTGGATTGCTTTACAAAAAAAAATCCCTAAGTATCTTCGGGTAAAAATTATTACGGTAATATTCCTGAGTAGCTTATTTGAGATTGTTGGCTTAGGAGCAATTTTCCCAATTCTCAGAATTCTAATGGATTTATCGTTAGCTAATTCATATCAAATGTATATCCCATATTCTTCTGATAGCCCTAATCTTTTTTTATTAAGTCTACTGGTGGCTTGTTTTATATTTTATGTTTTTAAAAATTTTTTTTTGGGATACAGTACGCATCAAATTTTTAAATCAGTTTTTTATTTACAAAATTTATTTTCTAATCAAGTCTTTGAAAAATTACTTAATGCGAAGTATTCTGTACAACGTGGGATAGATATCAACAAGCAATCATCTCTTTTAGTAAATGATATTCCGTTAGTTTGTATTGAGTGGTATCTTCCCGCGGTATTTTTAATATCTGATACATTTTTAATCCTATTATTGCTTATATTCTTGGGGTGGGTTAGCCCATTTTTGCTTATATTTATAGGTGTTATTGGCGCAACTTTATTTGGTTTGATAATTTACTTTTCCAGGGTTTATTCATATAAATGGGGTGTGGAGAGAAAATTTTTTGACGAAATAAAGTTGGATTATTTTATTAACGGGTTATCTCATATAAAAGAAATTATTACATACAATAAAATTCCCCTTTATTTAAATAAATTTAGAGAGGCAAATAATTTTTCTGCTAGGGCGGCGAAGTTGCAGAGTACAGCCCAAGTTTTGCCAAAGCTGTTTGTGGAGTCGATTGCAATTTTGGCCCTTTTAAGCATTATATTTTTTATGGTTATTAGTGGTCATGATATGAAACATGAGATTCCAGTTATTGGGGTTTATGCGGTTGCAGCATTTAGAATTATTCCGACAATTAATCGTATGATGCAGTCATATCAAATGTTGCAGTATGGATTAAATTCAACTGAAGGGCTTATTTCAGAAATTCCAAATGAGAAAGCGGAGGTTAATGGTAATAACTCTGATTCGGCGCTTAAAAATCAAGGCGCCGCGCTCTTTTCAAGCCTTAAGATTGCTAATCTAGATTTTATTCATGAGGGGAAATCTAGTTTTGTACTGAAAGGGCTTTCATTGAGCATGTTGTGTGGTGAAAAAATTGCAATTGTCGGTCAAAGTGGTGCAGGAAAGTCAACATTAATTGACATACTATTGGGGCTTAATCTGCCAACAAAAGGTTCAATTCAATTCAATAATCAGTCTATTTTTGACCATTTGAATATTTGGCGGGCTATGATTGGATATGTGCCCCAGGATTTGCATTTAACTTCAACAAGCATTCGTGAAAATATCATTTTCGGAGATGTTGGCAAGAGTGTTGATCAGGATTTGTTTGCGAAAGTAACTCATATTACCGGGATAAGAGATTTTATGGGTCAAGATTTAGATCGATCTTTGGGGCGACAAGGTCTAAAAATTTCTGGTGGTCAGAAGCAGAGAATTGCTATTGCGCGAGCGCTTTACAAGCGTCCGCAGGTATTGATTTTTGATGAGGCGACAAGTGCTTTAGATCAAAGGTCCGAGGAGGAGATTATGAGTAACATTCAAAAATATTTTGGTGGGATTTCATTAATTTCTGTCACTCATAAGATTTATAACAATAGCTTGTACGACAAAATCTATCAGTTAAAAGAGGGCTCTTTAGTTGAGTTGAAAGCCTAATGAGTTTTGTGAAAAATTACATGAAAGATTTTTTGAACAAGTTGACTGGCTTTTTTGGAGGAATGCTGATTTCCAAAGAAATTCATTCTCAAATCTTATTTCAAAGAAGTTCAGCAGTGACTGCATTATTAAAAAATCAGCCGACTATATTGCATGATGGAGTCACTGGAATTATCTTTAGTAAAGATAGAGCAATTCAATTATTCGCTTTACTTGAAACTATGTTTTTAAATGTAACGTCCCCACCGTCGATTAAAGTTATCTATTGCGCATCTACTAAAGATCAAAAAAATGCATATCTGGAAGTGGAAAGTTTATGTCTAAAAAAGCAGTTTGATATCAATTTTATTCAAGAAGTGAGTTCATTTAAGGGAACTTTGTTGAGTGTTTTGCGTTCTGTGTCAACAAGAACCACCTTTTTTCTTGTTGATGATATTTTATTTGTCAAACCGGTTAGCTTTGACTGCCTTTCAAGCATTGATCCACTTAATTATGTTCTTAGTTTAAGGCTGGGGAAAAATTTAAAAAAGAGTTATACCACTGGCAGAAGAGAAACTCCCCCTAAGTTTATTTCTTCAACCATGAATTCTAATTTGAATGAATTTGAGTGGTTTGAGAAGGGTAATGAGTGGTCTGATCCATGGTCTGTAGACGGTAATTTTTTTTCAACCAAGGAGTTGATTTTGATTTCGGAGCTATCTAATTTTTCTGGGCCAAATACTTATGAGATTGCATTAAAAACATTCAATGATTTCATGTCTGATCGAAAAGGCTTGTGTTTTGAAACTAGTCGAATTCTAAATTTGCCAATTAATAAAGTGCAAGCTGAGGTCGATAATAAGAGTGGTGAGATTTCCACTCAATTTTTATTAGAAAAATGGCGTTTGGGGTTAAAAATTGACATAGCCCCGTTCTTTGACTTTACGCCTTCTGCTCCTCATGAGGAGCACCCAATCAGTTTTGTAAGACGCCTTGAAGCATAAAATTGTTATCGTTGGAGCTGGTCTGGCGGGTTGCATTTTGGCTGATCAGTTGGCCGATTGTTGCGAAGTTACTATTGTTGAGTTGGCGGATAAGTACAATACTCTTGGCTCTAAAGTTGAAGATATCGGTTGGCTTGCAAAAACGGTGCCGATAGTCTCTAACGGGTTAGGTGGCACAACTGCTTTTTGGCATAACGGACTGATTGAGATTGATGATTCAATATTTATTAAGAAATGGCCTTATGTAAAAGCTAAGTTATCTGATGCTTACATGAGGGCATATCAAAAGTTATCTGATGTCAGTAGGGATGACATATTGAATGCAATTGATGCTCTAAAAGTAAATTTAATTGCGTGCGGTATTCCCAAAAAGCTCATGAGACAGGGATTGTATTATCCGAATAAAAGAATCAATCCATGGAAAAAATTCAATTTAAAACATCGAGTTCATTTAATTTATGGCGATATTAAAAATATTGAGCACCTAAATGGTTTAGTCAGTCACTTGGTTGTTGACGGAGTAAATGGCTTTCAGCGAATTGAGGGGGACATATTTGTCTTGTCAGCAGGTGGCTTGGGAACCCCTCTGATTTTACAAAAGATCAATACTTCTTTAACTAAGGAGGTAGCTGGTAATGTGGGATTAAATTATGAAGATCATCCGACAGCATTCATAGGCAGAGTTATATTAAAAAATAGAATTTCTAAATTTATGAATTTTTCAACAGAACCTATTAAAGGTTTTTTGAGGATGCCTTTAATTATCGAGCATGCTGGATATTTATTTTCATTTCAATTGCGATCATCTGCTCAGTTTAGGAGCAAAACTAACTTAATTTCACTGCTTAATTCAATTAGAAATCAACCTTTTAATTTGCTAAATTATCTAAAATTAATTGGTCATGTTGATGATATTTTAGATATAGCATCCTTGAAATTTGGGATCAACTTGCCAACAAATAAATATACTGTCTTGGTTGTGGCGGAGCAGCCAGAATGTAAAAATCTATCGGTATATTTTGACCCAATTAGAAAAAAAATCATACGGAATTGGCAGTTAGATGATAGTTATATTGCGAATGTTGAGGCAGCGTTTTCAAAGTTGGTGGTTGAACTTGGTTCAAATGTGGTTGAAAGTGAATTATTTACAAATTGGTCAAAAAATATTTCATCTTCAGCACATCATTCTGGCACGGCAAGAATACATAAGTTAAGAGAATCGGGGGTCTGTAATGCGGATGCAAAAGTGAATGGGTTTGATAATTTTTATATTTGTGATGGGTCAGCAATTCCCGCTAGTGGATTTTCAAATACTGGCCTTACAATAGCCGCATTGGCAATAAAATTAGCAGATCACATTAAGGGGATTTTTTTAAAAGTTTAGGGTTCTGCTGTCAATTACATAAATGCGTAGAAAAGACTATCTAGTCTGTAAATGAATGAGAGTGCAATTTAATGGTATTGGTGTCAGTTCTTTTGTGTTCAAATCGTGATGATTCATTTTTTTATGAAGCTGTTGAATCCATATTGAATCAAAAATTTCCAGATTTAGAGTTGATAATAGTCTTAAATGGCGCCGCTCTTAATAACCTCGACTCCATTCGTAAAAAAATATCTAACTACCAGTCTGTTAATATACTAACGGCCAATCTTGCTGGACTGAATTATTCTCTCAACTTGGGGTTGGATCATGCGCAAGGAAAGTATGTCGCAAGGATGGATGCGGATGATGTTTCATATCCAGATAGAATCTCGACTCAGTATGAATTTTTAGAAAATAATCCTGACATTGCTGTTTGTGGATCTTCGTTTAACTTAATAGATCGAGATGGAAAAGTTGTGAAAGAGATTGTCAATGCTATTGCGAATGTAGATATTAGGCGAGCACTCTTTTATAGGAACCCATTTTGTCACCCTACTGTAATGTTTAAAAGGGATTTAGTTAGGCAGTTGGGCGGCTATCAAAATGGTCAATTTGCGGAAGATTATGATTTATGGGTGAGGTTAGCAAGGAATCCCAATATTCTATTTGCAAATATACCTAGGACTTTATTAGGTTACCGGCTATTGAGCATTGGTGAGGCTAGGGGTTCTAAAGTTGCTTATAGGGCTGTTTCCACAACTCAATGGTTGGAGTTCATAAGCACAGGAAATCCTAAATGGCTTATAGCTTCTATCATGTCAGTGCTCAAAGCTAGTTTCTTAGGGCGATGAAGGCTTTCTCGAAAGCTTGCTCCAATAGAGTATTCATATGAAAACTTTGCTAAGTTTTAATTGGGATTTCTTTTCGAATAAATCATCAATATTTGTAATTAGTAATTTTTGTGCAAAGGTTTTGGTTGCATTGGTGCAACTTTATGCTATTTATGTGTTCACTAAAGTCCACACGCAAAGTGATGCAGCTATTATATTTTTGTTATCTGGTTATGCTATCTGGTTTCAAATTTTTGAATTTGGCTTGGCTCAAACCCTACAAAATAAATTTAATACAAGGCAGATATATTTTTATGATGTATTGAAAACAATCTTAGCACATTACTTATTTTTGCTGATTGTTGGCGCTTTTTTTATTAGGAATCCTTTTATAGCAAGTCTTTTTTTGCCAGTTAGTACCTATGAGCATGATGCAATCGATTCAATTTTTTTAGCTTTTTCAATTGGGGCATCAATTTTAATTCTTTCAAGCGCCAATGTATTAATGCAGAGATTCCTTCTGATCATTAATAGAGGAGTTTTGGGAAATTTCCTAATAATCGCGCAGGCTATTCTGGTTATGTTGTTTTTATTCATGTATCAGTTGCTGCAAATACAAAACCTAATCATTGCAGTTATTGCATATTTTGGACCGCAGGTATTTGTTTTTTTTCCATTATTAATCAAATTGGCTGTGAAATTAAAGGTGGGTCAGCCTAGCCACAACAGCGTCAAGTTGATCCGAATATATTTTGATTCAATAGGTTTTTGTGGTATTGCAATACTCTCGGCTATATTTCTTGGCTCAGATTACTATTTTGTTGCCCATTACTTACATGGCGAAGATATCACATCCTATTATTTTGTTACAAGAATATTTTTTATCTCTTTTGTTGTCTATTATGCATATTTAATTCATCGTATTAAACGTATTTCATTTTTGGACATCGAGAGTAATCTAGCAGATATTAAGAAAATCTATAAGGATTCAGTTCGAGTTGGTTTTTCAATTGTTTTCATAATTTTTTTGATTGCTGCTATTCTAAATTTCTTCGGGCTATTTCAGCTTATTCTAAATCAGTCCAATGTTAGCGCAGGTTTAATTTTAGTAGGATTTTTATATTATCTAATAAGGGTTATTAGGGATGTTGGAGTTGTTTTAATGAGCAGTTTAAATCAAAAACAACTACTTTATAAAATCCATTTTATAGAAATAGGATCAGTATTAGTTTTGATGTATATATTGGCTCCTTCATTGGGCGGGGTTGGAATTTTTTTGTCAATGATTGGCGCTTGTTTTGTTGGCTTATTATTTCTGATTTATAAGATCAGATTTTAAAATTATATTTTTATATTTATAAGAGTATGTAATATGTGGCAGTCATTAAATAACGACTCATCAAAAACCAGTATTATTTTATCTATTGTTACTGTCGTAAAGAATGACCCTGTTCGTTTATCCCAAACAGTTAACAGCCTTAAAGATTACTACGGGAATAATCAATTTGAACACGTGATAGTTGATGGTCAATCTGACATTGAAACTCTAAAAATCATTAATGAGCTTGCCATTAATACAAATGTTAAGATTGTGTCTGATGTAGATAATGGCATATATGATGCCATGAATAAAGGCATACGGATTGCATCGGGATGTTATATTTTGTTTCTAAATTGTGGCGACCGAATGGTTGCTACTGTAAAAGAAACTTTTTCTTGGTTAAGTGAATTATCTACTGACGCAGATATTATTTGTTTTCCTTATCAGATTTATGATGGGGTCAAGTTGCTTATGAGGCTGCCACAACATAATATTAAGCATAAAATGCCATCATCTCATCAAAGTATGATTTTTTCGAAATTATTTATTGGTAATAATTTATATAATCAATATTATAAGGTGGCTGCTGATTATGATTTATATCTATCAGCGAGCTGTGAGCGGGTTAGCATGTATAAGACTAGCACTCCATTGACAGTCATAGAGTTAGAGGGTTATGCATCCAAAAACCCAATATTGGCATACAGGGAATACGTTCTAATTGCAGCAAAACGATTAAGTGGTCGTATAAGATTAATTGTTTTAACAAAGATAATATTTAGGGCTGTAGTCGTCATTGGTATGAAGAAAATACTTCCGTATAAATTAATTTCTTTTTTTAAAAAACAATTGTTATGAAAAATTTGTTTCTGGGAAAACTTCAAGATAAGTATTTCATTGCATCATTAGTTGCATTAAAACTATGTGGCGTAGCATTTGCCACCTTAGTTTTTGCTAAATTTACTCCTTTGGTCGATAGTAATCTTTATTTGCAGGGATATTATGAGTTTGACCAAGCTCTGCGTACAAGAATAATTCACTATATGGCGGTTTTTTTAAATGGCTTTGGAGGTGTCTATTTCGCCCATTCAATATTTGCATTAATTTCAGTTTTAGGGCTGATTTATTATTTTTTAATCGGCGGGCGAAGATGGTTATGTTTATTTTTTTTATTGCTTCCTAGCTCATTTGTTTGGACATCTATAGTTGGTAAAGAAGCTATTTATTTCGGCTTTACAGGATTATTACTTGTTATATGGGTTAAATATGTGATTTGCGATTTAAATTTTATAGATGTGGCGCTAGTCATTATAAGTTTAATAATATGTGCGTTATTGCGACCTCATTACACCATCGCCCTTGTTTGGATTTTATTTGCTACAGCTATTATTAAAAAATTTAAGAGGTATGCATTTCATATTTTATTTGTGGTCTTTTTGATTGGAATTTTGTTAGCATACATCACAATTTGGGATGATTTACTGAGGAGAGGTTTTACCGCAACCGATCCTCTAGCTAGAGCAACTCGAACAATTCAGATGGCGATTGTCCCCTCAACAGAAATTGGGTTCCAAAGATTTAAAGAATTGGTATTTTGGGGGCTCATATATGGAATAATTGGTCCACTTCCCTCAGAAGTGATTCAGCGTATTGAATTTTTACCTTTCTTTGTTGAGGGCTTGTTTATATTGATCAGCCCCTTTTTGCTTTTATTTTTGACTTGTAACATTCATGATTTATCAAGAGTCCAATTTTTTAAATTTTTTTGTTGGTGCCTAGTTCCAGCAATGATTATTTTAATGATTGTTCATGCACCTTTTGGATTGCTTAACCCTGGATCAGCAACTAGATGGCGAACAAATTTTGATCAGGTATTTTATTTGGCGCCCACTCTATTATTCTTTGCATTCATGGATCATGAATAAAAGAATTATTCATTTTCACCCAAATGGTGTGATGGCAGATATCTTTATCGAGCCACTCGTTGATTTTGAAAGACGCAGTGGATATGAGTCGAGTGTTATTACGTCCATAAATACTGCAAAGTCAGGTTGTGCCGTTATTCGATATGATTTGACCCTAGCGAACTTATTTTTTTTACCATTATCATTTATTAAAATATGTTGTTTGTTGCTAAAAAACAGACCATATCTAGTCATTAGCCACAATTCAAGGTCTTCACCAATTCCTCTGTTTGCTGCGTGGTTGCTGAGAATACCCGTTCGTGTTTATTTTAATCATGGTTTACCATTTCTAGGCTACAGGGGGCTACTGCGTATCATACTAATGACTATAGAAAAATTTAATAGCCACTTTTCTAGCCGAATTATTACCGTTTCAAGTGATATGAGTGATAACTTGAAGTTGCTATGTAAGCGTTCGAATGTGTCATTAATTGCTTTTGGTTCAGCATCTGGGATCGATTTCAGTAAATTCAATCGTGAGAATTTTTTAAGATCTTCTTTTCGTAACATTAATCAAATTGACGATTCTAACTTTGTAGCGGCTTATATTGGAAGGCCTGAAAAGCGTAAAGGTTTTCACGTTGTTCTGAAATTGTGGGCCAATTATTTTTCCAGTAAGACCTATAAATTGGTTCTTTGCGGCCCTTCGGAGTTAAAAGTCCAAGAGTGTTTGGGTCTAATCCCAGCTAATGTGCTGCCGATGGGGTTTGTGACAAATATTCCAGAGGTTTTATCTGCTGTAGATTGTTTAATCCTGCCGAGCTATCATGAAGGGCTTTCATATGTTGTTCTGGAAGCAATGGCAAGTGGATGTATTGTTATTGCAAATGATATTCCTGGAGTAAGGGATCTGGTTGAGCATGAAGTCACGGGATTTCTTGTTTCAAGTAATTCTGAGGAGGATTACGCGAGGCTTGTTCGCTTTTTAGCTAGTAGCTCTGTAAATTATTTAGAAAAGATCAGGTTGAATGCGTTTAAAAAATCTAAAAAATTTTCAAGAGAAGTATTCTTACGTGCTTACGAACTTTTCTTATTGGAAACTTTTCGGAACGATAAAAATCGTTCATGATATGAAGGTGAGCTAATTAAAGTGAGTGTGGTGAAAAGAACTTTAGATATTTTTTTGGTAGTTGTAGCAATATCAATATTTTTATTGCCAATTGTTGGTGTGGCGTTATTAGTTCGACTAACTTCACCTGGGCCAGCCTTATATTGGTCTAATCGCATTGGCAGAATGGGCAAAGTTTATAGAATGCCAAAATTCCGAACAATGTATATAGATGCCCCAGAAGTTGCTACTGACCTCTTGGAGAATCCTCATTCTTGGTTAACGCCTATAGGTGCCCAGTTGAGAAAATCAAGTCTTGATGAAATTCCACAGTTATGGTCTATTTTGATTGGTGATATGAGTTTTGTTGGGCCTAGGCCTGCATTATTTAATCAAGAGAATTTGATAGGGCTTAGAAATAATTGCGGAGTAAATGAGTTGTTACCTGGTTTAACTGGGTGGGCTCAAGTAAACGGTCGTGATGATTTGAGTGATCATGAAAAGACTGCGTATGATTACGAATATTTGCAAAACCAGTCATTGTTAATGGATATAAAAATAATTTGGTTAACAGTGTTAAAGGTCATTAAGCGTGATGGGGTATCTCATTGATTAAAAAAAATGCCCCCGTCTTTTTGCAAAATTTATTCATAGAATTGCCCCGCCCACTTAAGAAATTTTTTGTTCTTGGCGTAGACGGTGCCCTTGTTTTATTGGCTACTTGGCTGGCTTTTTCTTTACGTTTAGATATCTGGGCTTTGCCAAAAGATAGTCAGTACCCAGCTTATTACTTAGCGCTGATATTTTCTTTGCCAACCTTTGCCATCTTTGGGTTGTATAAAGCGATATTCCGTTATGCGGGTCAGCATACTCTG
>JACCDH010776516.1_pt1 | contig 14697 bp, 13 predicted proteins | sample 7442481 | NCBI WGS metagenome assembly JACCDH01 (sample SAMN15323433, study PRJNA562643) | freshwater metagenome | isolation source: river surface water | place: USA:Blue River Watershed | collected 2017-08-15
ACGCTGCGCTACTTTTACATCAGTCGCATTAAACGCATTGCACCCGCATATTTCACGATGTTGGTGCTGGTATCGTTGCTGGCGGCAGTGCTTTTTTTGCCACAGGACTTGGCCACCTATAAAAAAGGGCTGAATCAAGCGGCATGGTTCAACAGCAACCATTACTTTGCAGGTTTTGGCGACTACTTTGCACCGGCTAACCACGAGCAGCCCCTGCTACACACTTGGTCACTGGCAGTAGAAATTCAGTTTTACTTGTTGGCACCAGCTCTCGTTTTGTTGCTGCCAGTCAGAGCACTCAAATGGCTGCTTGCCATTCTGCTGGTTGGGCTGACAGCTATGGCCGAATACCGCATGCGAGTGTTGGGCATACAGCAAGCCACCTATTACGGGTTATCCGCACGTCTGCCAGAATTTTTTGCCGGTGCTCTTGTTGCCCTGTCTATGCGCACGTCTGGTGATTGGGGCCACAAGCCATGGCACAGTTATCTTGGCTTGGCATTGGTGCTAGTCGCTGCTACCGCGCAACCATTGCTTGGTCCTTTTCCCGGCTTGGCTGCCTTGCTCCCAGTCTGGGGCGCAGTACTTGTATTGCAGTGCCCCGTGCAGGGCGTGGCAGGGCAACTGCTGGCAAGCACACCCATGGTCTGGCTGGGCCAATTGTCTTACTCGCTTTACCTTTGGCATTGGCCAGTGTTGGCCTTGTTGCGGTACTACACAGGTACGCAGGTGCTCGATATCTCTTTTAGCCTTTTGTTCATCACACTTACTTTATTGCTGGCCACGTTGTCGTATTACTGGGTGGAAACCCCGCTTCGCGAGCACTATACCCGTTTGAAGCAAACGTTGGCTTATGGTCTGTTGGCGTGTGCCATATTAGCCACAAGCCCAAGCATGGCCAAAATCAACCAAGTGCTCTCCCCGCCGCCGCTGCCTGTTGAATATCTGCGCTATGCAGATCCCGCCACCATTTGCCACGGTCAGATCGTTGGCGACTGCCTTAAGGGCGATCTGAGCAGTAGCAAAGAAGTGTTGGTGCTGGGTGATTCCCACGCTGCCATGCTTAATCTGTTTTTCGATCAGTTGGGCAAAGAGCTTGGGTTCAAGGCACGAATCATTACTGCAAGTAGTTGTGTCACCATTCCTGGGTTTGACTATCAGCGCATTCCGGAGTGGGCACATAAACCATGTTTGGAGCAAATTCAACAAGCCAAGCAATATTTGCCGAACGCAAAAATAATTTTTCTGGCAGCTTTTTGGAGTTGGCAATTTACCTCTGATGCTTTTAAAAATTCACTAGATGCCTTTCTTGCTGAGCAGAGTATGAAAGGCGTAAAAGTCTACATACTTGAACAAGAGCCCTTGTTAAGAATTAAACCATCCCGAGCAATCCGTTTCAAGGCTCTGGGCTTAGAGACTGAAGTGGATCCAAATTTTGCATACCAGCAAGCCAATGCAAGTTTGAGGCATCTTGTAAAACGTCACCCAGGGGTTGTCAGCCAAAATTTCGAATCGTCCGGTTTTTTTAAGCAAGCACCTTATGCTGCCGGAATTCTTATTTATGAGGATGAACACCATCTAAATGAAGTAGGCGCGAGGCTGTACGCAGCCGTTGCAAAAAGTGCATTTTTAAAAATGTTGGATTAGTGTTTAGATATACAAATATATTGGGCAAGCTTAAACCAAAAAAATTAATTTATCGCCGCATTCTTATGCTCAGCGGTGGTACTGCACTGGCGCAATTAATTGGAATATTTACGTTGCCGTTTGTAACGAGAATTTATACACCAGCGGAAATTGGCACGGTTTCTTTATTTATTTCTTTTTTTGGTTTCTGGGTCACCAACATTGCACTGCGCTACGAACAGGCATTGATGATCGCCACTGATGATGCAGAGTCCCATGTTGTACACCGCTTGGCTACCATCCTGGTCTTTCTGATGTCACTGCTGGGTGTGCCGGTTTTGTGGCTTCTGCAGCAAAACCAGGTTCTGGAGTTCCAACTTTTGCCAGTTTGGGCCCCCCTCATTGCTTTTCCCATTTTGTTGGGCTATGGCCTGTTCATGGTCTACCGATCATGGGCACTGAGGGGTGGCCTGGTGTCGCAAATCAGCCAGGCATCCATTGTCCGTGCGGCGGCAATCGCTGGGACCAAGTTGGGGTTGGGCGCATTTGGCGGTGGCGTGATTGCACTATTTGCAGCCGAGTTGGCTGGTGCCTTGTCTTCCATGCACAGGCTCATGCAGGCCACAAAGCTGCACTTTGCAACAAGCAAGCCACCGACCATTGGCTACCTGCAGATGCGCCAAGCCGGTCTGAAGTATGTCAAATTCCCCATGCTTGACACCCCCTCGGCATGGCTGGATGCACTGGCCATGATGCTGCCACTACCCATGGTGGCCAGCCTGTATGGTGCAGAAGCTGCAGGCTGGTTTGGTCTGGCCCGTTTGGTTTTGAGCCTGCCCAACGCACAAATAGGCGCTGCAGTGGCCGACGTTTTTCAGATGTCATTGGCCGAGGCTGTTCGCAGCAAAGACCCGCAGCGTGCCCGCAGCGTCTTTTACATGCTGCTCAAAAAACTGGGCCTTATTGGCTTAGTCCCGCTGGTGGTCAGTCTTGCAGTTTTACCTTGGGCATTTCCCATCGTGTTTGGGCCGAGCTGGGCCTCAGCTGGCTCCGTTGCCGCCAGTCTAGCTCCATGGCTGTATGCAGCATTTGTCGTCAGCCCTCTCAGCCGCGCATTGCCGGTCTTGCAAGCGCAGGAGTGGAAGCTTTTTTACGACGTCACAGCCCTGGCGCTGTTGATCAGTTGCTATGTTTTGGCAAGTTCATTGGCACTGGGCTTGATTGAATTTTGTCTGCTGGTCTCAGCGGCCAATGCGATTAGCTACGCTGCTTACGCTCTTGTTCTCTATTTTTTGGTAGAGAACAGACTCAAGAAAATAACGGAATAAACATGTGTGGAATTACTGGCGGCTGGTGGTCAAACCCTGATCAAGCAGTCAAACGGGTGCCGGAAGCGCTCAAAAAAATCAAACACCGTGGCCCCGATGATGACGGCTATAACCTCTACCCGGTAGGTGGTGCTGCGGTTGCTCTGGGCCATACGCGACTGTCCATCATCGACCTCAGTGATGCAGGGCACCAGCCCATGCATTCACGCGATGGGCGCTGGGCGATCGTCTTCAATGGCGAGGTTTACAACTACCGCGAGCTGCGCACCGAGCTGCAGGCCATGGGCCACAGCTTTTCATCGGGCTCAGACACTGAAGTGTTGCTGGCTGCCTGGTCGCAGTGGGGCGTGGCTTGCTTGCCCCGATTGGTGGGTATGTTTGTCTTTGCCGTGTTGGACAAAACCAATGCCACACTGACTTGTGTGCGTGATGCTTTTGGTATCAAGCCATTCTTCTATTCGGCTGGAGATGGCCTATTTGCATTTGCTTCAGAACTGCCTGCCTTGCTGGAGTTGCTGCCCGGGAAACCAGCTTTAAATTGGCAGCGCTCTTACGACTATTTGGTGCACGGTGACTACGACAGCAACGCAGACACTTTCTATGAAAGGGTGCACCACTTAGAGCCTGGCCATTGGATACAAATCAACGCCAGCACAGGTGCCCTGACCACACCACAGCGGTGGTGGAACCCCAGCGTTCAAGAGCGAAAAGACTGGAAATTCTGCGACGCGGTGGCGCAAGTGCGTGAGCAGTTTTTAGAAAACATACGGTTGCACCTGCGCAGCGACGTCCCACTGGGTGCTGCATTGTCGGGTGGCATTGACTCGTCAGCCGTCGTTTGTGCCATGCGCCATGTGGCGCCAGATCTCCCAATACACACCTTCAGTTTCATTGCCGAAGGCAGCGAAGTCAACGAAGAGCACTGGGTCGACCGTGTCAACACCCACGTCGGAGCCATACCGCACAAAGTGCGCGTGTCGCCCCAAGAACTTCTGCGCGATCTGGACGCAATGATCCGCACACAAGGTGAGCCATTTGGTAGCACCAGTATTTATGCCCAATACCGTGTGTATCAACTGGCTCGAGAAAACGGCATCACCGTGACGCTTGACGGCCAAGGGGCTGACGAAATGTTGGCCGGATACATCGGCTACCCAGGCCAGCGGTTGCGCAGCTTGCTGGAAACAGGCCGCGTAACAGACGCTTTGGCGTTCTGGAACAACTGGGCCAAATGGCCAGGCCGCAGCAAGTTGATGGGAGCTAAATTCCTAGCCTCTGAACTGACCGATGGCAGTCTTTACGAAACACTGCGCAAGATAGATGGCAAACCAACCGTCCCCGACTGGATAAGGTCAGACATATTGGTAGAAAAAGGCGTTCGCCTCCACAAACCCAGAGCGCGGCCTGAGATAGAAACCAAGGGACGGCGTGTCATAGATGAGCTTGCTCTGAGCCTGACAAAACGTGGAATTGTCAGCCTGCTGAGGCATGGCGACCGAAACTCCATGGCATTCAGCATCGAAAGCCGTGTGCCTTTTTTGACCCCGGACATGGTCAATTTGCTGCTTTCTATGCCAGAAGACTACTTGATTTCACAAAGTGGCCGAACCAAACACGTATTTCGTGAAGCAATGCGAGGTATCGTGCCTGACGACATCCTTGATCGGAAAGACAAAATTGGTTTTGAAACACCTGAAAAAGAGTTAATCAACGGAATGACCAGTACCATCCAAAAATGGCTAAAGGAAGATTTAAAAATTCCCTTTTTAAATCAAGAAAAGCTTCTCAATGAATATGAAGCAGTTATCAGGGGTGACAAGAATAATTATCGACAAGTTTGGCGATGGGTGAATTTTGCAAGATGGCAAAATATTATGGAAACTGAGAATGTATAACCCCAAAGGTGCAGGGGAATATAGTTTATTAAAAATAATTAATTTAGTAATTGCGCTGCTGCTGTACCTATTGACCTGCGAGGTATACACAGAAGTGGTTGTGGCAACTTACTCATTCGGTGGCTTTACTGAGGTAGCAGAGCCAGAGCACAATTACTCTCTTTTTTTGCTAATGGCAATGACTCTGTTGATGCCGAATAAAGCAAGGAATATTAAAGATCTTTTTTTATTGTTATCTTTTTTCTTTTTGTTGCTGCCGGCAACCGTATTGCAAGCTATGCAAGGCAGCGACATATCGGGCATGCTACTCATCACATTTGGTATATTGTCAGTAGCCATTTTTTATAAAATAATCAGCGCTTTAATTAAAAAAAATACACAAAAAAAATAATCGTAATTAATAAGAAAAGAGCAATATTGCTACCGCTATTATTTGCATTAATTGTTCTGTTTGCGTTGGTCATTCATGTGAAATTTAGATTCAACCTGTTATTTGAAAATGTCTATGATTATCGCTTTGACTTCAATGACTCTTTATCATTCCCATTGAATTATTTACTCCCCTTGGCTGGTGGTCCAGTTATGTCATATTTGGCCGTGATCAACTATGCAAGACGCCATTGGCTTTGGTTAATGGTGGTCCTGTCTTTTTCGGTCATGTTCTATGCATTCTCAACGCACAAAGTATTTTTGTTCACTCCACTGTTAGCCATATTCATCTATATTCTTGTTGCAAGAAAAACCAATTTATTTTGGGCTCTTGCAGTGGCATTTGCCGCAGGCGGATTTTTGGCTTTGTATGCAAGCGGCTCTTTGAGTGAGTTGGTTGGCAGTGCATTTGCCAATAGGATTTTGTTCATACCTACACAAATTCATTATGCATTTTTTAGTGAATTTGAAAAAGTTGGCTATCTTTTATGGGCAGAAAGCAGAATAACGTTTGGACTTGTCAAATCACCGTTGGCAATCAATTCTGTGAATCATATCGCAGAGCTAATGACTGGCAACGATTCGATCGGTGCTAACGTGGGTTGGATCGCCAACGGTTACATGAATATGGGAATTTGGGGAATCATGTTGTATGCCTTGATGATCTCAATTTTGCTGCTGGTCATTGACACGTTGGCGCTTAACTTCGACAAGGTACTTCTTTTAGCAGCTTTCAGTGTGTCAGTTTTTATGCTGATCACATCCAGTGATTTATTGACGCTTTTACTTACTGGCGGTGTTTTGCCTATGTTGGCCTTTCTGATATTCATTATAAATATCTCGAAAAAAACCGATAAAATCCTATTGAAATGAAAAAAATCCTTACCGTTTTGGGCGCACGCCCACAGTTCATCAAAGCCAGCGTGGTCTCGCACGCCTTTAGGCAGTCTGGCCATTTGAAAGAAGTACTGGTGCACACGGGCCAGCATTTCGATGCGAACATGTCCGACGTGTTTTTTGACGAACTTGGCATGAGCAAGCCCGAACATTTTTTGGATATTCACGGCGGCGGGCATGGAGCCATGACGGGCCGCATGCTAGAGCGTTTGGAGCAGGTCATGTTGGCCGAACAGCCCGATGCTGTGCTGGTTTATGGTGACACCAATTCCACCTTAGCCGGGGCATTGGCTGCCGCCAAGCTTCACATCCCGGTGGCGCACGTAGAGGCGGGTTTGCGCAGCTTTAACATGGCCATGCCCGAAGAAGTCAATCGCATCCTGACGGATCGCGTTTCTCGGTGGTTGTTCACCCCCACAAACGCGGCTACCCAGCACTTGGTGCGCGAAGGCGTTGCGCTTGCCGCCATCCAAGAGGTTGGCGATGTCATGTACGACGTGGCACTACACCACGGCCAACGCGTGGATGCAACAGGCCGTGTCTTGCAGCACTTGGCCCTGACCCCTGGTACCTATGTGTTGGCAACCGTGCACCGCGCCGAGAACACCGACCACCCCGCACGCCTGCAAGCCATTGTCGATGGCCTAGAGGCTGTGGCCCAGCAAATGCCTGTCGTTTGGCCTATTCATCCGCGCACCCGGGGCGTACTACAAAGCATGGGGCGGTTGGCCACACTGACGCCAATGTTGCGTCTGCTGGACCCGGTGGGCTATCTGGACATGGTGCAACTCGAAAAGCATGCGGCTGTCATCGCAACCGATTCGGGCGGGGTACAAAAAGAGGCGTTTTTCTATAAGGTGCCATGTGTCACTTTGCGAGACGAAACGGAATGGGTGGAGTTGGTCGATGCGGGTTGGAACAGGCTGGTAGTTCCTGATTCGGCATCAAAAATAAAAGATCAAATCATTCATGCAGCCGGTAGTTTTGGTAAAGATTTAAAACCCTATGGCGATGGTACTGCTGGAATGCAAATAGTAAATGCTTTGAGTAATATCTGAACTCAGAAATATAATGAATAAAAAATACAAAGTCTGTCACTTCAGTTCTGTACACAAAGACAATGATATACGTGTGTATGCTAAAGAGTGTCTCTCACTGGCCGACGCTGGTTATGACACAACCCTGATAGCTTGTGATGGACAGCAAAGAAGTGAATCTGTTCACCTCATTAAGGTAAAAGAAGAGGGTGGGCGTTTTAAACGAATTTTTCTACGTGCCTATGATGTCTATAGAATGGCGCGAAATGAAAAGGCAGATATATACCATTTTCATGATCCAGAGCTGCTACCCTACGGGCTCATTATTAAAATGACAACGCGTGCGAAAGTGATCTACGATTCACACGAATGCTATCCAGAGGATTTGCGAAATAAAGAGTGGTTACCCAAATATCTTCGAATGCCAGTCGCAAAAATCTACAAATACATTGAGGATATTGGTGCAAGAAAGTTCGACATGGTCGTCGCTGCAACACCTTATATACACAAACGGTTTGAAGGTGTTGCAAAGAAGATCGTCACTGTCAACAACTATCCAAGGCTGCAGGAGTTTGGATCCGAATCAGATACCAATCCTGGCATTGAAAGAGATGGAGTTTGTTATGTTGGTGCCATCAGTGAAATAAGGGGTATATTGCCATTTCTGGATTCGTTAACCAATGTTGAACCTGCTGTAAAAGTATATGTGGCAGGTACATTTGCAACTGAGCAAATAAAAAAAATAGTATTTGCACACCCAAACTGGGCGCGTGTCGAATTCTCAGGGCAAGTTAATAGATCTGAAATACGAAATATTTATGAAAAATCATTTGCAGGTATCGTTAACTTTTTAAGAGCGCCCAACCACGAATTTTCACAGCCGAACAAGTTATTTGAATACATGGCTGCAGGTATACCAGTGGTAGCATCAGACTTTCAGTTATGGAAAGACATTATTGAACCGACAGCTTGCGGCATTACAGTGAGGCCTGATTTGCCCACTGAAATCGCAAATGCGATCAACAAGCTCTATACTGATAAAAAACTTTCCAAATCAATGGGTCAAGCTGGTAGAAAAGCTATTGTAGATAAATATTCCTGGGAGAGAGAAGGTGTTGTGTTGGTTGATGCATACAAAGAACTGACGCCTGCCTAATTTAAATTTGGCTTTTATCATGAGTCATGAATTGCAAAACATAAAGTTAAAAAGTCATGTAACGGTTGTTATGCCCTGCTACAACCATGCGCAGTATATCGAGCGAGCCGTGCTCAGCGTTGTATGTCAAGCCTATCAAGATTTTGATCTTGTGGTTATTGATGACGGCTCTAAAGATGAATCAGTGCAAAAACTCAAAGAATTACAAAAAGAACATGGTTTTATTTTAATTACCCAAGAAAATAAGGGCGTTTGCAAGACCCTCAACCGGGCCATTCGCGAGGCCGCAAGTGGTGAGTACATCGCCCTTTTGGCATCCGATGATTTTTGGCATGAAGACAAGTTGAAGCTTCAGATGGAAAGCCTGGGGCAGCACCCAGAGTCTGAATTTTGCTTTTCGCAGGCGATTGAATTCACGGACGAAACCAATCCTTCTAACGGGCGCTTGTTTCCAAAAAAATGTCTTTCAGGCCAGGTTCTGAATAGTGTATTTCTAAGGCAGCATGTCCCAGCTGGAACCATGCTCTTCAGTCGGCGTTTGTATGACAAGTTGGGTGGCTTTGACGAAAATTTAAAAGAAGAAGATTGGGATTTTGTTATCCGCTCTGCTTCTGCCACTTCATTTTGCTCCGTGGACAAACCCTTGTTGTATTACCGTTCGCATGCTACCAATACGATGAAGACGCGAAAGCGGTCTTCGATATTTCATCAGAAGGTCAAGATACTTGCAAAAAACTTTGATTTGGTTTCGCCATTTCGATGGTATCTCGCCGTGTCGATGCATTTTTTTTATGACTTGATTATCAAAAAATAGTTTCATTCATGATCCATAAACTTGCTGATGTCGCAAATTGTTCAATAGGTGAAAAAACCAGAATATGGCAATTTGTGGTCGTTCTTTCTGGTGCCAAGATCGGGGATGATTGCAATATTTGCTCCCATGTTCTTGTTGAGGGTGATGTTGTCATTGGCAATCGCGTCACCGTCAAATCGGGCGTTCAGTTGTGGGAAGGTATTCGAATCGGAAACGATGTTTTCATTGGGCCCAATGTCACGTTTACCAACGATAAATATCCGCGCAGCAAGGTTTATCCAGATCATTTCTTGAAAACGATCGTAGAGGATGGTGCCTCCATTGGTGCTGGTGCAGTTGTTCTGCCCGGTATCAGTATTGGCAAAGGAGCCATGGTGGCCGCTGGCTCCGTTGTGACCAAAGATGTGGTTGCTGGTAGCTTGGTGATGGGCAACCCAGCAAAACATATTCGATTTTTGGATGAGTAGTAATGAATATAGACAATTGCAAAATAGTTGAGTTGCCCAAAATCACAGATCCGCGTGGAAATCTGACTTTTATTGAGGGAGGTGATCACATCCCTTTCGATATTCAGCGGGTTTATTATCTTTATGACGTGCCTGGCGGTGCAGAGCGGGGTGGCCATGCCCATAAAGGTTTGCATCAGTTGATCATTGCCATGTCAGGCAGTTTTGATGTAGTTTTGGATGATGGTAAAAACAAAAAAAGAGTACATTTGGCACGTTCTTATTACGGTTTGTATGTTTGCCCCATGATTTGGCGTGAATTAGATAATTTTTCTTCCGGTTCGGTTTGCATGGTGTTGGCTTCCAACAAATACGACGAGTCTGACTATTACCGGGATTACGGTCAATTTATGAAAGACAGGTGGGGTGAATGAAAGTTCCGTTTCTCGATCTAGGTGCTTCGTATCGGGAGTTGCAGACCGATATTGAAGCGGCTGTTTTGCGTTCTTTGCGTTCAGGCTGGTACATCGGTGGCAGCGATGTGGAGTCTTTCGAAAATGCGTATGCAACATTCACACAAGCGCAGCATTGCGTCGGGCTTGCCAATGGCTTGGAGGCTTTGCACTTGGCTCTTTTGGCCTTGGGTGTGCAGCCCGGGGATGAGGTCATTGTGCCGTCCAACACCTTCATTGCCACTTGGCTTGCCGTGAGTGAGTGTGGGGCGGTGCCGGTGCCCGTGGAGCCCGATGCGCTGACCTGCAACATTGACGCCTCTTTGATTGAGGCCGCAATCACAGAGCGCACCAAGGTGATCGTTCCGGTGCATCTTTATGGGCAGCCTGCAGACATGGATGCTGTGCTTGCCGTTGCGCGGCGGCATGGGTTACGCGTGTTGGAAGATGCCGCACAAGCCCAGGGTGCGCGTTACAAGGGGCAGCGCATTGGCGCGCATGGCGACATCGTGGCCTGGAGCTTTTACCCGGGCAAGAACCTGGGTGCCGTGGGTGATGCGGGTGCCATCACCACCAATGATGCTGTGTTGGCTGACAAGGTGCGTGTTTTGCGCAACTATGGTTCACGCCAGCGTTATGTGAACGAGGTGCAAGGCTATAACAGTCGGCTTGATCCAGTGCAGGCGGCAGTTTTGCAGGTCAAGCTGGCGCACTTGCCCGAATGGAATGGGCGACGTGCTCAAGTCGCTGCTCGTTATGCAGCGGCTTTTGCTGACACGGGGCTGCTGTTGCCCACTGTGCCAGATTGGGCAGAACCCGCATGGCATTTGTATTGCGTGCGCCACCCGCAGCGTGATCGCTTGCGCCAGTTGCTGACCGATAAAGGGGTGGAAACATTGGTTCATTACCCTATTACCCCCCATTTGCAGGCTGCGTATGCAGGTTTGGGCTATGGCAGGGGGGCATTCCCCTTGGCGGAGTCGATGGCGGACAGCCTGATCAGCTTGCCCATTGGCCCAGCCATGAGCGATGAGCAGGTGGCGCATGTAATTGCATCTGTGCTGGCTGCTGTTCGTGAGCTTCCGGGTGTCTGAGGTGCTCACTGGTTTAGATGCTCAGTCGCTGCATTTGCGTTTGGCTACGGCGACTGACTTGCCTGTGTTAGCTCGTATTCACAAGCAAGCCTATTCGCGCAAGCATTTCACTGCGCTTTTACCCAATGCAACGCTGGAGCGGTATTACGGTTATTTTTTGAGCAATGGCTCTGAGGTGCTGTTGGCTGTGAAGCAAGACGATGGCGGAGATGAAACGGCTGTGGGTTTCGCGGTTTACGGGCAGGGCATTCCTGAGCGGATTGCACGCTTTAAGCGCGAGGCTTCGAAGGACATTTTGATGACTTCGCTGCGCCACCCATTGCAGGCTTTTCTCAAATTAACGGTGGCTTTGTGGTCCAGACTGAGCACAGAGTCTGGATATACGCCTGCAGATTTTCTGCTTTTGTCGATTGCGGTGAGTCAAAAGGGGGGCGGTATCGGAGGTCGGTTGCTGAGGGCCATGTTGGAGAGGGCACAAAAAAACCATGCCCCCAAAGTAGGCCTTTATGTCAATGCCGACAATTTGACCGCCATCAACGCTTACTTTGCTGCAGGTTTTGTTTTGCGGCATTACCTCAGTGGTCAGTTTTATATGGAAGCAAACTGTGACTAAAGAAAACACATTTTTACCCTTTGCCCTTCCTGAAATCGGAGAAGAAGAAATTGCCGAGGTCGTGCAGGCTTTGCGGTCTGGCTGGGTGACCACAGGCCCCAAGGCGAAGCAGTTTGAGGCTGATTTTGCCGCCTATTTGGGTGGCGAGGTCGAGGCGATTGCGGTTAATTCAGCCACAGCTGGTTTGCATTTGGGCCTTGAGGCCATGGGCATTGGTCCCGGCGACGAGGTGATCACGACCACGCACACCTTCACGGCCACGGCCGAGATCATTCGTTATCTTGGCGCTGACCCTGTGTTTGTGGATGTGGATGCCGAAACGCTGTGCATTGATGTAGATGCGGTGGAGCGGGCCATTACGTCACGGACCAAGGCGATCATTCCGGTGCATTTTGCGGGCCGCTCTGCCGACATGACGCGCTTGCTGGCTTTGGCACAACAGCATGGCCTGAAGGTGATGGAAGACGCGGCGCATGCCTTGCCCACCACTTGTGACGGCGCAATGGTTGGCACGCTGGCCAGCGATGTGACGGTGTTCAGTTTTTACGCCAACAAGACCATCACCACTGGCGAGGGCGGCATGCTGGTGACCCGCGACTCAGAGATCGCCAAACGCGCACGCGTGATGCGGCTGCATGGCATCAACCGCGATGCTTTTGACCGTTTTACGTCGAAGGCACCCAGCTGGTATTACGAGATCGTGGCGCCGGGCTTCAAGTACAACATGACGGATATTGCGGCGTCGATGGGCATTCACCAGCTCAAGAAGGCGAATGCTTTTCAGCAAAAGCGGGCGCACATTGCCGCGCTGTATGACGAGGCTTTGGCTGGCTTGCCGATCATTCGTCCGCCCCATGCTGCGGCGGGCGATGTGCATTCCTGGCATTTGTACGTCACGCAACTGGCCGATGGCGCAGGGGTGGCGCGTGATGTGTTCATCGAGCGCATGTTTGAGCAGGGCATTGGCTGCAGCGTGCATTACATCCCACTCCATTTGCAGCCGTATTGGCGTGACACGTACAAACTAACACCCGAGATGTTCCCGGTGAGTCAGCAGGTTTATGAGCGAACGGTATCGCTGCCGCTCTACACACGCATGACCGAGGCCGATGTCGCCCGTGTTGTTGCCGCGGTCAAGGTGGCTTTGGGTTGATGGCCAAGCCTGATGTCTAAGCGTATTTTTGATTGGCTTGCCAGCAGTTGCGGTTTGTTTGTGTTGGCTCCTGTGTTGGTAGCCTTGGCAGTGTGGATCAAGCTGGATTCGCCTGGTCCGGTGTTTTTTCGGCAGGAGCGTGTGGGTAAGGGTGGTCGGCTTTTCAGAATACACAAGTTCCGCACCATGGTGACGGATGCTGAGCGGTTGGGTTTGCAGATTACCGTGGGTGCTGATGCACGCGTGACCCGTGTGGGGCAATGGCTGCGTAAATACAAGCTGGACGAATTGCCGCAGCTGCTGGATGTGTGGATCGGGCATATGAGCCTGGTTGGTCCACGGCCAGAAGTACCCCGCTATGTAGATTGCTATCCAGTTGATGTACGTGAGGTAGTGTTGTCTGTTCGTCCCGGCATTACGGATCGTGCATCCATTGAGTACAAGGATGAAAACGAAGTCCTTGGCCGTGCAACTGATCCGCACGTTGCTTATGTGAATGAGGTATTGCCGATCAAATTGGCTTACTACCAAGACTACGTACGTAACAGGTCTTTCTTGGGTGATGTTGCCATCATTTTTGCAACCATTCGCGCTTTGGTACGTTGAGTCAATGAAATTCATGGGCTCAATTCCCTGTTGCGCTTCAGCTTTTGTTCGTTCGCGCAATGAATATTTGAAATGAACACAGCTTTTTTGACTGATTTTCTGTTGCTGTTGCCTCGACCACTCAAGCGAACTATGGCTTTGGGTGCAGATGCGCTGATGTGCGCAATCACGGTCTGGATGGCGTTCAATTTGCGGCTGGAGTCGTGGACAGCGTGGTCGCCAGCGCATTTCACGGCGTTTGCCGGTGCGGCTGCGTTTGCGTTGCCTTTGTTCATTGTGTTTGGTTTGTATAGGGCGATTTTTCGCTATGCCGGTTTGCCTGCACTCATGACTGTTTTGAAGGCCTCGGCCATTTATGCGGTGATTTATGGCTTTGCTTTCACTTGGGTGGGCGTGCCTGGAGTGCCGCGTTCGGTGGGTTTGTTGCAGCCCTTGTTATTGCTCTTGGGCGTAACTTTGTCTCGGGCATTTGTGCGCTATTGGCTGGGGGGCATTTACCAAGGTATTGTGGGCCGCAGCGGTTTGCCGCAGGTGCTGATTTATGGCGCGGGCTCTGCAGGGCGGCAGTTGGCCGCTGCACTGAAGACCAGCCCGGAGCTGGTGGTTGTGGGTTTGCTGGATGACGATGACCGTTTGCACGGGCAGGTGCTCAATGGTCTCAAGATTTACGACCCGGCAGCGATTGTGGGCGTGGTGAACAAGCTGCGAGTGACGCAGGTGTTTTTGGCCATCCCGTCGGTGTCTCGTGCTCGGCGCAACGAGATTCTCGAGCTGGTCCGCGCTGCCCATGTGCAAGTACGGACTTTGCCAGGGGTCTTGGAGTTGGCGCAGGGCAAGGTGCAGGTGTCAGACCTGAAAGAGCTGGACATTGAAGACCTGCTGGGCCGCGACCCGGTGCCGCCCAACCCGCTGATGCTGGCCAAGAACATCACGGGCAAGGTGGTGATGGTGACGGGGGCGGGGGGCTCGATTGGCTCAGAGTTGTGCAGGCAGATTGTCAAGTCGGGGCCTGCGGCGCTGCTGCTGGTGGAGCTGACAGAGTTTGCGTTGTATGCGATTGAGCATGAACTGCGCAGCGCCATGCCCGAAGACGAGGCGCAGGCCATTCGCCTGGTGCCTTTGCTGGCCAATGTGCGCGATGCATCGCGCAT
>JACCDH010003059.1_pt1 | contig 14695 bp, 11 predicted proteins | sample 7442481 | NCBI WGS metagenome assembly JACCDH01 (sample SAMN15323433, study PRJNA562643) | freshwater metagenome | isolation source: river surface water | place: USA:Blue River Watershed | collected 2017-08-15
ATGAAACGAATTGAATCGTTCGAAGAATATAAATCGGTATACGCCGAAAGCATTGCTAACCCAGATAAATTCTGGGGTGAAATAGCTGAATCTTTTTCATGGAAAAAGAAATGGAACACCGTTCTCTCGGGAACATTTGTAGATGCGCGCAACCGTTGGTTCGACGGTGGTGAATTGAACATTACCGAGAATTTACTCGACAGACATCTAGCTGAAAAAGGAAATGAGACTGCTCTGATTTGGGAACCGAATGAACGTTCGGTTCAGGCTCGTTCTTTCTCATACTCTGAACTTCATGAAGAAGTTTGTATCGCTGCTGAAATGCTTCGCACCATGGGCGTTCAAAAAGGAGATCGTGTTTGTATATACATGAGCATGGTGCCCGAATTGGTATTTAGCGTGTTGGCTTGCGCCCGCATTGGCGCAGTACATTCCGTGATTTTCGGCGGGTTCAGTGCAAAGAGTATAGCAGATCGCGTTGACGATGCAGAAGCTGATTTCGTGATAACCATGGACGGTGGACTTCGCGGTAACAAGACCATTCCGTTGAAATCGGTCGTGGATGAGGCATTGACTTCAACAAGAAAAATAAAAAATGTTTTGGTTTTCAACTACCTCAACCTTCCAACCGAAAAAAAAGAAATTGATATCGATTGGAATGAGTTGAAAGCGGAAGTTGTTTCAGCAAAAAATTACATGAAGCCCGGAGAAACGCTTCAGTCGGAAGATCCGTTATTCATCTTATACACCAGCGGATCCACGGGTAAACCGAAAGGCGTTGTGCACAGCACCGCGGGATACATGGTGTGGACTGCCTATACTTTTTTGAATGTTTTTCAATATCAGAAAGGCGACATTCATTTTTGTACTGCCGATGTTGGATGGATAACGGGACATAGCTATTTGATTTACGGACCGCTTCTGAATGGCGCTACTTCATTGATGTTTGAAGGGATACCTACTTATCCAGATGCAGGAAGATTTTGGGACATTGTAGCGAAACACAAGGTGAGTATTTTCTATACCGCCCCTACTGCTATTCGCAGTTTAATGTCGGCTGGCGATGAGTTCTTAGAAGGAAAAGATTTGTCTTCGTTGCGCATATTGGGAAGCGTTGGAGAACCCATTAACGAAGAAGCATGGAATTGGTACCACGATAAAATTGGAAAAGGAAATTGTCCGATTGTCGATACGTTCTGGCAAACTGAAACAGGTGGTGTAATGATTTCAAGTTTGGCGGGTGTAACACCGTCTAAGCCTGTATTCGCAACATTGCCAATGCCTGGGGTTCTTCCTGTTTTGTTAGACGATAAAGGGAATGAAATTCTTGAGAACGATTTAACGGGGAATCTGTGCTTCAAGCAGCCGTGGCCTTCTATGATTCGCACCACCTATGGCGATCATGAGCGATGTATTTTGAATTACTTCAGCACCTACAAAAATTATTACTTCACGGGTGACGGTGCTTACCGAGATGAACAGGGCATGTACCGTTTGGCGGGAAGAGTGGATGATGTGTTGAATGTAAGCGGACACCGCATTGGAACTGCAGAGGTTGAGAATGCTATAAATCACACGCACGGTGTTATTGAAAGCGCGGTAGTTGGTTATCCTCATGACATCAAGGGCCAAGGGATCTATGCGTTCGTTATATGTTCAGAAGAAGGTACTTCGAAAAACACCACGCAAGATTCTTCGAAAGATGTTGCACAAGACGCTTCGCGAGATTCTGCGAAAGGGTATGATCAGGAGATGGTTTATTCGATTATGAAGACCGTAAGTGAGCAGATTGGGGCGATAGCGAAGCCAGATAAAATTGTGATTGTAAGCGGACTTCCGAAAACGAGAAGTGGAAAAATTATGCGTCGCATTTTGAGGAAGATCGCTGAGGGAGAATTCGATGCAATTGGCGATACAACTACCTTATTAGATCCAGGTGTGGTTCAAGAAATTATTGACAAAGCAAGATAATTTCTTGACTTTTTCGGAATTTTTGTAATTTGCCCACATGAGGCGGAGGATGTTTTCTACTGATAAGACTAGCAGTTCATTTCTAATCATTGGTGCCCTAATTCCGAGTTCGGGATTGTTCGTGGTGAACAGTCTTTTTTTATATTCGAGCGACAACAGCGAAATTCTTTTACTCTATTTTCATTCGGTTCTTGCCGTTGTTTTCGGAGCCGTGTTTTTTGCTCCAGCATGGGGACGTATGCCTTTGAAAACGGAAGGTGAATTTATTCCTTATCGATTTATTGGAAGAGGTGCCGTTTCGTTGGCGCGCTTTCGTGGACTTTATTTAGGATTGTTGATTTTGCCTCTTGCCATGGCCGTGAGTATTCAACCGCTTTCTGAATATTTGTTTACAGAAGTTGAAAGTCAAAGGAAATTCACCGTCTTCACGTTTGTTATTCTGACCATAAATATCTTTTTCAATTCGCTTAAAAATCGCATACGCATTGACTCGTTTATCGGTTACTCCACGGTTCTTGTCGCGATCGGTTATTTACTGTTTCAAATTTTTATTGGTGAACATCATTTCATTCAACCTCCAAATCACCTGTCTGTTTGGATGAATAATATTCATTTCAAGCCACTTCTTTTATCGATTGTTTTACTGTGGTGGTTTGCTATTATCGTTGATTTGCCAGATATGCGCGGTCAGTTATTACTCACTTTAAAAAATGGAAGTGAGTCAAGGCGAAACATGATTATTGCCATATTAATCGCCTATTTTATTCAAGGCATTCTTCTATCCTTTCCACTGTTGTACCCTACAGGAAATGACTGGAGCTGGATAAGCAATTTATTCATTGTGTTTGTTGTGATTAACGCGTTTCAAGCCATGTTCAGCACGAATCACTGGACAGCGAGTTTAATTTATGCAGGCGTCATAAGACCCATGATTTCTAACGACAACAACGAAAGAACCTTCGGTATAATAACGATGTTTCTTGGAATAGGAATTTCAGCATTGTGGTTAGCAATGGGTAAATCAACGGCAGAACTTTTCGGAACAATTTTTCTGTTCACTGCTGGTGTTGGGCCTGTCTTTATCGTTCGTTGGTTTTGGTCGAAGGTGAATGCGCAAACTGTTCTTTCGGCCATGATTGGTGCCCCGCTCATTTGGATCCTTTGGCTACTCGTAAAACAAACAGGCATGTATCCATTCCTCATGCAACAACTCGGAATTTCAGAAGCGTTCATTGACATTTTAATTCCAGGATTGTTAAACACTGCGGTTTGGTTAATCACGCTTGTGCTAACAAACAACAAAGAAGAAGAATTACACGCTAAGCAATGGATTCAAGAAGTAGGAATCCTGAATGAATTCCAGAGCAGAAAGAACTGGCTTCTTTTTGTTGGACTCTCTCTTCTTTCAGGCTTAATTCTATTCGGGCCATCATTTATTTTGGGAAAATAAAAAACCAACGATGAAATCGTTGGCTTAATAGGTGGCGGAGAGAGAGGATTATGAACCTTACCTCTCAAAGCCGTGTATGTCAATTTTTTATACTACCGTTGTCGTAAATGGGTCACGCAAATACACGATTGTTTTGAAGAGGAACGCTTATTCAAAGTGTCGTGTTAGTTCGCGTCGATGCGAAGATAAGAATAAAACCAATCCTGAATAAAGAATACTCAATACATTACCGTAATTCCTGCTCCCCAACCCATATCGCTGTCGTAATGTGTGGATACCGAAATGGACCTAGTCATTATATACCTCATACCGATCATGTATTCCTTGTCAGAATTCACAATGAAACTAGAACGCAATCGTTTTGATATCGGTATATCCTCGCGCTTAAGCTGCACTAAAAATGTTCCATTCGTGAAGTATTCCATTTCTAGTTTTACAAGCATCGGCAAAGTATATTGAAATCCTATTGAGAATGACTTGCGAGTGTCCTTTGTATCAGATTGTCCAAAAATATTTTCTTCTTGAAAGTTAATTCCCCTGGTTCTGTAACGCCAGTCATATCCAATAAAGGGCATGAACCACTGCATTTTTCCAAAATGTCTTCCTAAGTGAGTCTCAATTTCATATCCGTGCATAGCATGATAACCTAATCTCCATTCTGTGCTTAAGGTCCACCTTGTAGATGTCAGCATAGCTTCGCCATCGTTTCCATTAGTTTCAAATCCATTATGAATCATAAAATGTGGTCTCCGATCTTCCCACATTAAATTTCTATTCGCCAATTTAGGATTTGTAAGTTTTGGATTTTTCGATTGATTCTCGTATGCGAATATTCGCCCCATGCCACTCATCATGTGATAAAGAATATGACAATGGAAAAACCAATCACCTTCGATATTCGCATTGAACTCAAGAGTGTCAGTCTCCATTGGCATTATGTCAACAATGTTCTTTAGGGGCGCATTAAATCCTTGTCCATTTAATAATCTAAAGTCATGGCCATGAAGGTGCATCGGATGACGCATCATTGAGCCATTGTAGATTATCATTTTAATGTTTTGTCCTTTTCTGATGAGAATTTTATCTGATTCGGAGACCACTTTGTTGTTCATACTCCATACATATCGATTCATATTTCCAGATAGTTCAAATCTTAGGGTTAAGGTAGAATCTGCCGGTAGTATGGTTGAATTTGGCGCGCGTAGCATTGAATAATTCAAAGTGGTAATATCACTCAATTCATTACTTCTGTAGTTCTGTGTAGTATCTTTCGGATTCTTTTGTTTGTCTATTGGACCAGTAATCTCTGGATACATCACAACGTTCATATCCATTTGGTTCAAACTCATATTCATCCCCATATCATCTAGTGAACCATCCATGTTCATCATAGAATTCATCATTTTCATTCCTTCGAAATACTTCAGCCTTTCTAATGGATTTGCCAATTTTCTTATTCCATTGCCAATCCAAATTGACACGGTTTGTGTTCGATCTTCCGAAGTCGCTCTGAACTCATAGGCAACACTGTCCTGAGGGAGCGTTATTATTACATCGTAAGTTTCAGAAACAGCAATTAGCAGCCTATCTACCTCGACGGGTTCTACATCGTTACCATCGTTGGCAACGACTGTCATTTTTCCACCTGCATAATTCAACCAGAAATAACTTGAAGCTCCGCCATTAGCAATACGCAACCTTACTCGATCTCCAGCTTTAAATTTGTTATATACTAAATCCGAGTTGCCATTAAAAAGTACCTTATCATAATATACATCGCTAACGTCCATTGCGGTCATGCGCTTCCATTCGTTACCGACTTTGGTTTTGAAATAACCCTGTTGAATGGCTTCGGCATAGCTTTGAGTAGAACCTTTCTTTATCGCAAACCAATCAGTCGCATTATGCAACATGCGATGGACATTTTCAGGCTTCAAATTCGTCCATTCACTCAAAATCAAATTAATCGATTGAATGTCATCGATGTTTGCTCGAAATGTAGAGTCGTCCTCCTTTTTTGACATGATAAACATTCCATACATTCCAATTTGTTCCTGTAAACCAGAGTGACTGTGATACCAATGTGTTCCGCTTTGAATAATTGGAAAGCGATATATGAAAGTAGAATCTGGTTCAATAGGCATTTGAGTGACGTTAGGAACGCCATCAAACTCGTTGGGTAGAAAAAGTCCATGCCAGTGCAACGACGTGCTTTGCTTAAGTTTGTTATGTACTACTATTTCTGCTGTATCACCTTGTGTGAAGTACAATGTGGGCATAGGAATTTGTCCGTTCACAGAAATGGCGTGCTTTGTCACACCTGCGAACGCAACACTAGTATCCCTCACAACAAGATCGTACCTAACTGTCTTTTGCGCATTCGTAGTGTAATACAGATTGCAAAAAACAAGAAATACAAATGCATTGAGAAGTCTCAATCGATCCCCATTTTTCGGCCTGAGATTCATACTAAATTTTAATTGATGACGGCTTTATTACTACCGCAATTCATCATCATACTGCCATAGTACGGATTCCTTATTTCCTTTTCTTTACTCAACCAGTCCGCACCCTTACCATTGTCGAACATTGGGCAGTGATCTAAGTAAACTGGATAATTGGGTTTTGCTTTCTCAAGAATATTTGCTACCGATGAGGTTAGTTCTTTGAATTTCATTCTCTGTAATTCAATTTGCTTTGTAGTTTGAATGAAGGAAGAGATTTCTAAAATTTTAGAACTGTATGGAATCCAAACTAATTTAATAATCGGTACATTTTGTTTTCCCTCTAGTTCAGCCGCAGATGCGTGTAGTTCTTTAGCAGCGCTTGCGACCAAAGTAGGACTCCCATTAATTAATGCGTCCTTTAATGAAAAATAGGCCTCATAAAAACGACTAAATATGACACTTCCATCAACTTCAATTAATGTATCTTGAGAGGCAACTTCGGTATTTTGAATATTCTGATCTACTTTGGTGGGTTCTGCAACTTGTTTATTGAATTCTCTCACGTAATGGCAACATTCATCCAAACTGGCATAAGCTTCATCTGGCGCAAGGAACCTCTCATTGTCATACCCTACATAAGCAATTTGCTTTAGTACCATATCGGAACTTGTTTTTATTGTGTCGTACGTCAATGTTAAAGTATGCGCGTCTACGTCCCATACCGCCATTGACACACCGCTATTGTTTGACGCAGCCTCAATGGTAGATTTACATTTATTGCAAACTCCACTAACCTTGAAAACCTCAGTTTTCGAATTGTGAAGTTGACTTTTGCATCCCGCAATGACATTGGACATTGCAATTACTATTATTAGAATTTTAATTGTTTTCATTTTTTTGATTTTTTGATTTTCAATCTACATTCAGAGAACTTCGAATTGCAACATCATGCCATTATCCTCATGCTCTAAATTGTGACAGTGAAGAACATATTTTTGATTGGAAATGCTAAATTGAATCAACACCGACACGACCTCACCTGGCAATATGAGGACTGTATCTTTCCATCCCATTTCAAAAGGCATTACAGAATTTCTACCAGAAGTTCTTTCTGCGATTTGAAAAGAAATGCCATGAACATGTATTGGGTGACTCTCAGCTCCGTTTGAATTATCAAAAACCCACTTCTCAACAATTCCACTTTGAACACTGAAGTTGACAACTTCTGGGCTGTATTCAATGCCATTAATATTATGCCTCATGGACATATTCATGGATTGATTGGATATGTCAAATGTTCTTGTTGTGCCACCGGTAAACACTAAGCTATCAATATTGCTTGTGGTGCTAGTAACTGGATTATTCGCTTCAAAATCGCTACTTACAATAAATTTCAAGACTTGAAATTCTTGAGCACCTTGTGTATTTCCGGCACCACTAAAAGTCTTGCTCACTAAATAAATTTCACTATTTAATAAGGAGGTTGAGAAGTCAACAATTAAATCGACTCTTTCGCCAGGCGCCAACAGAAAGGAATTCATGTAAGTAGAGTCAGGAAGAAGACCACCATCATTACCAATCACCAGAAAGCTCCGATTATCGTCAAAGGCTAAATTGTAAATTCTAGAATTGCTTCCATTTAGAACTCTCAATCTATAGGCCGATTTTGAGACTTCTTTGTACGGAGAAAAAACACCATTAATCAAAATGTGCGATCCTTGCAATCCGTACATTTTGTCCATTCCTGAAGGGGCATAATTTAGAACAGAGGAATTTAGATTTCTATCCTGAATAACCAGTGGAATTTCGAATTCACCACTTGGTAAGTTCAAGCTTGCTTCTTCCTGATCCCTTATAAAGAACATTCCCGCCAACCCTCTCCATACTTGACTTGCTGTAAGCCCATCAAAATGGGGATGATACCAGCACATCGAGGCTCTTTGATTTATCTGAAATGATACAATAAAAGAAGCTCCTGCAGTGATACCATCATTTGGTAAGCCATCTACATTCGAAGCAATATGCAATCCATGCCAATGAATATTGGTTGTTTCTAAGAGATCATTCACAATAGGAATAGAAATCACATCCCCTTGCTGAAAATTGAACGAAGGTCCCAACATGCTCAAAGCAAAGTATCCAAGAACAAGAATACTCTGACCATTTATGATGCAAGTAGTATTCTGAGGTCGCAGTTCTTGGCTTGAATTGTACAGTTGACTTTGTGGTAAAATTGTTGTGAAATTGCCCTGTGTTACGAGAACGGGTGATCCCATCATCATTCCAGAATCATGGCCTTGCATCATGGAATCCTTATTACAAGATTGTAACAATTGACTCGCACTTAAGGCAAATCCTCCAACGAGCCAATATGAAAGGCCCGCTGAAGTGATTTGCAAAAAGTGTTTTCTGCTGTGAATATTACTTACTTCTTTCATACTTACAACATTCATGAAGACCGTCATAGCTTGCTTGATTTGCCTTAAAAGCTTCATTATCGTATCCACTTTCGGCAATTAGTTTCAGTACAGAATCGAATGAAGTTTTTGTACTATCAATTGTAATGGTAGCTTTCTTCGTCTCTTTATTCCAATCCACCTTAGAAATGCCATCTTGGTTCCCTGCTTCTTCAATAGTTTTTTTGCACATACCACAATTGCCTGAGATTTCTTTCACAGATGTTTTCGAGTTGTTGATCGGCGCTTCACATGAAGCAAGAATTAGCCCCAATGTTATTATTCGTAGGAATTTCATTGTACAACAAGTTTTTTCGTTGACTGGAATGAGCTAGTGGTGATTTGCACATAGTAGAGACCTTTGGAAAGTTGAGATATATCGAATTGAGAAGCAGACACATTGGAATTGGTATAAACAATTCTGCCGCTCGCATCCAGTATCTGGAAGTTCACCAACTTGCAATCAGCAGGGAGTATCAAATTCAAAATTTCACTTGTCGGATTGGGGAATATCCCCCAAGAAGTTGATGAATCGCTCTCTTCCACGGAATTCGTTGCATCAGGCATAACCACAAATTGTCCCATCATTCCTGCATCCTCATGCATCAAGATGTGGCAGTGGTATACATAGGGGGTCAGTGAATCTGCAAAGGTTTCAAATTTGGTAATAAAGCGAACAGTCTCCATTGACTGAATTAGAACAACGTCCTTCTTACCCCTTTCGTGCATTGGAGGAAGGTTACCATCTCTATCCAAAATATAAAAAGGTACATCATGAATATGGAATGGATGTGCTACCATCGTTTGATTCGAAACTTGCCAAATTTCAATGTTGTTCAATGGAATGTGATAATTGATGACATCCATGTCGAATGACAAATTATTGAAGGTAAAAGGTCCATCCATTGACATCATACTAGGAGCCGACATTGTTATCGGTCGAGTTATGTTCGCGGAGGCTTCCTGTAGTGGAACAATCGTATTCAAATTCGTCGGCACCCCTAATACAGGGTTGGGAGTGGCAGCAGTGACGTGAAAATGAAGTAAATTGAAATCAATACCGTTAATTGGGCTATCCATTGGTGGACCAGATCCCATTTCCATTGTCGGGCCTCCTTGGACGCCAGTTGGGAGTTCAGATGCATAGGACATTAACGCAAACGTCTCATTTTGCATAGAACTCAAATCCAGAATTACTTCATAACGTTCACCTGGGGCAACTCTAACTCTAGTCGCATTTACGGGTGCGTTTAATAGACCGTCATCAGAACCTATAATCTTGAATGACATATTATTGGTAAACCCGAAATTAAAGGTTCGTTCTCCTGAGCCATTAAGCAACCTCAGTCTTACCATTTGTGCGGGCACATTCAAGTTAGCCTCATATCCGTAGTTTGCGCGACTCCCATTTACAAAAATGGTACTATCCTGCATTCCGAGGGGCATAGGTTGATTGAGTGAATCATATTGTATTGATTGAACTACAATTGGAAAATCATCTATCCCGTAAGTTCTAGGCAATTCAAGAAGAGCCTCCGCATCATCCCTTACGATGATGAAGCCAGCTGCGCCACGAAGTACATGCTTGCCGGTTTTGCCATGAAAGTGCGGATGATACCAGTAAGTAGCTGCATCATTAAGTATAGTAAAGTTGGGTGACCATGTTTCACCATTCATTACCATTGTATGAGGCCCTCCATCGTTGATTGCACTTACATGGAGTCCGTGCCAATGAAGATTGGTGGTATCGTTCATGTTGTTGTGCACATTAATGGTTACGTCTTCTCCTTTATTGAGAACCAATGTTGGACCTAAATAAGCGTATTGATTAAAACCCAGTGTATGCGTCTTTAGACCTGGAAAAAACTGGACAGAATCTTCATGAAAATTCAAGTCAATAGTTGGGCCGCCTAACAATTCTGGAATGGCGATCCAATTTTGAGTTTGTCCATAACTGCTTAGCTGACAAGTTATGACTAGGAGGAATAATAGGAATCTCATGACTTTATTAGTTTTTGTTGGAAATTATGAGAACCTGATTTTATCTTTAAAATGTAGATTCCCCTTGAAAGTTCAGATGTTACAAGCTGCAATTGACCATTCGATGTCAAACTTTGAAATAGTACTACTTGACCTACTTCATTTAGAATTGAAATATCCAATTTCATATTCGAAAAAGCATCTGGAATTTTTACGGTGATACTGTTTTGAAAGGGATTCGGAAAACTTTCAAATGTGAAATCTGAGATTTCGTCGATTGAAGTTGTTACTCCAGTGAATCCCAAATTATCCACGTACAAATAGCTGTTGGCCACTGGATTGGAACCACTCGCAGACAGCACGATAGTACAAGAATCGGGCATCATGGCAGAAGAATAGCTGATTGGTATACTGAAATTTGCCCAGCTCATAGCCATTCCATTAAGTGCTACATAGCCAGTTCCAACCGTGTCGCGCATCCCCATTCCGGAATCCCACATGGTGAATACAACAGAAATAAAACCAATATCCGCTGTAGTGCCACCCATATATTGCCATTTACCGGTAAGTGCCGTAGGTTTAACGGAACAAGAAAAGCCCGCCGCTGGATTGGATGCACTCATATTAGCGCCCCCTGAAATTGCAACACCGGGAACGACTCCCATACCTGAGACATTTTTTGATACCAGCTTAATGTATGAAGTACCTGGAGAACCAGGAGTGCCCTTCGTGCAAGTATAGACGGACATCGAGCTGGTCAAATCATTAAATGTAGTCCAGCCATCTGGAACATTATACCCATTAGGATTATTCCAAGTTTCGAATCCATTGTTAGGTATAGATTGTGAAAAAGAGGGAATAGGGAAGCACATAACAGCCACCCACAGAAGGTGTGTAATTTTCATTTTGATAAAATTTTGTTTGTTAAATTGAAATGTCGAAAAGCCCTAGAAATGGGCCATGCACTGAAAGGTCATTTCATATCCGAAACGACCTAATTGCTTTGAAAATTTGTAAACCACCCCATTTAGGAGGTGGTCTGTATTCATTCGACCAACTGAAATTATCAGAAAACCACAGAAAGGCAAGATTCTCAAATGGAATAAAGGATTCTATGATAAAATCAGAAGACTGGAACGTCGTTGCCACGTCTTCATTAGAGATTTGCTTCGAAGAAATGCGACAATCTAGGTAAACATCTTTGCAGCAACTTCGTTTCATTTCTCCAAAACCACAAGAGCAGGGACTTTTATCGTCTTTCCCGAAGGAAAAATGATCAAAACTTCCACCGCAGAAATGAAGCGTTACACTTAATCCTAAAGAGGAAAAAGTGTAAAGACTAAATATGAGTATGAACCCAATTTTCTTCATGCCTATTTGCTTCCATCAAATGTAGCAGATTGATTTCGTGTCACCAAGGATTCTCAACTTAAAATTTCCTTCAGAGTTAGATTCCTAAACCCACCCAACTTGATTTATAAATAAGAACCTTATGAAGTAATGCCACTGAAATCAAGCCTCAAAGTCTATGTAACTTGGTGAATGTACATATTTTTAGTTCTCAGGCATTTTGTTATGACAATTGCAATCTATGCATTGCTACACTCCCCCCGAATCATGTATCCAGTGCAATAGTGCAATCCCTATACATAGGGGATTGCACTATTGCACTACTGATTCAATTGCACCATTGCACGGGCAAAATGGAACGCTTTTTAACATTTCTCGTTAGACTAGGTCTAACTATATAAAACTCCCAAAACGTTCTATGCATGAAACCTTTAAAGAAATTGTGAGTGAAATTTCTGTTCGTAAGGTCGAAATGAAGATGAAATCTAAGCCACGACTAAATCTCTTCGAAAATGAATCAGACTCCCTCTTTAGTATCAATTCTTTTGTCAATGCCGGTGACTATTGGAATCACCTCAATGCCATTGCTTCTCGCGCTAAAAACCAAGTCGAATCCGACATTCAACGCTGCAAGGACATGCTCTCCTCCTTGGATTTTCTCGAAACGCTACACTCAGAGCTTCGCGATATTCGGAATTCTCACTTGCCTGAGAATACAGAAATACTATTGTCCAGCGTCAAGGCGGAAGGGCTCATCAAATACCGATTTGATGGCTCTCAATTCGAGACCTTGAAAAAAAAACATTGCACTTCATTGAGCTTCAAAAAACTGTAATCGTAGCACTAGAGGACTACTTACTCAGAAAAATACGTTCGATGCAATCGCGCTTTCGGTTGCTGCAAACGGCATCGGTTTCGTCGATCCCTCCTCCTACGTTTCCTGTCCGTGGGGCTCTTGACACAGCAGAAGAGCCCGCGATACAACAACTGCTGTGGAATAGATCTGACACCGACTTGCTTGAACTTGTAACTGCCTTGTACGAATCTGGGGCAATTCGTCCGTCTAGTGGTAAGCTCACAAAAAAGGAACTACAAGTGGCGCTTGAGAGGGTCTTCGGCCATCCGGTGAAGGGCTCTGGATCGAAACTTACCAGGGCACGCGATCGAAAAAATGAAACTGCCATATTCATGGAAGAGTTGAAACAGGCTTTCTCCAATTATGTGACTCGAAAAGAAAGTGAGCTCGACAAACGCAGAAAGTAGCGCGACTCTAACTGACTCAAGTTCAAATTCAATTACCAAAATCGTATGCAGGCTGCTAACAGCCTTCCAAACAAACCGGCGAAGGCTGGGTAGTCTTGCATTCTCAATTGAATCCTATGGAAGTCATAACAATACAATCCGAAGCCTTTCAGCAAATCATGGCAACGCTGAAGGACATTCAGAGCAAAGTAGAAAATATGCAGAGCCGTAAAAAGGCACTGGAAGACGATCTGGTTGACACGTTTGAAGCTTGTCGCATTTTGAAAATCTGTCGCAGAACCTTGGAACGGTATCGCGATTCAGGCGACCTGCAGTACACCAAAGTGAAGCGTCGGATTTTTTACCGAGTTTCAGATATCGAGAATCTGATGCTGAAGAATGTGATCAAACCAGAACAAGGAATCCTTTAGGTCGATCTGATGTATGGCATTGACCAAAGAGGAGATTCTTCAAGCTACCAATGGTGGACTGGATGTATTCCGTCATTTCATTCCAGGAGATTGGAGAGTCGGCAAAAAGTTCCTTAACCCCTTTTATCTAGACACCAAAGCTTCGTGTCACGTGTACTTCGATACCAAGTCCAAAAGCTATAAAGTGAAGGATTTTGGAGAGGTTCAATTCGCGGGCGACTGCTTCTTTCTTGTAGGATTTCTTTATCAGAAAAGTTGCTCCGACAAACATGAGTTCATTGAGATTTTGACCTTGATTGATCAATCGCTTGGGCTCATGCTCGGAGAATATTCAAGGCCAATTGTTCGACCCATGCCAGCGCGCAAACCATCGCCCCCCATTGATGTTGCGCCAGTGATGGAAGTCGAGCAATTGCCGCCCTTGAAATTTGAATTACCCGTAACCAGAGATTTTTCGGAATCAGAATTGGCTTTTTGGAATGAGTATGGAATCACTCTCGCCATGCTGCAACAGTTCCATGTTGTTGCATTAGCTGAATTCACAGGTGTTTCAAAAGAAGGAAAGCCGTACACATTACACAGCTCTATCAATGAACCCATTTTCGGGTATTTGGGGAAAAACTACATGAAGGTCTATCGACCTCGATCAGAACTTCGTTTTCTGTACTCAGGTAACAAGCCCGAAGGATATGTTTTTGGACTTGAGCAACTACCTACACGCGGAGATGTGTTGTTTATCACAGGTGGAGAAAAAGACGTGCTTAGCCTTGCAGCAAGAGGATTACCAGCGATCTGTTTTAATAGCGAAACAGCCAACATTCCCAAGAACATCATCAAACGACTTTCATTTCGTTTTAAGCATGTAACGCTGCTGTATGATGTCGATAAGACTGGACTTGAGTCTTCGTTGAAACATGCTGAGTCATTTGCTGCTTATGACATGAGAAGACTTGTCTTGCCCTTGGCGGGAACTAAAAGTGAAAAGGATATTTCCGATTTCTTCCGCATTGGTAAGACTAAGGCCGATCTTATGAGATTGTTCAGTGAGATGCTCGACAAGATCTATGAAGAAACCATGTCTGTGCTCCAGTCTTGCGAGATCGACTTCGACAATCCGCCGGTGAAGCCAGAACCTCTCATCACGATCAACGAAGTCACCATCGGTGCACCAGGCAATTTGCTTTGCATCACAGGAAGCGAAGGAAGTGGAAAGACCAACTATCTCGGAGGAATCATTTCGGGGGCCATCGTTTATTTTGGGGAAATAAAAAACCAACGAAAAATCGTTGGCTTAATAGGTGGCGGAGAGAGAGGGATTCGAACCCTCGGTACCTTTCAGTACACACGCTTTCCAAGCGTGCTCGATCG
>JACCDH010222537.1_pt1 | contig 14695 bp, 15 predicted proteins | sample 7442481 | NCBI WGS metagenome assembly JACCDH01 (sample SAMN15323433, study PRJNA562643) | freshwater metagenome | isolation source: river surface water | place: USA:Blue River Watershed | collected 2017-08-15
AATCTGGATTGTAATAAAACAATTTAGGATTCACCAAGTAGCGATTGGTATCATTTAAGCCTCCAGCTGCAGAAATATCTCCAAACCAGAAATTCTTTTTCCCTGATTTCAATTTGATATTCATAGCCACGTTATCTTGATTGTTTTCAACTCCTTTCAAGATTGAATTTTCATTGTAATTTCTAAGAAACTGTACTTTATCTATAGCATCCGCAGGAATATTTTTAACCCCTAACTTACTATCTCCTTTAAAGAAATCCTTTCCGTCGACCATCAATTTAGAGACTTTTTTTCCTTCCACTTCTACTTCACCATCCGAATTGATTTCAACTCCTGGTAATTTTTTAAGTACATCTTCTAACTTACGTTCCGTTCCTGATTTGAAAGAATCTGCATTATAAACAATAGTATCTCCTTTAATAGAAACAGGCATTTCGCGAACAATTTCAACACCAGCTAATTCTATTCCGCCAGATTCCATTGTAATGTTTTGAACCATATTTTCAGACTTGGTAGCAACAGTGATTTCCTTATTCTGCATTCCAATATAACTCAACTTTATAACATAAGAAGTATTGGCTTTCAAATTCAACACAAACTTTCCTTTATCACTTGTTATTGCATAAGCATCCATAGCTTTAGTGGTTTGATTGACCGCCATTACATTAGCCATTTCCAAAGGCACTTTTCCTGTGTCCAGAACCACCCCCTCTAAACGAATATTTTGAGCATAAGAACTAGAAACTAATAACAAAGTAATAAATAGTAGTATTTTTTTCATCAGACAATATTGTGTTAATTTAAAAAAGAAGATTTTTTTAGTGACCAATTCGTATTTCCATTCCGCCACGACCACCACGACCTTGGTTCATTTCTCTGAACTCTTCCATTTTCTTAATTACCGTTTCGTCGTATTCTTTTTGAGTTACTACTTTTCCTTTTGTAACTGCTTTAATTTCTACTTTATCCTTTGGATTCAAAACTACTTTAGAACACAAAATAATAGTTTTACCATCGTTTACTTCCAAAATTAATCCTGGCAATCCCCAGTATCCTTCAGGGCCTTGATTGACTGGGATTTCTGGTGTGTACCAAGCGGTAATTGTAATTTCCTTTGGCATTTCAACTGCATCCATGAAATTCGTTTTCTTTTCTTCGGAAGGTTTGTCTGTTTCTTTTTTAGTTTCTTCTTCTCTTTTTGGACGGAAATTTCTAAAATCAGTTTTACTTGCTGCTTTTACCGCTGTAGCTTTGTAGCAGGTATACCCCCCAATTACTCTAGTTTCGGCTTCCATCTTCCAATTTAAATTAGCCAAAGAATCTTTAACTAAAAATTCTTTCCCCATGAATTCCTTATCCACTACATAGGCTTTGTCTTTTACATTTTTATAAAAAGTACCACCGCCTCCAGTCATCGAACTCATCATTCTCATTCCGCCTCCACCTTGCGGCGTAGCATCTAACTTTTCTTCTTCCTTATAGATAGAAGCTGATTTGTCAAAATTTAAAATAAATGTTTTCTCAAACATTTTTTTCATTCGTTCCTCCACAATTTTTTGCGCATCAGGATTTCCTTCCATACGAATTTTTAAATCTGGAGTTTTTGTTTTTGACTCATACACAGCCATTCCTTGAAAATCTTTTTGAGCGTGAGAATTCGTATAAATTAATCCGAAAAATAATAGTACAATTGTTTTTTTCATTCTGTGTCAATTTTAGGTTTAGATAGCAAATATGTCGAAAGGTATTTAATTTATTACCAAAAAAATGTTAAATACGATTTTTAGACAGCTTGAAAATCAAATGGTTTAATATCAAATGGGAAGAAAACAAAAATAGAAACATAAATACATTGCTTTTCGATTGTGAATAAATCATTCCGAAAAATGTATGTGAAACATTAATTTTTATCTATTTTTACCCTTTTAGAATTTATCAATTATAAAATCATACTACCGTAATGCATATAGCAGTAGCAGGAAACATAGGCTCAGGAAAAACAACATTAACCAATTTATTGGCCAAACATTTCAAATGGGAACCGCATTTTGAAGATGTGGTTGACAATCCGTATTTGGATGATTTCTATCACCAAATGGAGCGTTGGTCATTTAACTTGCAAATTTATTTCTTAAACAGTCGTTTTCGTCAAGTGATGCAAATTCGCGAAAGCGGTAAAAAAATTATTCAAGACCGAACGATTTACGAGGATGCACACATCTTTGCGCCCAACTTACACGCTATGGGTTTGATGACCAATCGCGATTTTCAAAATTATTCTTCTCTTTTTGAATTGATGGAATCTTTGGTGAAAGCGCCTGACTTATTGATTTACTTACGTAGTTCTATTCCTAATTTAGTAGGGCAAATTCACAAACGTGGTCGCGACTACGAAAACTCGATTTCCATAGACTACCTTAGCCGTTTGAACGAACGTTATGAAGCTTGGATTCATACGTATGACAGAGGAAAATTATTAATTATTGACGTGGACAATATTAATTTTGTCGATAGTCAAGAAGATTTAGGAGATATTATTCGTCGTATAGATGCCGAAATCAACGGTTTATTTTAGTTCCAAAACAAAATTATATTCATAAAAAAATGCCTCAATTTCTTGAGGCATTCTTGTTTGTATTAAAAATGAGCACTACTTAATTGCAGCTACTTTAGCTTTCACTTCAGCCTCAGTTCCTTCAAAAACCTGAACTGTTTCTTTCCCGTTTTCAGAAATAGTTACCGTTGCTTTAGCTTTACCATTTTCATTGCTCATCTGAACATTGACTTGTTTTTTAGCTTCTCCTTTTTTAGCGCAACAGGCTTTTTCTTCTTTGGCTTCTTTAGCCATGAATTTTCCGTTGGCATCATAATGAGACAAACACATTTCTTTTTGCTCTGGAGTACATTTCAGACTGTCGCACATAGCGGCACATTCGTCTTTAGTCATAGTAGCGCATTTGCTCATATCACAATTCCCCATCATTTCACTTGACTCACACGATTTCATTTCGACAGTACAAGTCATTTCTTTAGGCGTATTTCCTGTACTTCCTTCTCCTAAAATTGGCGCAATTACCAATCCAATCAAACAAGTCAATTTAATTAAAATGTTCATTGATGGGCCAGAAGTATCTTTAAACGGATCTCCAACTGTATCTCCGGTTACAGCCGCTTTGTGTGCATCAGAACCTTTGTACGTCATTTCTCCATTGATTTCTACACCTGCTTCAAATGATTTTTTAGCATTGTCCCAAGCTCCACCAGCATTGTTTTGGAACACAGCCCAAAGTACACCTGAAACGGTAACTCCTGCCATATAACCTCCTAACATTTCAGCGATCAATTGGTTGTTATCCGCATAGACTAATTTACCTAAAAGCACAATCGCAATTGGGAAACCAATCGTTAAGATTCCTGGCAACATCATTTCGCGTAATGCGGCTTTGGTAGAAATCTCAACACATTTGCCGTATTCTGGTTTGCCCGTTCCTTCCATAATTCCTGGGATTTCTTTGAACTGACGACGTACTTCATACACCATATCCATAGCAGCTTTTCCAACAGAATTCATTGCTAATGCAGAGAATACTACTGGAATCATACCACCAACGAATAACATTGCTAAAACTGGTGCTTTGAAAATATTGATTCCGTCAATTCCTGTAAAGGTTACATAAGCAGCAAATAAAGCTAATGAAGTCAATGCTGCCGAAGCAATCGCAAACCCTTTTCCAGTTGCTGCAGTAGTGTTACCCACTGAGTCCAAAATATCGGTACGCGTACGTACTTCTTTTGGCAATTCACTCATTTCTGCAATACCTCCTGCGTTGTCCGAAATAGGTCCGAAAGCGTCAATCGCTAATTGCATCGCTGTAGTCGCCATCATAGCTGAAGCTGCTAAAGCTACCCCATAGAATCCTGCAAAAGCATACGAAGACCAGATTGCCGCTGCAAATAAAATCACCGTTGGGAAAGTCGAAATCATTCCCGTTGCTAAACCTGCAATTACGTTAGTTCCAGCACCTGTTGATGATTTTTGAACAATCGCCAAAACGGGTTTTGTTCCTAATCCTGTATAATATTCGGTTACTGACGAAATCGCACCTCCCACAATCAGACCTACAATGGTAGCATAGAAAACACGCATCGATGAAATGGGTTTTAATCCTTCTCCGTAGAATTCCATTTTCATTGTTGTTGGCAACATATATTCAACTAAAAAGTAACACGCTACTAAAGTCAACCCAATAGAAACCCAGTTTCCAATGTTCAAAGCTTTTTGTACTTGTGCTTCTTTGGCATCATCACTTGAAATTTTCACTAACATGGTTCCGATGATTGAGAATAAAATTCCAAAACCAGCAATCGCCATTGGTAATAAAATTGGTCCGATTCCGCCAAAAGCATCTTCGATTTTACCACCCATGTCCTTAATCACATAGTTTCCAAGAACCATAGCAGCCAAAACAGTTGCCACATATGAACCAAACAAATCGGCACCCATCCCTGCAACATCACCTACGTTATCACCTACGTTATCCGCAATAGTCGCTGGATTACGCGGATCATCTTCTGGAATACCTGCTTCTACCTTACCTACTAAATCGGCACCAACATCCGCAGCTTTGGTATAAATACCACCACCTACACGAGCAAATAAGGCAATCGATTCAGCCCCAAGAGAAAAACCTGCAAGAGTTTCCAAAACTACTGTCATATCTTCTGTTGAAGTCCATGCTCCTTTCATGAAATAGTTGAAAAAGAAAATAAAGAATCCTGTTAAACCTAAAACAGCTAAACCAGCAACTCCTAACCCCATAACCGTTCCGCCTCCAAAAGAAACTTTTAGAGCTTGAGGCAAACTGGTACGAGCTGCCTGAGTCGTTCTAACATTAGTTTTGGTTGCTATTTTCATTCCCATATTTCCTGCCAAAGCAGAAAAGATAGCGCCAAAAATAAATGCAATTACAATTAATAAATCGGTTTTTACGCCTGGAATAAAAGTGATTCCAGCTAGTACAACACTTGCCAATAGAACAAATATTGTCAATAACTTATATTCGGCCTTAAGAAAAGCCAATGCGCCTTCGTAAATATAATCTGAAATCTCTTTCATCTTACCATCTCCAGCGTCTTGTTTTAGTACCCAGGCTCTTTTCATTGCCATGAACAAAAGTCCAATAACTGCCATAATTATTGGCAAATAAATCATAAATGCATTCATAAAAATAATTTTGGTATTAGTTAATATTATATTGATATTGAACGAATTTAAACAAAAAAGCAATACTCTTTACAGAATATTGCTTTTTTTATATTAATTAACTTAAAAAATTATTTGATACTAAATAAGTTTTTAGGTTTGTTTTCAATTGCTTCAAAACGCTCCGTACATTCTTTAATGATAGCAAATGCTTCGTTCACGTCTCCCCAACCTTCTACATCAACTTGTTTGTTTTCTAAATCTTTGTACACTTGGAAGAAATGCTCAATTTCTTTGATTAAGTGCGGATTTACATCACTTAAGTCATTTAATGAATTCCAAATTGGATCTGAAACAGGAACGCAAATAACTTTTTCGTCTGGTCCTTTATCATCTGCCATGTGGAAAACACCAATTGGTTTTACTTCCATTACACAACCAGGGAAAGTAGGCTCATTAATCAATACCAAAACATCTAATGGGTCACCATCTAAAGCCAACGTTTCAGGAATGAAACCGTAATCAGCTGGGTACATCATAGAAGAGAATAACATTCTGTCAAAACGCATTCTTCTAATTTTAAAATCGTATTCGTATTTGTTTCTACTTCCTCTTGGTATTTCGATTAAGACGTCGAAAGTTTTTAATTTGTCTGCAGTCATTGTATTTGTTGTATTTTTCTTTTGAATTTTGGTGCAAAAGTAAGGAAACAATACGTTTTTACAAGAAAAAACCGAAGATATCTCTTGATTAAATTAAAATTGTTGCATTCTACTCAACATCCCTTAAAATTGTAAAGCTTCCAGCCTTTTGAAAACTGGAAGCTTTGTTAAATTATTTGACTTTAATAAAACTATCTTTTAATTTGATTTCTTTCATTCGCTTGTCGTTTAGACTTCTTTTATAGACCAAAATATTTTTTTCTGTATTCTTGGTTATAAAAAGGAGTTTAGCCATAAGACTAGCTAAAGCAACTTCTCTTCGTTTTACCACGGTGGTGAAGTTATCTAATTGGATTTCATTCTCATACAAATGATTCAATTCATTGAGCGGAATAAAACGCTGCCTGTTTTGAACCAAATAGTCTAGGATGCGTAACTCGGCTTCCTCGAATGTATCCAATAGTTTTCCCTTGTAATAATAATTGGCTTCGTCTGTTTTAAATGTGATGCCATTGAAAGGTTTGATATTAGGTTTTCTTTTACTGAAATAGAAGCCTAAACTTAACACACCTAAAATGCCTAATATAGTTATTAAAAGAGTAGATGCCTCCATATTTTGATACCAAGGCAATAGAAACACTTGTTGGTGGATAGGTCTACCAAGAAATTCCTGTAATGGAGTGCGCAATACACTTTTTAATCCATCAGCATTTTGGTTAATGTATACTACTTCTTTTGTTTTGGTGTCAAAGTAAGATTGCTTTACATTTTTAGTAATACCTCTGAAAGTAGTCAATGTATTGTTCTTAAAATCGATTTCATAAACAAGGGTGTGTTCCATCAAAGGAATTATGTATAACTTTTCATTGGCTGTAAATCGGTTTAAAAAACCTTCTTTAGAATTTAGATTGCTTGACAAGTCATATTTTCCAACTAAAGACCATTGCATAGTAGGAAGATGGAGTTTCCAAATAGCAGGTTCGCAAGCTTTGATTTGAAGAAAATGCTCTTCATCTTTTTCGTAACCACTAAAAATATATAAATTGGTATTAATAATTATTCCGTGTGCTAGCCTTCTTGGGCTTGGTGGAGTACCAAAAGTTTCGACTTCATCCCACTCTTTGGTTTTGAAATTGAATTGTGTTAAAATGTTTTTATGTGTAAAAAGTCCATAACCACCCCAAAAAAATACTTTTTTATTGTAAACAAATGATACTGCTCCGTATTGGTTTTTGTGGAAAAAGGACTTATCAATTCGAACAATAGAATCGTTACGCCATTCGAGTACGGGACCACATCCATGATAAATTAAATAGTTTTTATTGTTTATAGCAAAAGGAATGTATGATTTTAAATTATCCAAATCGGATCTGAATAATAGTCGTTTTTGGTGTAACGGGTTTCCTTTGTATAAAACAGAATCATTTAAAATCAAAACTGTTTGAGAGGACTTCGCTTCTTTGAATAGTAAGTGTTCTTCACTTGTATAAATGGATTGTGCTTGGCAGGCTGTCAAAGCAAATAAGAAAATAAATACGAATCGATTCATGCTTGAATTAGTATTGTTTTTTTTCTAATATAAGAATTGTTTTAAAAAATAACTCTTTTTTGAAATTGTTTTAGATTTTATCTTCAAATACGATTTTCAATTCTTTGGAAATCACTTTTTCTCCCTCTCCTAGGGAAGCCCTAATGAAGATAGTAACTTTTTCTCCGATAAAATCAGGAAAAAAAACCATTTGTTGTTTTGGACTGTAAGTATATTTAGAATAGGTAGCAAAATACGATGAATATGCGGGATGATTAACATCTACATTTGGATTTTTAGTTACTTCATATCCTGCTAAATTCATGATGCTGTATTGTTTTATTAATTGTGGGAAAGTATATGTTTGATAGCCCACAGGGATAGGAGTTGTCATTAATCTATCTGCAAAATCCCCTCTATAGGAATACACAGCATAACGCCAAGTCACAATGCCGGGTATGTAAAAGTAATCTGAATCAAACGCTACTTCAATTAAGGGAACTCTATTAATTACATATTGAGGGTTTAATGTGGGAATAGAGCCTTTGATCGTAAAATAGTGTAATCCACTATACTCAACATGCCAAACACCCTGAGCATCCATATAACTACCAGGAGAAACATCCGTATCAATCCAAAACGCAACATCTTCATTTTTATTTAATAAAACATCGGGTTTAGATGGTTCTGATTCACACCCAAATAATGCAAACAGGCAAATGATTAAAACTATTTTGTACATACGATGTATTGTTGCTTTGTTTTATATAATTATTTTTGTTATACAAATACGACCCAAGATTCTGGACCGTATCGATAACAAAAGTTGCCTCGTAATTCCCATCACAACAATGCGATTTTTCTTTTTTCAGAAGGTTTTTATTGCTTTATAGAAAGGAATAAAAGAGTTAATGAAATAAGTATATTATTTTTCAAATTAGTTTGGTTAAATAGTTATCCGTTTAATGGCGGTACTTCTCCAAAATGATCTATATAATTTTTTAACTGTTTTCTTTCCTCTTCTTTTGCGTCATTTAATACGGGAATAACTTCATACTTGAAAATTAATTTGGTAGTAATCTCGATTAGTTTTGTGTTTTTCGCTATTTTAAAACCTCCTGAATGATTATTTTGCTTTGTTAAATGATTTTTGGAACCTAAAAAACACTTTAATCGATAAGCTAAATCTCTTTTTTCTGTCGCCCCTATATATACTAAACCTGTTTGATCTTTATCCAAAAATCTTGAAATTGATATTGGTTTTCCGTCTTCATAGAGGAATAGCTTATATACTCCTTTAACTTGTAGATTAGGGTCTTCATTTAAATTGTTTATATTTAATTCTTTCATTATTTGTAAATCACTTCTGTTTCAGTTTCAATTCTATTAAATCCATTTTTAACTAATACAGTTCCAATTTGATTAGAAGTTGGAACTCCTTTAGAGCTGTCAAAATATTTTCCATTATTCCTCATCCAGTCTTTAACAGTGATATAATTATCGTTTATTTTAACTTTGTGTTTTCGGTAGGGTCTACGAGTTGATTTCATACTTTGATTATTGTATCTGAAGTTATTTATGTTTTCGGGAATTGATAATTTGAAATGATAAATTGTATGATAACTATTAGTGTAAAATAAAAATCTATTCTGAGTATTTTTTTATAAAATTTAAAGTACTTACTGACTTGAAATAGAATTAAATAAATTGGTAAGAAAAATGATAATATATTCTGTATTAAAGCTAATTTATATTCTCCATTTAATATAAAAATAAATGCTTTAGTTAATCCACAAAATGGACATTTTATATTTATTAACTTCTCAAATAAACAGAAATGCGGTACTAATGAAGCTACTTCAATTTTAACATATAAATAAATTGAAATTAGTAACACTGAGGGTAAAAATAATCTAAGATAGCCTAGAACTAATTTCGTCTTCAAAGTCATTTTTTGCATTACTAGTGATGATAAAAATTAAAAAGCCAAAAGGAAATAAACATATTCCTGTTATCCATGAAAATATATTTGGCGAAAAATTATATTCAATAATTATTTTTTGTAGTCCATCGGGTGTATCGCATTTTGATATTTTAATTTTTTTATTGTACAGAGATTCTTTACCATAATATTCCAAACAACCATTCCGAGTTTTTGCACTATCAATACTCGGAATAGAGTTAGCTATTTCTTCAAATTTGATTGAAGAATCAAACTTTTTAGAAAATAGTCCTGTAAACATTTAGGTTTGCCATGTATTGCCACAACTATTGCAGATAGTTGGTTTTTTATCTGCTAAAAGAGCTAGTAGCCCCAAAGGGAAAAAACAAATTGCTACTATTATTTGCCATGTTTGGTAACCTCCTTTTTGAGTGTTTTTTTTACATTCTGGACATGTTATAATTGCCATAATTTTAATTTTATTTTAGTTAAACATTTATTTAATAATGACTCATACTATTTTTATAAATTGTATAAATGTAAATTATTGATATTAAAGTTATTAATATCGAAATTGCAAATCCCCAAAGCGCGCATTTCCCTGCTGAATTAGCCTTGCCTGGATTTTTTTCTTTCTCTACTATATATAGAATCAATCCAACGATTGGAATTAAAAAACATAGAATTTTTAATCCTACATTTAAACTATCTGACATAATTAATTCCTCGTTTTCTGCTGGATTATTACTCTTATTTAATACCGAAAATCCTAATATAATAAGTGAAATCGGCCCTAAAATCATTAAAAGCTGTAAGATGCTTTGAATGGATTTATCTTCCCAATATTCTTTACCCTCTCCAAAAGTTCTTTCGTAAAACCAATAAATTTGCATTATTATACTATAAATACAAGTAAATATTACAAAACCTGCTGCATTCTTAATTTTCATTCTAATATATTTTAAGTTTATAATTTAATTTCTATATCCTTCATTGAAACCTTTACACCAGCATTCTTTATTATTAGCCCAGCCTTCATATGGGTAATAAGTATCGCAATCGGTTAAAATACCTTTTTGACTTCTGCCTTCCGATACTCCTTGATTATAGCTATCCATATCTTCACATGGAGTGGATGATTGAACATTTTGATTTGTTGTTGAATTATCACTTTTCTTACAAGAAATAGACAATGTCAAGAGTAACGATAACATAATAATTTTTTTCATGATTTTTTTTTTGGTTTATTTACTCTATATTACTTTTTATTAGGCCAAATCCGGATATCATCTTTTATGTATCCTCTGCCACTTGGTATACATTGTGGGTCATCGCAAATCATGTATGTTCCATTAAGTTGTGACATGAAATTACAATTAGGGTTATTTAAACCTGTAATTGTAATATTTCCTTTTTCGTCAGTACTCCAATATCCTTCTGTTCTGCAATTTTCTGTTTCAAGTTTACCTTGACTCACTCTCATACTACCATTTTCTTCGAAGACATAATAGTAAACTGATGGCGCTAAATCGGTACCGCCATAGTACACACCTATTGGTTTAGATCGACCTCCACAACTTATCATAATTATTGTTGACAAGAAAAAGATGCATGTGTTGATTGTTTGTTTCATAATTTAACCAAGTTTTTAATTTTTCTTTCGGACATTTATAATTGAATTTCAATTTTTATAAAATTCCTTAAAATCTCTTTAGGGTATAAAACAAATACACGAAACCATACTTTCGTGTTTTTCCAATCGAATTAATCAAATGAAATACAACACATTATACAATTTAGAAGTAAAAAGGAAACTAAAGCGTTTTTAATCAATTTTCGTGTAATTAGAGACTGTAATTGTAGCTATTTATGAGTTTATAACAACTATTTCCTAAAAAAAACAAAGCTTCCAGCCTTTGTAAGGCTGGAAGCTTTGTTAAATAATCTCTTATTATTTCCTAAAAATGAAATCCAAAAGCGCCCTTAATGCCAAACTTGGTAGCGTCTGGCGCATTCAAGTAATTCCCTCTCCATGAAAAATCCAAACGAAATACTTTAAATATATTACCAATACCCGCACTGTATTCCCAATACATATTTTCGGGAGCATTATAAGCCAATCCAGAAGCATTAATGGCTCTATTAGCATTAGAGATAGTTCCATACACTCCCCTTACCCCTATGATTTCGCGCCAGTTTAATTTTCGCATAAAAGGAATACGCGCAAAAATTCGACCGTTGAAATTATGATCCCATTTCAAAGTGGCATATTGGTCGCTTATAAATTCATAGAAATTCAAATTACTAAAGGTATTCTCGATAGTGAAATACGTTTGGTTACCCGGAATCACACTCATTAATCCTAACGGAATAGTGCCAAAGGTTTTTCCTAATTCCATTGTGATGTTAGTGCGACCCAAAGGACCAATAATAATAGGCTGTTTGTAATACAACTGTAATTTTTCGTATTTAAAATCGCTGTTCAACACTCCTTTAAATCCATGGCTGTAATTGATAAAAAAGCGACTGTACGGATTATCAACCACATCTCTTTCTACTCCATAACCAATTGTTTTTCGATTGGGCATGAACTCAATTTGAATATTCGCTTCCGATTGTTTTACTTCACTTTGAGTAGAAGTTCTAGATGCATCTGTGTAATAGTCCAAACTAAAGGTAGGCGATGCTGATGCTAAAGTACGATGTGAGATTCCCAATTGAAAAATTAAGTTTTTTACAGGTTCAATTTCGACAGATAGATTCGACAAATTAATATTGGTCAATTTACCATTACTCCCTGTAGTGAATAAAGCTGAAGAAGCAAAACTTCGTCCCATCACGTCATTAGTTGTAGTCAAGCTCGCACCAATTTGCTCAATATCGCGTCTATTGCCTCCCGAGATAATGATTCGGTTTTTTTTATCCACCATCCATTTTCCTGAAAGTCCGTATTTGAATTGTTGATCGTTGAATCCATAAGCAGTAAAAGCTTGAATTCGCCAAGGATCATTAGGCCCAAAATAGGTTCTTCCACCAACACGTAAACGAACCCCTTCTACTTCGTTGAAACCAAAGGAAGAAAATATCGGTCCGTAATCAAAATTCTTAAACTCAACATATCCGCTTCCTAAAATAGAAACCAGATTGTACATCTGTTTGAATTTTTTGACGGTTTGAAGCGTATCTAGCATTTTATAAACACCAGCCTCATCTTTGTTTAATTTTTCAAAACGGTTTTCTTGCCAATACTCGTCCGACTTTTGATAAACTTCATTGTCAATAAAATTGACTTCTTCTTTATAAAAAGCTAATGGTTTTACTTGATTAAATTGATGATTTCGATACAGCGTTGTGCGTTTACCATAAATTCCTTTAGAATCTTCTTTTTTATTTAAGGCAAAGTCAGACATCATATAATCTCGAGTCAACAAGAAAACAGAATCGTTCATCACTTCAAATTCTTGCTCAATATAGATGTCTTTAATCCAATTAATGTTAGCGCTTTTAGTTACCGCCATATTGATTTTCTTAATCGCAAATGTGGTGTCATTTACCCAAAAATCACCTTTAAATGTCAGCTCGTTTTTTCGTCTTGGATAAAACAAAATGTTGTAGCATTTTTTGTTATCAATATAAGCGCTGTCTCTTAATACGTAATTATACACATCAATTCCTGTTCTAGACAAAGGACTCGTAAAACTCTTGTCAAAAAAGGTTAGATGATTATTATAAATAGAATAATCACTGTACAAATCCTTTAAAAACGATAAAATTTGTTGGTTGCCTTCAAAACCAGACGTTTTATTGGCTTTTAGTTTTTCTTTCACCTTTTTTTGACTATTGTCACCGTACACATCAGATAAAGATTCGTTAATAAATATAGGTAAATAGGTTTTTCCAGTCACTTTAGACGTGTCCACATGGTTGAAAACAAATTCCATTCCTTTAAACACTTTATTCTTCATAAAAGCGCTATCAATGGTATTCATATCAAATTCTACCTTTTCATATTTTTCCATTTGGTATTGGTCAAACTGATACAAGCCGTTTTTACGTTTGCGTTCCCATATTTTTCTAAGGATGTCTAACGCTGGATTATTCTTTTTTGAAGTTTTTCCGGTAAAAACCACTACCTCATTTAACGATTCGATTTCATTCAGCTTTACCTTGAAATTATACACAACGGCATCTTCTAGGTAGATTTCTCTTTCGGAAAATCCTGTAGCAGCAACTATTAAAATAGTCTGTTTTTGAGGAGATTCAATATAGAAACGGCCGTCTTCATTAGAAACTACTCCTGTGGTAGAGCCTTTAAAAACAACATTAGCAAATGGAATGGGTTGATTGGATTTATCCAAAACGATACCACTTACTTTGGTTTGTGCCCAAAAAAGCTGAGATACAATCAGAAAAACAAATACACTAAATTTGGGAAATTTTGATTTCATAAGCTAAAAAAAATCTTCATCAAATGACAACATCTGATGAAGACTCAAAGGTAAACATTATATCAATTGTCTATTGACAATTAACATTTTGAATTATTTATTCAATACTTTTTTAACGGCTTTAATTACGTCTTCTGAATTAGGCAACCATTCTTTCAATAGTACTGGAGAATATGGCGCTGGGGTATCAGCAGTTGTAATACGTTGGACAGGTGCGTCCAAATAATCGAAAGCACGTTCTTGAACAATATAAGCAATCTCTGAAGACACACTTGAAAATGGCCAAGCCTCTTCTAAAACTACTAATCGGTTGGTTTTTTTAACCGAAGTTAAAATCGCATCGTGATCCATTGGTCGAACTGTTCTCAAATCGATAATTTCACAAGAAATACCTTCTTTAGCTAATTCATCAGCAGCAATAAAAGCCTCTTTGATAATTTTCCCAAAAGAAACAATCGTTACATCAGTTCCTTCACGTTTGATATCAGCTACACCAATTGGAATAGTATATTCTCCATCTGGCACTTCTCCTTTGTCACCATACATTTGCTCTGACTCCATAAAAATAACTGGATCGTCATCACGAATCGCTGATTTTAATAATCCTTTAGCGTCATAAGGAGTAGATGGAACTACTACTTTAAGACCTGGAGTATTCGCAAACCAGTTTTCTAAAGCTTGTGAGTGTGTAGCTCCCAATTGTCCTGCAGAAGCAGTTGGCCCTCTAAAAACAATTGGCACATTGAATTGTCCTCCTGTCATTTGACGCATTTTGGCAGCGTTATTTATAATTTGATCAATTCCCACTAAACAGAAATTGAAAGTCATGTATTCTACAATTGGACGATTTCCATTCATTGCTGAACCTACTGCAATACCAGTAAACCCAAGCTCTGCAATTGGCGTGTCAAT
>JACCDH011162837.1_pt1 | contig 14683 bp, 7 predicted proteins | sample 7442481 | NCBI WGS metagenome assembly JACCDH01 (sample SAMN15323433, study PRJNA562643) | freshwater metagenome | isolation source: river surface water | place: USA:Blue River Watershed | collected 2017-08-15
ATTTAGTTGCTTTATATTTAGTGTTATCTACCCCAACACCATCTAAATTGATGATCAATACTTTTTGAGCACCATTGTTTTCTATTTCAACAGGAACAATATTCTCTCCTCTAATGGCATTGACTTGTTTGGTCAAAATAACTCTACCTGTTACACCATCGCTGATTTTCAATTGTAGGGTTTTGCTATTGTCGCTTTTAAAGCGAACATTGAACTTATTGCCAGTTACAGGATTCGGGAAAGCGCTCATGCTTACTTCTTTTAAACTGTTGATATAAGCCATGTCTTCTTTGCTAAAAGAGATATTACTCAAAGCAAGTTGTAGATCGGTGCTTTTTCCCTTGTTTGGCGGTACAATGGTGATAATGATTGAACTGATATCTGACAAGTCAATTTTAGCATTAGATGCGATTGATTTGAAATCTTCTAATCCAATTGCATATTCTTTTGATTCGCCGCTTATAGGTAATTGTACATTGTACTGGTCATCCCAGTTTTTAATTGATTGTTTTACCAAAGTAATTACTACTGGTCCATTACCACTAGCAGTAAACTTTAATGACTTATAACTGCTAAGGTCTTGTGGTGTTCCACCTGCTCTTAAAAGTTTGTAAACAGTTATATAATCAGGTGTAGTTCCAGCAACTTCAGCATTTCTGAATACACTGAATTCATCTTTTGCTTTTGGTGTATTGCTGTTGGTAACAACAAACTTTTTAAGACTAGTAGAATTCGTGTTATAATCTACACCCCAAGCACCATCCGCCATAAATACTTGATCTTCTAATTTTCCATTAATATATAAGTTAATAGTAGATTCAAATAAATCATTAGTAGGAACAGAAATGGTGGTGATGCCATTTGCTTTTGCAGTAAATGGAATGGTTCTTTTTACTTGAGTGGTAGATTGCTCATTGGCTCTATCACTAATTTCAAAATAACCAGTAGTTGCACTTAAATTATTTTGTAAGGTTAAAGTTACATTGTCGTCTAGTCTTTTACCTGCTGTAAAATATGCTCCAGGTAATCCTGCAGTGCTAGGGATAGCAATAACAGGTAAACTGGTGTTTAGACGAGTAATAATATCTGTAGCCATTTCAATCACAAGGCTAGGAGAACCACCCCAAAGTTGAATATTGTACATCATTTCTTCTAAGGTGTAATCTTTATTTAACCAGTTTGATTGAATGGTATAATTATTTCTGCCGCTTTCTGCACCAATGATAAAGCTGGTTGCATATTCAATTTCCCCTTTGTTGTTTTTTAAATTGTACTGTACCAAATCGTATCCTTTAACATTGATTTTTTTCAACGAAATCAATTCAAATCCTTTCAAACGATCACAAATTGCCTTGGTATGGTCATAAACCTGTCCAACTGTTCTAGTTCCAAATGCAACTGCTTTTGATACATTGTTACTTACAAAATCAATAGATAAAATTTCTTTAGCGTTGGTGATAGAAATAATATCATTAGGAGTAGAAATAAATGGTTTATATCCATTAGATAATCTAGTAGGTAATATGTCTTGTAACTTCAATGAAGTACCAACAGAAGCACCCGCATATCTATTGTACTGGTCTGGAGCAGGTAATTTAGTATAATCAACTGGTCCTTGCTCGCTTTTAATAGCTCTGTTAAATACTCTGTAAGCAATTGCATCACCTAAACTCTTACTTTCTACACCGCCGCCGCCGCCGCCGCCAACGCCACCTATGGTAACAAATCCAAAGTCGTAGGTATGGTTGTTTTCACCAGCAATTCCAGCAGTAATATTGATTTCAGCATTATTGCCATTCAGAGCCGCATCACTGTCACGTATATCCGCATCAACATCTAAGCCGCCATTGTTGATTACTGTTAATTCATAAGTACTTAATGGTGTTTGTACGCTAGTTCCAGTTGCATTAGCAATGCGAATGGTTAAAGCAGCACCAGGTTGAATTTGTGAAATATTATAAATGGCTGAAGCAGTATTAATGCCATTTGGATCAGATGAGAAAATATAGTTACCACCAGCGTCTGTGGTTGCAGTAGCTATTACAGTAGATCCTTGAACCAAACTAACAGTAACGCCAGCGATTCCATTTTCTTCTGCGTCTTGAATACCGTCACCATCTAGATCAAACCAAACCCTATTGCCAATTTCAATTGGAGCAGGAGCAGTGATGATTTCTAAATCACCTAATCCATTGGCTTTACCAAACACACTTACATCATTTCCTTCGTAAAGTTCTTTACCGTTTACTGCAACTCCATTGTTGTTGTTGTAATAACGAACCCCGCCGGTATACCAAATTCTAATAGGGTCAAAAGCGGTAGTCATTAATTCCTTTCCGGGGAAGTTCAAAACAGAACCTGTACTGGTTTCTTCGTGGTCAATGTATTCTTTGCCAGATGTAATATTGCCAATTCCTAAAGTGCCACCTAAGCCAGCAGAAAAACGATCGGTAAAATAAAATTCACCGCCGCCAGGACCTTCTCCATTTCCAGCACCAGCAGAAGTATTGGTTCCATCAGAAGCATTGTTTTCTAATGTAAAGCTGGTATAAGTACCATTATTGCTGGCTTTTAAAATATCTCCAGCAGCATTTCCTGTAAATAAATTGGTACCAGTAGTTCCTCTATTTTGATTACCAGTTTGATGTCCTGTACGGTCCATTAATCCTAGTATCATAGATCCATCAGCTGGATTAAAATCTATGCTGGTTAGCATTGGTTGAGGATAAATGGCAGTACCAGTATTTCCTGTAACAGTCAGCTCTGAGAATGTTCTAGCCCATGGATGCCAAGAACCTTGGCTGGTTGTTGCCGCAGCAATGATTCCGTTGGGATCAACATAATCGGTATTATGATAAATATTAAAGCCGGTATTGATATTGGCTTTTCTATTGTAAGTAAGTGGAGCATCTAAAACGGTAGTGAAAGTTTCAGCACCGGGTGTTGCACTTGCATCTACTTTTAAAACCACCATTTTCAATTCATTTCTATCTACAGCAGAGTTGTCTGGTTTAACACCATCTAATACACCACCTACATATATTGCACCTCTATAAAATTTAACAGCAAATGGTCTGAAGCTGCTATTTCCTTCTGTAACCGGAAACGCATTGTAAGAAACGATTTGAGAAGCAAGTGTAGGAGCAGTTCCGTTTACACCAATATCAACTCTCCAAAGTTTGCGATCATTTAAATTGATTAGATATAAATAACGACCATCATCAGAAATGGCCATTCCGCCAATTCCTTTTTTACCTATTTCAGTAAATGCCAAAGGGTCGTTATTGGGTTGTGTTTTATTGAAATCGCCTGGGCTAAAACTTCTGCCAGGAATATCACCTGCATCAAATGCAGGATTCACTGCATTAAGATTTACGAAGTTGCCCGTATTGCTTTTGTTGGTCGTGCTTTTAGCATTGTTGGTAACATAAATTCCGTTCATTCCTAAAGGACCCATTGAAACATGGCGCTTCACAAATGCTGCATAAAAAACTTTATCTGCTTTTCTACTATAAGCAGTTGCCCAAACAGAACCAATTTGTCCCATATCAGCAATTACATCAGCAGCAGCAACCCCGTCGTAATTAAATGCAAAACTACCATCTCCATTCTTTGCATCGAACCAATTGCCATTGTCTACTTGGTTATTTCCGTTTGCATAAGTAGGAAGAATGATTCTTGCATTTAAATTGTCTATATAATCACCGGGATAATTAATACCAAAATCAGCAGCCGTAGATGGAGCAGTAACAAATTGAACGCTGGTCTTATTGTTTGTACCGAAGGGTGCAGTAAAATCAGCCGACTGCCATCCACTAAATTCTAATCTTACTTTAGTTGCTGCAGGTATAATACCAGCAGAAAAACTGAATGCACCATTTGCAGCTGAAGTGGTTGTGCCTAATAATGTACCTGCATTATCATAGGCTTTAATGGTAATGCCAGGAGCTCCAGGTTCATTATATGAAGCCGTATTGTTCTTAGCACCATTAGCATTAAAATCTCTGTAAACAGTTCCACTAACTTGAGCGTTAACTATTGCAACAATTCCCAACTGTGCTAAAACGAGCAACAATACATAAATGAAGTATCGTTTTGCAGCGATGGCTTTTGGGTTAAATGAAGTGTAAATAGCTTCCATATCCGGGTATTTATAAATAAGTTGTAAAAAGCGCTTTTATATTATACTAAAGGTAGATACAATACTGCTTTTTTGTATTGAAAACCGCTAAAAATGGGTGCTAAATGCCAAATATACCAACCGTTTTGTATCTGTTTTTCTACAATTTATCGGCGAAAATTTAGCTTTTTAGTAAAAATTGATCCAATTCTCTCTATAATACATTAATAGATTTAATAATTTTAATAATGAAATGCTCAGTTTGTTTGATAAAATCGGTGGTTGCTTTTTTCAGTTTTTTGGGAATTGGGTATCCAAATACAAGCATTGCTCAAAGGGAGATAAAACCCTGTCAACAAGAACCTTCTTTTATTAGAACACTGGGATTTGACCCATTATGGACAGCGCTCAGTACTTCAGAAAAAATGTATATCGGTATCAGTTTAGTGGCTTTTGAAAAGAAAGCCGGACAATCTGCCCCCACTCCACAAACGCCTAAGATGGAAATTTACCAACACCCTAGTTGGAAGAAAGCAGGTTATTTATCTACCATTAGTTTTGATCGATTGGGTAATGCCTATACGGTTCCTGCTCCATTGATTTCTATGTTGTATAATGAAACAGAAAAACTCAATACCATTTATAAAATTGAAGCCAGTAATGGGGAAATGACAGAATGGATTAAGTTGCCATTTGCTGCCAAACCGAGTCCTCAAAATCCATATGGATTATTGGGTATTAATTATGATTGCCAAGATCATTTTTTAGTTGCTTCAACAGTAGCTGGATCCAACAGATACAATGAACAAGGTGTAATTTATTTAATAGATCCTCAGAATAAAAAACCAACTGATTCGATCACCCGTTTTGATGCAATGGGATTGGGTTTTGGTTTAGATGAACTAAGCAAAAAGCGATTGTATTATGGAAGTACGCGAAATGGAAATATTTATTCTATAGTGGTCAGTGCAAAAGGTAAAATGGACAAAAAAACAATACGAAAAGAATTGAGTTTAGAAGGTTATGGTCCAAGGGGAGATGATAAAGCGAGGAAAATTAAGTTTAATGGTAATCAACTATTGGTAAGTGGAACTGCATTTAATTATAACTTACAAGCTGCGAGTGAAAAGCCAGAAACCTTGTATACGTTTATTTGGTTGGCAAAAGAAAAAAAATGGGGACTGATCAATTATAATTAATCATGAAACAAAAACAATATGTTATTGGGTTGATTATAGCCACCGTTTTATTGGGCCTCTTCTTTATACAAACGGAAAGTTGGGCAAAAAAGGATTTGGAAAAAGCACGAGCCAATTTAGGCCGTCACCTTTTTTATGATACTAAACTTTCTTATAACCTAACTAAAAGCTGTGTGTCCTGTCATGATCCTCTTATGGCTTTTACCGATGGTTACAGAACTTCTGCAGGTGCAGATGGATACAATGTTCAACACAATGCCATTTCATTACTAAATGTAAAATATAGATCCAATTATACTTGGGCAAATCCAGCCATTACGAGTTTGCAAATGCAGTTGCAGTTTCCTTTTTTCAACAACGCCCCCAAAGAATTAGGCTGGAAAGGAAAAGAGCAAATCATACTGAATAGATTTGCGTTAGATCAACAATATCAACAGCTTTTTAAACAGGCCTTTCCTGATCAAGAAAAGCCCATTAATATCAAAAATATACAACAAGCCATCATTGCTTTTGAAGAGCAGTTGGTTTCATATAATGCACCTTACGATCTATACCTTCAAGGCAATCAGCAAGCAATGAGTGAGCAAGCAATTGCAGGAATGAAATTATTTAATGCCGCCAATTTGGGTTGTGCAAAATGTCATAGCTGGGAGCAGCCATTTAAACAAATGGACACAAAGTATATTGATGGAATAAGAGTGCCTTCTTTGCGCAATATCATGTTAACAGCTCCCTACATGCATGATGGTTCTATTGAACATATACTGGCGCTGATTCGGCATTATGAAAAAAAACAATCCATACAGTTGACTAAAAAAGAAGAACAGGAATTAATTGCATTTTTCAATGCTTTAACCGATACGAGTTATCTTAGCAATAAGGAATTGCTTAATCCATTTCAATACCAATAGCATATGTGTAAAACGAGCGTATTTTTAATTGTGATGCTGTTAAGTGTATTCCATTTGGACATTGTTGCACAGCAAAAAAAGACAACAATAAAGAAACCTTCAGCAGTTTATTTAAATGAATATCGCGCAGGTTTAATGAGCTCTTCTAAGGCAGATACGAATTGGTTTATTGTTAAAAGAAAAAAAGAAATCGAGCAAATTTTAAAAGACTCATTGCCTGTAAAATGGTATAAAGAGCGGGGAGGAGAAAAAGCGATTTTAGCGCAACAAATTGCTTTAGCTGATCCTTTTTTTACCCGGTATTTATTTGATTTGAAAACAAGAAAACCACTCTGGAACGAAATATTCGGCGTATACCCTGCAAGACCAGGAGATATTAAAAAAGGTATTACCTCTTTACCAGGGGCTTTGATGCGGGTTGAAATGTATAATTACGCCAATAACCTTACTACCATTGGAATTGTGGATGTGTTTTCAATGAAATTAGTTAGTGCCGATCATTATCCTGATACACAGCCAGATATACCTCAATCCTTGGTTCAATTGGCAGAACAGATTGCCATGAATTCGCCTGAAGTTGAAAAAGCATTAGGGTATAAACCCAGTGTAAAAAAGCCAATCATGAGTAGTACTAAAACTGCTTTGAATAGAACAAAATGTGAACGTTCCCAACATCTTTGTGTTGCGCCAACTTTTGTACAGGGCAATAGGGCTTTATGGGCAATTGTTGATTTGACAGATAATCGTTTAGTTGGATTAAGGTGGACCAATACAGGTACAGATGCAGCGGTGGTAACTGAGCGTAAATTGCAAAATGAAACAGTAGCAGATTGTTATTGTGAGAAAGTGAATTCAATCAATAAAAATGGTTGGAATATGGATTATTTGCTTACAGCATCGGATGGTTTGCAAATTTCCAATGTTAGCTTTAATCAAAAGAGAATATTAAATAGCGCAAAACTAGTTGATTGGCATGTGAGTTATTCTGGAACAGATGGATTTGGCTACAGCGATGCAGTAGGTTGTCCCATATATAGTCAGGCAGCCGTGGTGGCCACCGATCCCCCCAAAATAGCAGAAATAATTGAAGGAGACGCTACAGTTGGCTTTATGCTCGAGCAAAAATTCTTTTCAGAATTATGGCCAGGGCCATGTAATTATAGCTATTCACAGCGCTATTTTTTTTACAACGATGGAAGGTTTCGAATTACATGTGCAAGCATAGGAAGAGGTTGCGGAAACAATGGAACATACAGACCTGTATTTAGAATCTCCTTTGCCGGAAATCAGCAAAACTTTTATGAGTACGAACAAGAGGGGTGGAAACAATGGACTAAAGAGCATTGGCAGTTACAAAAACCATCAACTCAATATGATGTGAATGGATACCAGTATAAAATAAGTTTAGATAAAACCAATTCGTATTTTTTAGAGCCAGGGAAAGGTCAGTTTAACGATGGTGGTAAAGGAGATAATGCATACCTATATCTTACCAAAAATCACTTGAATAAAGATGAGGGAGAAACGGATTTGGTTACCATTGGGCCTTGTTGCAATACCAATCACGAACAGGGGCCAGAAAAATTTATCAATGCTGTTCCAGAAAATACAGTTAATACCGATTTGGTATTATGGTATGTGCCCCAAATGAAAAACGACGATCGACCAGGATCTAAATATTGTTGGGCCGAAACCTATTATGAGAACGGGGTATACAAAATAAAAGCGTATCCCTGTTTTGCAGGTCCTATGTTTGTTCCCCAAAAATAACCTATATTGAAAGCTGATAATATGGAAAAAAAGATTCAAACAATGATTGCTGATGATCATCCCCTTTTTGTAGAAGGGCTAAAGATGATTTTAAGTAGTAACGATCTTTTGCAGATTGCAGGTATTGCAAATGATGGTAAGCAGCTTTTGTATTTGCTTACTCAACAGCCTAATATAGACCTTATATTACTCGATGTAAATATGCCCAATTTGAATGGATTGGATACCATTAAATATATTAAACAATCCTTTGGGTCTTCCAAAGTACTAATGCTATCCGCATATAGTGATGAAAAAGTCGTGGAGCAAGCGAAGAAGGCAGGTGCAGATGGATATATTTTAAAGAATAGTAGTAAGGATGAATTGATGAAAGCCATCATGGATGTGGTAAATGGGAAAACTCATTTTGATTTGCAAAACGAACCCAACCATGAAGATGCATTTAAAAAAATGGATATCTTTTTGAGGAAATACAATCTTACCAAAAGAGAAAAAGAAATCTTATTGTATTTAAAGCAAACCTATACCAACCAACAAATTGCTGATACGCTGCACTTAAGCATTTATACAGTTGAAACACATAGAAAGAATATAATGCAAAAGCTGCAGTTGAGTTCTCCTGCAGCTTTAGTAAAATTCTTAGTTGAATTTAATATCTAGTATTAATTCATTATTATTCTGTTGGTGCCATATTTAACACCATTTCCTTCTACAGCAATCATATATACTCCTGCAGCAGGTTTTGAATTTAATTGAACAGGAACTACATTATCTCCTTTGATTGCTTGAACAACTTTGCTGTAAATAGTTTTACCTGTAGCTGCATCAATTAATCTTAGCGTAACTGAAGCATCAACATCAGAACGGAAAGTTGCGCTGAATTTGCCCCCCGTAGCTGGGTTAGGGAAAATATGGATTTTCTGCTGTTTTAAGTTCTCGAGATATTCTTTTGGTTTCTTAGAGAAAAAGATATCTGCAATTGCACCATCAATTGTAGTGCTAACACCAGTTGTATTTTCGAATGCGAAAACAACTGTGGTAATATCGTTTGCATTTATTTTTTCTAATGGGTCTTCACCAGTAAAATCAGATAAGTTGATGGTATAGTCTTTTAGTTCTTTACCAATTGGTAACACATAACTGAATTGCTTTGCAAAATTAGTTATTGAATACTTTACCAAGGTAATTTTTAAACTTGCTCCTTCTCCTTTTGCTTTAAAGCTCATGGTTTTGTATTCAGTAAGGTCTTGCATTGCAGCAGCACCTCTTAACAACTTATACGCAGAGATATAACTGTCTGTTTTTGCTTTAAACTGAACATCTCTAAATACTGGATAAGTATCCGCAAAATTTCTTGCAGTATCATTGGTGATTGAATAAGACTCAACTACCGTTTTAGTAGAATCATAATCTAAATCCCAACTACCATCACTCATGTACACCACGTCTTGTAATTTACCATTGATGTACATAGAAATTAAGCTTTCATGTGTATCATTCATTGGGAAGGATACATTCGTTTTTCCATTTGGATTCAATGTTAATGGAATGATGCGTTTGGTTTCTAGTTGAGACAGCTCATTGTATTTTTCTTCTACTTCAAAATAAGCAGTGGTAGCACTTGTTTCATTTTCAACCAACAAGTTTACTTTAAGTCCGTCTCTATTGCCATAACGAATATAGGTACTTGGTAAAGCTGTAGGAGGAGCGATGGGCTCAACTGGCATGATTGCAGTGAGTTTGTCTAATACATTTAATGCCATATCAATACACAAATATGGAGCAACCCCCCATACTTGGTAATTATACATTGTGTCTTCACCTACAAAATCGGCATTTAACCAATTGCTTTGGAAAGAGAAGGTATTTCTACCTGCTTTTTTACCAATAGAGAAACTCATAGAGTATTCAATATTGCCATTTTCTTGCTTTAATTCATAACGGGTAAATACCAAGTTTCTCAACTTGAATTGGTCCATATTTAATAATACTGCTCCCTTCAGTCTATCACAAATAGGTTTAGTATGATCATACACATCTCCCAATGTTTTGGTTGCGAATGCAACCGCTTTACAGGTATCATTTTCAGTAAAGTCAATTGCCCTAACTTCTACTGCGTTTGTAATTCCAGGAATATCTGTTGGGGTGCTCACAAAAGCCGTATATGCTCCTTCAGGAATTCTATCTGGCATTACATCAGCTAATGTTAATTCTCTTTTTAAAGAAGTGCTGCGAATTTGGTTATAATTTAAATCTAATTTTTCCATTCGCGCATAATCAACTGGTCCGTTGGTGCCTTCTTTTAATTTGTTCATTACACGCTTGGCAATTTTATTTCCCAAACCTTTACTTTCTAAACCGCCAGTATTACCAGAAAAAGAAACACCGCCATCTTCGGTAAAAATTGGAATGGAGTCTAATTTTTCTGTGCAAAGAATTGGGTTGACCGTAGCATAAAAAAGTAAATCGTTAAAGTCTTGATCACAATCGTTCCGATCTCTTAAAATATCTTCAAAACCAATAACCAATCTATTGGTCATTGTGTCTCTAACAATAACAGTATGTTGTTTTAAAGAATCATTGTTCTCCGGATTAAAGGCAGGATTGGAAAATACTTTCCAATTGCCTTGTTTTACATCAGTGCCATCCCAGCCATCTGAAATCAAAACAAAACCTATTTCTGTATTTGCAGGGAAGTTGCCTAAGTAAACTTTATCGCCAGCAACTAAAGAACCACCAAATCCTTGTTTTGAAGCATTAGGAAAAATAATGGTGATATCCTTGTTTTTTGGAGCAGATGTTGGTGGATTTCCTTTAGGGAATGTATAATAACCCAAGGCATTTCTATAAGAAGCCCCTTCATCAACAAAAGTGATCCAAATATCAGAAGGACAATTGACGCCAATGGTTTTTACTCTTTCTTGAGAAATAAGTAAAGGGTTATAAACTGGAACGGGTCTGTATTCAGGTAAAGTGATTTCAATCAATGTTCTAAAGAATGGACTCACACTGTCTCGCGGGGTTACCAAATAATTGGGTAAACCGCTACCATTATAAGTGCCCATATAGGTATAATTCTGAGCTTGAACCTGCTGGGCACCTGCAAACAGGAACAAAGCAATGATGAAGGATAGGATTGAGCGGTTCATAGCAAATAGAGTTTAATGTAAAATTACTGTATATCAGTACAATCAATATCCTAATAACGTGCCAAAGGCCTAAAAACGTATTAAATACCAACTAATTTGTATGTATTTTTTATGGAAAACTTCATTCGGACACATTGTCTTCGTTTTGTACCTTCGCAGCATCATGGAAATCACCGTAAAAACAGCCCAGCAGTTGAGATTAACTGCAGACGAATTTGAGTTGATAAAGCAAAAATTAGGGCGCACCCCCAATTTCACAGAGCTCTGTGCTTTTAGCGGCATGTGGAGCGAACATTGTAGTTATAAAAATTCTATAAAGTGGCTTAAAACCCTTCCAAGAGATGGAGGTAGAATGTTGGTAGCCGCTGGGGAAGAAAATGCCGGTTTGATGGACATGGGCAATGGTTTTGGAGTAGTATTTAAAATAGAGAGCCATAATCACCCTAGTGCCATTGAACCTTTTCAAGGAGCTGCCACTGGAGTAGGTGGAATTCAGCGTGATATTTTTACCATGGGTGCAAGACCCATTGCCTCATTAAATAGTTTGCGTTTTGGTAATTTAAAAGATAAAAAAACACAACATTTATTAGCAGGAGTAGTAAAAGGAATTGGCCATTACGGCAATTGCTTTGGTGTTCCTACTGTTGGTGGCGAAGTGTATTTTGAAGATTGTTATCATACCAATCCTTTGGTGAATGCCATGAGTGTGGGTATTATGCAAGCGAATAAAATGGTCAGTGCAACTGCCAAAGGTACCGGCAACCCGGTGATTTATGTTGGAAGTGCTACGGGAAAAGATGGTATTGGTGGTGCAAGCTTTGCAAGTGCCGATATTACACATGATTCCGTTCAAGAATTACCTGCAGTTCAAGTGGGTGATCCTTTTCAAGAGAAAAAATTATTAGAAGCTTGTTTAGAAGTCTTAGAAACTGGCGCTGTAGTGGGTATGCAAGATATGGGTGCAGCTGGCATTATTTGTTCAACTGCAGAAATGAGTGCTAAGGGTGAAGTGGGCATGCATATTGATTTAGAAAAAGTGCCTACTCGTCAACAAAACATGAAAGCTTGGGAACTCTTGTTAAGTGAGAGCCAAGAACGCATGTTAATGGTGGTAGAAAAAGGAAGAGAAGCAGAAGTAGTAGCTGTTTTTGAAAAATGGGATTTAAGTGCAAGTACCATTGGACACGTGACTGATGATGGGCTATTAAATTTCCATATGAATGGCGTTTTAGAAGCCAGTATACCAGCTTATGAATTGGTGTTAGGGGGAGGAGCTCCTCAATATACCAGAGAATATGCTGAGCCGAAATACTTTGAAAAAATCAATGCGTTTGATGCAACTGCATTAGCAGATGTACAAGACTTGAAAGCAACAGCGGAGGCTTTGATCACCCTACCTAATATTGCCAGCAAAAGATGGGTATACACGCAATATGACAGTATGGTTGGGGCCGCTAATACCAGTACCAATAGCCCAAGTGATGCTTCTGTTGTTTTAGCAAAAGGAACAGGTAAGGCTTTGGCCATCACTGTTGACTGCAATAGTAAATATGTTTTTGCGAATCCATATATAGGAGGAATGATTGCGGTGGCAGAAGCTGCAAGAAATATTGTTTGTAGTGGAGGAGAGCCTATTGGTGTTACCAATTGTTTAAATTTTGGTAATCCATATGATCCAGAAGTTTATTATCAATTTGTTCATGCTGTAACTGGAATGGGTGATGCATGTAAAAAATTCAATACACCTGTTACTGGTGGTAACGTAAGTTTTTATAATCAAAACCCAGATGGTCCTGTTTACCCAACACCAACCATTGGTATGGTGGGTATATTAGATGATATTAATCAAAAAATGACCATGCATTTTAAAGATGCTGGAGACATTATTGTATTAATTGGGGCACAGCATAATGATATTGCTTCAAGCGAATACTTGCATAAACTAAAAGGAGTTCACTATTCTCCTGCTCCATATTTTAATTTGGATGAGGAATACAATACACAACAATTGGTGAGTAGGCTTATCAAGAAAAAGAAAATTAAAAGTGCACATGATATTAGTGAGGGTGGATTAATGATCACTTTATTAGAAAGTGGTTTTAGTGGTGGCAAAGGGTTTAATGTAAATCCTTCTGTTGATATAAGACAAGATGCTTATTGGTTTGGAGAAGCACAAGGACGTGTAGTGGTTACGGTTGCTGCAAGTGATTGGGGTGCAGTTCAAGCTGCTGCAACTGCTGAAGGGATTGCTATTACTCAATTGGGAACGGTTACTTCCAATGAAGTGGAAGTGGCTGGAGATAGCTGGGGATCAATTGGTGATTGGAAAAATAAATACGATACTGCAATAGAAAAGTTGATTCAGTAATATGAGCAAAGACCTGCATATTTTGGTTACTGGGGCAGCTGGTTTTATTGGCAGTTGTATGGTTCAATTCTTAAATGAACAAGGGTATCAAAATCTATATTTAGTAGACGACTTTGGTGTTGAAGAGAAAAGAAACAATTGGCAAAACAAACAATTTCTACACATCATTGAGCGCTATAATTTATTGGATTGGTTGAGCCAGCACCAACCTGCTTTGGATATGGTTATTCACTTAGGTGCAAGAACCGATACAACAGAATTTGATTATGCAATTCATGAAGAGCTCAACTTAGAATATTCTAAAGACGTTTGGAATTATTGTTGCATTCATTCAATACCACTTATTTATGCATCAAGCGCTGCTACTTATGGCGGTGGAGAGCATGGATACAATGATGATCATGCAATAGTGAATCAGTTAACTCCGTTGAATCCATATGGAGTGAGTAAGAATGAGTTTGATAAATGGGCTTTGCAACAACAAGCTCAACCTCCATGTTGGGCAGGGTTAAAGTTTTTTAATGTGTATGGTCCTAATGAAGCGCATAAGAAAAGAATGGCTTCTGTTATTTTTCATTCCTTTAATCAAATTAAGCATACTGGTTTAGTTAAATTATTTAAAAGTCATCAACAAGGTTTTAAAGATGGGGAACAGCTTCGTGATTTCATATATGTAAAAGATGTGATTGCAGTTATTGCATGGATGATGGAGGAAATGGTGCAATCAATATGGTTGAACAGCAATAATGGGTTATATAATTTAGGAACTGGCAAGGCAAGAACGTTTATTGATTTGGTAAATGCCACTTTTGCCGGGATGGATCTTACTCCGCATATTGAGTTCATTGATATGCCTTTGGATATTAGAGACAAATACCAATATTTTACAGAAGCCAATATGAGTAAACTGCAAAGAGCAGGATATACAAAACCTTTCTATTCTTTGGAAGACGGTGTGGCCGATTATGTGCGCCAATATTTGGTACCCGGTATTTCTTACTAAATTGATATTATGAATCAGACCATTGCAATCATCGGTGGAGGTAACCTTGGAAACGCTATGGCAGAAGGCTTATTGAACAGCCATTTCTGCGAACCCCAACAATTGATTGTTACAAAAAGACAGGTTGCATCATTAGCCAGCTTAGCAGAAAAAGGCGTCACAG
>JACCDH010506672.1_pt1 | contig 14677 bp, 14 predicted proteins | sample 7442481 | NCBI WGS metagenome assembly JACCDH01 (sample SAMN15323433, study PRJNA562643) | freshwater metagenome | isolation source: river surface water | place: USA:Blue River Watershed | collected 2017-08-15
GGCCTGGCGCGCGGGGCTGCGCGCAGGCTCGCGCGCGCTCGGGCTGCCCGCGTGGCTGATGCCGATCGTGACGCGCATACGCCGGCCGGTGGCGGCGCCCCGCCCCGACCCCCGTCACGCCGGGCTGCCCTGATGGCTGCAGGGCCGCCGGCTTGACCCGAGATCCCGTCCCTGCCCCCTCCACCCTATCCAAGGAGAACCCTCATGTCGAACCGCTCCCTCTGCCGCCCCCTGCCCCCCCTGCCCTCCGCCCTGCGCGGGCCGCTCGTCGCCCTCGCCCTCGGCCTGGTGGGCAGCGTCACCCTGGGCACCGCCGGCTGCTCCGTGTTCCAGGGCCAGCAATCGGTCGGCACCTACATCGACGACAAGACCATCACCGCCGCCGTCAAGGCCAAGTTGGCGGACGACAAGAGCACGAGCGCAATGGCGATCGACGTCGACACCCAGGACGGCAACGTCATCCTCTCGGGCTTTTCCAAGACGGCCGCCGAGAAGGCGCAGGCCGAGGCGCTGGCGCGTGGCACCAAGGGCGTGAAGAACGTGCGCAACCTGCTGGTCGTGCGTCCCTGAGGAACTGCCGCCGGGGACGGCACGCGAAAGCACCGGCGGTACCGGTCCGCGCTGCCGGTTTCGCGCGCTGGCGACAGGACCGGCCGGAGGAGGAGGTTGGCACGGTTAAGCTTGGCACCATGTCCAAGCTGTCCCGGGCACTGCCTTTTCTCGACTGGCCCCGCCCCAATGCGGGCCTGATGCGCAATGAAATGGTTGCCGGTCTCACCGTCGCGGTGGTGGTGATCCCGCAATCGGTCGCCTACGCGGGCCTGGCCGGCATGCCCCTGGTCACCGGCCTCTACGCGGCCCTGCTGCCCATGCTGGTCGCCGTGCTGTTCGGCCGCTCCACCCGCCTGTCGGTGGGTCCCTCGGCGCTGAGCGCGGTGCTGATCGGCGCGTCGCTCAGCGGCATGGCCGAGCCGGGCTCGCCGCAATGGGTGCAGCTGGCGGTGTGGCTGGCCCTGCTGTCCGGCGTGTTGCAGGTCGCGGTCGGCGCCACGCGCTCGGCCTGGGTCCTCAACCTGATCAGCTCGCCGGTGCTGGCCGGTTTCACCCAGGCGGCTGCATTGCTCATCATGGCTTCCCAGCTCCCGGCCCTGTTCGGGCACAAGGGGCCACTCTCGCGGATCTATGAGTCAGCGCCGAACCTGGAGGCCCTGGCCTATGGCCTGGGCACGTTCGCGCTGCTGGAGCTCGGCAAGCGCAAGCTCCCTCGCCTGCCCATGGTGCTGCTGGTGCTGGTGGCCGCCGCCGGCCTGAGCGCAGCCACCGGCTATGCCGCCCGGGGCGCGGTGGTGGGGGCGCTGCCAGCCGGCCTGCCGGCCTTCTATTGGCCCGGCCTGCTCCCCGGCGAGCAGCTGGCCGCGCTGCTGGCGCCCGCGCTGGTGCTGACCCTGGTGTCCTCGCTGGAGATGGCCTCCAGCGCGAAGATCGAGAACCAGCGCGAAGGCAGGCGGTGGGACGCAGACCAGGACCTGATCGGCCAGGGCCTGGGCAAGCTGGCCGCAGCCTTCAGCGGCGCCTTCGCTCCCAGTACCTCCTTCTCGCGGTCGGCGATCACGCTGTACGCCGGCGCCCGCACGGGGTGGTCCACCGTCATCACCGCGGTGGCGGTGCTGGGCGTGCTGCTCTTCCTGCTGCCCGCGCTCTACCACGTACCGACTGCCGTGCTGGCCGGCATCGTGATCGCCGCGGTGCTGGGCCTGATCAAGCCCCGCACCTTCACCGCCCTGTGGCGGCTGCACCGGGTCGAGGCGGTCATCGCCGGCATCACCTTCACCGCCACGCTGGTGTCGGCGCCGCGCATCTACTGGGGCGTCATGGCCGGCGTGGTGCTGGGCCTGACCCACTTTCTCTACCACCGGCTGCATCCGCGCATCATCGAGGTGGGCCTGCACCCGGACGGCAGCCTGCGGGACCGGCACCTGTGGAAGCTGCCACCGCTGGTGCCGCAGGTCCTGGCCCTGCGGATGGACGATGAGCTCGATTTCGCCTCTGCCTCCGCCCTGCAGCACCGGCTGATGCAGGACCTGGCGGGCCGCCCGGAGGTGCGCGACGTGTGCCTGTTCGCGCAGCCGATCAACCGGATCGACGCCACCGGCGTGGAAGTGTTCGCGCAGCTGCGTGCCCAGCTCGCGGCACAGGGCATCACCCTCCACATCAGCGGAATCAAGCTGCCCGTGCAGCAGATGCTCGAGCGCGCAGGCGAATGGAAGGACGACCCGGGGATCCGGACCTACCGCACCGACGCCGAGGCGCTGGCGGCGATCAGGGGCGCTCCGGCTCCGCGCTGACGATCCAGCCTTCCAGCGGGTCCACCGCTTCGGGCAGACCCCAGCGCGGCGGCCCCTGGCGCTCGGCCCAGGCGGCCTGCAGCAGGCACAGCACCGCGTCGAGCGCATCCCCGCTCGCATCCTCGGCCAGCGCGTCGCGCTGGGCATGCGTGAGCCGCAGGCGCAGGCCCAGGCGACTCTGGCCGGTCTCGAGCGCGCAGACCAGGTCCTTGCGGGCGATGAGGCGTTCGGGCGTCTGCTTGGCCCGGTCGTCGCTCTTGTAGCTGCGGCGGTCGATCAGCTCGCGCGCCAGCAGACCCGGGTAGGCCTCCAGCGCCACCCGGCGCGGGTCACCCGCCTGCAGCCCCGGCAGGTCCACGCCCGCCTGCCGCAGCAGGGGCACGGCCGCATGCAGCATGTAGGCCACCGGCGGATTGACCCATTTCATCGAGGGGCTGGAGCCGGCCAGCCGGTCGAAGGCGCGATGGGCGAACTTGCCGCCGGCCGGGCGCGCGTCGCAGAAGGCGGCGAATTGCGTACGGATCTCGGCCCGGGTGAGCCCGCAATAGGTGTCCATGCAGCCGGCCCAGTCGGTGGGCCAGCCCAAGGCCTCCACCAGCTCGCGCGGCAGGCCGAAGGGCACGTCGAAGCCGCCCACCCAGTCGCCGGGCTGGGGGAGCCAGTCGCCGAAGGCGGCCAGGGTCTCGAAGGTCAGGAGGCCGGCGAGCGTGACCGTCTCGCCCTTGCGATGGCCCTGGGCCAGGACGATGGGCTTGCGGCGGCTGGGGCTGCTGGAGAAGTCGCAGCCCAGGAGCAGGCGCGCGGGCGGCGTCGGGTCGGGCATGGCGGCAGGCAGAGAGCGGCAGGCAGAAGGCCGGCAGCGGCGAGCGCGGTCAGCGCGCCGGCCGCAGGGAGAGGCTCAGGCGCGGCCGCAGATGGCGGCGGTGGCCATCAGGTCTTCGAGCAGCGCCAGCGAGACGCGGCCGGAGACGGCGTAGGGATCCAACTCGGGCCGCTCGGAGTATTTGAGCAGGATCGAGTGGTTGACCTTATTCACATTGACCTGGCCCATGGTCCAGCCACCGAAACGGCGCTCGGTGATTTCCTCGAAGTCCAGCAGGCACACGTCCTTGTGCCGGCCGTCCTTCTGGATGGTGCCGAACAGGTCGGACACCGGCTGGCGCCCGCCTTCGATGGCCTGGAGGAAGATGCCGCCGCCGTAGCAGAGGATGCCGGTGATGCCGGTCTGCGGGTTGTGCACCCGCGACTGCGACAGGATGGAGTCGATGGCAGCCGGGCTGTCGTCGACGGCGCGGCTGCAATACAGGAGACGCACGAGCATGGCAGGCCTCAGGTGTTCTTCGGGATCAGGGCCAGGAATTCTCGGCGCAGGGCGGCGTCCTTCAGGAACACGCCGCGCATGACCGAGTTGATCATGCGGCTGTCCATGTCCTTCACGCCGCGCCAGGCCATGCAGTAGTGGCTGGCCTCCATCACGATGGCCAGGCCATCGGGCTGGGTCTTCTCCATGATGAGGTCGGCCAGCTGCACCACCGCCTCTTCCTGGATCTGGGGACGGCCCATGACCCACTCGGCCAGGCGCGCGTACTTGGACAGGCCGATCACGTTGGTGTGCTCGTTGGGCAGCACGCCGATCCAGATGCGGCCGATGACCGGGCAGAAATGGTGGCTGCAGGCCGAGCGCACGGTGATCGGGCCGACGATCATCAGCTCGTTGAGGTGCTCGGCGTTGGGGAACTCGGTGACGCTGGGCGCGTTGACGTAACGGCCGCGGAACACCTCGTTGAGGTACATCTTGGCCACGCGCCGGGCGGTGTCGCCGGTGTTGTGGTCGTTCTCGGTGTCGATGACCAGGCTGTCTAGGACGCCCTGCATCTTGACCTCGACCTCGTCGAGCAAGGCCTCCATCTCGCCGGGCTGGATGAACTCGGCGATGTTGTCGTTGGAGTGGAATCGCTTGCGCGCCGCCTGGATCCGCTCGCGGATCTTGACGGAGACCGGGACGCCCTCGTCCGACGCCTGGGCATCGGCCGGAGCCTTGGAGTTCGGGTCGGCTTTCATGAGCATGGAGGATGCTAACACCGGGTGCGTCCGAGGCCATCCGGAATGGGCAATCGCCCGGCAATCGCCCCGCCATTGCTCGCCGATTGCCCGAAAACTAGAACCTTTCCCCTCTTCTCGGCGGTGACCCCAGAGGCGGCCTCGGAGGTGGCCTCAGAGGTAACGCTTGCCCTGCACCAGCAAGGCCAGACGCATGCCCACCCAGGCCAGGCGCTCGAGAAAGCGCTCGCGCAGGGGCCGCAGCGCGTACTGCACCGGATCGGTCGCTTCGCCCTCGAGACGGATCACCTGCAGCAGGCGATCGCGCAGCACGCGGGCGAATCCGGCGTCCTCCACCTCCACATTGGCCTCGCGGGCGAGCAGCAGGCTCAGGGGGTCGAGGTTGGAGGACCCCACCGTGGCCCAGCGGCCGTCGATCACCGCCACCTTCGCATGCAGGAAGCTGGGCGCGTACTCGTGGATGGAGACGCCCGCCTTGAGCAGGCTCGCGTAGACCGGCTTGCTCGCGTAGTACTGCATGAAGTATTCGTAGCGCCCCTGCAGGAGCAGGGTGACGCGCACCCCGCGCTGAGCGGCCCGCTCCAGCGCCAGTCGCAGCCGGCGGCCGGGGACGAAGTAGGCGTTGGCGATGAGGATTTCCTCGCGGGCGCGGCCGATGGCGCGGAGGTAGGCGCGTTCGATGCGGGCGCGGTGGCGCACGTTGTCCCGAAGCAGCAGGGCGGCACGTGTGCCCTGCGGCACCGGCCGCGGCCGGCGGTGGACGACCTGCGGGGACAGATCCGCACCTGCCTGCGCACCCGCTTCCGCGCCCTCGGCCGGCCAGGAAGCCGGGGCTGGCGCCGGTACGGCTCCCGCGAGCAAGCCCCCCGGCCACCAGGCCTCGGCCAGGGCCTGTGGCTGGTAGCCGTGCACCGAGGGAAGCCGGCGCCAGAGGCGCGCCATGGCCTGATGGACCTCGGCCACCAGCGGCCCGCGCACCTGCACGCTGAAGTCCAGGCGCGGCGCGGGAAGGGAGCCGCGGTTCGGGTCGTGCAGGTCGTCGAGGAGATTGATGCCGCCGCAGAAGGCGAGCTCGCCGTCGATCGCGCAGAGCTTGCGGTGCAGCCGGCGCCAGTTGCCGGGCCAGAGCAGGCGCAGCCGGCTTCCCACGGGCCCGAAGACCTGCCACTGCACGCCGGCCGCCTGGAAGCGCTCGCGCCAGTCGGGCGGTGGCGCGTGGGTGCCGAAGCCGTCGACCAGCACCCGCACCTGCAGGCCGCGCCCGGCGGCCCGGAGCAGCGCCTCGGCGACGGACAGGCTCGTGCCGGTGAAGTCGAAGATGTAGGTCTCGAGCCAGACCTCGTGGCGGGCCGCATCGATGGCGGTCACCAGGGCAGGGAAGAATTCGGCCGCCCCCTCCAGCAGCTGCAGCTGGTGGCCGGTGCGTTGCAGTCCGGTGGGGCGCGACATGCGGTGGCGTCCTCCGGTCCGGCCTCAGAAGCGCAGGTCCGCGATCAGCGGCAGGTGGTCCGACATGCGGCCCCAGGCCGGCCCCTGCGGCACGAAAAGGTCCACCGGCCGCAGGCCCCGGACGTAGATGAAATCAAGCTGGGCCAGGGGCAGGCGCGAGGGAAAGGTGGGCACGCGGCGCTGCAGCCGGCGGCTGCAGTCGGCCAGGCCCAGGGCCGCCATGGGCGCGAGCAGCTTGCGGCCCCAGTCGTTGAAGTCACCGGCCACCACCAGCGGCGCGTCGCCCGGCACCTCGCGGGCGAGGTAGCGCCCCAGCTGCGCCACCTGCCGTAGACGGCTGCCGGCGATCAGGCCCAGGTGGACGACCACCACATGCACCGGCGTGCCCTCCACGTCCACTTCGACATGCAGCAGACCGCGCTGCTCGAAGCGGTGGTCGGACATGTCTTCATGGCCATGATCGGTCACCGGCCAGCGGGTGAGGAGCGCGTTGCCATGCTCGCCGTGCCGGGTGACGGCATTGGTGCGGTAGATGGCGTGGTAGCCGTCGGGGGCGAGGTAGTCGGCCTGGGGCTGCGAGGGCCAGCGCGCCAGGCGCCGGGCCTCGCGCCGGTGGAAGTGGCGCACCTCCTGCAGGCAGACGATGTCGGCGTCGAGCTGCTCCACCGCCAGCTGCAGGTTGTGGATCTCGAGCCGGCGCGCCGGGCCCAGGCCCTGGACGCCCTTGTGGATGTTGTAGGTGGCCACCCGCAGCGACCGGCGGCCGGGCGTCTGGACACGCGGCACCGAGGCGCCCTCGCCAGCGGCAGAAGGGTCCCGGAATTCCAGCGGCAGGACAGGCGCCTCGCTCATGCCGCGAATTCTGGCAGCAAGAGGATGGATTCGGCGTTGGAAGGCGAAAAGCACAGGTCCGCCGCTTCCCGCCAGGGCAGCCAGCGGTAGTCGGTGTGCTCGCGCGGGTGCAGCCGCACCGGCGTGCCCGCGGGCACGCACAGGCTGAAGAGGTGCTCGGTGTTGTGCGTCACCTCGGGCGCGTAGCGATGGCGCCACTGCGGCCAGATCTCGTAGGTGTTGGTCATGCCCCATTCACGCAGGGCGCCGTACAGGGCGGTGCCCGGGCCGCAGGCGATGCCGGTCTCCTCGGCCACCTCGCGCCAGGCGGTGTGGCGCAGGTCGGCGTCGGTGGCGTCACGGCTGCCGGTCACCGACTGCCAGTGCTCGCCGCCGTCGGCGCGGCGGATCATCAGCACGTCCAGGGCAGGGGTGTGGATCACCACGAGGACGGAGATGGGCTGCTTCAAGGGGCCGGGGCGCATGGGGTGCAGGGCGTGGAAATGACAAAGGGCGCCGTGGTTTCCCAGGGCGCCCTTTTGATTCTGCCGGGGCCGCGAAGCTCAGGCCGGCTGCACGTTGCGCAGGCGAATGTGCAGTTCGCGCAGCTGCTTCTCGTCGACCGGGCCGGGGGCCTGGGTCAGCAGGCACTGGGCGCGCTGGGTCTTGGGGAAGGCGATCACGTCGCGCAGGCTCTCGGCGCCGGCCATCAGCATGACGAAGCGGTCCAGGCCGATGGCGATGCCGCCGTGCGGGGGCGCGCCATATTGCAGGGCGTCCAGCAGGAAGCCGAACTTGGCCTGGGCCTCCTCGGCGTCGATCTTGAGCGCGCGGAACACCTTGCTCTGCACGTCTTCACGGTGGATACGGACGGAGCCGCCGCCGAGCTCGATGCCGTTCAGGACGGCGTCGTAGGCCTTGGCGATGCAGCGGCCCGGGTCGGTCTCGAGCCAGTCCTCGTGCCCGTCCTTCGGGGAGGTGAAGGGATGGTGCACCGCGTTCCAGCGGTCAGCGTCGTCGTCGTACTCGAACATCGGGAAGTCCACCACCCACAGCGGCTTCCAGGCGCCCTCGATCAGGCCGCGGGCCTTGCCGAACTCGGAGTGGCCGACCTTCACGCGCAGCGCGCCGATGGCGTCGTTGACGATCTTGGCCTTGTCGGCGCCGAAGAAGATGAGGTCGCCGTCCTGGGCGCCGGTGCGCTCGAGGATGGCGGCAATCGACGCGTCGTGCAGGTTCTTCACGATGGGCGACTGGAGACCGTCACGGCCTTTCGCGGCCTCGTTGACCTTGATCCAGGCCAGGCCCTTGGCGCCGTAGATCTTGACGAACTCGGTGTAGCCGTCGATCTCGCCGCGGCTCATCTCGCCGCCGCCGGGCACGCGCAGGCCCACGACGCGGCCGTCGGCCGCATTGGCGGGACCGGAGAAGACCTTGAAGTCCACGTCCTTCATCACGTCGGTGAGTTCGGTGAACTCGAGCTTGACGCGCAGGTCGGGCTTGTCGGAGCCGTACAGGCGCATCGCGTCGGCGTGCTTCATGACCGGGAAGGCCGGCAGGTCGACGTCGATCACGTTCTTGAAGGTGCTGCGGATCATGCCCTCGAACATGTCGCGGATCTCTTCTTCGGTGAGGAAGGAGGTCTCGACGTCGATCTGGGTGAACTCGGGCTGGCGGTCGGCGCGCAGGTCCTCGTCGCGGAAGCACTTGGTGATCTGGTAGTAGCGGTCGAAGCCGGCCACCATCAGCAGCTGCTTGAACAGCTGGGGCGACTGGGGCAGCGCGAAGAAGTTGCCGTCATGCACGCGGCTGGGAACCAGGTAGTCGCGCGCGCCCTCGGGCGTGCTCTTGGTCAGCATCGGCGTCTCGATGTCGATGAAGCCGTTGGCGTCCAGGAACTTGCGCGCCTCCATGCTGACTTTGTAGCGCAGCATGAGGTTGTTCTGCATGTAGGGGCGGCGCAGGTCCAGCACGCGGTGCACCAGGCGGGTGGTCTCGGACAGGTTCTCGTCGTCGAGCTGGAAAGGCGGGGTGACCGAGGCGTTGAGCACCGTCAGCGTGTGGGCCAGGACCTCGATCTTGCCGCTCTTGAGGCCGTCGTTGGTGGTGCCGGCCGGACGGGCGCGCACCACGCCGGTCACCTGCACGCAGAACTCGTTGCGCAGGCCTTCGGCGGTCTTGAAGGTCTCGGCGCGGTCGGGGTCGCACACCACCTGCACATAGCCTTCGCGGTCACGCAGGTCGACGAAGATCACGCCCCCGTGGTCGCGCCGGCGGTTGACCCACCCGCACAGGGTGACGGTCTGGCCCATCAGGGCCTCGGTCACGAGGCCGCAGTAGGTGGTACGCATTTTCTGACTGGACATGGGAAGCTTTCGGCGCCGGCGGCGGGCGCTTTACTGGGGAAGGGTCGGGGTGGCGGGTGCCGAGCCGGCGGCAGGCGCCGGCGGGACGACGACGCCCATGGAGATCACGTAGCGCAGGGCCTCGTCGACGGTCATGCGCAGCTCGATGCAATCGGACTTGCGCAGCATGACGAAGTAGCCGCCCGTGGGGTTGGGGGTGGTGGGCACGTACACGCTCAGGTACTCGCCCGGCAGGTGGTTGGGGACGTCGCCGCCGGGCGCACCGGTGACGAAGCCGATGGTCCACACGCCGGGGCGCGGCCACTCGAGCAGCACCGCGGTACGGAAGGCGTTGCCGTTCTCGGAAAACAGGGTGTCCGAGACCTGCTTGACGCCGGAGTAGATGGAGCGCACCACCGGGATGCGGTGCAGCACGCGGTCGGCCCAGCCCAGGAGCCGGCGGCCCAGGAAGTTGCTGGCCACGGCGCCCACGACCAGCAGGATGGCCAGGGCCAGCAGAACGCCCAGGCCCGGGATGTGGATGCCGATCAGGCGGTCAGGCTGCCAACCGCCCGGGAGGATCAGGAGCGTCTGGTCCAGGGTGCCCAGGATCCACTGCAGCACCCACACGGTGATGGCCAGGGGCAGCACCACCAGCAGGCCGGCGAAGAACCATTTGCGCAGGGCGGACATCATGAAAGGCAGGCTCTTTCGGAAATCAGTGGCAGGCGCAGGAGCCGCCGCAGCCGCCGGCAGCGGCGGGCGCGTCGGAGGATGCCGAGGCGGACGGGGACTCGGAGCCGCCCGCACCGCCCTCGGAGGAGGACGTGGAGGGGGCGGCGCCGGAGGAACCGGACGAGCCGGAGGAACCGGTCGAACCGCCGGAACCGCCGCGGAAATCGGTGACGTACCAGCCCGAGCCTTTGAGCTGGAAGCCGGCGGCGGTCAGCTGCTTGCTGAAGGCCTCGGCGCCGCAAGCGGGGCAGGTGCTGAGGGGAGCGTCGGAGATCTTTTGCAGGACGTCCTTGGCATGGCCACAGGACCCGCATTTGTAGGCATAAATGGGCATGGCAGGGGCTGGTGATGCAAAGCTCTCGATTATAGGCGGGGGCCGGTATCCCCCTGGCCCGGCCCCCAGGGCCGGGGCCCGCCCCGCCCCTGCCCGGCGCGGGCGGGATCAGGTGCCCGCGAGCTTGTGGTGGGAAGCGTGGCTGTTGCGGATCGCCTGCGGCCCCAGGGAGCCGATCAGCATCCCGGCCAGTGCGGCCAGGAGACCGGCCAGTTGCGCCGGGAAGGCCTCTCCGGCGGGCGTGGCCAGGAACAGGAGCCAGGTGAGCAGGCCCAGGACAATGGCGAAAATCGCGCCCTGGGTGGTGGCCCGCTTCCAGTACAGGCCGAACACCAGGGGAATGAAGGCGCCGACCAGGGTGACCTGATAGGCCCCCGAGACCATCTCGTAGATCGAGGTGCCCTGCATGCGGATGGCGTAGGCCAGCACGAACAGGCTGAACACCAGCACCGTGATCCGCATGGTGCGAAGCTGCTGGCGGTCGCTGGTGTGCGGCCGGAACTGGCGCCAGATGTTCTCGGAGAAGGTGACGCTGGGCGCCAGCAGGGTGGCCGAGGCGGTGGACTTGATGGCCGAGAGCAGCGCGCCGAAGAACAGCACCTGCATCGCGAAGGGCATGTACTCCAGCACCAGGGTGGGCATGACCTTCTGCGGGTCGTCCTTGAGCAGGGCTGCCGCCTTCTCGGGCATGACGATCAGGGCGCTGGCCACGATGAACATGGGCACGAAGGCGAACACGATGTAGAGCGCGCCGCCGATGACCGCCCCCTTGCGGGCGGCGCCCTCGCTGTTGGCCGACATCACGCGCTGGAACACGTCCTGCTGCGGGATGGAGCCAAGCATGATGGTCAGCGCCGCAGCGATGAAGAAGGCGATGTCGGTGAAGGTCGGCTCGGGCAAGAACCTGAACAGCTCGCGGCTGGTGGCCAGGTCGATCACCTTGTCGGCGCCGCCAGCCATGTTGCCGGCGAAGACCGCGATCGCGGCCAGGCCCACCACCAGGATGATCATCTGGATGAAATCGGTGATCGCCACCGACCACATGCCGCCGAACAGGGTGTAGGCGAGGATCGAGACCACGCCGATCACCATGCCGGCAGGCATCGAGACGGCGCCGCCCGAGAGCACGTTGAACACCAGCCCCAGCGCGGTGACCTGGGCCGAGACCCAGCCCAGGTAGCTGACCATGATGATCAGGGAGCACACCACTTCCACCGTACGGCCGTAGCGCTCCCGGTAGTAGTCGCTGATGGTGAGCAGCGTCATCCTGTAGAGCTTGCCGGCGAAGAACAGGCCCACCAGGATGAGGCAGGTGCCGGCGCCGAAGGGGTCTTCGACCACGCCGCCCAGGCCATGCTCGATGAACTTCGCCGGGATGCCCAGCACCGTCTCGGAGCCGAACCAGGTCGCGAAGGTGGTGGTGACCACCATGATCAGGGGCAGGTGTCGGCCGGCAATGGCGAAGTCGGCCGAGTTCTTGACCCGCTTGGCGGCGTACAGACCGATGGCGATGGTGACCAGCAAGTAGACGATGACCAGCGTGAGCAGCATGCGGGGCTTCCTCCAGGGGCGCGCGACAGAGGCGCGATTTCGGGACGCGCGATTATGGTCCAGCCAGGAATGCCCCTGGCCGGAGGCCGATCACAGGAGCCGGACCACCAGCTGCATGGCCACCAGACCGGCCAGGAAGCCGATGCCGCCATACACGAGAGACTGCAGCAGCCGGTTGGTGCGGCGCTGTTCGGCCAGCATCTCCTGCAGCTCGGCACGGGTCACGCCCTGGGGCCGCTGCAGGTAGTCCGCCAGCAGGCGGGGCAGGTCCGGCAGCAGCTTGGCGTAGCGCGGCGCCTGATCCTTGAGCTCGCGCCAGAAGCGCTTGGGGCCCACCTGCTCCAGCATCCAGGTCTCGAGGAAGGGACGCGCGGTGCTCCAGAGGTCCAGCTCGGGGTCGAGCTGTCGGCCCAGGCCCTCGATGTTCAGGAGGGTCTTCTGCAGCAGCACCAGCTGCGGCTGGATCTCGACGTTGAAGCGGCGCGAGGTCTGGAACAGGCGCATCAGCACCATGCCCAGCGAGATCTCCTTGAGCGGCCGGTCGAAATAGGGCTCGCAAACCGAGCGGATGGCGGACTCGAGCTCGTCGACCCGGGTCTGGGGCGGCACCCAGCCCGACTCGATGTGCAGTTCGGCCACCCGCTTGTAGTCACGCCGGAAGAAGGCGGTGAAGTTCTGCGCCAGGTATTCCTTGTCGAACTCGGTGAGCGTGCCGCTGATCCCGAAGTCCAGCGAGATGTAGCGGCCGAAGGTCGCGGGCGCCAGACTCCCCTGGATGTTGCCCGGGTGCATGTCGGCGTGGAAGAAGCCGTCGCGGAACACCTGGGTGAAGAAGATCGTGACGCCATCGCGGGCCAGGGCCTTCATGTCGACGCCGGCCTCGCGCAGGCGCTGCACCTGCGAGATCGGTACGCCGGTCATGCGCTCCATGACCATGACCTCGGGGTGGCAGAAGTCCCAGAACATCTCCGGGATCATCACCAGGCCCAGGCCCTCCATGTTGCGGCGAAGCTGGGCGGCGTTGGCGGCCTCGCGCACCAGGTCGAGCTCGTCGTGCAGGTACTTGTCGAATTCGGCCACCACCTCGCGGGGCTTGAGGCGCCGGCCGTCGGCCGACAGGCGCTCGACCCAGCCGGCCATGGTCCGCATCAGGGCCAGGTCCTTCTCGATCACCGAGAGCATGCCCGGGCGCAGCACCTTGACCGCCACGTCGCGCAGCTGCCCCTCACGGGTGCGCAGGGTGGCGAAATGCACCTGGGCGATGGAGGCGCTGGCCACCGGCACCCGCTCGAAGCTGGCGAAGACCTGGTCCACCGGCCTGCCGAAGGCGCGCTCGATGGTGGCCACCGCGACCTCGGTCGGGAAAGGCGGCACCCGGTCCTGCAAGAGGGCCAGCTCCTCGGCGATGTCGGGCGGCAGCAGGTCGCGCCGGGTGGACAGCACCTGGCCGAACTTCACGAAGATGGGCCCGAGGTGCTCGAGCGCCTCGCGCAGGCGCTGGCCGCGCGGGGCGTCCAGGCGCCGGCCCAGGGCCAGCAGCCGCAGAAGGCCGCGCAGCACGGGGTGGCGCAGGCCGTCCAGGGCGAGCTGGTCCAGACCGTAGCGGACCACGACCCAGAAGATGAAGAGGACGCGCAGCGACCGCCTCATCGCGCGCCACCCTTGGCGAGCGAGGCGGCGAAGGCGCGCAGGGCACTGGCGGCCTGGCGCGCGCCCTGCACCAGGGTGTGGGCAGGGGCGTCCCCCATCAGGCGGGCCAGGTCCTCCTCGAGATCCCAGCGCACATGGTCGACGAGCCAGTTGACCTCGGCGGCCAGCTGCACGTCGCCGGCGATGCGCACCGCCGGCTTGTCCCCGCGCAGGGCGGCCTGGGCCAGCGCCAGGGGCGATTCATCGGTGAGGGTCAGGGTGAGGTCGGCGGCCTTGCCCTCGGGGGCCTGGTCCAGCAGGCCGGCGGGCGTGGCCTGCAGCCGCAAGCGCAGCTCGCGCCAGGTCAGTTCGACCACCTGCCCGCGCTGGCGGGCCAGTCGGGCCATGGCCTCGGGTTCCCGGCCCAGCACGTGGTTCAGGAGCAGCACGAGGCGGTTGCGCAACTCGCCGGCGGCCGGTTGCAGCAGGGGCTGAAGCGCGGGCAGGACCTTGCCCGCGAAGGCGTCGAGCAGCTCGGAGGGGGACGGGGGTGTGGTGGCCATGCCCCGATTATTCCCGCTCCGGCGGGGGTGCTTACTGCAGGGCCTGCACGCCGGCGACCAGCCAGCCGTCCTCGCCGTCCTTGGTGCGGGTCATGTTCCAGACTTCGCGGAAGGGGCTCGGGCCGGCGGAGGGCTCCTCGCGGATCAGGCCGGAGAACTCGACGCTGGCCATGTAGCCGTGGCCCAGGTCCTCGACGCCCAGGAGCTGGGCCTCGAGCATGACCACGTCAGTCTGGTTGGGGCCGGCGCCGCGGTGGGCCTCGCGCTCGGCCAGCTGGTTGCGGATCTCGCCCACCATCTCGTCGGTCATCATCGAGCGCAGGGTCGGAATGTCGCCCTTGTCCCAGGCTTCCTGGAGCACGATGAAGTTGCGGCGGGCCGCGGCGACGAAGCCTTCGGCGTCGAAACCGGCCGGGATGCTCCAGTTGCCGCCGGCAAGGCCGGAGCCGATGCGCAGGCCGCCGGAGGAGGCCGGCGCCGGGGCGGACGGCTCGAAGTAGGTCGGCTCGCTCTCCCAGGGCCGTGCGGAGGCGTCGTTGCCGATCTTGGACGGGTTGTACTGCGGCGCGCTGGCGGCACGGCCAGGGTCGCCCTGGCCATACGCCGGTCCGGAGGCGGTGGCCGCGGCACGGCGCCGCATGACGGTCATGAACACCGTCATCAGGACCAGGGCCACCAGGGCAAACAGCAGGAACTGGGCAAAGCCGGCGCCCAGGCCGAGGGAGTGGGCCAGCCAGGCCAGGCCCAGGCCGGCGGCGACCCCACCCAGGATGCCCGCCCAGGGGCGGGAGGGGGCGGGCTGCGCCGCGGGCGATGGCGCGGCGCCGGCAGGAC
>JACCDH010570596.1_pt1 | contig 14674 bp, 13 predicted proteins | sample 7442481 | NCBI WGS metagenome assembly JACCDH01 (sample SAMN15323433, study PRJNA562643) | freshwater metagenome | isolation source: river surface water | place: USA:Blue River Watershed | collected 2017-08-15
AACAACAACATCTAGCTTCAAGAAAGTCCCCCTAAGCCTAAAGATCAGATGAAGAGACTGGTCTTTTGCCCGTAACGTCCCTTGTTAATCTAGCGCCAACTATCTTCTCAAAATCTTTAGCGTCAAATCCATTGACAGGTTTACGATAAATCAAGTCTTCTTTACTTACAACATGTCCAGCGGTGAAATCCCCAGCCCAATAAATTCCTTTTCTGAATATAGTTCTCATGGCTTCCGAAGTTTCAAAATAGACATCCTTTGGAATAGGCGCACCGCTCATCTTATTCAAATCTTCGTTAAATTGATTAAGCATTTCAATTTCGCTTGGGATCAAACTTGCTGGGGTATCGGGACCAAAGTACAGCTTATGAGGAACCATATGCACCTCTAGGACTGAAACCGCCTTGGCAATCGCGGCCAATCCAGGAGCTACTTTGCCGGAATGATCCGAATATCCAACCGAACAACCCAGCTGTTTTATCTCATCTATCAAGTTTAAGCCTATTTTTTCTAGAGCCACAGGGTATTCGCTCACACAGTGCATGAGAGTTGTTCTCTCCCATGCCCCTTTTTCAACAAGCCTGGATTTCAATTCCAGAATTTCCTCCCAAGAAACTAATCCTGTGGAAATAATCAATGGTAAATCTGTTGATACAAGATAATCAATTAGCGGGAAATTCATAGCATCGCCTGAACCAACCTTCCATCTCTGGACGGCATCATTATTAAACAACCAAGATGCAGCCTCGATGCTAAAAGGAGTACATAAAAATTCGAGTCCAAGAGAATTTACATAGGAAACCAGATTTAACCAATCCTTTTCTGAAAAACCCACTCGCTTCCAATAGGCCTGTCTATTTTCGTCTTGATCAGAAAATTTCTTACGGAATGGTTCGTCTGGCATTCCTTCTGCCTCGGGTATGTGCATTTGGAACTTAACAGTCTTGCACTTTGCAGCTAACGCCATGTCAACAAAACTTTTTGCCACCCCAAGACTGCCCTCATGAGAATTGCCAATTTCAACGATGATTTCAGTCATTCTTAGCCTAAACTTCCCAATAGATTTAACACTAGTGTAGCACCAGCGAGATATCCGACTAGGAGGCCGAAAATTCCTACCGCATTTATTCCTGCAAAAGGAACGTCACTAGGGGTTCCTAGCAAGAATTTACAGTTGGTAGGTGGAAAGTCTCTGGTGAAGCGGACTTACGATTTTGCAACTAGCGCTAATTCAGTAGAAAGAGTTGTTTTGTCAACAGACTCTTTCGAAGTTTTTTCCGAATGTCTACCTGGGAAACTTTCGAAAGAGGAATTTGGGAACATACCCAAAGGAACTGTAAAGCAAGTACAGCCAAATGAGTTCCTGCATGTGCGCAGAGATGCTGATGCTCACCCTATGGCTAAAACAATTAGTGGAGTTCTGGATTTCTTAGAAACTGTCAAACGCGAGGATTTTTGGGGCGAGGAATTATTGCTTCTTCAACCAACTTCACCATTCCGAAATCCGCAAGAACTTTCAGAAATGGTGAGCGCTTACCGAAATGGCGATTTCAAATCATCGGCATCGGGAAAGTTACTTGAAAGTCCACACCCAGAAAAATCATTTGAATTATTTGAAAACTCAAGAATCAAAGTATCCCCGGAAATATTAGAAAAATTGGAATCGCCGAGGCAGATTCTGAAAAAACTTTATGTATTTGACGGAGCCTACTACCTCACATCCATAAATCATATCTTGGATAAACAGTCACTAATCTCGGATGAAACTCAGTTATTCAGTAGAACCGGATGGGGCACATTGAACATTGATAACGCAGAAGATTTAGAGCTTGCAAATTACTTAGCGATAAAGTTCCACATCTAAGCATTTCGCTTTCGACTTCTATTGCTCAAGGTCAAGTAATAGTCATAAGTCTTACTTCTAACTCGTTGTAAGAAAAGATTAAAAATCTTTTCCCTAGAAATTGTTACGACCCCCCATTTCTCGACAGACTTAAAGAGGTTGTACTTGGTTCCACTGGATGACATAAACTGAGAAAATTTCTCAATGATTTCGACCGAGGCAGGTTCGATTTTAGGCGATCTAATAGCTTTCTCAATCTGGTCTCGCGACCAACATTGGATTTGTGGATCCCATGCCCATTTTGAGGTACCGAGCGCATAAGTGGGTTTACCCATCAGCATAGATTCGTAACCCATGCTCGATCTCCAGACAAAGACCACAGCCGCATCTTCAGTCAGTTTGTAAGAGCTGTAATCTTCTTTCGGAGCGATGTAACGCACATTTGGATAACTTCTAACCTGCTTCCAGAATCTTTCTTCCCGGTCAACATTATCAATACCCACGGATCGTGGATGGCGCCTAATTACCAAAGTTCGACCTTGTTTTTGACACTCATCAGCGAGAACTTCGACTCCCTCAAACTGATTTGCATATCCAAGTTTTGAATCAAATTTTTCAAAAGGTGAGAACTCTGTTGAACTTGAAGTTAAATACAAAACATAACCTGTCGAGCCTAAATTTTTCCCCTTGACTAAATCCTTTGGTGGATTCCAAATATCTGAAAAATAAGTGTCAAACCCAGATAACCGATCTTGCTTGTATTTATTGACATTTGACCGCAATTCGTTTTCTTGAAGATACTCTTCTTTATAATTCTTTATCAAATCCCACCAGTTTGGGTGATAATGAGGGGAAACGGCGAAAAGTTGAAACTTCCCGCTATCAGAACCTCTTTCGCCTATTTCCGTTTCACAGTCATGTGCGAAGGCATGCTGAAGTAACACCGCACTCATAACCTCTCGTCCGTTATATGCAATAACAACTGGATTATCATTTGGGAAATTCTGATTGAAAAATTTTGAACAGATAGTGGCCGTAATAAAATGTTTTCTGAATACGCGCCAAGGTATATCTGAGAATTCATAATCTCGCACGCCAAGATAAGTTGATATCCTTGCATGAATAATTGCATTCAGCTCTACTCCACCACTATCTATCAAAGGAAATCTGTCTAGTTTTCTTCCTTCAATAAATTTTGAGTAAGCAAAGAGGTTTTCTCGCAGGTACTCAATTAGAGAAAATCTTTTCTTAACTACTACAACTAATTTCGATTTTAGCGCACTCTTTTCAAAACGTTTGCGGGCAAAACTGTTAAAACCAAAGGAAGGCACATTGCTAGTATCAAGAATCAAGACTCGGTGACCTTCAGCCGATTTCTGAGATGCCATTTCCAAAGCAAATGCCCAGACCTTAGAGTTGGAGTTTATGTTTAATACGTATGCTCGATTCAAGGGGTCTCGATTCGGCTGAGAAAAACTCCCCATACATGCTTGAACGCCATCTCGAAGGCATCTGAACACATGCCTCCGATATGGGGTGTAATCGCGATGTTAAAACCCTCTTTTTTCAATTGGAACAAAAACTTCGTGTTGTCTACTGAATCTGGTAAATCCTCAACTTGAAGGACGTCAAGTCCAAGACCACCAATTTGTCCATTTCTTAACGCCTCACCGGCTCCAACTTCATCTAACAATATTCCACGAGCGGTGTTAATCAAGACAAGGGTGTCTTTGGTACTTCTAAAGAAGTCAGCGTTAAGAATCGGATAAGTATCACGGTCTACATCGATCACTGAAGCACAAAGAAATAAAACATCAACCACTGGTGCAATTTCATCAATTGAGGAGACGAACTTAACTTGTGAGTACTCTGGAGACTGCGCATGAGAATGATACTTTTCAAACACAATAACTTTCATCCCAAAAGCCCTTGCGTAATGAGCAAGAAGCTTTCCGATTCTTCCGAATCCGATGATTCCGGCAGTCCGACTCCTTAACTGTAAAGATGCAAAATCTTCTCGCAGCTCTGGGGAGTAGACGGCCAAATTACTCGCAAGGAAAGCTTTTCTCCACAGTGCGAGCATGAGTCCCCATCCATGCTCTGCCGTCGCGGTGATTGAATTCAGGAAATCCTCTTCCCCCTGAAGACTTACCACTTCGACTTCTTTGGAATTGTCGGAATTGATTGAAATATGAGTTAGGCCAGTTGTCGGAGTGAGAATGAATTTCAGATTTGGAAATTTATGCAGCAATCCATCCGTTACGGGAAAATTTAGTGAAGTCCAATAAGCCACACATTTATTGGAATCATTTGCAGGGGTATCAGCAGAATCTGTGACAAATACAATTTCGCGATCTAGGGTCCCAGACGTGATTTTCTGAAGAAACTCTATGTCTAAAGGGGTCGCCACATAAAGGACTGACTTGTTCCCGGAACTACTCGGCATGTGGCAATCCTAGCCAGAAAGGGATCTCTCACCTTCGTTTTCCCTGAGAATTTAGAATTTGCGTAGAGATAAGGTTTCTCATGAGTAGAGAGAATGAAAATTCTACTAAGATTGGGATATGCGAGCCTTCATCCTGTACTCGAAATCTCAGGTAAATAGTTTTGTAAAGTCAGGAGTTCTCGCAGACGTTGCCCACAATTCTTCTTTAGAGGTGTTAGTAAAAGACGAGGGCCTAATTCAGGGCATACACGCGTCTCTGTTGACGAAAGATTTACTGGGGCTAAACCCATTAATCCCAAGAGTCTCTGGGTTGGTACAAATGTGCGCCTTATGGAAGTACAAGGATCGCAGCATGAATCACACAGTGAGGGCCTTTGCGTCCTTTGGTTCAAAGAATCAGCGTAGAGACTGGACATGTGTTGTTGTTTCTGAAATGAAGGTGAATTTCTTTAAACGCTTAGGAATCCGGATACTTTCCCAAAGCCCATTTTTTGCGCTTCTGAAGTGGATTGAATCTGTGGCTCGGATGTTACTTATCAGAAAAAAAATCCTGAACCAATTTCAAAGCTACTCTGCTCTATTAATTCCATTCAGCGGACACATAGGTATCGAATTTGGTACATATGTTTGGATAGCCAAAAAGCTGGGAATAAAGTCCATTGCGATTCAGGAGAATTGGGATAATCTCTCAACGAAAACATTTCTTACAGATGAACCCGACTATTTCTTTGTTTGGGGCAAACAAAGCGAAGGCCACATAAGAGCGATTCACAAAATGCGTAACACCCGTATCATGGTCGTTGGCTCGCCAAGATTTAGCACTTATTATTCAGGTGATTTGTCTGATCCGGTGGTGACTTTGCCTGACGGGCGAAGCATTACAATTTCGAAACCATTTGTCCTGATTGGTGGGACAGGAGATGGCATTGATGACGAGGTTCTCCTGTCAACTACCTTTCTTGCTCTGTCGGACTATATGGATGAAATCGAAGTCGTGTATAGGCCACACCCGATGTCTAGAACGCCACATAATTTGCTCCAGCTAGAAAGTAAATACCCCTCACTATTAATCGATGCGGGTGAAGGAGCAGGTGATTTTGGACATCAAATTCCTTTGGTTCAGAATTGTTTTGTTCTATTAAATCATTTCTCAACCCTCACACTGGAAGGCTTGATTGCTGGAACTCAAGTTGCTGTTCCACTATTTCTTGGCCGGGAAACTGCGAACTACAAATATAGAGATATCTTCAACGAATGGCATCATATGAGCGGAATCTCGTTCTTAGCCAACTTAGCTTTACCAGCAAATCCTGAGGAATTTGCTATTACCCTTCGTGATTCGTTCCATCGAAGAAACGAAATGAGGATGCCCCAGAATATTGAATGGGTTTGTCATAAAGGCCACTATTCCTCAGAGCTACTTTCTGCACTGGAAAAATTAGAACGTTAAAAACTCTGTCTATAAAGAGTGTCCAATTTTTGTGCCATTTGTGTTGAATCAAAATCCAAAATTCTTTTTGCTGAATACGACTCAAACCAATCTCGGCTTTCATTTTTTTGGAATTCCAAAATCTTTGAAGCAAAATCGTATTCATCGTCAACTTTTGCTAAGTAGGGATAGCCGCCCCCTAACACTTCGGGAATCGCTGAAACATTTGAGGCCACTATAGGAGTTCGAGAGGCTAAAGACTCTAAAAGCACCATCCCAAAACCCTCGTAATTGCTAGTCAAGACGAATACATCAATTGCCGCCAAAAGCTCAAGCACTTTCTTTGAGTGGCTTACCCAAATTAGACTATCATCAATTTGGAGATCAACCGCAAGATTTTTTAACTCATGCTCAAGGGGACCACTACCGATGATAATCAACTTGGAGTCTTGGTGACTATTCTTAACAATACTAAAAGCTTTCAGTAGGCAGGGAATATTTTTCTGTTCAACTAACCTGGATACTGTGCCAACCAAATAAGTGTCATCAGTTATGTTCAAGCTGGCTCTAATTTCCCCCCTCAAGTGCGCGGGAAATTCTCTTTGGAGCGTGAATCCATACAAAAGAACTTTCAATTTACGAGCGGAACTGACTTCATGAGAACTCAGTAAGAATTGTCGAACAGCATCGGAGATGCAAACAATCACATTTGATTTCTTTTCAACTAGACGAGAAAAGATGAGGGAAAATACTGAAGGTGCACCCGGGAAAAAGGGTTCCGCATTGTGGCGAGAAACAATTAGGTTTTTTCTTCGACTTGTAAAGCACGACATTAGTTCTGCTCTTGGTAAATGTGCGTGGCGGATCCCAGAGAAATTCCTCAAGTGCCTACGTAGAGTAAGCAGCTGTATAAACACATTCTTATTGGCGAATTGGCTATGGACCGTAGCGCCAACTTCGATGAAACTTGATGTTAATTCGCCATTTCCCTTCAGAAAAATAACCTCAACTCTGTACCCGAGCATCACTTGTTGCTGAACAAGAAGTAGTAACTGATTCTCAGCCCCGCCTCTGTTTATAGTGGTGATTAAATGTAGAATTGAACTCATGTTTTAATTAGTTCACGGAAATAAGTAATTGTGTAGTCTAGGCCCAGATCTAAATCAACCATTGGTTCCCATTTCAAGAATTCTGAAGCAAGATGAATATCCGGCTTGCGTTGTTGAGGATCATCCATTGGTAAACTTCTAAAATTTAGGGTTGATTTAGTTTCAACTTTACTAAGAATTTTCTCAGCAAGTTCCAACATAGTAAACTCAGTTGGATTCCCTAAATTGATAGGACTATCCAGAAACTCATCTGTTGCAAATGCCCTATAAATGCCATCAACTAAGTCTGACACGAAACAAAAAGCTCGAGTCTGCTTCCCATCACCATAAATTGTTATGTCCTGGCCCCGGAGGGCTTGAACTACAAAGTTACTTACTACTCGTCCATCGTTTAGAGACATGCCAGGCCCATATGTATTAAAAATTCTAATTACACGACTATCGACCCCGTACTGTCGTTTAAAGTCAAAACAAAGAGTCTCGGCGGCTCGCTTACCTTCGTCGTAACAGGATCGAATACCTATCGGGTTGACATTTCCCCAGTACGTCTCTATTTGAGGAGAAAGAGTCGGGTCACCGTACACTTCACTCGTCGAACTCTGCAAGACTCTAACATTCAATTTTCTTCCCAGTTTTAGAACATTCAGCATCCCCAAAAAATTGGTCTCTATAGTTTGGACAGGGTCAATTTGATATTGAATAGGAGAGGCCGGACAGGCGAAATTGAGAATTCCTTCCACTTCAAAGTCTAATTCTTTTCTTACATCACCCTCTACAAAGACAAAATTGGGGTTATTCTCGAATTCTATTAAATTTGCAAGACTTCCGGATGACAAATTATCCAAACCGATGATCTGATGCTTTTCCTGTAGGAATTTTCGAACCAGATTAGAACCAAGAAATCCTGCGGCACCTGTGATTAAAACTTTCACGAGTCTCCCATAAGTTGATTTTATTTCAGATTAGTAGGCTAGCGTATCAATATTGAGTTCAGCTTATCGACCCAGGAAGCGATGTCATGATTATTGGTCGCTATTTCACGTCGCCTATTAACCTCAATTGTTACTTCTTGCTCCGACCTGTTTAAGAGTGCTCTAAGTTCGAGTTCTAGAGACGTCGGAATTGAATCCGACCAAGTTCCAAATTCCTTAAGGTAGCCGTGATTACGAGTTACTACTGGTCTGCGCACAAACGTAGCTTCCACAAGGATTTTGTCTAATGAACCTTCGTAAGCATGGATAAAACAGTCGCTCTCAATTAGCTTGTCAGGTACTTGTGCCCTAGGAATTGAAGGCAGAAAGGTCAACCATTTTTCCTCTTTATACTTTGTGAGAATCGAATTTGCATAACCCTGATTCTTGAAATTTGAAGCTGTGCCAATAATTTCAAGAGTTAATTCAGGGTGCTCATTGCGCATACTGGAGACAGTTTCAATCAATGCAGAAATATTCTTGGATTCATCAAATCTACCAAGGTGTATGAGTTTGCGAATTGGTCCATGAAATTCTGGCCCGTTGAAAGTCACAGAATCAATTGCCTGACCGATTTCAATCACTTTATTTCCCTTTACGGGACACGAAAACCTTGTTGAAGTTATAATTCCATTTGAAAGGAAGTATGAGATTCTTAAATAAGGGGAAAGACTCATGTGCGCGTACCATAAATAAATCGGGGTTCTCAATACTCTTGCAAACGGCGCAAGAATCAAATTCTGAACTTCAGTCATGTGACAAAAAATGACATCTGGGCGATGCCTGATCAATGTCCACGTGCCTATTCGTAGGAATCGAAGCGCACTTAACAACTTTGACCCATTAACCCAACCGGAGGGCACAACAGTCATGTTGACTGGCAATTCCCTCTCAGGCATTTCATTGGAAAGCACAATGATTCGTGAGTAGCTTGGAGACAATCTCAAGGCGGCTTCTAGCTGATGCGAGAAAATAGTGTTGAACTCGCTCATCGAATAGTTGACGAGTAGCAATCGGGGCTTAGATAGTGGCTCTCTCATCACATCATTAATATAGCGGTATTATTTACTAATTCCGCCCCAAGAGTTTTCCAAAAGTGAAGGATAATGTGATCATGAAAGTCTTAGTGACAGGTGCGGCGGGATTTGTTGGCTCAAGCCTTTCTGTGGTGCTCGCCAATCAAGGGCACGAAGTTTTTGGGCTAGATAACTTTAGCGACTATTACAGCCCAGACCTGAAGCAAGCAAGAGTTGAGAATTTGCTTAAACCCCACCAGGTTGAATTTAAAAAAATTGACCTTTTGGATGAAAAATCTTTAAATTCCATTTTTGCATCATTTGAACCGGATTGCTGCATACATTTAGCGGCTCAACCTGGGGTTCGGGTTCCAAGAAGTAACTATGGAAGATATTTTGATTCTAATCTAACGGCATTTTCAAAAATTCTATTGAGCGTTGAAAGATTCAAGGTGAAGAGTTTTATGTTTGCTTCCACATCTTCAGTTTATGGGGATGGTGCTGCTCTTCCTTACACAGAAAGTGAAATGAACCTTAATCCAAAAAGCTTCTACGGAGGAACAAAGCTTGCGAATGAAATTTTAGCTAAGTCTTTCTTTGCAAACTCTTTGACTAGGTTTCGGGCCATGAGACTATTTACAGTCTATGGACCCTGGGGTAGACCAGATATGGCCTATCTGAAGTTGATAAATTCAAGCTTATCGGGCTCCACCTTTACTCTGTTTGGCGATGGATCACTAAAAAGAGACTTCACCTATATTGATGACGCATCCGCCGCAATTTCCAAACTGATGGGTGATCTTGATTTGAGAGATGAGGGTTTTGGAGATGTTGTAAATGTCGGTGGTGGGAAACCAGAATCAATGTCTGAGTTGATCTCAATCGTGCATGAACTCACAAGTAAAAAACCAAATATTCTCCAGTTAGCCCCTTTGAATGTAGACCCCTTGGAAACTTGTGCAGATCACGCATATTTAGAGTCTTTAGTCGGCCAAATACCAACCACTTCTCTCCGTCAGGGCATTGAGCGATGTATTCAATGGGCTTCAAAACCTGAAATTTCTCGTGAGTTAAGCAAATGGCTGGCCTAGAAATGGAACAATTTAAGACTAATGGAAGCAGATAGAGTGAAATCCTTAAAAAACTTTTTGAGAGAGTCAGTCATTTGGCGTGGATTGAGGATTCTGTCCATTCGGGATCGAAGAATTATTTTTCTCATCATATTTGCACAAATAGGCCTTGGACTGCTTGATTTACTCGGAGTCGCATTAATTGGAATCCTGACAGCGCTCTCAATTAATGGGGTCAGTTCAAGACCTGTCGGAGATCGAGTTGGAAAGTTTATGGAAATCATTAACTTAGATGGGCAAGACCTTAAGTATCAAGCAACCGCACTCGCTGTTATGGCCTCACTTTTACTTATCTCAAAAACATTAGCCTCACTCTACTTCACACGTAAATCTTTGTTTTTCCTCAGCAGAAGAAGCGCCAGTATTTCATCCACATTGATCTTTAAATTGCTCGGACAATCTTTGCTAGAGATTCAAGGCCGTTCGAGACAGGAAACAGTTTTCGCGCTGACAAGTGGAGTAAATGCTGTAACTGTTAGCATTATCGGGTCTTTCATGACCTTAGTCTCAGACATTGCACTTCTCATAATCTTGCTAAGTGGTTTGTTCATTGTGGACACACTGGTAGCTCTGGCAGCACTGACATTATTTGGATTTGTGGGAGTGATTTTGTATTACGTAATGCAGGTTCGTGCGAAAGAACTCGGAAAACAACAAGCTCAACTAAACATCAAGAGCCACGAAAAAATCGTTGAAGTTCTAACTTCTTACAGGGAGTTAGTTGTTAGAAATCGACGTTTCCACTACGCGAATCTTGTTGGGGGCATTAGACTTTCTCTGGCAAATTACACGGCAGAGAGTGCCTTCTTAGTTAGTATCAGTAAATATGTAATGGAACTCTCTATTGTAATCGCCACCCTGCTCGTTGCATTTATTCAATTTAGTATCCACACAGCACAGCATTCCGTTGCAGTACTTTCAGTCTTTTTTGCCGCAAGCACAAGGATTGCACCTGCAGTCCTAAGAATTCAACAGGGATCATTAACAATCAAATCCAGTCGGGGAGTCGCAGAACCCACATTAAAGTTATTCAAATCTCTCGCAGATAAGCCAACAATTCATCCCCAACTAGAAACCTTTGAAACAGACTATGTTGGATTTGAACCGACCATCCAGTTAAGAGATGTTAGCTTTACTTACCCAGGGGCGAAATCACCGGTTATAAATGGAATGGACTTAAACATCAATTCTGGTGAAATTGTGGCGATAGTTGGCCCATCTGGTGCTGGAAAAACCACCTTGATTGATCTGATGATTGGAGTTCTAAACCCCACATCTGGCGAAGTACTAATTGGCTCGAAGCCCCCGCTTCATTCTTTAGAAGAATGGTCCGGTGCAGTTGCATATGTCCCTCAAGATATTGTCATTACAAATGGATCATTCAGGGACAATATTCTTCTTGGGTATGCCGATTCTATTCTTATGGACCCGCTAATCGATAAAGCAATCAAACGAGCCCAACTCAAGGAATTGGTTGAAGGCTTTCCAGAAGGATTGAACACGCGAGTTGGTGACGCAGGAAATCGCCTAAGTGGTGGGCAAAGACAAAGACTCGGAATAGCTCGCGCAATGCTCACAGAACCAAAAATTTTAATTCTCGACGAAGCTACAAGCGCTCTGGATGGTGAATCCGAATCAAAAATCAGCTTGGCACTGAGTGAAATGAGAAGTCAAACAACAGTTGTGCTTATCGCTCACAGATTATCAAGTTTGCGAAATGCAGATCGTGTTCTGTACTTAAACGATGGAAGAATTCAGGCAGAAGGAAGTTTCGACGAAGTTCGAAAAATTGTCCCAGATTTCGATAACCAGGCAAAACTGATGGGACTCTAGTGGAACGATTCTGCTTGTAATTGCTGTAAGTTCTAACACATGTGGGGAATGGAGCCTTTGCAACATGCACAGATATTTCAGAGAGATGATAAATCTTGAAACTTAGAAAATCCCATTCCAGATTTTTCGAAAAGAATCATGCATGACTTCAACTGAATTAAGGGTGTAATTGCAATGAGCCGAGTACTTATCTTTGGACCGAGTGGAAATATTGGGAAATCCCTCGCGGACACTTTAGGGGATTTTGGACATCAGGTGACCCGGGTATCCAGACACGTAACAGATAAAAGGCATGCACACATACACATGAACCTTGAACAAGAAATAGAAAGTTCATTGATTTCATCTGAACATGATTATGCTTTTTTGTCCTTTAACATTGGTTCCGCCGGCAAAGATCTCTCTCGCAAGGCTCTAGAAAAAAACACCAATGTAACTAAGCATTTAGTGCAGATACTCAGCGAGAAGGGAATTAAAATAGGATTCTTCTCAAGTGCTGCGGTATTTGATGGGCTAACGCCTGAATCTGAATCCAGCGCCAATAGAACTGCAAGTGATTCTTACGGTGTCGCAAAAATTGAATTAGAAAATTTTTTACTTAACAACAAGTTTGAATTCGACATATATAGAACTGGAAAAATACTAGGTAATTTACCTGTGATTGATAAGTGGACTACTCATTGCAATCAAAAATTACCTCTCACTGTTTTCCCTAACAAACATATTGCGCCGTTATCGTCGAAATATCTTGCAGAAGTAATTTGTGAGAAATTCCTTTCTTCAGGTGAGTCGATACATCAAATTTCTGGACATGGAGATATAAGCTATTTAAACCTTCATAAAATGTTTATGGAGGTTCGAAGTTATTTTGGGTTCGATACTTCTGATGTATTCGATTTTCTCGGAAATGCAACCCATTTTGAGTCGCTAAAACCATCAGGTATGTTTAAAGAGTTTATTCCACCTTCAAGCGTAGAGACAGTATATGATTTTCTAATCGGACACGTCTCAAAACAATTGAAATCACACCATGATTCTTGATATCTTTAAATCATGAACGCATCTGGAAGATTAATTACTTATAGATCTCTTTTTGAATCCTTATCAAAAGAGATCTCAGATAAAGACATAATCGAAGTTGCGCAAATATTGTTGAAAAGAAACAGAGAAGGAGGATTTTTATATATAATTGGAAATGGAGGTTCTGCCACCACGGCATCACATTTTTCAGTCGATCTAGGTGTTGGGAGTTGCAGACGAGGCGTAAATCTTCGTGCACTTTCTCTAGTCGATAATTCTGGTTCTCTAACTGCAACGGGTAACGACACCAGCTTCGAATTTATATATGCAAATCAAATAGAACATCTAGCATCGAAAAGAGACACTTTAGTAATTATTAGCGCATCCGGAAATTCAGGAAATCTTTTGTCTGCGTCGAAAAAAGCAAAAGAATTTGGAATGCATACAGTCTCAATAACCGGATTTGACGGAGGATCTCTCAAAAAAATGACAGATTATAATATTCATGTCGGTTCCCCAACGGAAGAGTATGGAATCGTTGAAGACCTCCATCTATCAATCTGCCATAGAATTACAGAGGTTATCAGAATTCTTGGTGGGAAAACGTGATTCTTGTGCTTGGCGGGAGTTCGTTTTCAGGTAGCTCATATGTATCACATCTATTGAGTATGGGAGAGAAGGTGGCTTCATTTGAAAGAACCGAGCTTGACAGGCGTCTATTTTCTCCCATAAACCCATCTGTAATCAATCATTACACTCGGAAGTCTTTTAATTTAAATTCGAGTATTCAAGAAATCATTGACTTTGTAAACGAGAACCAGATTAAGATAGTTATAAATTTTGCCGCACAAAGTATGGTCAGCCAAAGTTGGTCTAATTCAGAAGACTGGTATGAAGCAAATGTCACTTCATTAGCAAAATTAGCCAATAAATTGTCGACCGACACCAAAATTAGTAAATTCATTCAATTTTCTACACCAGAAGTTTATGGAAGTACTAACGGTTGGCACAAGGAAAACTTTGACTTCAAACCAAATACTCCATATGCAATATCTCGGGCGGCTGGTGACTGGCACTTGAAAGCTTTAAATGAAAATTCTGGATTCCCGGTAATCTTTACACGGGCAGCAAATGTGTTCGGTGAATACCAACAACTCTACAGAATAGTTCCTAAAGTTGTAATTTCAGCTTTAACTGGAGGCAAAGTTCCTCTTCATGGTGGCGGAAAATCAGTAAGATCATTTATCCATATAGCAGATGTAAACCATGCCCTTGATTTAATCATATCTAATGGAATGATTGGTGAAAGTTATCATATCTCAACTAAGGAACTAATTACTATTCAAAATTTAGTAGAGAAAATTGCCTCTAAGCTGGACGTTGATTTCGAAAATTTAGTCGAATTTACCGCTGAAAGGCCAGGAAAGGATTTTGCTTATCAGCTGGATTCAACAAAGATTCGCACGGAACTGGGATGGAATGACGAAATCAGCTTAGATCAAGGACTTGATCGTACAATTGCATGGGCAACAAGCAACGTAGCTGAACTGAGGGGGTTACCAACTGAATATACCCACAGGAAGTAGGAAAATGAAGATTCTCGTAACGGGCGGATGTGGATATGTGGGTTCAGTACTCATTCCAAGATTAGCTGCTCAAGGGCACGAAATTACAGTCGTTGATGCGCAGTGGTTCGGTAACTTTCTCCCAGAATTTAAGAATGTTTCAATGTTAAAGAAGCATTTCTCCAAAATCACCATTGAAGAATTGATTGGAGTTGAATCTGTAATTCACCTTGCTAATGTTGCAAATGATCCAAGTGTGGAGCTTAATCCAGTTTTATCTTGGGAGGTCAACGTACTTCATACCACCCAACT
>JACCDH011829127.1_pt1 | contig 14666 bp, 13 predicted proteins | sample 7442481 | NCBI WGS metagenome assembly JACCDH01 (sample SAMN15323433, study PRJNA562643) | freshwater metagenome | isolation source: river surface water | place: USA:Blue River Watershed | collected 2017-08-15
TAATGTATGTAAATTAACTAAATTTTCAAGTTCTTTAATTTCAGTTATTTTATTGCCACATAAATTTAATGTATGTAAATTAACTAAATTTTCAAGTTCTTTAATTTCAGTTATTTTATTGCCACATAAATTTAATGTATGTAAATTAACTAAATTTTCAAGTCCTTTTATTTCAGTTATTTTATTGCCACATAAATTTAATGTATGTAAATTAACTAAATTTTCAAGTCCTTTTATTTCTGTTATTTGATTATTATGTAAATCTAAATTTTTTAAATTAACAAATTTGTGTAAATTATTTAATATTAAATTGATATAATTAGAATTAATATGTAATGAGTTTATTTTTATTGGATCACAATTCATAAAATTATTGATATTATCATCATAAATATGTAATTCCATAAAATAAATAAATAAATAAATAATAATTTAAATAATCAATTTTTATTAAACATGAGATAAATATATAGTAATACCTAAGTCATCAAGAGAAGTGGTATAAAATGAATTAAATGTATTTTGGTATTTTTCAAAATTTACACGAATAATATTAGTAATGTAATCAATAGCTAATTTTTCATCAAGATTATATTTTTTATTTGAATATGACCAAAAAACATTAATTGGATCCCATGGATGTAATCCAGCATCTTTTCGTGCTTTTTGAATACTTGTTGCAACAAGCCTATAATAATATAGTTTTTCCATATTTTCATCATATGTTTTATCAAGAAGTATAACAATATTTTTAGAATCAAACTTAAATTCTTTAATAATATAATCAGTCATACTATCATTAGAAATAGTATAATTAATATTAAATAGTGTTTCATCATATTTAGTATCAATAATATGTTCTAATTGTGTTAATGTCATTTCTTGAAGTTTTTTAAATTCATCAGCAATATCTTTACCATATTTTTTAAAAAATAATGCTTTAACAGGTGTAATAGTTTTACTAATATTATAATTAGTTGGATTACCATCATTGATATATAATACATTACATTCATCGTTAATAAATTGTGAATAATTTAAATATTGAGTATTAATTGATTCATCATGAAGAATACAAATAGATTTAATAGGTTTTTTAAGTGATAAATTACAAGTTCCTCTTAATTTATAAACATTTTGAATAATATTATATACAAAATTGAAATCATATGCTAATGTTTGTTTAGAAGTGTCTAATTGGATCATATCATCTCTTTTACCAAGATGAATACTTTCATAATTAAAATATGTATCATTAATATTAACACATATTGATTTTAAATTTAAATATTCTTTTTCAGCAAAAAATGGAATAATAGATTTGAAATCATTAATAATAAGTTTAATAAGGTAATATAATACATTTAATGATTCCTTCCATTCTTTTTTATCATTAGTTTTACCTTTTAATAAATTTCTGCCTAATTTAACATAACCATTATTAACAATATCAACAACAGTATATAAAGTTCCAATTGCATCTTTAAGATTATAATTATCCATGTGTTTAAAATATAAATTTCTTAATTTTGAATATTCAGTTAAAATCCAAATATTAATTGGATTATTAATATCAGAGAAATTAAAATTAAATGTATCATTGTCTTTAGAATAAAGTTGGTAATATTCTTTCCAAAAAACAACAGTATTTGATAATGGAATAATAATATCTTTCATAACATTATGAACACCTACTTTTGAAAATTTTAATGTTTCACCTCTTGATGCTGGACTAGATAATAAGTATAATCGTAAACAATCTGACCCATACTCATTGATAATATCAACCGGATCTGGATAATTTTTAAGACGTTTTGACATTTTTTTACCATCTTCAGCTAAAATTAAACCATTAACAATTACATTTTTAAAGGGAATTTTATCAAATAATGATGTTGATAATACTAGTAATGTATAAAACCATCCTCTTGTTTGATCGACACCTTCAGCAATAAAATCAGCTGGTAATATTTGATGTTTAGTTCCATCATTTGTTTGAATATATGGATTATTATTATTATCAAATTCAATACCATTAGAAGAGTTTCGTAAAAGTTCAACAATACCATCACAACCTAATGATGCATATGGCATTGCTCCAGATTCAAACCAACAGTCAAAAATTTCAGAAATTCTTTTAAAAGTTTTACCATCTTTATGAATTACAATATGATCAATATTATGTCTATGTAAATCAGTAATTGAATTTTCAGGTAAATTTGCAAGTTTTTCGAGTTCATAAGATGATTCAATACAAATAATATCACCATCATCAGATTTCCAAATAGGAATTGGTGTACCCCAAAATCTAGATCTAGAAACACCCCAATCGCGTGCATTAGCTAACCAATTATTAAATCTATTTTCACCAACATGTTTTGGTGTCCAATTAATTTCTTTATTTAATGATACTAATTTATCACGTAAATCTTCAACTTTAACAAACCAACTGGTTACTGCTCTATAAATAAGAGGTGTATCAGATCTCCAACAAAATGGATAATTATGTGTAATTTGTCTTTTATCAAAATAATAACCTTTTTCTTTTAATTTAATAATTGTCCAAGTATTAAAATCTTGTTTTTTATTTTCAATTAATTTATGATTTTTATAAAACATACCATTGATTTCTTCTAAAAATTCATAATCATTTTTTAAAGACACAAATCCATTTACATCTAAAGGTTGAAATAATTTTGTTTCTTTTGTAATAATGTTATTTTCTAAACATACCCGATAGTCATCTTCACCATAAGTTGGTGAGATATGAACTATACCAGTACCATCTTTATCACTAACATAATTATCAGCGATAATTTTAAATTCATGATTTAAAAAGTTTAGAGGAGGTAAATAATGTAAACCAACTAATACACTACCTTTAAATGTATCAATAATTGTAACTGGTTGTTTAAAAGTTGATTCAATTAAACTTGAACCAACAATAAAATATTTATTTTTATATTCAACAAGTGAATAATCAATATCGTTATTTACACATAATGCATAATTGGCGGATAAAGTCCATGGAGTTGTTGTCCAAACCATAATATAAACATTACGATCTTTAAATTTATTAACTAATGGTAACATTAAAAATAAAGAATCGTCTTGTACTTCTTGATAGTTTTGTTGAGTTTCAAAGTTAGACAACGGAGTTCCACATGTTGTAGAATAAGGCATAATTTTAACACCTTCATAAACTCTATTTTTGTTATATAATTGTTTAAAAACCCACCAAACTGAATTCATAAATTCTTTAGTCATAGTTTTATAATCATTATTAAAATCAATCCATCTACCAAGACGACCCATTGTTTCTTCCCACTCTTTAGAATATTTCATAACAATACCACGACATTTTTCATTATAATTTCCAATTCCATAGTTTAAAATTTCTTCAGTCGTTTTAATTTTAATGTCTTTTTCAATTTCATATTCAATAGGGAGACCATGACAATCAGTACCATTATGTCTAGGAACATGTTTTCCCAAATTATGGTGATATCTAGTAATTGAATCTTTAATTAATCCAGCTAAAATATGGCCATAATGCGGTAACCCTGTTGCAAATGGTGGTCCATCATAGAATGAATACAATTCATTATTTTCATTTTCTTTTACAGTTTTACTAAAAATATTATTATCTTTCCAGTGCTTATAAATTGGTTGTTCTTGCATAAATATTTAATATTAGTCTAATAATATTATTTTTTCAATTTTTTTTATAAAAAAAATTGCATAAAACATTTATTATACTTTTTCCAATTATTTATGGAAAATCCAAATAAATATATAATTAAACATAAAACTATTAAAGATGTAATTATCAATAATTTTAACTATTTATTATACACAAGTTGGACAATTTTATGTATAATTATAAATACTAATTTAATAATTTATATGAATAATTTTAAAAATGATGATACAAATAATTATTGTTTAGATGGATATAAAACTCTATATAATAAATTATATGTTTACAGTATAATTGAAAAATGTTTTTTAGTATTTTTAGTTATTATATTTTTATTAAATAAATATTTACCAAAAAATATTGAATCGTATGCATTTTATATATTTATATTTTCATCAATTATAGTTTTTAATATAAATAATGATATAGACTCTAACATTTTTGACTCTAAAATTTTTAGAGTAAATTGTAAAATTCCAAAATATTATTTTTTACAATATATATTGGTTTTATATGATATTATTGATTTAACTTTAATATCAGTATTAGTTGCACTTTTAATACTTATAGTACTAGCAGGTATAGATAATATGTATACATAGTTATAATAAAATATTTAAACCATTTTTTAATAAATATCTTAATATTGTTGTTGATTATGAATATGTTGAATTAGAAAATCAAAATATTGAAGTTTAAGAATGAATAAATTTTACTAATATATCATTTGGTGTTAATTCATTTATTTTAATTGGTGGTTCAGGTATATTATTTTTAGTAATATAGTCATCACATAATAAACTTAATGAATTATGTATACAATAAATACCATGTAATATATATTTACCATTTTTTTCATTTTCAATATATTTTTCATATTTTTTATTTAAATTATAATCAATAAGTAATAAATTAATATAATCTACACAATCTTGTGTTTCGGCTAATGAATAAATGTATAAATAAATTTGTGGTCCACTAATATTTTTAGTCATATAATTATATTATATTTAATCTTTAATTATATATCTTAAATATATGATTTAAAGATTATTTTAATGATGTAATTCAACACTACAATAAAACTATTATTTACTATTTTTTTATTACAATTATAAATATTTTAAAATTTTGTATATTATTATTTTAAAAAAAATATTAAGAAATTTTAAAATATAACTTAATATATAATACATATTATGGTGAAAATTTTTGAAGATTCACCCAAATCATCAGAATTAGATGATATTGTAAATGAAACTGATTTTAGTGATAATGATTTTGATAATAGTAATAGTTTTAGTGAAACAAAATTATCAAAAAAAGAAAATATTAGAGATACTGAAGATTTAAATACATTATTAAGTGATATTTGTTCAGAATCTAAAAAAAAAACAAAATATAATAAATACAAACAAAATGTATATTCTACAGAATGTTACGATGATACATTCATAAAACCATTTAATTTTAATTTAATAAAAGGGGATCAAGGTGTAATGGGACCATCTGGACCTCGTGGTGAACGAGGTTATATTGGACCTCAAGGAATTATGGGACCACCCGGACCTCGTGGGAAAACTGGACACACTGGAGCACGTGGGAGAAAAGGAGATCCTGGTAAATCAGTAGTTTGGAAAGGTATATGGTTTAATGATGTATTTTATGAAAAAAATGATATTGTAAATTTTAATGGTTCTATTTATATTGCTATTAATTGTAATTCAAATGTAGAACCATCATCTGAACAATATGATTGGGATTTAATGATTCAGAAATGTATATGTATTGAATGGACTGGAAACTGGAATGAAAATACATTATATTCTATTTATAATTTAGTTTTTTATAATGGCTCTACATATATTTGCATTATACCAAATGTTAATACTGTACCTGATATTAACTCACCTTATTGGAATATATTTGCACAAGGAGCACAAGGACCACCAGGTATTAAAGGTGTTAGTATTCAAGGACCACCTGGTGAGAAAGGTGACAAAGGGGACAAAGGGGACAAAGGTGAGAAAGGTGAAAAAGGTGATAGTATCCAAGGACCACCTGGTGAGAAAGGTGACAAAGGGGACAAAGGTGACAAAGGTGACAAAGGGGACAAAGGGGACAAAGGTGAGAAAGGCGAGAAAGGTGATAGTATTCAAGGACCACCAGGTGAGAAAGGCGAGAAAGGTGATAGTATTCAAGGACCACCTGGTGAGAAAGGTGAAAAAGGTGATAGTATTCAAGGACCACCTGGTGAGAAAGGTGAAAAAGGTGATAGTATTCAAGGACCACCTGGTGAGAAAGGTGACAAAGGTGATAGTATCCAAGGACCACCTGGTGAGAAAGGTGACAAAGGTGATAGTATCCAAGGACCACCTGGTGAGAAAGGTGAGAAAGGTGAGAAAGGTGAGAAAGGTGAGAAAGGTGAGAAAGGTGAGAAAGGTGAGAAAGGTGATAGTATCAAAGGATCATTTGGTGAGAAGGGAAATAAATCGCCATAAAAAATAATAATAAAAAAGATTGTTATAAATAATATTAAAAGTAATATTATAAAAACAAAAATAAAATTAAATAAAATTAAATAAAACAGAATTATAATTATTATTTTTTAAATTTTCAAGATCAAATATCATTTTATTAATATTATTAATTTTATTTATAAGATGTTTTTGATCATCAATATTTAATAATGGAATTTCAAAATTTTCAATATTTTTTTTACTTATTGTAATTGTTTTATTATTATTAGCAATTTTAATAAAGTCATTTTCAAAATATAATAAAATAAAATATAAATAATTTTGTAAAATATTAGTATTTTTAATATGTAAATAATAGTTATTTGTAGATAATTCATATTGTGTTGATGTTAAATCAATATAACCAGCATTATTAGTATTACGTTGTATATAAATTGTATTAAATGTAGTAGCTTCATTCGTAATATCACAAATTTCCTCAATTTTGATATATGTAGTTGTAGTAGTTAAATAATTTTCAATAAATTTTGTTTTTATTTTTTCTAAATTTATAATTTGTAAATTTATATAATTATCAAGTTTATTTTTATTTTCAATTGTAATATTAATTAATTGTTGTGTTTCAATATTTGGAAGTTCTAATTCTAATTGTTTAATAATATCAATATTTAATTGATTAGTTTTTCCTTTTATAATATTTTTAATTTTTAAATTAAAAAAATGTAATAATTTATTATTAATGTATTCTTGATTGTAAATATTTTTGTTTTTAAGTATAAATAAGTAGTCAGCATTAGTAATATTATTAATATTATCAATATTAAATAAATTATTTTTATAAGAGTATAAAATATTTTCATTATCATATTTTTTATTTTTATCAAATTTAACTATATTAACAATACTATCTATATTAACAATACAATTTATATTAATCTTATTATTATTTTGTGTAGTAATAATATTTTTATTATAATTATAATAGTAAAAAGAATAATTATTTTTAATAATATCATTAATAGTGAATTCATATGTATCATTATTTTCAAAAAAATTAAATATTATTTTATTATTTTTAATTTTATTAATTATTAATATTGATTTTTTATTATCTAAATCAATAATTTTAACTCCAAAATTTTCTATAATATATTTTCTTGTATTAATATGTTGATTAGAATCGCCAAATAAAAAACTATTTGATGTGATTATAATACCAACACCATTTTTATTAAGAATTTGTGAAATATATTGTATTATAAGTGGTTCTGATTTAGTACCTCTAATTTTTAAAAATTTAATTTTTGAATTACAGTTTGCATAAATTAAATTTCTAATATCATCTGGTAAATCTGCAAGGACTAAATCATATGTAGTATTAAGTATATCATCAGTAATTACATTATTTATTTTAAATGTAATATTATTAATTTCTTTATTTTTAATAAGTAAATTTATATAAGATATTAATAAAATGTATGGATTTTCATCAACACATGTAAATTGTTTATTATTATCAAACATATTATAAATTAATTTACCAAACCCTGAGAAAAGATTACAAATACTATGTGGTTTTAAATTATTTATTATTGTATTGATATAATTAATATATTTTAAATCGGTATAATATAAGTTAAATTCTTTTAAATATGATTTTAATTGTTTTGAATTTGTAAAAATATCATAAATTATATTAATTAAATAATTATTATTAATTATATCTAAAATTTGGTTATCAACGTGGAATTCATTGTATAAGTTAATAAAATCTTCTTTAGTAATGTGTGTAATGGAAACATTATGTAATGGAATGTCTTTCGAAAAAGTATTTGTAAAATTCATGAAATTGTCATAAGTACAATTTGGACTGGATGTACTTATAAAATAGTAAACTAGTAAATGAACAGTAAATAAACGAACTGGTAGTGACGATGAAAAATCGATAGAAATTATTTTATCTAAAAAGGGACTCTTATAATGATTAGATATAAATAGATTTGTCATATATATATAAATATTAAAATTTTAAATAAAAACTTTTAAATTTTTTATTCGTTTTTATATAAAAAAAAAATATTTAGTTTTAATATTTATAATTATAAATTTTAAAAAAAATACTATAATATTTTAAAAAAAATATAGTCTAATATATACATGCCAAAAAACGGCTCCAAGTCAAAATGCAATATGTCTGATTCCGAATCATCCTCTGATAATACAACTGATAGTGTTAAAATGTATATGATTCAACAAAAAAGTCATAAACATAAAAAAAATCATAAAAAACACCATACAGAATCTGAAACTGATTCAGAATCTCATTCTGAATCACATAAAAAATCTGATAAAAAACATGAAAAAGAAAATAAATGTGATAAAAAACATGATAAATATGATAAAAAAAATGAACATCATACTGAAAGTAGTTCAGAAGATTCAAAATGTAGTAATAAAGAAAAATGTACTTTTGATGATGTTTATAAATATTATAAAAATCAATTATTATTAGATGAAACATTACAAGTTGGTGGATCTGATACATATATATCATCTTATAATAATACAGGCGATACTTATAATTTATCATACCCAATAAATTTTACTAATAATAATATGTTATTAAATGTAGATCATCCAAGTTTTAATGCACCATTTTGTGTTAGATCAAGTGGTATATATTTATTATTTTTTGTTACATCTGTTCAACAATCGTCTCAATTTACTTTATTTATAAATGGTATTCCTAATACAATAAGTACAACTGGTAATAATGCTGGTTCAGGACAAACAATTTTTAGGCAAATGTATAAATTTAATAAAGATGATACACTAATTATGAGAAATTATGAATCATCAGCGGGTTCATTAATTTCACCATTGTATGTAGGCGGTCTTTTACCAGGAAATAATGCAACATTTTTATTAATGAAATTAGGATCATTACATTGTGATGAACATAAAAAATTATGTAATGATTGGAATCCATCATGTTTATCAAGAAGAAAGCAATATTTATTTAAAAAAATTTTAGAAAAAATGTTACTTGATCCTGAATTAATGTTAAAAGGGTATAATACATGTGGAACTTTTTGGACAAAAGCAACACAAATTTTACCAACAGAAAATGATGTCATTTTTGATTCATCATCAAATGTAAATAATATTGGTTGGTCATCAACTACTCCTGAACAAATTAAAATTTTAGAAGATGGTATTTATAAAATATTTTTTATGTGTAATACTACTACTTCTGTACAATTAACTTTTTATGTTAATGGTATGCCAATGGATTTTACTACGATGGGTTCAAATAAAGGTGCTGGTCAAACTTCATTAAGAACTTTATTATCACTTAAAAAAGGGGATTATGTAACAGTTCGTAATCATACATCTACTAATGGTCAAGTTATAATAAATGACCATGATGGTGGTATATTAGATAGTTTAAATGCTATATTAACAATATTTAAAATTGCACCATTATACAAATGTGTAATTAAAAATGATTGTAAAATTAATAGTTATTATAAAAAATCATTTGATAAATTTAAATCTTATTTATTATCAAATAAACATTTACAATTAACAGGTACTGATGTTTATTTTAATTATGCATCTACAAATTCACAAGTTTTACATGTTGGTGATGCAGTTAATTGGGAATTAACTACATTAAAAGAAAATGTACAACATCGCCAAGCAACTGTTCAAACTGTAATAGAAAAAGATGGTATTTATGATTTATTTATTGATTGTATTACATCTGAACCATCACAATTTACTATTTTTATTAATGGCATACCCGATTTAGATACAACTACCGGAAGAGATTCAGGTGCTAATAAATGTTTAATAAGACAATTTGTAAAATTATATAAAGGAGATGTTATTGATGTCAGAAATTATACATCAACCTCTGTAAATGTTACTACATCATTAAATTCAGGCGGAAGTATTCCAGGCATACCAGTATTTTTTATGGGTTTTAAATTATGTAATTTAGATGAAACTTGTAATAAAAAATTAAAAAATAAAAATTAAAAATTTAAAAATATAATTTATTTCTAAAATTAATTAATATTAATGAATTTTAAAAATTTGTTACCTTTCAAAATATTTGAAGAATTTCAAAATTCTTCATCTAATGTTTTAGTCAATAGTCAAAATATAGTAGGTTCTAGTCAAAATATAGTAGGTTCTAGTCAAGAAGCATTGTGTAATGATTTATTAAAAAACCAAGCTTCACAGAATGCTTTAACTATAAGTGGATTAGTATATAGTCAAAAAGCACTTGGAGAATTTAGATATCTTGATTTACAAACACAATGTCAAAGTCAAGAAGCTGTTTTAACTAATGAAAAAGACATATTAATTCAAGAAAAAGATAAAATTATTCAAGAAAAAGATAAAATTATTCAAGAAAAAGATAGTTTACTTGAAACACTAAAAAATGAAAATATTATTATAAATAAAAATTTAAAAGAAATTATTAATCTTAAAAATTTGAATAATACTAATACACATACTAATATTTTATATGGTGTTACTGTAACATTATTAGTTTTATTAATTATATTATCATATTTCCATTTTTATAAAAGTTCAGATTCTAATTAAAAAGCTTGTTTATATTTTGTATGAAATTTTTATAAACATTGCTTATACAATTTTCTTGATAAACTTGTAGAGATATAATTATTAAATAAATTACTAATAAGTAATATAATTTTACTGCAAATATATTTTTTCTGTAATCAATTACAGGTTTTATTAAATTATAAAAAAATCCTTGTTTAAATGTTTCACCTAAAAAAAATCTCTCAATATTAATTATTCCACATTTTCCATATTTTGAACTAAAATGAAATAAAATAAATAGTAAAATAACTAGAACATTTAATTTTAATGCACAATCATCAATAAACGGACTTAATGCAATAAATAAATAAAATAATAAATGTAATGTTTTTATTATATAATCCATTAAATTAATATATATTTAAAAAAAATGAAAAAATAATTCCTTAATATATTTTATTTTATTATGAATAAATTAAGTATTATTATATTAATTTTGTATATTGTTTATGTATTTTGTAATAACGATTCTATAATAATTGAATATGATATAAATATATTGGATTCTAATATAAATATATTAAACTATGATATAAATATTTTAGATTCTGATATAAATATATTAAACTATGATATAAATATATTAAACTATGATATGAATAATAAAAATATAATATATTTTGTTGTTTTTTTATTTAATACTAATTATTTAATTATAAGTTTTTTTATCATATATATATATGTCAAATAATACTTACTATTTTAAATATTTAAAATATAAAAATAAATATTTAGAATATAGAAATAAAGTTTTATCTGAAGAAAAAAATGAAATATCTAGAATATTAGATAAAGTTGAGATTAAAAATTATGAATATGAAAAATTAAATATTGAAGACAAATATAAGTATACGCGTTATAAATATTCAGAATATGAACTAAAAACAGAAGGAGATGGTTATACAATACAAATACCTGAAATATGGATCAAATTGAATATAACACAAGAAATGTATAATAATTTGTCAGACGAATTAAAAAATTGTTATACAATAGATGTTGCACAACCCCAAAATTATATATTTAATTTATCATGTGGAAATAAACATGATAATAGCAGTACTGGAAATCCATTCAGTAGTGTGTATAAAGATATAGAAAAGGCTAATAATATGATGAATACGAAGAATGAGACGAAGAATGAGGATGTAGTATTAGTAAAATCAATAGAGGAAGCGGAAGCAGTAAAAACAACAATAGCAGAAGTAGCAGAAAAAGCAATAGCGGAAGCAGAAGCAAGAAAAAAAACCAGTCAAGAACTAAACAATAGTATGAATGATGATATAAAAAACTCTAATAATATGCGACTGCAACATATGATTAAAAAAAATTTAATCTATTTTAAATGAGTAAACTATAATACCAAATTCTTAATAAAAACTATTTAATTCGTTTATATAATTAAATCATTACAATGATTGACTGTACATTGAAATTTAGTATTTGAACAACCTTTATCACAATTTGGACAACCATAATTTTTACAAACATTGTCTCCTGCACTATTACAAACATTATATACTTTTTAATACTTTATCTACCCTGGGATTTTGATTATTTTTGCATGTAATTTTAGCAATAATTGAATAGTTTAATAAAAATAATAAATAAATTAATGGTTTGTACATAGAATTAATATTTATTTAATTTTTAAATATTTTGTTAATGTTTGATTTTTATTTAAAGTATAATATATTTATATAAAATATGGAATATAAAATAAAATCAGCTTATAAATATTATGATGAAAAGATGAAAATATGGAATTTGTTTATTTTTGTAGAATTTTGTTCAGTTTATTTTTGTATTCATCGTTTTAGAAACGATATAAAATATTTAACTGGTGAAATGAAGTATGATGATGATATTGATGAAATTCAATTTTTAAAAAATACAATATTTAATAATCATGATGTTATTTATATATATGAATCAAATAGTTTTATAAATCAAAGTATTTTAGAATTAAAAAAAAAATTAATTGGAATAAAAAAACAAAATATAACAAAAACATTATATAAATCAATTGAATGTTTTTCATGTTATTCATGTAATTTTCCAATTTATATGTTATCATGTGCATATATTGAAAATTCTGAAAATATAATTAAAAATGGTATATATGCAGATTATCAAAAAGTATTTTGGCATGAAAATGATATTGAAATATTAAAAAATACGATGGAATATAATAAAAAAAATATAATAACTGATGCAGAAAGTTTAATTAGTAAAATAAATAATTTAATAAATAGTAGCTATAATAAAGAAATATTTTAGAATGATACAGATTGATAATTGCAATAATATTAGTTTTCAATATTGTTTATTAAAAAATGATATTTTAAATTTGTGTTTTGAACATTATACTAAAGAAAATTGTAAAAATCATGGAATGTTAAATTATTAAATTCTCATTGTTTTAAATGTTATGTTAATTTCTTTTTCTTTTAATTTAATAATAATGTTTCTTAAAAAATAAAAATTATTATTATTTTCTAATACAGTACTTAAATTTATATTAACAGGATATAATAAATTAGTTTGTTCTAAAATTTTATAAAAAAGTAAAATAACTGGTTGATATTCTAATAATATTGGATAATCTTCCAATAAATTGTCAAAATTAATATCACTTGTTAAATTTAAAAATTGATTACAATTATTTATATAATATTCAGAATCAAGTATAGAATTTAGTAACTCAGATAATAAAAAATAATACTCAATATTATACAACATATAATTAGAAATTGGTTGTTTATTAAAATATTTTTCTATTATTTCTTTTAATAAAATAGAATTAAATAGTGTCATATTTTATTTTATATCTATATATTTATATATGAATTATTATAAAAAATATTTAAAGTATAAAATGAAATATATAAATGCAAAAAATTATGAACAACTAGAAAATAAAGATAAAGATAATTATGAAATTGTATATAAATTAAAACTAAAAAATATAATTAGTTTAGATGAATATGATAAATTAACTAATGATGAAAAAACACAATATGTTGAAAGTGAAAATTTTGTTAAAAGTAATACATATGATTATAAAATAGATGATAATTTAAAACAATCAACATATATTTTGAAAAGTTATCAAGATGAAATTATAAAAAAACCTATAATAACATCAATAGAATATAATAATTTAACACCTGAAAATAAAAAAAAATATGATATTAATAAATCAACTGATTTAAAAGTTGTTACACCTGGTAAACAAACAACTATTGAAAAAATACCAATGGAATATATTTATAAAGATCTTTTATCTAAAAATGTACTAAAACCAGAAGAAAATAAAATAATAAAACCAGAAGAACAAAAACAAACAGTTGAAAATAAATATGATAAACAAAATGCAACTAAGCAAAAAGAAAATACTAATTCTAATATTATTACAGATGCACAATATGATCAATTAAATAATGATGATAAATTATTATATGATGTTCATAAAAAACAATATATAAGTCATGGTATAGAAACACCAATATCATATATTCGAACAAGAAATAAAATAGAGGGACCTCAAAATAATATTATTACAAGAGAAGATTATGATAAGTTGTCTAAGGATTATCAATTGCTATATGATGTTTATAAAACAGAAACCACTAGATATGGATATCAAGATATAAAAACACCAATAACATATATTCAAACAAGAACTAAAATAGATATGCAACCATCTAACCCACAAAAACAACCAATTCATTCTACTAATAATAACAATAATAACAATAATAACAATAATAACAATAATAACAATAATAACAATAATAACAATAATAACAATAATAACAATAATAACAATAATAACAATAATA
>JACCDH010981795.1_pt1 | contig 14665 bp, 9 predicted proteins | sample 7442481 | NCBI WGS metagenome assembly JACCDH01 (sample SAMN15323433, study PRJNA562643) | freshwater metagenome | isolation source: river surface water | place: USA:Blue River Watershed | collected 2017-08-15
TATCGACCAAACGACTAAGCAGTACGTGTATAACAACGTATCTTCAAACTTGAACAACTGGGATAAATTCTACTCTGAAGAATCTACCTGGCGTATCAAGGTTGGCGTAGCTTACAAGTTCTAATTTTTATATATAGTACCTTGAACTATGTATATTGTGTATTAAGGCAGAGAAATCTGCCTTTTTATTTGACAATAAAAGCTTTAGCGCTATAGTGTATTGTATGTTTAATGTGTATAAAGGAATGAACCTTGTCATCGGTTAAAGTCAAAGCAACTATCGTAGAAGATAATACTGGCATTAAAAGTCAGCTCCCCATCTTGATCACCGAACAAGGTGAAGTTGGTTCAGTTACCGATTACTTGCTAAAGATGGAAGCTGATGGTGCTAGTAATGCTTTAATGAATGGTTTTATACAAGCCACTTCTTTGCTCTTGGATTACATGGAAGCCAACAAAGGATTATTTGAAGATCCTAAAATGCTATTCCAAACCTTTGCTAAGCGTCTTTACACAGGCACCATCGGTGAAGATGGTTTAGATCCCTCTGGCTTGTACTGGGTGCCAAGCTCAACTGATAACGTCAATAAACATATTCATCGATTAACGGCATTTACTGATTGGCTGGCTAACAAGCATGGCGCAGAGCCAATGAACCCTTTGCGAGATGCCACACCTCATGAGCAACGCCTTAATTACGCTGCTTGGTATCGAAAAAACCAAAATGACTTCCTTGGACATATTGAAGATAAAACCGTTAACAAAACCATCCGTAAAGCTCGCACAATGAAAGGACGTACTCCATTGACGAAAGCCGAAGACGATGCTTTAGCATTCCCAGATAAGCATTGGGAATCATTCTATAAAGATGGTATTGGCGGAGCAAAAGATCCACGAGTTGCGTTGAGAGATAAGCTTATGCTGCTCTTGATGCACGGTGGCGGTTTGCGTGAAAGCGAAGCTATTATGCTGTGGGTGACTGATGTATTTGAAGATCCGTATGACCCTGAAAAAGCGATAGTTCGAATTTACAACGAAGTCGATGGTAAAGCACCCGAAGGTTGGCGTAGTCGCTCAGGGACAAAAACCAGAGAAGCCTATTTACAAGAAAAATACGCTCGTATACCACGCAAACGAATGAAAGGCACGGCATACGTTGGCTGGAAAACAAGAGTTGTAGACCATCGAGATAACTACATACAAGTTCAGTGGTTTCCAACGGATTATGGCAAGGTTTTTATGTCACTGTGGAAGAGTTACCAAAAATATCGAGCCAGTATTGACTGCCATCACCCCTATGCGTTCATTTCATTCCATCACAGCGCCCTTGGAAACCCATACACTTTGAATGCGTTTCACCAAAGCTATGCAGCGGGATTAAGGCGCATTGGCTTAGAGCCAAACAAATCGGAAGGGTTCGACCCGCACGGTCATCGTCATAGCTATGGCAGACGCTTAGAGCGTTCAGGACTTAACCCGTTGGTGATACGACGATGTATGCACCATAAATCACTGGAGTCTCAAGTTCCCTACACAGGTAAAGGGCAGCAGGAAATTTCCGATGAACTCAACAAGGCCACGCTACAACTGGCAAATCCTGAGTCCAAAGTAAAATCGCTAGATTGGAAATCATTGGTCGAACATGGCTTTGGCGATATTGACCCGCAAGGCTATTTCACAGGCAAGCATCCGAAATTACAAGGTAAATAATGGCAAATAAAGGCAAGAAAAAAGACGGACGTGCATCAGACTTAACGTTTAAATGGATGCTCACCACCCTTGGCCCTGAGTGGGAGCAATGGCAGGAATTAGCCGCTGAGTGGATGGCGATACAACATACGGGGATTGACGGCAAGCGTAAAGCGTTGAGCCGTTTTTTTGAGTCCTACCTGGTAGAGTGCGCTCCCTATGCAACTGATATTGGTCTGTTTTTCAAGGGCTACAATGGCCATATCTGCTCCACTGAAGAGCTAGAAGCTACTGTGAGAAAAACTCTTAACGCCCCCGAGGAAGTATCAAGATCTATCAACCACCCCTGTGACTTCATTAATTACGTCATTGAGCATCATCTATCTGAAGAAGATGATAGCGGCAACTTAATGCCACTGGTTCGCAATCCGCTGAGCAAAATTAAGACCCAACAATCACACACTGAAACCGTGCGTAACCCACTTCCGTATCGTTACATCCAAGACCTGCGCCAAATTCTGTGTCCATTGCCAGATAAAGCGGAACTGACGGTGATTGAGCAAAACCTACCACAAGGCGAGTCGTTACTGCCTAGCTATCACTACCGACATTTCAAGCATTGGGCATGGGCACAAGAGCAGACAGGGCAAGGCAAAAAAGGTGCAAGTGGCGACTGGTTCGAGGTCGAGCCTGAGCTGATTGACAAATCTGACCCCGATTGCGTGTGGCGCACCAAAAAAGTGAAGAGAGATGGTAAAAGAATCACCCTCCACCAAATCTGGTCACCTGTCAAAGCGATGGTGATATTTATGAAGCTGCATCTGCCACTGCGTACCTATCAAGTGCGTATGTTAGACAGCGGTGAAGCGGATACGTGGCGTTATGAAAGCGGTCATTGGAAGCTCAATGACAAGCATGACTTTGCGCTCGGTAGCGAAAAACGCCCTTTTGGTAAAGGCATCTTTCGCCGTATCCATGACACCATGACAGGCCAGTATTCCACAGGTTTATATATCAACACCAACAAAACCGCTGACCAAAATAAAGACGAACTTGAGCGGGGTTACATTATTCCTTGGCAAAACGAGGAATTGTTGTATTGGCTGGAAAAACTGCGTAACTGGCAGGAAAAATACAACCCCATAGCGAAACCGACAGACTGCACCACGCTGTTAACTAAACATACTACGAGTCAGAAGTCACAAACCCAGCTAGAAAGCATGGGTGAAATCGCCTTTCTGTTTCGGGATGCGTCAGCGAAAGGAGAAGATAAATACAAACCAATTTGTGGGGATGCGAATACAGCAGCTTTCTGGTATCAATTGTTACTGGAATTGGAAAACCAGCTCGCTGAGCAAGGTAATACGCTTGATAATGGAGAGCGACTTAAACTGGTTGTGGATTACCCAGAAGACATTCCAGAACGCGCAAAGTCTGCCACAAATTTCCCCCTGCACAGCTTGCGTGTATCCTTGATAACATGCTACACGATGGATACCCAATTGCCACTACCTGTCATATCCAAACTACTGGCAGGGCACTCACGTATCCTAATGACCATCTACTACAACAAAATCACCCCGTCCGTGATGGCGGAAAAAATGAGTGAAGCCGAAGGGGAGCTTGAGGGTAAAGCCAAGCAGTCAGTGCGCAACTTCCTCAAAGATGCCTCACTAGCGCAAATTCAATGCAAAATGGTCTACCACAAAGAAGACAGTATTCAGGCAGCACTGGTTAACCGTAATCCCATCGGCTGGGAGGAGCGTTCAGCTGGCCTATGTTTGGTCGGAGGCAACACCGTAAAATCCGATGAAGTCAGTACGCTGGGCGGGTGCTGGAACGGTGGTGAGTTGATTAGAGATTCAAGTGCTGCCGCTAATCGCATCTATGGCAGCGTACCGCATGGCCCTGAAAACTGCATTCGTTGCCGTTGGTTTATTACTGAGGCGCGATACCTGCCAGCGCTTAACGCTCAGTTTAATCAACTCAGTTACAAGGCGCACCAAGCGGCTAACCTATCGGTTGAAATCGAGGGTGAGTTAGAAGCGCTCAAAGACGAGCAGTTCTTCTGTGAAGAGCAAGGTACGCCTTTTACCAAACATAATGACATGCAGGTTCTACAGCGCCGCTATGAAAAGCAACAAGTAGAGGCCGATGAATACACCAAAGACTGGATAGCGTGCTTCGAGCTAATCAGCAAAATCATTCACGTCGAGGTAGCCCGAAGCGATGGCGACACCAAAGATAAATTGATTGCAGTAGGGAATGAACAAGATATTAGCCATGCCTTGAGATTCGTGGAAACAGAGTCTGAGTTACTGCACTTATCCCTTCTATGTGACGATGCCGAATTCTTTCCTGACTTGCAGGATGAATTGCGTAAGACGCCTGCTATTGAAAAGCGCTCCCGCAAACTTAGTCGTGCTCTGATGAAGAAAGGCTTTGAGCCTATCTTTATGGAAATGGATGAGAAACAGCAGCTAATCGCTGGTAATGCCATGCTACGCCAAATGGCAAAGATAGCCGACCCTGACGATAAAATGGAAGGCTACCGTAAAGTGGCTAATTACATCGAAGCGGGTGAGTACCTGTCTAATCACAAGCTATTTAACGCTGGCATGAATGCACTGTCGGATAAGTCCTTGCGCTTAGAAAATCTCACCCAACCTGCGCTATTGGAGGGTTAATGGACATTAATATTGATATCATCTTGGCTGACCTAAAAGACGACAAAGTGCCAAGAACCCAAAAAAACCTAGATAAGCTTAACGACATCCTGAAAGCCTATATAGAATCGGGGCAGCGTGATTTCTCCATTGCACAAATGGGGCGAGTATCAGCAGCAGAGGGTGGCCCAGGTTACGAAGCGTTGCGAGCAACCAAAAACAAGCACTACCGCACCTTGATTGAAGCATGGGCAGCAAAGTGCAAAACAACCACCAAAAAGCCGTTATCGCCAACCTCACGCTCTAAGTCTGTTCCACAGGATAACAAGCTACTTGAGCGTATTCCAGACCCTGCGGTACGGGCTTTGTTTGGTCAGATTATTGCCGAGCGCAACCGTTATCGCAAAGAGGTTAATCTGCTAAAACAGCACGCGAATATTACCATTGATAAGCGTCCTGTACGTCAGTTTGATGCAAGCGCAGAGCCGAGTGTTGAAGTCTTGCCTTCACTATCTGGCATCTTGACCGAATCTGAGAAGAAAGCCTTAGCCTACGCTATTTCTGACGAATGTATGGAAAAACATAACTGGCAAACCTCACAAGCAGGCCAAGTAAAAGACATGGAATACAACACAGAAATATTCCCTAGAGGCTTTGCGACAGGTCTACGCAAGTTGTTAGGTGAGGTAGATGATTAATGGCGAACGGTCAGCAAAGAGCGCAGCAAAACCTTGAAGCATTTGAAGTATGGCAAGCCACTCAAACTGATGATGACTTTAAGCAAATCGCCTTTAAAGGCAAGCTCAACCGCATCGAAGTAGCAAAAGGGGTTGGTTGCGGCAAGTCTGCCCTTAACCAAAATCCTACGCTTAGAAAAGCGCTCAAGGCATTAGAAGAAAAACTGCGTGATAAAGGTATACTCCCGCCACTGACCGAATCTGCAAGGAACAATACCGACAAACCAAAGCAATACGACAACACGGCTAATCGCAAGCTGCTCGACTCAAAACGAGTATCGACCTTAGAAGCTGAAAACATTGAGCTAAAAGCCAAAGTTAAAGAGCTGGAAGGTAAACTGGAGCGGTTTGGCGAACTGAATGAAACCTTGTCAGAAATGGGGCTCATGCCACGATGAATGTTGCACTCCATCAAGACCAAATGCGTGTCACGAGCATTCCTTACAGCTCTACCAAAATGGTGATATTCAGTGGCGTGCCACTGAAAAAAAACTCACACAAAACCAATAGCGGCAAGTATTACGTCACCATCAAAGCTGATCCAGATGCCATCCCCGTTCAACCAGCCCTCGGCCAGCACTGGTCGGTTAAAGGCCATCGTTTAATAGAAGAAATGGAAACGGGTGATTACGTGATGCAGCAGCATACCTATGAATCACCAGAGCACATCGAATGCAGCCTGCCAGAAACGGGTGAACAGCTTATTCGCTTTATTGCCAGAGAAAGTGATTTCAAAGGTATCGGTGAAAGTAAAGCTAGAGCACTCTGGGAACTGTTAGGAAAGGATTTTCACCCAACGGTTAGAAAAGACACTCATGAATCAAGAGAGCGCCTTAGAAGTGTCCTGAATGAAGATTCTATCAATGCGTTATTTGAGGGTTACGCCAAATATAAGAATCTGGCCTACTGCAACTGGATGACCGAACACAAGATACCAGCAAGTATTCAGCAGCGCTTATTGAAGCATCATGGAGAAGAGTCTATTGAGGCTATTAAACAAAATCCGTATGTCCTTATTGGGTTTGGGATGTCGTTTACGGATGTCGATAAACTGGTTAATTTTGACCAGTTTAAGATCACAGTTTGTGATCACCGCAGACTAAGTGCCGCACTTGAAACCGCGATTCGAAAAGAGATTGAGAAAGGCCACACCTATACAACTCAAGCGTGTTTACGCCCATACCTAACCAAATTACTCAAAGATAAGGAACTGGTGACGGAAGCGTTTAAAGCAGGTCACAACAAAGCGCAATACATCCTAAACCCCGACACTGGCTCTTATCATCCAACCGCCCAGTTGTTGATGGAAAATGTCGTTGCCAAACGACTTAAAGCACTAGCTAATCAAAACAACCTTTATGACGAAGTTGCAAATTCTGCATATTGCTCTTCGGTTGGTGAATTACCATACGAGCTAACCAAGAAGCAGATTGAAGCAGTGACAACGTGTTTGGATAACGCCGTGAGCTGTATTACGGGCGGAGCTGGCACAGGTAAAACCACAGTCCTTAGAACCGCACTTCGAGCCTACCATCAAATGGGATTTGAAATACATGCGGTCGCGCTGAGTGGCCGAGCTGCTATGCGCTTGCATGAGTCAATTGGCTTTATCACCTCAACTATCGCTAAGTTATTACTTAGAGAGCCTATTGAGCCAAGTTCAGACCAGCCAAAGCATTTACTGGTAATAGATGAAGCCAGTATGATTGACTTGCCAACCATGTATCGCCTGGTCAACCATATTCACTCATCGGTTCGTATTATCTTTACTGGCGACCCTGACCAGTTACCACCTATAGGTTGCGGCAAGGTTTTGGCTGATATCGTTCTATCAAAAGCCATTGCTAATACTATGCTAGATATCGTTAAGCGTCAGAAAGGCTCAACGGGTATTCCTGAATACTCCAAGCTCATTAATCAAGGTATCGTGCCTGAAAAACTAAGTACGGGGGCTATTCACTTCCACGAAACGGCAAAGAGCGACATTGCTCAAGCCTGTTGTGAGTTGTATCAGCAATCACCTGAAAATAGTCGCGTCATGGCACCGACCAAGGCACTCGTTGCTGAAATTAATAAACTGACCCAAGAGGCTGTTAACCCAAGCGGTAGAAGGCTTGAGTTTGAAATGCACGGTGAGAGATTCTTTCAAAACCTCAGATTGAATGATGCGATTCTATTTACGCAAAACCACTATGATAAAGGCATTCAAAACGGCTCTCTTGGTACGCTTACCAGCATTGACTCATCAGGTGAAAGTTATGGTGAAGTAACGCTGGATACGGGGGATAAAGTTGAGGTCACACAATCCGTGCTCGATTGCATGGAGTTGGGTTATGCAATAACCCTACATAAAGCTCAAGGATCGCAGTTTCCTAGAATCATTATTGCACTACAGAAAGGCAAAATCGTTGATAGAGCGTGGCTGTATACTGCGATTACCAGAGCCGAGGTTGAGATCCATATAGTTGGTAGCTCGGATGAACTAAGGGTTATTACAGAAGCCCACAGTAACTCACATAAGCGAAATAGCTACTTGAGTGAACTACTACACCAAAATTAGCAAAGCTGCTGCAAAACATCACCCAAATTTATCACCACGATCAATCGCGGCTTACAACCCGTTGCACTTTCATGTAACCACCAGCTTCAGCAGTCATACAGTTAATTGATCGTCAGCTAAGAGCGAATAGCAGATCTAACTTTACTGATTTTTAAAGAAACTAAATGTCAGCTTTACTTAAATCGCAGACCTTCGGATTTTTTGTTCTATGTAGGCACTGCAGCAAATTGACAGCCCTGCTGGTGAACACTGATCAGTTCTACTGGAAATGACTGCTCGGGTTACTGGTGATTTTGCTCGGTTTGGGGATAAAAAAAGGTCACCGATAGATCGGTGACCTTTATTCCTATAAAATGGAAATTCTCTTACAATATTCCCTGTTGCGAAAATTAACTTTATTAAGCCAAATCAAAAAATGTATTAGCTTCATCTATAAATTCTTTCAATAGCTCGCTACTTATTGAAAATGGATATATTACTGTTAAAGAAAATTTTGATTTTTCCTCATAATCCCAGACACTCCATGAGTGCTCTCGTTTTATTATATTTAAAGAAACGTCCCATTCTCTTTTAGTTCTATCCATTTCGAGCCAAGATATCCACTTGTCTTTTCCAGACTGTCCATTCCTTTCAAATTCATAATTCATTATTGAATCTAACACATCTGAATATATTTTATTGATGATGGGGCTCTTGGCTACATCATAATCATTCGGTGAATTATTAAATTTGGACTCCAGTAAAGCCCGGTGAAGGGCTATTAACTCGTAGTAATCATATTTAGATAAATTAAAAGTCATTTTTTTTGACCTCAATCGTTCCCTGTCTTCCGTCCCTGATTGATCCTTGATGAATCAACTCGTTAGGTTGTGTACCACTTTGAAGTGGAAGGTTTTCGGCTGGTGTTATTTCAACTCGATGTGTCCCTTTAGTGCCACCTTGCCCCATAAATAATGCATTATTTGCGTCTGCAGCAGACACTTGATCGGTTGTAACATAAACCCTTCCTTGTGCATCAGGTTTTATCACTCCAGTTTCAGCAATTGCTTTTGCTCCAGCTTCATCGGTATAGTGGAACAGTTTGTTAGAACTCGATGCTACAGCTTCTGCGCCTTGTCGGGATGCTGTTATAGCAACACTAGCGCCACCAGGCACCCCAGGCACCGCTAGAGCAACCCCATCGGCAATAACACCTAATGTGTCAACTGCCGCCGCCCCCCAGTTTCCTTGTGAAAGATTACTAGCAAGTGAGCTAACACCTACGCTAAGACTCGCAATATCCCAAACTGATTCTAAATACTCACCATTGGGATCGGTATACTTATATGGGTTATTATTGACATACAGGAATCGATTAAAACTCATCGGATTCGAAGCCGTAAACCCAACCGGATCATTCGAGTAAAACCGTCCAATCAGTGGGTCATAATACCGCTGCTGCATATAGGTTAAACCTAAGTCGGTATCTTCCAAATGCCCAGTATAACCAACACCTGTTTTCTGAGTTGGAGAGCCTTCACCAAAGGGTTTATAGCCAAATCGCTGAGTAATTGTTCCTTGCGCATTGGATTCTGCTATCACAGAGCCTAACACATCTGTGTGCTGATAACGGACTGACCACGCAGCTTGGGATATAGCGCTAAATACACACAACAATACAAAAAATAAATGCTTCAATAGGTTCATCATTACATCTCCTCCCCTGGAACTGTTGAACCAACGCCTGCTACGCTCTTGGTCTGTGTGGTGCTGCCACCAGGTCCAGTGCACGTTAACGTCAAGGTATATAACGCATCGGTTGCTGGATATGATTTCATAGTCGAAGGCAAGCTAGTGCCACCTAAGGCAAGGGTGCTTATTGACGACCCCGTCGTTGTTGTTTGAGTAAGCTGGCCTTGGCAACTGCTGGCATTACTGCTACTCCATCCGTAGAAGACATTCCGAGTATTTTCACAGACTTCTCCAACTATGTTGCATTGCCCGATAGAAAGGGTGGTACTTAAATTCAGCGTTATCGTCGGTTTGGCTGGCAACGGCGCAGGTCCACCGGAGTCGAGTTCGGCGATAAGTTGTTTGCCGAGATACACACTTGCAGTTGCGGTGGTATCTGGATTCCCCCGATACACCAGAGAGCCTTGCATATCGTAAACACTGTAAGTGTTTTGGCTATTTTTCAGTTGTTTGACTCGGCGTCCATGACCATCGTAGACATATTGCAAAGCGCCAGAGCTTACTAACTGATTTGAACGGTTGTAGATGAAATCACGTCGGCCATTGTTTAGCACGTTACCGCGCGAGTCGTAACTAAACGACATCCCTTGCGCTGAGGAAAGTCGCTTGGTGACATTGTCATAACTGTAGTTGTGAATAGTGGTAAATATCTGTTTCTGAACAATATTACCCAGAGTATCGTAATTAAACGATATCGAACCAAAACTCCCAGAGTTTGAAGTTTTGATACGGTCTAAACCATCATAAGTCATAGTCAACGATTTAACTGGCTCGATAGCATCATTAATAACTTCAATATTATTCACGGCATCATATTGGTAGCGGTGTGATACGGCTGGAGTGAATGCAGTGAACACTTGCCGTTCAAACGGCCGCATTTTGGCATCCAAGGTTTGCTTGAATTTAAGACCGTTACCGTAGACAAATTCTGCAATTTGACCGTCTGGATGATATTTCACATTAGACGCAAGCATCGTTGAATCTTGAGATACCGATTCAATCTCACCAAGCGCGTTGACGCCATAGTTAATCGTAAGACCTGCTGGATAGCGACGCTGAGTCATGTGACCCATGGCATTGTAGGTATAACCTAATGGGAATGACTTTTGGTCTAAACTTAAGGTTTCTGATTCAACTAAGTTGGCTGAATTGTAGGTGTAATCCCAAGTCACAGCACCCGTTTTTAGTTGCTTTAAGTTTCCTTGGGCATCAAGCACTGTGGTTTTTGCTGGTGTACCATCTGCGAAAGTCTCAGTAGTAACGTCACCTAAGTTGTCATACCCCAACGTAACAACGGCGGCTGCATTTACAGTATAATCTGTACACGAGTTTCCGTTGCCGCTTAGTCCTTCAGCATAAGTTTTAACTTGCCCTAAGTTATTGTAACTATATGTTTTTACACCTGTTTCAGGGCGTTTTTGCAAGCACAATTCCATATTTTGATTGTATTTGCGAGTCTCAGCATAGCCACCTTGTTCTATTCGCGTAGGCAAATTTGCAATGTTGTATTGTAAAGTAGTTTGCGCATTTTCTGCTTGGACCACTGATAAAGCCAAATCATTGGCTGGGCTACCAAAAGCTAAGTATTTGGTAGACGTCACAGCACCTCGGCCATTGTGCATATTCACAGTGTTATTACTTAAATAGCTATAGCTAACATCACCATTCGAAGTGTTAGTCTGATTCAAAATACGTTGCAAACCATCGTATAACGTTGATGTACCAAACGTTTCGTATGCATTTGATGAAGGCCGAGAGGCAAATATAACTTTACCGTAGCTATTGTAGATATTATTTTGCACTCGAATGGATGTGGTGATAAAAGAGTCGCCGCTTAGCAACCCCTCCTCTGTTTTGACGATTTGTAAAAGACCATCATAATAATTGATTTTCCGAGAGTTACCTTTCGTGATTCTTTGCACTACCGCATAATTCGGCGCTGTAAAGTCGTAGGTGATATCAGTGCCTAACCAATAAGTACCTGGCAAATCAACAGCGGTTACTCGTTCCATTGCATCGCGGGCATAAACTGTGGTGTTGCCATTAAAATCAGTTACTGATGTAACGACACCGCTGTCGTTTACGTTTATCAATAGGCTAGAAGTCAACGTTGCACTGTAACGATCAGGCACAGTGGTAATTTGCGCTTTACCGCGTTTGTAGTTATCAAATTTTGCCCACATTGAAGACGTCAGGCTAGGGTAGCCGATTTGCTTTAATAAGCCCTTTTTGCCTGAATTCGTGTAATAGTCGTAACTTTCACGTAATTTACCAAACACTGATTTAGTTTTTAGCAAATATAACTTATCCAACTCGGTTGAAGTGTCCGAGTAATAGGTAAGGTTCAGTTCATTGTATGACTCAGAACCTTGCGTGATGGTTCGATTTAACAACAATTGCAACACCCATCTAGCTCTGTCGTTTAGATAGCTGGTCACAGTTTTGCGAACGGTCGGTGATAAGGAATTAGATTCCTCAACTACTTCGGCAGTGCCATAGATGTTGTAAGCAGAGTATTGTTTAACGTAGGTATCCGTGCCATCAACTGCATGCTCAATGGTTTTTTCTATTGATTTATCATGTCTAAATTCTTGGGACTCTCTATTAACCTCGGGCTGCAGACTAACACCTAATTGGTATGCAGAAGGATTAAACTTGTGGAGCACCGTTCGCAATAAAGCACCATTTCTGCCGCCATTTGTGATATCAAAAAAACGAGTAGCGACTTCAGTTCCTTCCAAATAATCATAACGGCGATAGAATATGTGTTGTGTTTTACTTGTATCTGGGGACGTCACCGTTGTCGTTTTCAAGTCGGTCAAATTATAACTTGTAGCGATATCTGAACTTGGTTCAATACTAGACGGTGCTTCCGCTGCATGTTGGTCTTGGTCGTATGAACCTTCGTTTTCTGAATAAGCGTAAATCCAAGTATGGTCGATACTTGGACCAACTAACCTTTTCTTCACCAACGCCATTGTGACGGAACAGCGAGGTTTTTCGTAACTATATTCGCCACTTTGGATCATCCCACGCAATGGCATATTTGTCGTACCTTGCATCTTACTTTCAAATTCAAAGATGCCTTTAACACCATTTGGGTGTGTAAGCTGTAGGCTTGAACGTATTGTATCTGCAGCTGAGATCGTACAGTCTCCCATCGACATATTTGGCACATAAGTATCAAATAGTTGACTCGGATCGGCGTCTATAAAGGAGTAGCTCCAGAAACGGCCATCAGGCTGAACAACTTTATAAAGAACGGCTTTGTTACCTTCAGTATATTGATACAACCAAGTTTTTCCGTTCGCTTGAACTTTCGTAATCAGATAAGGTTGTGTTGGATGCTCATAAAACAAACTGATGTTGCGACCGTCGGAGCTTTGAATGGAGGTTAGGTTGTTTGATGTCAATCCATTGCTTGCTGTTTTTGAAGTGTAATTGAAAACTACATTATTACCAAAGCGGTCTACAATCTTGGAAACCCGCATGAAATAGTTATAAACAGGAAGCTGCGGATAGCTCGGCATAAAAGCACGCACTTGGTGTGGTACGTCGAAATAATACGAGGTTCCATCAGTAGAAACAGCTTTGAATCCTTCACCAGTTCCGTCAGTCTTGGTATAGCAACTGATTTTAATATTACTGGCGGTGTAGTAGGCAACCCCTTCTTGAGATAGTGAATTATCGATATTAGTTAATAATTTTTCTTGGCTTGAACCCAAGGAAAGATTCACGCCCCCCCAATATGCCTTTGGCTCCAAGACCTTACCTGCAAACAAAGTAACAGGAGGCTCCTGTTGCGTATTTGCAGAACATTGTCGACCCATTCCCCAGAATCCTTCGAGATTCTTTACTAAGCGAGTTTGAATAGAGGGCAAATCCAAGCCCCAGTCACCAAATTCGGCAGTGTTTCGATAGGTGGTATTTACATCGTGATGGCGACGGCGCAGTGCAACATCAATCGCAAAATTACCGGGAATGCTGATGTCAGTTGCAGTAAAGCTCACTGCACCAGAGTTTAAATCAATTGCGTCTCCCAACAACTCCGTGCTTTCTGCGGTAAGCTCAAAGTTAACTTTAGCATTTTCCAACAATGGGACATTAATTGGGCGGAAAGCTGCAGTATCATCTACATTTCCCGCAGCGGCTAAAGAAACTGCATCAGATCCCAAAGTTTGAGGACTGAGGGCTGTATTGTAATTGTATGGATTTGCTTCTGAAACGCTGGCGATTGATCCTGCTGATGTACAGCATAAGCCAATTAAAGTTAGTAGTGAAATGGAGTACTTCATCAAAATATGGTTTTCCTTCTACCATTTAAAAAATGTCTGCTTCGCCACACTAGCGAGAACAAAAAATCAAGGTGTCGGTTTAGCTATGATAAAAATAGCAACCGCGTAATTACCCTTTATAGGTAATTTTGGGGTTCTTATGTTAACATTTTGATATTGCCATGGCTATGGTTTCACTGGCTGCAAATTAAATAACAACGCGTTTTTCAACGGTAATACGCCGGTAAATTAACTGACGTCAAAAGTAGAAGTTTTTCGTACCATAAACGCAGGAGATTCTTTATGAAAACATTAAAACTTACTGACAGCCAAATCATGGGCTCCAAAACAGCGGCAAAGCGCGACGCTCTGCTAATACCTGAAAGCGGTCTTAAGTGCCTGTAAAGTGAAATGTCTGTAATTGGCACAAAGCCGAGATCCGACGAAGTGGTACTTTCCATGAAAGTTGTGGTGCGATTAATTTGCAACACGTGGTAAGGAGCGGTTGCAATGTGGTGGTAAATTAAGTGCAATTAATCAAGAAGGTGAATCAATGAGTGAACAACTGAACTGTCAAAGCCGCATGGATGCGGCGACAACTCTGTACTTGCCGCAAATAACTATCCCCGTCCTGCTAAACCAATGACGTAACTCCTATCTCTCCCGACTTGTTGGAACAAGTCGCACTCACAAGGTGCAATTAAACACTGAACAAAAATTCATGGATGAATGGTTACCGCCGAAGGACTCGGCGCAAATAAAAAACGTACATACCATTATACACAGTATGTACGTTTGAAATGAAAGCCGCTGACGTTATATGTAAAGCCCTGTCACTCACTCACACGCGAATAGACACTGTTTTTACTATATACTCTGTATTGAGCCTGTAACTAACTTAAAAACGCCGGCGGTTGCCGGCGTTTTTTTTGCACAGAATTGGCTTAAAACAACAGAAGAGTGGATTAATTCTTTCTAAAATTGCCTGTTTTCAGCGATAATTGACGA
>JACCDH010168415.1_pt1 | contig 14654 bp, 14 predicted proteins | sample 7442481 | NCBI WGS metagenome assembly JACCDH01 (sample SAMN15323433, study PRJNA562643) | freshwater metagenome | isolation source: river surface water | place: USA:Blue River Watershed | collected 2017-08-15
AGTCGCCTGCATCACCGGTGAAGCTTCGATCCAGATGTGCATCCAGGAACTTGCCACTTGCAGGCAGTATCACCTGACGCCGAAAATCATCCTGCTCAACAACCGTTATCTGGGCATGGTGCGCCAGTGGCAGCAGATCGACTATGGCTCGCGCTATTCCGAGGCTTACATGGATTCGCTGCCCGACTTCGACAAGCTGGTCGAATCTTTCGGTCATGTCGGCATGACGATCACCAAGCCGGGCGATGTCGAAAGCTCGCTGCGCGATGCGTTCGCGATGAAAGACAAGCTCGTGTTCATGAACTTCATCACCGACCGCGATGAAAACGTCTGGCCGATGGTCAAGGCAGGCAAGGGCCTGACCGAGATGCTGCTCGGCTCGGAGGATCTGTGATGCGCCATATTATTTCTGCACTGCTGGAAAACGAAGCCGGCGCATTGTCCCGAGTGGTAGGTCTGTTCTCCGCACGAGGCTACAACATTGAGACCCTGACCGTCGCACCCACCGAAGACGCCACGCTCTCGCGGATGACTATCGTCACCAGCGGCTCGGATGACGTGATCGAGCAGATCACCAAGCACCTGAACCGGCTGATCGAAGTTGTCAAGGTCGTTGACCTCACCGAGGGCGCGCACATCGAGCGCGAGCTGATGCTGATCAAGGTGCGCGCTGTCGGCAAGGAACGCGAAGAAATGAAACGGACAACGGATATTTTCCGTGGCCGCATCATCGATGTCACCGAGAAGACCTACACCATCGAGCTGACCGGTAATAAATCCAAGCTCGACGCGTTCATCGACGCCATCGACCGCACCGCCATTCTCGAGACTGTCCGTACAGGCGGTTCCGGTATCGGACGGGGCGAGCGGATCCTGAAGGTCTGACATCCACAACCCCAACAACGAACAACCCATTTTTATATAACAGGACAATCATGAAAGTTTTCTACGACAAAGACTGCGACCTCTCCCTGATCAAGGGCAAGAACATCGCCATTATTGGCTACGGCTCGCAGGGCCATGCGCATGCACAGAACCTGTCGGAATCCGGCTGCAAAGTGACCGTCGGTCTGCGCAAGGGCGGTGCTTCCTGGACCAAGGTCGAGAAAGCCGGCCTGAAGGTTGCGGAAGTGAATGATGCGGTCAAGAGCGCTGACGTCATCATGATCCTGCTGCCTGACGAGAACATCGCTCAGGTCTACAAAGAGAATGTCGAGCCGCATGCAAAGCAGGGCGCGGTGCTGGCGTTCGCGCACGGCTTCAACGTGCACTACGGTCAGGTTGTGCCGCGCGCCGACCTCGACGTGATCATGGTTGCGCCGAAAGCGCCGGGTCATACCGTGCGCTCGACCTACACGCAGGGCGGCGGCGTGCCTCACCTGGTGGCGGTGTATCAGGACAAGTCCGGTCATGCCCGTGATATCGCATTGTCATATGCAATGGCGAATGGTGGCGGCCGTGCCGGCATCATCGAAACCAATTTCCGCGAAGAGACCGAAACTGACCTGTTCGGCGAGCAGGTCGTGCTGTGCGGCGGCACGGTCGAGCTGATCAAGGCAGGTTATGAGACCCTGGTCGAGGCCGGCTATGCACCCGAGATGGCCTACTTCGAGTGCCTGCACGAGCTGAAGCTGATCGTCGACCTGATCTATGAGGGCGGTATCGCCAACATGAACTACACGATCTCGAACAACGCCGAGTACGGTGAGTACGTGACCGGCCCGCGCATCATCACCGAGGAATCCAAGAAGGCGATGCGTGAATGCCTGAAGGACATTCAGACCGGTGAATATGCAAAGAGCTTCATCCTCGAAAACAAGGCCAACGCACCGACCCTGATGTCGCGCCGCCGTCTGAATGCCGAGCATTCGATCGAAGTGGTGGGGGCGAAGCTGCGTGCGATGATGCCGTGGATCGCCAAAAACAAGCTGGTGGATCAGTCGAAGAACTAAGCTTCGATCAAGTTCAACCGGCATCATGCGGCGCGCGCGAAGATGCGCGCACCGCGCTCGCCCTAAAAGCTGCACGCAGGTGCAGCTTTTTTTACGGGCTCACGTGCCGTGGGTTGCAGAAAAGGGTGATGAGGACGGTGGAGAAGATGTTAGCATCGGATCGATCTCATCCCAGTCCAGGCTGCCTCTGATCGAGTAATGGCAATCCAGAATTTTTGGATTGCGTATTCCCTGTTTAAGGTCAGATAGCTTGAAAGCGTAGCTGAAATCGAACATCAGTCCGGCATTCGCGGGGCTGACATCTCCCTTCCAGTGATCGCCCTGATTCATTGGCAATTCGCCTATTGGTGACATCGGAATAATGCCAGCATGTTTTTGCAAAAAAATGTTTCTTACGATCAGATTGCCCTGCCCATCTTTGGTCACAGTATTCCAAGCTAACTGTCCTTGAATGCCTGTCGGATTAATCCCTGGATGTAACATTAGCTGTTTAGAGTCAACCGGATGTTGTTCCATTTTGCAGATAATTTTTAAGATGGTGCCTTTGATGGTCTGATTAATAGAGTCGCAAATGGCCTGCATTATGTGGTCGTCGCCGGCGAACTGATAGATTGAGTCAGTCAGCTTGTCAGCGTCCCGGGAATCGAAGTATTGCGTTGTTTCATTTTCGTGAAGGACGACGCGAAGGGTTCGGGTCGAATCTTGTAGGTAGACAGAAGGAAGCGCTACTGGTGTCGAGCGTCCTGCAGGTTTCCATGGTTCCCTCCGCAGATTTTGCAGCGAGATGACGTTTTCACGAAGATACACTTTTGATTCGTCGCTGATCGCTGAATGCAGATTGAACTGAAACCCATTGACAATACTTGCAACAGTATTCGGTGGGAGCGCTTGAGTTATTGATGGGAGTGCGGCAATTCTTCGGTCGACGATCTCAATTGCAGTATGAAAATCACACTGATCACGTGCCATGACTTGTTGGATGGCTCGGGCTTTGTCCATGTCCCTCAGCTTGAGCACAGGCACGATGTGGATGCTCGTCGGGGTGGTGGCATCAGGCCTGATTTTTTCTGGGTTTTGTACGGCAATCGCCTGAGCGAGACTGGCCAGATCGAGCGCTTGCATTAAATCCAAATGATATCGACGCATGCAAAACTCGACAGCTGGTGCAATATTTTTTGCTGAATTGGTGCGCAACCCTAATTGTTCATGAAGTGTTTTTTCTATGCTCGCCTGAATAAATCTTGTGATTTGTTGCTCGATAGGTTCAGTGCTATTGCCTCGCTGCTGTAGCGATTCCGGCATGTGAAGCATTTTTTTTGCTTTTTCCAGATCAAGGTCATAGACGAACATTGCATGTAGCAGTACCTTTCCCCCGAAAGCTGCAACTTCTTTACTCAACCGCAGGTCATTTGCGAGATGTGTCGCGATTTCTTCTGAAAAAGCTTCTTTAATTTTTCTATGATTGCCAGAGTTAGCGTACTCCAGATCCAGACATTGACTTCCAATTTTTTCAATAATGTTTTTCTCTATTCCCGGATGATTAATCTGATTAAGGTCAGTCAGTAACCGCACGGCGTTTGACATGGCAAGCTCTCTCGGAGAAGAGCGAGTCAGTTCCAGTTGCATTTGCAAAGCTCGTTGCCAGGTGATGTCGTGTTGGCTGGACACTTGATGGGTGATATTTGAAAGCAAGGTTTCCGCAAATTGTCGGGATGATTTTGCGTACCAAGGCATCATGCTTTTCAGTGAGCGTTCCAGCTTCGAGATAACTTCCTGCCGGGCGGTTTCCCGCCAATCCGGTGCCTTGTATTTTTTGTTAAACGTTTTTTGGAAATGATGACTGCATCGATCCAACAGTACGCTGAATTTTCCGGCAACGCTTATCTCGCCTGATTCGCTGACGCGCAATCTGTCGGGATGTGCGTTGGCATCGAAATAGACTTCCATCGCCTTCAGGGTGCTCTGCGAGCCGGCGGCAGTTCGGGCAGGTGTTTTCATGAGTATTTATCGATCAGCGCCGCAGTGAAACTTTGACATGCCAGCCCGGCGATGTCCGGGATATCCGAGCTGACAGGCCTGATTCTTCTGCGTCAGAGGTTGTGGCAGGTGCTGGACTTGTATTTTTAACTTGTTAAGTATTTTGTCAGTTCGGGTCCCGGTTTCCCTGCTCTGGGAATCGCGCCGCTGCATCGCAAATGCACCATCTGCCCGATGCCAAAAAGCCGCATCTCGTCTTGCGCGAGTACAATCTCCCCGTTTTTCGAATTTGGAGCCGTCTTGAGCCACTATCCCCACCCCCTCATTGCCCGCGAGGGCTGGCCGTTTTTGGGCATCGCTGTTGTTGCGGCCCTGATTGCCACTCAGCTGCTCGGCGGCTGGTCGTGGCCGTTCTGGGTGATCGCTGTTTTTGTCCTGCAATTCTTCCGTGACCCGCCGCGCACCATCCCGCAGCAGGCGAATGCCGTGCTGTCGCCGGCCGATGGCCGCATCGTTGTCGTCGAGAAGGCACATGACCCTTATGCGAACCGCGAAGCGCTGAAGATCAGCGTGTTCATGAACGTATTCAATGTGCATTCGAACCGTTCCCCGGTGGATGGCAAGATCGAGAAGGTCGAGTACTTTCCCGGCAAGTTCGTGAATGCCGATCTGGACAAGGCCTCGACCGAGAACGAGCGCAATGCCGTGGTGATGACCGCGGCCAACGGTCAGACCGTGACTTTCGTACAGGTGGCTGGCCTGATCGCGCGCCGGATACTTTGCTATGTGAATGCCGGTGATTCACTGGCTCGCGGCCAGCGCTATGGTTTTATCCGGTTTGGTTCGCGGGTGGACGTCTATCTGCCGCTCTCGGCACGGCCGCTGGTGACCGTTGGCGAGAAAGTGTCAGCGACCGAAACGATCCTCGCCGAATTCTGACCGTGACCGCTGGCCGGGTCGGTTACCATAGGCGTTATGGCACTTTTTAATCATCGAAAAAACAAGGCCAAGCTCGCACAGGCCAAGGCCCTTCGTTCGAACAAGTTCGCGTTCAGGCGTACGGCAGATGCCGACGCAGATGTGAATGCGTCCGGGCGGGCTGCGCCGCGCAGCCGCGGCATTTATCTGCTGCCGAACGCTTTCACGACGGCAGCGCTGTTCTGCGGCTTCTATGCGATTGTGATGGCCATGAATGGCCAGTTTTCCAATGCTGCGGTGGCAATTTTTGCAGCGATGGTGCTGGATGCGACCGATGGCCGAGTCGCGCGGCTGACGAACACGCAGAGCGAGTTTGGTGCGCAGTACGACAGCCTGTCAGACATGGTGTCCTTTGGCGCAGCACCGGCGCTGATTGTCTACGAGTGGTCGCTGCGCGGCATGGGCAAGCTGGGCTGGCTGGCCGCCTTTGTCTACTGCGCCGGCGCAGCGCTGCGGCTGGCGCGCTTCAACACCAACATCGCAGTGGTCGACAAGCGCTTCTTTCAGGGTTTGCCCAGCCCGGCGGCGGCAGCGCTGGTGGCGGGCTTCATATGGCTGGTGGATGACCTTCGCATCGCGGGGGCTGATTTCAACTGGCTGTCGTGGACCATCACCGTCTATGCCGGCCTGACCATGGTCACCAATGTGCCGTTCTACAGCTTCAAGGACGTCAACTTCAAGAAGTCGGTGCCTTTCATAGCGATCTTCCTGATCGTCCTGATCTTTGTCGCCGTGTCCAGCGATCCGCCCAAGGTGCTGTTTGGCCTGTTTGTGATCTACGGATTGTCCGGCTACGGGGTGTTTTTCTGGCAGTGGTTCAAGGGGCGGCCGGTGTCGATCGTTCAGACCAGCGACGAGCCGCTGGAGAAGTAGTCAGGGCTGATCGGGGCGGTCTTCCGCCGATTTAGCCATTCGCAAGGCGGTATCCAAATGGCTTAAAAGGGTTGTCGCGTTACCCACATAGCCCGACAGTGCTTCTCTGGCTCTTGATGCGATGCCGCCGCTGCTCGTCAGGCCGGCACGGACCAGTGCAGTGATATCTTCCTGATCGTTCACGGCGAGGCGGGACAGCTTGCTCACTGCCAGATCGACCGGCGACAGGACGTGTAGTCGGAGCATCGCTGTTCCGATATCAACGGGCAGGGCGTCAATCTGATAATCCTCGTGCATCAACGCAAAGGTCGGGCTGTAGTTTGTGTCCAGGAAAATCAGCTGGTCCTTGCCATTTTCCAGTTTCGCCGTGACCGATAGATCCGCCGGCAGCAGAAGCCGGGTGTCGAACTCTGCATCGACATCGGTGGTAAACCGGTTTCCAGTGTAAAGGTGCACTGCCATGCCGCCCGCCAGATAGACATTGACGGGGCGCTGCAGCTGGAGCTTTCGCTCCAGCTCCTGAAACAGTGTTGCCAGTCCCCGGGCGAGGCCGGTATCAAGATGCAGTTTGCCCAATGGAGATCGCTCGCTCATCAGGACATCGTTTCGCTGAGTTGCCTGCCAAGCATATCTCTGAACCGCGCCAGCCCCAGCACCCATCCCTCGTCGAGCGCGGTTGTTAGCGGCAATGAATCGCAGTGCTCGCACTGGTGGGCTTCGTAGGCTTGCTGCAAACGCTCCGCCGCGGAAGGGTAGGAGCTGCCCAACAACTGCGAGGCGAGCCTGACCACCTGAGCGTGGCGGCAGGAGGCGATGGATCCTCCGGCAGATGTCGCGAGGTCGGTGCATAAACGCAGCAATGCAGCCTCTTCGAGGCGTGCGCCGGTCAGGCCAGTTTCAGCGAATGTCTGGGAGTGATCCATGTCGCCTTTTATACCAGATGACCGCCGGATCCAGTCATCCGGGCGGCGTCTATCAGCCCGATAGAATCCGCCGGGTTGCGCTTTTCGCCAAATCCCCTTATTCTTTGCCTCATGTCAAGCGCAACTCTCCGCACCGCTTATCTCCACGCCAGCAGCCCGACCGGTCTGCTGCTGTACCTACTGCGCTGACCGCGCAGACATCCCATTCCCCACAATTCGTGTTTCTCCCCGCTCAGGCAAGAATGGCCCGGGCAGGCGAAAATACATGCTTATCACGCATTAACCTCAGGAGCCCCAGATGGCCGACTCGAACAAGCTGATAATTTTCGACACCACCTTGCGCGATGGCGAGCAGTCGCCCGGCGCGTCGATGACCAAGGATGAAAAGATCCGCATTGCACGTCAGCTGGAGCGACTAAAGGTCGATGTGATCGAGGCCGGGTTTGCGGCGTCGTCGCCCGGCGATTTCGAGGCGATCAAGGCAATCGCCGGCATCGTCAAGGACTCGGTCGTCTGCTCGCTCTCGCGCGCGAACGACAAGGACATCGCTCGCGCCGCCGAGGCGCTGGCCGCCGCGCCGCGCAAGCGGATTCACACCTTCATCGCGCCCTCGCCGCTGCACATGGAAAAGAAGCTGCGGATGTCACCTGAACAGGTGTTTGAGCAGGCGAAACTGGCGGTGCGCTTTGCGCGTCAGTTTACGGACGATGTGGAGTTCAGTCCTGAAGATGGCAGCCGCTCGGATGTGGATTTCCTCTGCCGGGTGCTGGAGGCGGTCATCAAGGAAGGCGCGACGACCATCAATTTTGCCGATACCGTTGGCTACGGCGTGCCTGAGCTGTACGGCCATATGCTCAGGACGCTGCGCGAGCGCATTCCCAATTCCGACAAGGCAGTCTGGTCGGTACATTGCCACAACGATCTCGGGATGGCGGTCGCCAACTCGCTGGCAGGCGTGATGATCGGCGGCGCGCGGCAGGTCGAGTGCACGATCAATGGTCTGGGCGAGCGCGCTGGTAACACGGCGCTGGAAGAGATTGTCATGGCCGTCAGGACCCGCAAGGATCATTTCAAGCTGGATGTGGGCATCGATACCACGCAGATCGTGCCGACCTCGAAGCTGGTGTCGCAGATTACCGGTTTTGCGGTGCAGCCGAACAAGGCAGTAGTGGGCGCTAACGCGTTCGCGCATGCGTCAGGCATCCATCAGGACGGCATTCTGAAAGCCCGCGACACCTACGAGATCATGCGTGCCGAAGACGTGGGCTGGACAGCCAACAAGATCGTGCTGGGCAAGCTCTCCGGTCGCAATGCGTTCAAACAGCGGCTGGAAGAACTGGGCATCGCGCTCGATTCCGAATCCGAGGTGAATGCCGCGTTCGCGCGCTTCAAGGAACTGGCCGATCGCAAGGCAGAGATCTTCGACGAAGACATCATGGCCCTGGTGTCGGACGAACAGCAATCGCATGAGCGCGAGCACTATCATTTTGTGTCGCTGTCGCAGCACTCCGAGACCGGAGAGAAACCCTCGGCGAAGATTACTTTCTCGGTTGAAGGCAAGGAAGTCACCTGCGAAGGGCAGGGCAACGGGCCGGTCGATGCGATAGTGAATGCGATCGAAACTCAGGCCGACAGCGGCGCCGAATTACTGCTGTTCTCGGTCAATGCGATCACGACGGGCACCCAGTCACAGGGTGAAGTGACGATGCGGCTGTCGCGCAATGGTCGCATCGTCAATGGCGTGGGTTCGGATCTGGATATCGTGGTGGCCTCTGCGAAGGCTTACTTGTCTGCGCTGAACAAGCTCCATTCGAAGACCGAGAAGCTGAATCCACAGTTGTGATTGGCGGGTTGTCGCTTGAAGAAATGAAGTCGCTCGGTCCCGGCCTGCGCCGGGTTGACTAGTTCGAAGCCGACCGCCCCACGTCTCGGCTTGCAAGCCGAGACGCTTCGACAGGCGCCACGCATGCGTGGCGAAGCCCCTGTCTCACCCCGGCGCAGGCCGGGATCCAGCGTTTTTCTGACGGAGCGCAGTGGCGGTGTTCCCGCTTACTGAATAGTCAGCAGCCGGCTCTGTACCGCCTGCTTTTTCGGCAGCACCAGACTCAGCACGCCATTCTCCAGTTTCGCCACGGCGCCGGCATCATCAACTTCGCCGGGAAGCTCAAGACTGCGCGCATATTTGCGGACGATACGTTCGCTGTGCACGACGGTTTCGCCCTCCTTGCGCTCGGTTTCGCGTCTGACTTCTGCTTCAATGGTCACGCGCTGACCATCTACGCTGACTTTCAGGTCGCTCTTGGCCACGCCGGGCAGGTCGGCTTCGATCAGATAGCCTTTGTCATTCTCGGCGAGGTCGATCCGCGGGCTGAAAGCCGTGCCTTCGCGCCCTGCTTCGGTTGCCGGAGCAAGAAAATCATCCAGCATGCTGTCGAGCAGGTTGCCGAAAACGGTGGTGCGCAGACTGCCGGGCAGCGGATAGCCGGCGCGATTTCTCAGAATCAGGTTCATCATGTCCTCCTTTGGTGGTTGACGGGGCGGCGTCGCAATGCCACCCGATGAGCCCAAGATAGGGCAGGCCGCAGCGATTTCAAGGCCCGCTTTGCTGGCGCTGCACAAGGCGCTGATATTGCATTTAAGGCAATTGTGTGCTCGTTTCGGTGTTGATTTCGCCGCCTCGCCGGGTCAGGCGGGCCATTGGCGGGGGCGCCCCTCGTGCCGGACTTGGGCGGCGAGGCAGTTTCGGCTATAATCGCGCATTGGCCTTTGTGGCCAATTTTTTAATAGTCGTCACGGCATCCGGGGTTGCGACTCCGCCTGCCGCATGTGAAAGGTAAGTCATCATGGCAGTTTCCAAAGAAGGCAAGGCCGCCGTTATCGCGGCAAACGCACGTGGTCAGAACGACACCGGCTCTCCTGAAGTCCAGGTAGCGCTGCTGACTGCGCGTATCAACGAACTCAATGGTCATTTCAAGGCCCACGCCAAGGATCATCACTCCCGCCGTGGCCTGATCATGATGGTCAACCGTCGCAAGAGCCTTCTGGCTTATCTGAAGCGCAAAGACGCTGACCGCTATCGTGCACTGATCGAAAAGCTGGGCCTGCGCAAATAAACATTGCCACCCGGTTTTACATTCGGATGCCTGTATCAGAAGCCTGATGCGGGCATTTCGTCTTTTTGAAGCAATGCGAATGTGTCGTATCCAGTCGCATGGTTGAGTCGTGGGGACGTGGCTATGCGTCCCGAAAAGGCGGCAATGCAGCCCGCCTGTGGTGAGGTGAACGACAGCGCCTGAAAATCTGTCGGCAAAAACAGAAAGGAATTACCCAATGTTCAATAAAGTTACCAAGACCTTCCAGTACGGCCAGCATACGGTCACGCTGGAAACCGGAGAGATTGCGCGTCAGGCGTCTGGCGCTGTTGTGGTCTCGGTCGAAGATACCGTCATTCTCGCGACTGTCGTCGCCCGCAAGGAAGCCAAGCCGGGTCAGGATTTTTTCCCGCTGACCGTTGATTACGTCGAAAAAACTTATGCTGCCGGCCGTATTCCCGGCGGTTTCTTCAAGCGCGAAGGCCGTCCGTCTGAAAAAGAAACGCTGACCTCGCGCCTGATCGATCGCCCGATTCGTCCGCTGTTCCCCGATGGCTACCTGAACGAAGTACAGGTGATCATTCATGTGCTGTCCGTGAACCCCGAAATCGATCCGGACATTCCTTCAATGATCGGCGCCTCGGCGGCGCTGTGCGTGGCCGGCATTCCGTTCAATGGCCCGATTGGCGCGGCGCGTGTGGGCTATATCAACGGTCAGTATGTGCTGAACCCGAACGTCTCGCAGATGAAGGGTTCGGCGATGGATCTGGTCGTTGCTGGCACCGAAGCGGCCGTGCTGATGGTCGAATCCGAAGCGCTGGAGCTGCCGGAAGACGTGATGCTGGGCGCCGTGGTGTACGGCCATGAGCAAATGAAAGTTGTGATCGACGCGATTCATGATCTGGTGCGCGACGGCGGCAAGCCGGAAGTCCCCTGGACGCCGCCTGCGAAGAACGAAGCGCTGATCGCGCGCGTCACCGCGCTGGCCGAAGGCAAGCTGCGCGATGCATTCGCCACCAAGGAAAAACAGGCGCGTACCGACAAGCTGCGTGCGGTGTCATCCGAAGTCGCGGCCGCGCTGGAAGCCGAAGCCGCAGCCGCTGGCACGCCCGCGCCGGATTCGGCCGAGCTGGGCGATATCCTGTTCAATCTCGAATCGAAGATCGTGCGCTCGCAGATCCTCGATGGCGAGCCGCGTATTGATGGTCGCGATACCCGCACCGTGCGTCCGATCACGATTCGCAGCAGCGTGCTGCCGCGCACGCACGGCTCCGCGCTGTTCACGCGCGGCGAAACCCAGGCGCTGGTCGTGGCCACGCTGGGCACGGCGCGTGACGAACAAAAAATCGATGCGCTCACCGGTGAATACAGCGACCGCTTCATGCTCCACTACAACATGCCTCCGTTTGCCACCGGCGAAACGGGTCGTGTCGGTTCGCCGAAGCGCCGTGAGATCGGTCACGGCCGTCTGGCCAAGCGCGCACTGATCGCTGCGCTGCCGGCGGCAGACGAATTCAGCTACTCGCTGCGTCTGGTATCCGAGATCACCGAATCGAATGGTTCGTCATCGATGGCTTCCGTCTGCGGTGGCAGTCTGGCGCTGATGGATGCGGGCGTGCCGATGAAGGCCCATGTGGCGGGCATTGCGATGGGTCTGATCAAGGAAGGCAACAAGTTTGCCGTGCTGTCCGACATCCTCGGCGACGAAGATCACCTCGGCGATATGGACTTCAAGGTCGCAGGTACCGCCACTGGCATTACCGCGCTGCAGATGGACATCAAGATTCAGGGCATCACCAAAGAGATCATGCAGGCGGCGCTGGCGCAGGCCAAGGAAGGCCGCATGCATATTCTGGGCAAGATGCAGGAAGCGATGCCGCAGGGCCGCACCGAGCTGTCGAACTTCGCGCCGCGCCTGATCACGATCCGCATCAACCCCGAGAAGATCCGCGACGTGATCGGCAAGGGCGGTGCCGTGATTCGCGCGCTGACCGAAGAGACCGGCACGCAGATCGATATCACCGACGAAGGCATCGTCACGATTGCCTCGGTCGATGCTGCCGCGGGTCAGGAAGCCAAGCGTCGTATCGAAGAACTGACGGCCTCGGTCGAGGTTGGCAAGATCTACGAAGGCACGGTGCTCAAGCTGCTCGACTTCGGCGCGATCGTTCAGGTCATGCCGGGCAAGGATGGTCTGCTGCATATCAGCCAGATCGCCAACGAGCGCGTCAATGCCGTCGCTGACTACCTGAAAGAAGGTCAGCAGGTCCGCGTGAAAGTGCTCGAGACTGATGACCGTGGCCGGCTGAAGCTGTCGATGAAGGCCGCGGCTGCAGAGGATTCCGGCGAGACTGCTGCGCAGCAGCAGTAATCCCGAGCCCGGGCGGAGCGTCGCGGATCCGGAGTCTGTCCGGATTCGCCGCCCGCACTGCCTGAGCCCTCCTTGCAGTCCTTTGCATCCCCGAGAAAAACACAACAGGGAGACGCCCCATGCGTGCAATCGAAATCATCAAGCCGGGTGCGCCGGAAGTGCTGACACCCTGCGACCGGCCTGTGCCTGCCATCAAAGCCGGCGAGGTCCTGATCAAGGTGCACGCCGCAGGCGTGAATCGACCCGATGTGCTTCAGCGCACCGGCAACTATCCGGTGCCGCCCGGTGCATCGGATATTCCCGGTCTTGAAGTCGCCGGCGAGATTGTCGAGGGCGACCTGACAGGCAGCGGTTTCGCCAAAGGCGACATGGTGTGCGCGCTGGTGCAGGGCGGTGGCTATGCAGAGTACTGCGCGGCGCCGGTGGCGCAATGTCTGCCCATTCCCAAGGGATGGTCGGCTATCGAGGCGGCGTCATTGCCTGAAACATTTTTCACGGTGTACAGCAACGTGTTCGACCGCGCCCGTCTGAGCGAGGGCGAGACGCTGCTGGTGCAGGGTGGCAGTTCCGGCATCGGGGTCACCGCGATACAGATGGCCACCGCACTCGGTCACCGCGTGTTTGCCACCGCTGGCACCGATGACAAGTGCCGCGCCTGCGAGAGTCTGGGCGCGGAGCGGGGCATCAACTACCGCAGCGAAGATTTTGTCGAGGTCGTCAAATCGCTGACCGGTGGCAAAGGGGTGAACGTGGTGATCGACATGGTCGCGGGCGACTATGTGAACCGCGAGATCAATTGTCTGGCCGATGATGGCCGGATCGTCGTGATTGCCCTGCTGGGCGGATCGAAGGGTGAAATTAACTTTGGCGAGATCATGCGCCGACGGCTGACGATTACCGGGTCTACCCTGCGTCCGCGCCCGGTCGCGTTCAAACAGGATATTGCCAACAAGCTGCGCCAGCGTATCTGGCCCCTGCTGGAATCCGGGAAGATCAAACCGGTGATCTACAAAACCTTCCCGCTGGAGCAGGCGGCCGACGCGCATGCGCTGATGGAGAGCAGTACCCATGTCGGCAAGATCATGCTGCAGGTGCTTTGAGATAGAATCGCGAGCTTTTTACGGACATGACCATGCGACGCACACTGATCGCCGGTAACTGGAAAATGAATGGCAGCCTCGCGGCGAACGCGACGCTGCTGGACGGCATTCGCGCTGGCGCGCCGTCGAGCTGCGATCTGGCCGTCTGCGTGCCCGCGCCCTATCTTTCGCAAGCGCAGGCAGCGCTGGGCGCTTCTGCCGTGCGCTGGGGCGCGCAGGATGTATCCGAGCATGACAGCGGTGCGTACACCGGAGAAGTCTCGGCGCAGATGCTGAAGGAATTTGGCTGCACCTATGTGATCGTCGGCCATTCCGAGCGGCGCAGCTATCACGCCGAGAGCGATGAGCTGGTCGCGAGCAAATCGGTGCGCGCGCTGGCCTCAGGGCTGGTGCCGATCGTGTGCGTCGGCGAGACGCTGCAAGAGCGCGAAGAGGGCAGGACAGATGCGGTCGTCATCCGTCAACTGGCACCGGTGATCAGCGCTGTGGGTGCGCAACTGGCCGATATCGTCATTGCCTATGAACCTGTCTGGGCCATTGGCACCGGCAAGACGGCCACGCCCGACATGGCGCAGCAGGTACACGAACTCATACGCGCGACACTGGCCAAAGCGAATGCGGGCGCTGCCGAAAAAATTCAAATCTTGTACGGTGGCAGCATGAAGCCGGACAACGCGAGAGACTTGCTGGCGATGCCGGATATTGACGGTGGTCTGATTGGCGGCGCATCGCTGAAAGCGGCGGATTTTCTGGCGATTGCTGCCGCAGCATGATGCTGTTGAACCCGGATAATCATCGGGTTAATCCTCGCGTTGTTTTGAAAATCGTTTTTGAAAATATTTTGTAACGTTTTAAAGAAATTTCGGACTATTTTATGAATACTTTGTTAGCCATCGTTATCGTTGTTCAGGTGGTGAGTGCCCTGGTCATTATCGGTCTGGTGCTGCTTCAGCATGGCAAAGGCGCCGACATGGGCGCGGCCTTTGGTTCCGGTGCATCGGGCAGCCTGTTCGGCGCCAGCGGTTCATCGAATTTCCTCTCGCGTTCTACGGGTATAGCCGCTGCCGTATTCTTTGTCGCGACGCTTGCACTCAGCTTCATCAGCAGTCGTCCCATCGCGGGCGGTGGCGCAGGAGTGATGGACCAGATTCCGGCAACGCCGGCAGCGCCCGCCGCACCGGCGCAGCCACAAAATCCGACCAGTCAGTCACAACCTGCAACGCCGGCACAAGGGCAGTCGGGAGAAATTCCCAAATAAGGTTTTTCTTCTCATTCCTGCAAAACCTTCATTGAATTGGGGTCTCAAAGCGGGGTAAAATAGCCTGCTTTTGCCGACGTGGTGAAATTGGTAGACACGCTATCTTGAGGGGGTAGTGGCGCAAGCTGTG